>JAABUP010002938.1_pt1 | contig 31342 bp, 44 predicted proteins | sample 5559201 | NCBI WGS metagenome assembly JAABUP01 (sample SAMN10711887, study PRJNA513373) | rock metagenome | isolation source: Antarctica rocks | place: Antarctica
ATTGCAACACCCCCCCCCCCCCCCCCCCGAAGGCGTGGGATTGCCAATGATGATGACAATGATTCATGTGTTGATTCATGTCAGCCAGGGTTACTGGATGGCCTTGAAAGCTTTCTTGGGGCGCAGAAAGACGTCATGTGTGTTTGTATGCAGGCTGGCAGGGCAGGCCCAGGTATGGCCCTCCCAAAAGCACCAGCCTTCCCCCTGCCCTGCCCAGCTGCCGCCACCACCCTCACCACAGCCACCCTCACCACAGCCAGCATCACCACAGCTGCTCACAGCCGCGGGTATGCCTGTCAAGCACACAACATCGCCACCTGCCTCAGCTGTGGCACTGTCTGCCCAACAGAAGCCTGCTGTCAAGCCTCGGCGCATCACACCTACACAGCTACCTGTATCCTCAGCCCCAGCCCTCCAGAACCCCGTAGCCACCCCTGCACCCCTGCAGTCAGCCATGGCAGTGTATCTGTCACCGCCAGTCAATGTGACACCAGCTGCATCAGCAGCTGCAGCAGCAGCTTCTCCTGTACCACATCCCCACATCCCATCACCACAGCATACTAGCACACCTCAGGCAGCATCAGGAGCATTGACTGTTGTGCCCACCGCTGCCCTCAGCAGTGGCCACCCCCAGCGGCCACTGTCAGACACCACAGCTGCGCTGGTAGCGGCCGTGGGCCCCCTCTTTGAAGCCTTTGTTGCACAGACAGAAGCGGTGGTGTCAGATCCCAGCCTGTCTCTGCAAGGCTTGACAGGCTCCATCACACAGGAGCTTGCCGCTGCCATTGCCACCGCTGCTGTGAAGGTGGTGGAAACCAGGCGGCAGCAGTCAACCACAGGCGTTCCTGGTGCAACTAGCCCACTGCCTCTGCAAGGTTCAGAGCCTACAGCAGCAGTGGTACCAGTGTCAGCATCAGTGCCAGCAGCATCATCATTGCCACCAGCAAGTTTGCTGCCAGCGACAGCTTCACTGCCAGCAGCAGCAGGAGTAGTGCCAGCAGCTGCACGCTTCCCTTCACCAACATGGCCAACGTGGGCACCAGATACAATGTCACAGTCACCAGCTACAGTGTCAACGTCACCAGCAAGTTTGCTGCCAGCTGCAACTTCACTACCAGCAGCAGCAGGAGCAGTGCCAGCAGCTGCACGTTTCCCTTCACCAACGTGGCCAGTGTCGCTACCAGCTACAATGTCACAGTCACCAGCTACACTGTCAACGTCACCAGCTGCACGCTTCCCTACAACAACGGGGCCTCCAGCTACACTGTCACTTACACCAGCTGCATGCTTCCCTTCATCAACCTGGCCACCAGCAAGTCCAGCACCAGCAGTGGCTTCACCACCAGCAGCTGGCTCAATGGCAGTGGCAGGCTCAACACCAGCATCTCTGCCAGCATCACAAGGGAGATCAGCTGCTGCATCGAAACCAGTTGCGCCCGCAGTGCCGACAGATGCATCCCTGCCAGCATCAGAAGGCAGATCAGCTGCTGCATCAAAGGCAGTCGCGGCTGCAGTGCTCACAGACACAACAACACCAGCAGCAGCAGCACCAGCAGTGCTTCCATCATCAACAGCCTCAGTAGCAGTGGCGACACAAGGGGTGCCAGTGCTGCCTGCATCATCAACAGTCTCAGCAGCAGTGGCGACACTAGGGGTGCCAGTGCCACCTGCATTATCAACGGCCTTAGCACCAGCAGCAGTGGTGTCCGCAGCTGCAACTGTGCCTGCACCTGCCTTGACACCAGCAGCAAAGCAGGCGGCTGTTGGTGGTAACAGCCAGCCAGCGACAGTCAGGTCAGATGCTGCCGCAAATGCTGCTGCACCTGCTGCGGTACCTGCTACTGCACCTGCTGTGGTACCTGCTGCTGCACCTGCTGCAGTACCTGCTGCAGCAGCTGCCCCTGCAAGAGCTGCTCAGGCTGTCAGCAAGCCACTGGTCCCTTCAAACAACACCAGCACTGCAATTGGCAAAGCCTCTGGGGCGTTGCCAAGCTTGCTGAAAGACAAGGCTGATGGTGGTATCAGGGGCAAAACCGCATTGCACAAGTCTGATGCACACCGTGATGGGCGTGCAGATGTTTTGAAGGCTGGCACTCCTGGCTCAAAGGGTTTGCTCAAGCGTAACAGCAGCACTGCCACAGCTTCAAACATGGGTGATGCCAAAAGGCAAAGAACTGCTGTGACAACTGCGAAGGGTGCTGTCGAGTTTGAAGGCTATGTTGTGCCTGGTGTGCATGTCAACAAGTATGAGCCGAGCAGTGGCAAGGGTGAGGGCTCTGGGAACTCAGAAAAAACTGCAAGCAAGCACAGGCAAGGCCGGGTATTGACAGTTTCTAGGCCAGTAGTACAAAAGCAAGCCCAGGAACGAGTGTCTGTTTCTGGGTCAGGTGCAGGGAAGCATGGTAAAGGTCAGAAGAGCTCTAGGACAAGTTCACCCACTTCACGCAGCTCTAGAGGCTCTGGCAAGAACTCACCTGCGAGCTCTGGGCCCCTGCATGCATCCTCTCGCAGTCACAGTCATAGTCAAAGGTTAGGCTCACCCCAGGGGTTAAGCAGGCGCAATTCTGGCTCACCGTTTCAGCCTGGCAATGTCAGGCCTTCTAGAATGAGTGGAGGGTATGGGATGTCCACTTCACCCATGCTGAGTGCCCCTCTGCCTTTTGCTCCTCAGGTGCCTGTCTCTGATGTGCAGCTGGGTCAGCCATTAGGGCATGTAGGTTTTCGACCTACTGGTATGATGGGGCCCTTCCATGGCATGATGCAAGGTCCTCATCCAGGCATGGGAAATGGGTTCCCATCCCACATGATTCCCCCTGGTCCAGGTGATTGGCAGCCGCCAGGGGTGCATGGTTTTCCAATGGCACCACATCTGATGCCTGGTTTTGATGATGCACACGATTTTTCACTGGCAAACTGAACATTGTAGGTTGCCCTTGAGGCTTGCTAAGGGGCCGTGTTCTGTCAAGCTCTGTTTGCGTATGTCTGGTTAGATGAAAGCATTATGTGCATATCGATGTACTCATGCTTTCAAGGTGTTTTTGAAGAGAATTTGGAGCAGGATGTACACATTTGTAGGTAAAGTTTGTTTTTGTTTTAACCGAGTCATGTAGCATTTGCATTTTTGCTTGTCAGGGTACACTTAGACAGCCTGATTTCTGCCACTGACCCAGTGAGAATGGTTATCACCAGGCTGTGGTTAAAACACACCCTGGTGGCATATCTTTGGTGTCAAGCTAGATGCACTGACTGTGGCTTGCAGCACAGTCGTACCAGCCAGTCCCAGTTTGATGACTATAGTAAATGGGGCATTTCGTGTAATTAATGTGCAAAACGTGACGTATATTCTTGCGTCCAGCTGCGACATTGAGCATCTCATTGCCATTGCGTATTCCAGTCTGGAACCTGAGCCTGGCATGCCCAGGTGAAACACACCATTCAGGCAACATAGCAAAAAGGCAAGCCATTGCTTTGGATCATGGTCACGACCCATGTGTTGGAATGTATGATTGGCTGCTGACTGACTCCAGTGGACTCTCTTCATCAAGTCGAGCATGTACGCCTGGTAGGTCAGCCCTCATCAAGACAGAACTGTGTTCAAGTTTTTAGCAAATTTCACTCTTTGCTCATGATTACAAAAAGGGCTAGTATTCCTATCAACGCATACTTCAAGTAGGGGTAGTCATTCATTATTATGGTCACCTGTCCCACATAGGGCAAGAACCTGCAACAAGCATAGAACACTATTCAGGTGCAGTTATCAGAGTGCAAAGTGAGCTTGCTGCCCAAGACCATTTTTGCAACATGATGCAGAGCTGGCTTACCCCACGACTCTGCCCATTATGTGTTTCTGATTGAGCCACATTTGGCCTCTTGCATATAATGCCCGATCATCCCCATGATTGTTGTCACCCTGCATGCACACACAGCACAATACTTACATGCTGAGTCCAGGTACTACATGTGAACCCAACCGCTGACCAGATTCTGTCCTTGCATCATCAGAATCAGGTACATGCTTCTGAGAAAGCAACTGCTGCAGCAGTAAAAGTACACGTGTTCTTTCTGTATCAACATGTACCTTGGTCAAAACACTAACTTCTCCACCAGGCTGCGTCTCATGCACTTTGATAACCCTATGCACAATTGGAATATCTCGTTCATCAATATTGAATACCACAACTTCCCCCACCCTGATTGGCTGCTGTCCCATGTTTAGAAAAAGAATGTCGCCTCGATAAAATCCAGGCTCCATGCTTCCACTCAGAACGACAACCACCTGCAACAACCTACATGCTCAAAGTCTTGAGACTTGGTGCACAAGCAGCACAATGTGCTTTGCAACAACTTGATGACCGCTTTTAGTTCTCTATGGAATGAATGACCGCAGGAGTGCTGCAGAGCTCACCGGTGATTCGCTGCCGGTCAACAGAATCAAAGTCTTCCATATCATCAACGCAGAGGTGATGATCAAGCCTGAACCCAGATAACGCTTAGCAACTTTGCAGCACATTTAGGTCATTGACATGCAGACCCGTGAGCAGAACGCACCGAGATTGACACCCTGGGAGACCGCCTGCCGCTTGTTGAGCTTGGTAAGAGGCTCTGCAAAGCTTTTGACCTCATCGACAAGGCTGTGGAGTAGGTCTCCCATCTATCTTAGCTGATAGGTTCACCGCTACGATTTAACAACGCTGTCAGCTGACAGACGGCAACTGGCCACAGGTGCAGAGCTGCAGCGACAGATGCTATCAAGCTGCGTTGACTGCAATGGGCAGCCCCAGTGCGCTGATAGCTTGGGATCACAACTGTGAAGAGCTTCCGCGCGTACTTCGACACCGCAATAGACAAACGTAAACGTAGTAAACATACAGGTCTCGATTTGGGTCTTGGTCCGACACGAAGATGAAGACCAATGGCGTTGCATCCTAGACCCAGCTGCAGCTGCGACTCCTGGATGCTTCAATGTCCAAAAGTCGAAATCGGTGGTATCCATGGCACCATGATCATCGTGAACATCATTCAACTCTGAAAATAGTATGTACCGGTATATGTCTCGACATTGAAACAGCGCTAGGCTGCTGCATCATTTGATCATCCATTTTATGACCCTGAGCCAACCGAGTTTAGGGTTACCCTATAGCAAGTGCATGACCCACAAGCTTGTCAATGACTTAAGCCAGCAAGCAAGCAATCAAAAAGATTCACAACTAGAGAACAAAGGCGCACCTGCTTGTTCAGATATGGTCTAGACATGCAAAATGCCATAGTCGAGGTACACGAACTGCAATGCAAGGCTTGCAGAAATCGCTCACGATGTGCCTCCATCATGCACAATGTAAAAGCGATTGTGTAGACATAAGCAAATTCATGGGCGGGCAGCCAAATTCGTTTAAGAGTTCGCCGCACAGGTTCACCTGTTTCGCCAACACTGGCGAAACCCTTTCGCCATTTTCCCAATTCGCCCAGGTTTTGCTGACACATCAGATTTAGCTTCCTTAAGGTGACAGCAAACAAGGACCTACCCGCTCTGACGCCTAAATGCGTCGAACTTCCGATGCACTTTGAGCTTGTATCGTGTGGCTTCGACATGTTCGATCTCGCAGCACTTTGCTTACCACACTTTGAAGCTACAAATCATTGACGGATCTTGTCCCCGACTGCTTTGCTGTATCGTGCAGACCTTTCGCTTTAGCTTTTGCAGAATCCAATTTATAGGCTTTGCTGCTCATCAGAACATTATAGATACTTCAAGTGGTTGCATACAGGAAAATCGAGCTTCTACTTTAGGGCTTCCAGCTGTCGGTGCACGGTGCTTCCAGCTCACCAGCTGCAGCCCGTTGAAGTTGATGACTGCAGGTTCTGGTCGCAACCGAGGTGAGCCAGCTCCCCGGCTCAACCACTACTTTTATGTGGTTCTGCAAGTGGATAATGTCTTTTTGTCAACAAATATGCCAAGGTCATTGCTAAAGCAGGCTGTCATGCACTTTTTGGGCTTTGCAGTGCGAGCCTGTCCGTATATCAGTTCCTGCAAATGAATGTCACAGGTGTACAAGCTACCGTGGGTCCAAAGTTCTTGGAGAACCTGCCAGCAGATGTCCTGGACAAGGTGTTGTGCTTACTGGACCCTTCTGCACTTATCCATCTTCATGCAGCGACTGGTGCTGGCATGCCAGCAATTGCCCAGCGAGTGACCACCATGAGGGCTGTTCATCACTGTGCTCACCATTGGCTCCATCTCACTGAAAGAGTGGCAATGCCCCGCAAAAAGTCCCAGCGGTCTCATAGACGCCGCCATGCACATCGCAGAGGCCTAGTGCAACAAGAAGTCATTCCATGCACAAAGCACAAACTCATTGAGGAGCTGCGCTCTCAGATCAGCCACATCAATGATGTTGCTGCATTGGTTTACCATTGGATCCCGTGTCGATATCTAGCTTGGAGGTTTCACACGTGTTATCCAAGGTCTACTATCCTTGGTCCTGGGCGTCATATTGAGTCTGAGCACTGGGAGCGCATGGACAATCTGAACAAGAAGATACACGAGGCACTTTCACTTGGTTACGAGGGCTACTTAGATTTCTTCAATAAGAAGCAAGATCCAAGAAACAAGGTCAAGGAGTTCAGCGCCTTCAACCTTGGGGACATTCAGTACATTTTAGAGTTCAATGAGCAGCTGCTGTTTCTTTGCACATTGCATAGGCTGCAGCAGCTCAACCCTGAGGCTGTGTTAGCTCGCCTGCATAGTATCTTTTCAAAGTGCTCTCGCTTTGACCTTTTGCTGGCGTCACATGTGTTTGACGGTACTCACAGCGCCACACAGGATGAACTTCAAGCAAGCAAACTGGAAGTACCTGCAGATGATATTTTAACAGCATTTGCTCAGAATAAGCCACGCTTTAGGCAAGTAGTGTCACAGCTGACAGCTGTGCAAAGAGAGGAAATGACATCTTGTGTACAGACAATGGTGAACAGTCATCTGATGCATGTTCAAGCAGACAGACGTTAATGTGCAAGGCCTAGGTGTAGACAGGATTGTTGATCAAGATGTCATACGCATGCGCACCACATTGATCAAGATGAGAAGTACAACTAGTTGTGTTTGAGTTCTGTTGACAACATGAGTGTCAGTATGTTTGGACTTTTGCAGCATGCATTGCAACGACCAAGTGAGCGGTGTATGTTATGTACAATTTTGAAATTGATGTTTCTCAATTGTGAATATGTGACGAAGCATTAGATATACATGCAAGTCCGTATTAGTAAGGAGTATCTTACACTGTTATTATTATATGCACCAACAGTCACGTCAGTATCTCGTATTAGCCTAAGTCAGATTGATCGTATCAACCTTGGTCCCAGATACGGTATCTGTAGTGAGATTTAGGTGTATCTGATCTATGGTAGATTTGCAGAATCTGATAGCCAAGGCATAAATAAGCACTGCGCAACAGACTCTCGACACACATCCGGGCGCAAGCACTCTGTTGCTGCTGCCAACCTTCACCTTGTAACTACTCATTCATCCGCAACTCCCTGAAAGTTCTACTTTGGTGTGCCTGCATACATACTTGCTTGCATACGTCACCTACGCGTCACAAATATTCTTTGGCCTCGGTCAGAATGGCATTGCTTGATTAATCTGATTAAACTTGAATATTCAGTTGAGCATCATTCCGTCAACGTTGTTCAATCGTATTGTTATCTCAGCTGTGATTGACAGGCTGTAATGAGCTTGGAGATAGCTTTCGTGCGTCTGCTGTAATCTTCATTTGCTGTTTGTATGCAGCTGTTGCTATTTAGTACCCGTTTTACAAAGACAATCCTTCATGACTAGTCACGATGAAGAAGAGGAGGAGCTGAACTGTACTCGGTCTCCTGCCCGACTCAGAATCGGAGGATCGCGCAACGCTAAAGCGCAAAGCAGATATGCACATCCATACGTCTCTCTCGCTCAGTTGCAGTCTGCTCAGCCTGATCAAAAGCCCTGAGACATCTTGAGCAAAAGCACACTCTGGTCAGCGAGGCTCCTTCGGGTACACAACATGACCCTATTGCGCCTGCACAGGCAGCGAGATGGGCCCGCGAGCAGTCACCCCTTTTGCATAGATCACTGAAGTTGGTTCACAGCCTCGGAGCAACTTTCGGCAATTCGAGTCAGTCAGTACAGCACAAGCTCTCTGCAGTCTTTAACTGCTTAAACGGCAGACCCGATTTACCACCTACGCAAATCAGGCAGCCCTACTGAGCCATCAAGATGCAGTCGCGCGCCGGGCCAACGTTCACAACGGTCGATGATAGTCCTATGTTCAGATCAACTGTAAGCATCCTTTGCAGAAATCTTTGCAGAAATTCTCACAAGATCATAAACCTCCCTGCACACCATTTCTGCTATATTGCACGCAGTTTGCTTGCTTTCTGCAGCCACGTCTCAGCACCTGCACTTTTATAGGTGTCGGAGTTGGACGACACTCTTGACAGACTGGACAACAGGTGCAACCGCTTTGTTAAAGGGTCGAAGAAATACAAGGAAGGCATCAATGTTCTGTCACAGTCGCAGACCTCATTCGCAGACTTCCTAGAGGAGTTCTGTGGAGGCACTGACGAGGAAAGCATGATGCTAGGTGTGTTGACAAGCATGCTGCTGTCCAGAACTATAATTGCTGCCCACCACATGTTGCTGGTTCAACCTTGTGGTGCAGCTGTGGGCAGTCTAATAGTGAGCTGGTCATCATCTAAAACCTGCGGTCAATGCATTGCAGCTCTGACATCATGGCCATTTGTCTTACACAGGAGGGGGAATGATGAGCAAGTTTGTGGGTGTGTTTCGGGAGCTAGCAAGCTTCAATGAACTGCTGCACACCCAAGTGGAGCTCATTCTTGTGGAGAGGCTGCAACGCAACTGGCTCAAGGTATTCACCACCATTTGCTGCTGCACTGGCCTGTCATGTCTTTGCATGGCTATCAAAACTTGAGCAAACAACACTGCTCATGCTGCTGCCTTATGTTGCCCACCACAAAATGCAGTCTATTCAAATCTGCTCTGCACTGTATGGACATGTGTTTCAAAGCTTAGAACCAAGCGCTCTCCTGCTTAATCTGGCTGCAAGCATAGCTCCTGCCCTGTGTCATGAGCCTTCTTCTTTACCCACACGATGACCCACATGAAGGTCTTTCATGTTGCAGCATATGACAATTCTGGATAACTTGCAATATGACCAACCCCTTGCCATATGATGTCATGCAACAGCACACACCTGCTAATGTGTCATGTTTACGTAAAGCTGACAATACAAGGCTTTGCGCTCATCAGGGCTTGATCATAGATGGCAAAGAAGGGAAGCGGCGCTTGGATAGGAAGACATCAGAGTATGATGCAGCCAGGACGAAGCACCTGAATCACAAGTACAACCCTAAAATCAACAAGTGGCGCAAGGGTGATGACGCCGACAAGATTCACAGCGACATGATTTCTGCGCAAGTAAGGTCTACAGCTTTAATGTTGAATACCTTTGAGCATTTGTGCTTAGTGCATAGCGTATGTTGATTTCTGATGTATGGTCTGTTGGAACACCCCCCCCCCTTTCCCCGTTGCCCCCCCTCTCAAGTCCCTCAAAACAGGAAATGCAACTTGATCGTTTGTTGATTTGCAACATGTCTTGCAAATGCGTTGTGCCCCTCTACCACAATGCGCACAGTCAGCAATCATTGCTGGCAAGTCCAAGACGCTCAGCTGCTCGCATGCAACCATGCAACAAGCCTCTGTTCTGCATGAAAACTCGTTCGATGTACGCTTGGCAAGGTAGCTGTGCTCACAAAGGGCATAGGAGACAACCACACAAGTTTTCAATAGCTGGGCCACCAGCTTGATTTTGTTGCACACCACATACACCTGTGCTTTCAAGCCACGAGTCACAACTGGCTCCACACCTCAGACTGTAAGGTACAAAATGAAAAGAAATGAAAAGAAATGAAATGAAGACTCTCAGAGGTACTTGGGTTACTCAGGAACCTAGATGGCGTGTGTACTCTTGCAGACTGGTGCAGAGGACGCGCGTTTTGAGTGTGCGCGCAAGATGACTGAGCTGGAGAGTCGCAAGCGATATGAGTTCCTGGAAGCCATGGTCAGCAGCATGGATGCACACCTGCGCTTCTTTGAACGGGGCCATGAGGTGACTCCTGCAATTCAGTCAAATGGGTTCCCTGGCCCCCACAACTTTGAAATCCCTGACTGACTGACTGACTGACTGACTGACTGATTGACTCCTGCAATTTAGTCACATGGGCTAGCCGGCCCCAACAACTTTCAAATGCCTGACTGACTGACTCACTGACTGAGACAAGGCATCAGCTTACTGTGCTGTAGTTATTGTTCAGATGAGGCTTGTGAGCATCATGCCAATGCTTGGGCATTGTGGGCAAGGATGCTGTTGTGTGTGCTGATCTCGGAGAGGTCTCAAGCAATTCGTGCCCGACTGTTTGTTTTTGTGTGCAGTTGCTGAAGAATTTGGAGCCCTACATACAACAAGGCCTGCAGGTTGTGCAGCAACTCAAGGCAGAGGAGATACAGAATGAGGAGGGATTGGAAGCTCAGATCTACAACTACAAGTGAGCATTGCTTGGCAAACAAGCAACAAGAGCACTACCTTTGTCTGAAACAGACATGCATTTGAGTGCTGCACACGACTCTTGACTTATCGTTTGTGCTCACCGTGCGTGCCACAACCTAGATTTTGCAAATTGAGTAAGGGCTGTCGTAAATGACAAACTAGTGAGCTGCAAAGCTCTGCGCATCATGTGGATCACCTGGTATTGATTTTGACACAGCAGCTTTTGGCCACATACACACAACACACTCTTCACTTCTTTTGCAGAAAGATAAATCTTACATGTTACATGTCAGCCAACCTTGTGCAGATTCCAAACTGTGCTTACACTTACGGACTCTGCTCAGTGAGCTGAATCTGGTCAATGTCTGGTCGTGAGTGCGTCTGTGTATCTTGGTACAGAGAAGAGAAGAGTGCGCGAGGGGCTAGGGCAGCTGATGTAGCCGAAAGGGCCCCAATGCGCCCTGGGGGCCCCGTGCAGCTCACAAGTGAGTCACAGCAACTGCTTAAGTGATACAGTGACCAGACATGCCTGCATAAACGACGGATGTGCATGTCACATTTTCAAGGCTACAAGCAGTGCGTATGAGCAGATGTGAGTGTGGGGTGTGTGTCTTGGTTGGCTCGCCTTGATACACCATGTGCATCCTTGGACCCCATCATGGACTTTCTCAGCAAGACCGGGAGCTAGACAGCACAGCACAGCACGGCACGGCACAGCACAGCACAGCACAGCACAGCACAGCACAGCACAGCACAGCACAGCACAGCACACCGCAAGTGTGATATTGCCAATTCTTTCATGGCGTACAGCTCAGCTGAGTATTGCTGGTCACGCAGACGGAAAGTCAGCCCACGTAGCCACTTTTGAAGGAGCTGACAGAACCTCAGACCAGCTTGTGAAACATGCTGACAAACAAAGCAGACCAGAGCGCTTGCAAGCGTGTCCATGTTCTGTATTGTCAGAAAGATGTACCTTATGTTGCAGGTGGCCAAAGCTGAGGACCTCATCCCAGAGCCAGTCAACAGGCTGAATGAAGCAATACACATGTTGAAAGTCAACTCACACCAGGCTTTGGAACCAGATGCTACAGTCACAACAACACTCGAACGCCATGCCTCATGTTGCATGTCCGCCAACATCGCCATGTTTGAGAGCTTCATCATGACAACCAGACGTCATGTTTTGCGTTGCAGGTGGCATGTCTGCCAACATCGCTACGTTTGAGACCTATATCAAGGAGTCAGAGGAGAGCCAAGGCAGCATTGTGACACCGCTGAGGCAAGGCTACCTGCACAAGCGCAGCACCAACATGAGAAGAGAATGGAAACGGCGCTACTTTGTTCTGGACTCTCTCGGTGTGCTGTACTACTACTCAAACAAGGTATGGCCTGAACAAGATGGCTCAATTGGGCCAGCTGAGTAAGCTGCTTGCTGCACCAGCTCTACAAAGTGCAGAGTGTGCGAGTTAGACTGTGTGAGTGGGCCAGTTGCATGAGGTTCATGCACAAAGCCAAATCTTACTCAGGATAAGATACCAGGACTGTCAATATTGGCTAGATACAGCGTCAGTCATGCTTACATACCCTGTAATGAAGCCATGATGTTTGCATTTCTCACCACAAGCTTGCAACAACAGGCTTGAAGTAAGCAAGAGCAAGCAGAGAAACAGCAGCCTCCGTGAACTGGAGAATACAGAGCTCATATCAGATTTGATGTGTATGTGACACCGGACAGGTCACAAGGCAGGATTCAGGCATCCTGAATTTGCTGACCAATTGAGTCTGGGCGAGCCAGTGGACATACATTGTATCTGGTCTGGACAGGACAGGGTGCATAAGCAGAAGACTAGACAGAACACAGTGGACCTGCTGAGCATTGCTGATAAGCTGATTGAACCTGCTGAGCATTGCTAGTAAGCTGATTCATCTGACATACTCTACATCTGGTGTGTGCAGGACAGGATAGATAAGCAGAAGACGCGGCAAAACACAGTGAACTTGCTGACGAGCACCATCAAGGCGGGGGCTGAAGAAGAGGGGCTACGACATTGCTTCAGGGTTGTATCTCCAGAGCGCGAATACCTTCTTCAGGTAAGACTTAAAACATCTCCACACTGTAGAAACGTGTTTTGACTGTCCCCAAACGTCTTGGAGTTTAGATTTCCAGTGTACGGATGACGATTCTGAAGTAAAATAGACGTTTCAGGAATGAAAAGAGCCATCCGTTGCTCTGCACACATACATATATGTGTGAACCTATGCGGTGTAAGAGTATATACATGTACTTGGGTCGCATATGTATATACATCTACAGTCATGAGGCAGCACACCAACACACATCAACGCCAACTTTTGATTACTTACTTTATATGCGGCAGTATCTTGTTTCTTATCACTTTCATTATACATGTTGCATTTCTGTATCTCTGTAAGCACTCGTGACAAGCGAAGCTTTTTTTGAAGGGACAACAGGTTTAAGGTTTTCCAAAGGAAAACTTACCTTTTCTACGTAATAGGAGACCTAGCTGTACTCTGTCCTGACCTCTGTATGGTCTGTCCAAATCCTCATGGAATTGGTGCCTAAACTCACAGCAGTCGACAGAACATGGGCAAGTCAGCAACACACTTTACTGCACCTGAGGCATGCAAAAATGCAATGTACTGTCGTGATGGGGGAACAACTCAAAACCCTGCGAAATGCACATGTTGCATGTAAGTCATGGCGTCCTGATGCAAAATAATTCCCAAATGGCCTGGACACTTTAGTAGCCGTACTCTTCATGTCAAAGAAGGAATGCCAGTCCCAAATAGATGATAGTCAGGCTCTCTTTCTTGTGTGTGCACTGTGTAGCCGTACTCTTCATGCAAAGAAGGAACGGCAGGGATAAGTCATATCCCCCTCCTCTTGCGTGTGCACCAGGCAAAGGCACATACAAAAGGAAGAGGAGGATAATACGTAACCTTGTCATTCCTTCTTTGCATGAAGAGTACAGCTACACAGTGCACACACAAGAAAGAGAGCCTGACTTTCATCTGTTTGGGACTGGCATTCCTTCTTTGCATGAAGAGTACGGCTACAGCAAGCAAAGGTACCAGCAAAGCCTCACAAGTAACTTTTCTGAACAAACAAAGCCAACCCTGCATGCATATAGCTCATAAAAATGGTGTCCATATTCTAATGAATACAGCCTTTTGTAGCAGGCCCGCTCAAACAAGTGTTTGTTTTGCTGCACATGATCAAAGCGGATTCATTGCACATGAGATGCAGTTCAAGTCACTGACGCAAATGTGCATAGCGCCATTTGAAGAGCCTGTGCCAATTGCGTCTGCTTTCTTTGTCTAGACCACCATGATGCAGACTCTGGCAGCAGGACTAGTTCATGCTGAAGAGGGTGCCATACAAAGCTGTTGCTACTGTTTCAGGCAGCGGGACCAGTTGATGCTAAAGAGGGTGCCATACAATGCTTTTCTTACTGTTTCAGGCAGAGGATGATCTGGATGCACACGAATGGATGGAGGCAATCCAGGGCGTGACTGCATGCTTGTATTTCTATTAAACATAGTTTGTACTTCTATTTAAAAAAAGAATGGTGACATCTTTTTTCATAACTTTTGTTTTATCACACTGGATAAGTTTTGTTACAGCAAATGTGTTTCAGGCAGAGGATGATTTAGATGCACATGAGTGGATGGAGGCAATCCAGGGTGTGACTGCATGCTTGCTGAATGGCAATGTGGACATTGAGGCTCTGAGCAAGGCACAGCCCAAGCCATCTAAGCCAACCCACAGCCGCCAAGGCAGCCGAGCAGGTAAACCCACACCCACATCGTGCATAATGCATTCCTAGTCTGCTGTATTTCTCAAGCTTCCTGTCGGCCAAACAGGCCACCCTAAAGTCATGAGAGTTTCAAGCGTGCGACTCACAAGGCAAATAGCTGGTTATTGCTTCCTCTGGCCTCTGGTTGCGTGAACATTCACAAATGGAATGGAATGATAGTACTCGATAATTTTATCTCGTTGGGTGTTTCAAGCTGGTTTGATACTGTAGGGAGTGTCCTGCTCAGTTTGCCTGCGCTCAGCCTTTGTAACTGAAAACTTCTTCTTCTACATGATCCAGTCAGCTTCTTGAGGTAATTGCATCTCATCTTCTTTGGCACATGCTACGTCCATGAAGAGTCAAGTGCCCTGCCTAGCACCACACAACTTGTTCTGCAGAGTACTTGCTGAGTCATATGGATTCACTCAGTTCTTTGGTTGACATGAGTCTCTTTCTTAAGACTCATGGTTTCCTCCCCAAGGATGTTGTGAGTCTTCGGTGGGCATAGCATGTGTTGAAAGATTAAATGCACATCATCAAAGGAAACTGGGTCATCCTGTCCGTCACACCAAGTACTCATCAGAAATATCATGCAGTCGCGCGCATACCTCACAACATTGTTGCTGAACAGATCTTGAGTCATGAAGACTCTATTGTCTCCTTGAATGATGTGAACTTCTCACCCCTGGTGGTTGCTGTGTTCATGAAAACTCTCCAGTGACTTGCCTGGCACACTACCTCATTGTCATGCAAAGACACGGCTTCTAAGAAAAACCGAGAAGACCTTGGTTGCTGCCTTAATTTGCCCCCAGAAAAATCTATCTTGAAAACCAACAAGTTGTTTTCAGGGTCCATTAGCTCCTTGGATGACATGAGCTTCTCTCCAATGGCTCATGCACTGTCCAAGGGAGACTCAGACCTGTCAGCTGTCGCAAATGGCATGTTCCTTGATGCTGAGCCCGGCAGATCCTCTGAGGTAAGCCTTTGTGCGTGCGTGCGTGCGTGCGCGCGTGCGCGTGTGCGTGTGGGTGTGTGTGTCTTTACAATGCGCCAAATTGCAGCATGCACAGACATGTGGTTGCAGTCGCTATGCTAGTTGGAGCTGCGCTGTGTTTGCATGTGGTGCATGGCCATGCAGATTCTCAGAAGTGTCCGAGCATCTGTTGCTCTGTCATACCATTTGCATTGCACTGACACTTGTTCAGCACCCTGACAGTTATGCCAGGATGTCTCCCATCAGCTTTTTGTCGTTATTAGCACATTGACAGTTCTCAAGTCAGCTTTTCATCTTATGTCAATGTTGTTAGCTTTCTTGCAAACGGGTCAGTCCATCAGGACACCTTGATTGCTTGCCCTAGTGGGTTATGTAGCAGTCCAAGCCTTGGCAGGGGCTGTGCCCAACATGACCGTGACTCTGATTGTCAGTGCATGTGCTACTGTGTCACGGCATGTGTCAGTGGGAGTGTCAACCCACGTGTCAGTTCGTGTGTCAACCCGTGTGTTAGTGCGTCACTGCATGTGTCAGTGGGTTTGTCAACTCATGTGTCACTGGGTGTGTCAGGGCATGTGTCAGAGCATCACTGCATGTGTCAGTGTATGTGCCAACGCATGTGTCACATACAGCACATGCTGCATGACTATAGTTACGCTTTAACAAAATGCCGAGAGTCTCTAGGCTTGCATGCAGGAGCAGGCAACTTCGCCGCATTCTGTATCCTCCCCAGTAAGGCGGGGCTCGGCCCTAGGGCCTAGCCCCCTGTCCATGAAGGGGCGCCCCTCCCACGGCCACTCCAGCAGCATGGGCTCCATTAGTATGGGCTCCAACAAATCACTCAATGCTCGCCAGGGATTCAACCAGGTCTGCTCAAAACCCCTTCTAGCCTGTGGGGTTTCTCTGCCTCATGATGTGACAGATCTGCTTTGTTTGCATGGCCAGTCACCTGCTTATGTGATCCCACTAGGTAGATATTGTACAGTTTGAATTTGATGGTACAATGCTTGCTTGCCTTGCATGCCATCAGTTCCTTGTCGCGGTCAGGTGTCAAGCAACAAAGAGCTCATGATAAGTGTGACGGCTAACCTCTGCCCAGTACACAAGCTTGCACATGGTTTCATTCACTTACCTTGACTCGAAACATGCCAACATTCTTTTCTGCCCTTCTATACATTGCCAACAAATGCTCTGATGGCAGCTTTCTTCATTCCTCCTTCTTTCATCAACATGCACTACGACAGTTGACTAGCACCACTGCCTTGGTCAGGCTTGGTAAATTTGCCAGCAACACTAACCTTGTACGCCTTGGTCACAGTCTGCACCCCCTAAACCCCTTCTTCTTCTTTTTGTTAGGTGCCAGCAGGGCTGTTGTCCCCACAGAGTGCCAGCAGGCTGTTTGCAAGGGCAGCTTCCCCCAACAGCCCTATGGACATACTGAGGCGAGTGGCAGGCAATGCTGTCTGCTGTGACTGCTGCTCTCCTGAACCGGATTGGGCCTCACTCAACCTGGGAACCCTGCTTTGCATAGAGTGCTCTGGCATCCATCGCAAGAAAGGAGTGCACATCTCCAAGGTGTGCTTTCACTGTTTTTGCTGCTTTGCATAGAGTGCTCTGAATGTCCATAGCAAGAAAGGTTTGGTTCATGCCACCCCCCTGTGAACCCCACCCCAAATCGCCCTCCTTACCCAAGCTGCCCCAAATTGCTGAATGTATTCTGGCTTGCCGCAAAACTTATGGTGACTACATCCTGAACAGTAAATCAAACAGATTCATCTTAAATGATATACTTGCGCAAGCACAAGCCCAGCATGCCCCTGTGTTCTACTGACTCTGATACTTATAGCATACGGTCTCCAGCAGCGCATTGTGTGCATATAGGTGCGCAGCCTGACGCTAGATGTGAAGGTATGGGATGAGGCCGTGCTTGGCATGATGGAGCGCATTGGCAATGATGTGGCCAATGAGGCCTGGGAAGCCGAATTGTACAATGACAGTGTCAAGTGGGTTCTTGCACCTTGCCCCTGCTCTGCCCTTTCTGTTCTTCCATCCTGCCCTGCCCTGCCTTGCCCTGCCCTGCCTTGCCTTGCCCTGCCCTGCCTTGCCCTGCCTGGCTTGTACCCTGCCCTGCCCTGTATTGTCCTGTCCTACCACACGCCCTGACTAACACATATAGCATCATTCACATGCATGACATGAGCCTCAGCAAAGAGTAAAAAAAATGCCATGTATAATGGGGTTTGAATGCTGCCTTTTTGAGGGGGAGCAATGGCAAGGCTTGGTACATTTCTCCAACGAAAAGGAGTAGTACAGCCATGTCGTGCTGCTGCAATAGCACCCGCCCAATACCCCCCTGCTCAGACCCCAAATGGTGCCCTGCCCTGCCCATGTGGCACAGCTTGTGTGATGCCACGCTGTGTTGGTCTCACCAGCAGCAACTGCTGATCTGCCTCTAACAACAATCATTGGCTCATCAACACCATGTTCTGTGCACAAAGCAGCACCCTGTTGAGAAACGGCCTCTGAAGTGGTTGGTGTGGTTGTTGCAGTGCAGACAGTTGGGTGTGGTGCAGTGATGAGAAAGAGGACTTGCCACCAGCCAGTGAAGCTGTCTCTGCCTTGGCGCGTGCTGGCTCTGGAGCAAGTCGCGCCAGGTCAGCCTTGTGTTCCGTCCACTCACTCATTTGTTCACTCACACATTCATTGAGTTGTATACCCATCAACTTACTCATTGATCTGTTCATTTCTGCATGCAATTCTTCGTTCGCTCCTTCAATTTTTCGTTTATTTTTGTTTGTTCGTGCAGTCGTTTGTTTGCTCTATCTTTCATGCACTGACGTGTCTCAAAAGGGTTGGATGCGCCCAGTCAGGCTGTTATGGGCTGCTGCTGGAAGAATGTCAATACCATTCTTGTAATAACTCACACATGCTCAAATCTCTGGAGTTCTTTACATGGCTTGCTGTGAGACTGCACCTGTGGCAAGAAGCATTTGGCATCAAACATTCCATGACAGGCAAGATTGGTCTTGCCCTTTGCTTGAGTGGTGTTCAATCTCTGAGCAGCCACAGAAGCTGTGCAACATGTTGCAGCCTATAACTGTCTTCCACTGTAGTCACCCCCTTTGCTAGGGTGTGGTCGTGCAGTCAAGCAGTTAGTCTGTCACTAGCTCCAATAGTCATGCACCCAGCTGCCTTGTTTCTGTTGCATACTACTGGCTGATGGCTTGTCAGGACCAGTGACCTACAACTAAGATCTCAAACCCTGCCTCCTGCCTGCCACGTCATCCCAAAGGTCATGCACGCATGCAGGACAGACAGTGACGCTTCACACCACAGCTTCAGCTTCACAGCACGAGCCAGGCCGCCGGATTCAGATGCCCAAAGGGGGTCAACACTGAGCCCCAGGGGGGGTCAAGGGGGGATCCCCCTTTCCCCAAGGCTATCCCAGCCTAGCAGTGCAAGGGAGGTTCACAGCAGCGCAAAGCCTCGACCAGACAGCTCTTTTGCCGTCAAGGTATTGGATTTCTACCAATGCACTTCTGTTTTCTATATAGTGTGACTGTTTATATTTAGTGTTCAGGGTTCATAGTAGGGTTTACACGATTTTGTGCATTTTCACCAGTTTGCGACACAAAAGATACTTTCCGTGATGCCCACTTGTGCCAAAGACATGCACATGAGGGCAGAGTCTTACACACAATAGCTCATTTGTTGTAAATAAGACCTCATTTGTTGTAAATAAGACCTCACACAGGGAGCTCCTCAGGAGTGTACATACTTGACCTTAGAGGTATAAAGAGGTAGACACTTCCTTCACAAAAAATGAATGCGTGAAGGAGTAGTTTGCTGTCAGGTGTTTGGCTTGCAGTCCTTTGACTTCCTTTCCACTGCTGCAAGCCAGGCAGAATGCTGCCAGAGCAGAATATGCAAAGCAGCCTTGTTGTCATGCAGTAAGCGACAAAGCGGTCTGCTGAACTCCAGTGCACATGCTGTTTCTGTAGACAAGTATAGGGAACAGGGCTGCCAAGTTCTGCTGTGTCACTGGTCCTTGCTATGTGTGAGTGTGCATCTGAAAGAGGCTGTCCGTTCTTTCACTTGTTCCTGTATGGTGTGGCTTCCTCTAAGGTGAGGTATGTACACTATTTGGGTAGGTCCCATCCCTCACAAAATTGCACCATCTTGGCACTATGCCTACAAACGCTGCAACTGTTGTGTTTACACATAGCTTTGTCTGGACCGTGTAGCAGAGATAGGCTACAACCGTCCGACCCAGTTCACATTATTACAAAAAAAAACATTAAACAAACACAAAAACACACACACCAAAAACAGAAGAAAGAAGAAGAAAAGAACATCAAGAATTTGTATGTGACTTTGCAGGAGCAATACATAACGGCCAAGTACGTGGAGCGCAGGTATTCTGCCAGCACTGTACCTGCAGTCAGGGGCAATGTCCAAACTGCCCTCTGGGAGGCTGTGGAAGGCGGCTCCATCAAGTATGACAACCACTCTGGGCAGTCCACATGCTTCCATGCATGGCACTGCTGCATTCATGTGTTGTCATACGATCTTGCCCTGCACAACTCCTAGCTCATCATGAGCCAAACGGCTCAAAGTGCTGTTGTCATTATTACTAATGTTGATGTTGTGACAATCGATTTGATCAATTAAACAGTCATTATTATGCTTATTTGGCGTCAGCTATCAGGCTGCACCTTGACCTGCTCTTGACACACCGCAGAAACAGAAACAAAGTTTCGGTGAGCGGGTCACCTGACTGACGTTGCAGTTTGCAGAGGCTGCCCATGCAGTAGTGCACACAGCTGACATCCACACAGACAACAATTTGTCAGTGCTGAAAGCAACCTGCAAAGGTGTCATCTTGCCCATGCGCATCTGTGAGTGTGTGGATGGCATGCAGGGAGGCTGTGCAGGCAATGCCCATGCGTGTCTGTGAGTGTGTGCATGGCGTGCAGGGAGGCTGTGCAAGCTGTGGTGAATGGCGCTGACATGAATGCGTGCTGCATGGGTCAGCCAGCCATAGAGCTCATCAGGGATACAAACAGTCTGGCAGGGGGCGAAAACTCAGAGGCACCCACGTCCACAGCCAACTTGACAGCCCTGCATTTTGCTTGTCAGGTAGGCTGCTGCTACATTACCTTTTCTTTTTCTGTTTGTTTCCTGATAAAAGACTGCAATTTAGTCAAACGGGCTAAATGGCCCTAACGACTGTAACATCCCTGACTGGCTGCTGCTGCTGCTGCTGCTGCTGTTCTTGTCACACTGTTTGCATGGCAGCGTGGCTCTGTCCACATCCTGATGCCATGAAAGCTTGTTAGTTTGCCTGTCAAGACACAACATGTAAAGGACACCCGTTACTCAGCAAGGGCAGCCTAGTCCATGATGCACCATTGAAAGGAGCACATTGTGACTATTTGCAGACTGGAGATGTGTCCTTGATTGAGTATCTCCTTCAAAATGGGGCCAGGGTTGACAAGGCGGACCCCTATGGCCGGACACCCCTCCACTACTGTATACTCCATGAGCACCCTCAAGCCGCCAAACAGCTGCTGAAAAGGTGAGAGTTAACCCCTGAGGGGTGGTCAGTTTGCATCTATCTGTGTACATTTTTGTTGAGCGGGATGCTGACTTGTTTGCCGTTGTATGCTTTGCACTCCAGAAACCACTTGGTAGACAGCTAATTGCTTGATCTGCTCTACGCTCAGCACGCTGCTGAATGATTCAAACAGGTTGCGGTGGCAATCCTGAGGTACATGTTTTTGTTTTGCGCACTAAATGCATAATCGTGCATTCAGCATGGTAGAAGACGTGTCTATGTGCCAATGTCTGTGTTCTTAGACAAGCAGGGCAGAAAATTATGAATAAGGGTGCTGACATTGTACAATGGTTGTTGCAGAGGTGCCGACAAGGCAGCGCGGGATGTTTTGGGCCAAAATGCACTTGCTATTGCAGTCCGAAAAGGCAGTGTGGCAGATGAGGATTTGTTTGTGATGCTGTCATGATTGCGTTCCCACAAGACGAGTAGCATGTAGTTTGTGTTTAAATGGTGAAACCTCTACACCTGTACAGCAAACAAATGATTGTGCACAAGCATTTCATTTTTTAGCATTTTCACCTTTGTACTGGCAAATGAGGCCTATCAGTGAACGTGTGTGAAGTCATCAGTGTGTTGGTGTATTGAAATTTGCACAGATCAGTGCTGATTATTTGGTTGGCTGTTTGACGTACAGAACTTAGATATCAACCTGCTACTTTTTTACAAGATATCTTAAGCATACGCAGTCTTTGCTTCGCACTTGCCATGTCAGGATTGCTCGTGAGAAAGATTGATGTCACAGCAGGTTGGACAGGAAACACAAGTAATCAATGCTGCACTATGTCAATGTGTCTAGCTGTACACTCGACACAAACACTGAAGACTCAAAACCACTCAACTGCTAACAATGTCCTGCAGCTTCTTGCAGCAAGGACACATATCAGAAGACTCTGCAGGATCATCACTGCAAAATGACGACCTGACTCCACCACCCCTTATACCTACATACATGTATGGCCGGACCCGCTGTACAAAGGCCAGCTTGTCACCAGCCTTGGCAAACATGTCTGAAAATGCTGGGCGCGTCTTGATGCTGTCTCCCATTTTGTTCAACACTTCCAGAGCATCTGCTGGTGCATGCTCAGATGGTCTGCCAGGTTGCAAAACCGGCACATGATCACCAACAAGGCCTTTGCACAGCTTATCATCAGCTGTGTGGAAGGGCTGTGGCAGTGCAAACAAGAGGCACTCTGCCTCAAAGGAGTAGGTCCATTGAAGCCGCCGGGTCTTCTGTGCAGCGGCTCTGCACATCTTTGCAGCACATGTTCCTAATTTGGTGTCTGGGGTAAAGGCAGAGTTCCTCTCTGTAGTGTCCTTTCCACAGCAGCAGAACTTCAACGGGTGGTGACCCCAACACAAACCACATTTTGGCTGAGGTACCTGTTTTTGGCAGAGATGACATTCAGTCAAGTCTATCAATCAATCAATACACATTTCATGTCTTTAGGACTCATCAGGGGAGTCGACAAACAATAACTGGGAGATCGCTGAGTTTGAACGATACACGTCTATCAACTTACAATGTCTGCATGCAACATGCAGCACTCGATGTTCAAAACAGGTCACACGTGCGGTTCTAATGTCCCAATCAAGATGCTTGCTGATAGGCATCATGCATGGTCTGTAGCAAAGACAGATGCATGCAATTACATTACATGCTGTACAGCATATATAGCTCAACTAGCAAACCAACAATGTGACGGCTACCTTTCTGGCAGCTCTCTCAAATGGGTACCACTCCTCGTGCTCGGCAATGTCTGGGTACTTGTTGTCCGAGTCATGTGGTTCGTATCCATTTGTTTCTCGCCTCTTTGCTTTGGCTTCACACCTAGCTATGATTTGAGCTACGCCAGCATTCCCCACTTGGAAGGATTGCAGCAGATCAGCGAATTGCTCCACCCCAAGCTCACTGCCCCTCCAGAGGCTGCTATTAAGACAATTGTCAAAAGATTGGCTTATAAATTTCAAGGCGGTGCGGGATGTGTCTTGCATCTTGCAGTTCTTGCAGGCTCGCCGAAGGAACTGCACGTCATTGTAAGGCGCATGTAAGGCAGAAAAGAAAAGAAAAGACTACGCCTTTCGGCGTCAGTTTATTGTGTAATCCAGTATTATACCGGGCTGACATGTAAGGAACATTTGAAAGAGGAAGTTCTTTGTGAGCAGGTAAATGTTGACTACAGCCTGCAAGCAGGACTGCTCATCAATGGCAAACATTATGCTTTCTGGCACATAGCAATGCAGAAAGACAGCGGCCACATGCAAGGCAAGGATGAGGCAACCATATTGCAGTATTGAGGAATTGCTTTAACCCTTAAGCTAGCAAGTCCAACCGAGTGTGAACAAGTAGATGTACAACAGAATTGATCCCTACTGAGCTGCAAAGCGTTGGAAGCAGAGGCTCACTTACAAGCAAGCAAGCCAAAGCCAGAAGACAAGCCAGTTAGTCAGTCAGGAAGGGACAAGCAAACATACCTGCATGTTCAGTATGTGCTGCCTGGTGGCTGCATGCTGTCGCAGGTCATGCACATGTGCAACTCCTTCCCAGTCTGTAAATTTTTCCACTTCTTGTTCTTCTTCATCTTCATCTTCTTCTTGATCATCATTGTTATCATCATCATCATCACCATCATCATCTTCTTCACTTCCGCCTTCTTCTGTGTCTTCATCTTCTTCCCTGTTTTCTCTCCGAAATTCTGCTTCACGTCGCTCTGCTTCTGCATCCCTCCTGCGGCGATACTCCTCGCAAGGATCCCAGTCTCGTTGTGCAGCCTCATAACACGCTCCACATATGTATTTGCCCTTTGGATGGTCTGTGCTGGGGTCTTAAAACTTGAGCTGCCAGTCCCCATGTTGACCTATTCTGCAGGCACTCAACATGGCTGTCTTTAGTGTGGTACAGGTGTTGTGCCTTTGGCTGTATTTTCCTATGCATAAGAAGGACAGCTGCAGCCATACTTCTGACCAACAGTCTTTGTGACCTCTCAAGTAAACAGCGTGCACTTGAGCCAACGTTACAACTTCTGCGGCACTGACTAACACACACAGTATGCAGGCAGTGAGGCTGCACTTGCCTGTATTGAGAAGACAGGGTCATGCCGTGTGCCAGCCAGAAAGCAGTGTATTTGCTGTCACGATCCACGTTTTGTCGGTCATTGTCCAACAAAGTATACAGTTGGTTGGCAAAGGCTGTTGGCGGTTTGTCCTCGTCTTCGCTGCTGCTGGAACTCATCGAATGCTTTGCACTGATACAGCAAGAGATCACTAGACCTGTACGTCAGACCTCTTAGACTGAATAAGGTCAATGGATATGCATCAGCACGTCTTTCAAGCAGATTGCAGCCGCACTGCTGACGCTACGGCACAGCCTTTTGCCTAGCTAGTGACATAACAAAGCTGATCAGACCATACGGTGTTCCAGCAGCTTGAACTCAGCACCTTGATGCAGACACAGGCCGCACGCTCCTTAGAACTCAAGGCTTAGATCTTGATTTGTCCCGCCGATCATGAGGTTCTGAGTCTGCGGCGTGTCGGGTCAGTTGATCATGACTCGTCCGGTCAACGTCTGTGAAGTTTTGCATTTCGCTTGGGGCCACCCTTGCTGTGCTGGAGAGCGCTGAGCAAACAGCGCCTGGCCGAGCTCAGCTGCTATGCGATGTAAGGCACTCAACGGGAAGCACAGCATCACAGATATGTTGACGCCGCACCTTTCAGAAGCACTGCACTCTATCTGCAAGGTGAGATAAGGTAAACAGTTTGGCTGCTGCACTGGATCTGCAAGACCAGGTAACGTAGATAGATTGGCTGTGAAGCAACCCGCAGCTATATTGGTATGCGCACTACCGATGCCAAACTCAGTCATGCAAAAACAGCCCGTCGTGCTGCCCCTTACCAGAACAGAACACCTGGTCATTGCAGTGCATGTTTCCCTTTGACTTCTGTGATAGCCACTGCAGCATCTGCAAATTGGTACCAGATATCACAATTGTTGCATTAATATTCACTTTTTGCTGGCAAACCTGACCCATGCCAATCCTTTTCGTTACAGCCCTAGGATCATTGCCTTGACTGTTGTTATAGATATGCTTTATGCAGTTCTTCATTGCCTGGGCAGCCCGGTATAATACTTGGCTTCTCATCAAATTGACGCCAAAAGGTGTAATTTTTCCTTTTGCATCTCTAGATCTTCATTGCAACTTTGGCTGATGTACAGGAGTGATGGTACTCCTATTACCAGCAGTGAGCAGAGCATACAGGGTATCAGTGGAGTACAGGAACAATATGCAGCATTCACTGCAGTCAACGTACAACTGTAGCCATAATGAGATTGTGGTGTGCATGAGAATGCCCCTGGAATATCTTCATCAGCCCCGCGCCTCAAGCATGGAATGGACGCCATCAAGACATCAGACATGCATGGCTGTTTTTGCTCACTTTCTTGTGACTCTCCAGCCAAGCAGCATTGCATGGCTGTTGTGCTCACTTTCTTGTATCTCTCCAGCCAAGCAGCAATATGGACACTTCTCAAACAATGCTGTTCACTTGTCATACAGCACCTCTACTGCCACTTGCCGGACAGGCTTTGTTGAAGGGACTGGCAGCACTGACTTTGAGAGTGGTGCAAATGCCTCCTAGGTTTGCACTTGCACTTGACAGGCGCGCATAATGCTGCACGTCAAATTGACTGCTGCACAGTGAGCTGTGAGAGTACGGCATTACACCTCGATTCTTTTACAGCAAGACAGATGAGGGAGGTATTCGTGCCAATTGCCGAGAGAAATTTAGGCGGTCCATGCACTTCAGCTGTGTTATCAACACGAAATAATGACTGTGACTGCTCTGAGGCAACACCGTGCTCTGCAGTTGGCCCTATCTGATAGATATTTGGCACATTGCCAGACAGGCGCTCATGTATTGTGATTGTGCAATCTATGCAGCAACTGGCTGCCTTTGCTCTTCCTGCTCTGACTCCTCTGTCTCTGGCTCTACCCATCGGTCATGCTCCTGCACACATGCAATTGCATGTCAAATATGCAGAACAAAAAGCCAAATTGTATATCTTGACACAGTGCATGGTCAGAATCGGTTGCTTGCCATTCTGCTTACCATGACAATTGGATTGCAGACACAGGCATGGGCAGTTACGCCAGAATGTTCCTGACTGTTTGCATTGACACAGGATGTTGAAATGGATCCGACCATGAAGCTATACATCTCCTGGTAAGCAGCGTTTTGCATGCATCGTCAGCTGACAAGCAGCAGCACACCAGATGAACAAGTGATGAAGAAGTATCACCTTGATCAGCTCTATGAGCTCATCTGTGGCTCCAGACATTGGGATGGCTCTCCTGACCACCTCCTTGCCCACATACAAGTCAATCTTGCCTGGAGCGCCTCCGACATACCCAAAGTCTGCATCTGCCATCTCTCCTGGACCATTCACGATGCACCCCATGACAGCAATAGACACACCTGCAAGCAAATCACAGCAAGGACTAAGGCACAAGGATGTCTACTTGTACTGTGTGGGTCAGTTTACCAGAAACCGTTTCTGCATTTATGCCAGCTGTAATAACAATAATAAATAATGATGATGATGATAATAATAATAATAATGATGATGACAAAATCGCTTTCCAGCTTTAATTTGTGTCAAATGCTGACTTGTGCTCATCTGCCTGCTGAGACATTACATCAAGAGTCATTGCACAAAACTCTGGGGGGGCTTATGGCATCAAGTTGCAAGAAATGGCAAGGCGCAAAGCATGTGACAAGCTGAAATTATCGCAGTTGACATAGCTGACGTGCCTCCAGCAGGACAGACTTTATGACATACATGATCACACTATGAATGTGCTCAGTGACTGCTGACAGTTCATCTGAACCATCTAAGTTCAGATACACTGTCAGCAGCATACTATGCCCAGGTAAGGGAACAGCTTGGCTCCAGCATGATGACACATGCAGCAGCTGACCTGGCAGGTGGCCTGTTCTGGTCCTGATTGATTCAGTCACCTCTTGCAGGTCGAACAGTGTGCGCCCACATGAGGGACAGGACACAAACTCTGCAGCAGCCAAGAGCCACAGTCAGATATCAGTGCACTGTACAGCTCAATATAGCACTGCTCGAGCGCCTAAAATATCCAGCTCTGAGTCTCACATTTCCAAGCATTGAGTCAGACTCTGCAGATCAATGCAACCTTGGGAGGCGATCTCAGGAATCATAGTCAAGCTTGGCCAGGGTGGCTTGACATGTCTCCAGGCTAAATGTAGCATGAATGACAGGAATCCGTAACATCTTGGGTGGTCTTTCCTGAAACATCTCCACAATGTAGAAAACGCGTTACTGTCCCCAGACGTGGGTGGGGCTAAGCTGAAGCAATGCAAGCACATGCTGTATAAGGTCATGACAGGAAGCTGCATCTCATGCTTGGCAACTCATATGTAAATCTGGCTTCATCAAGCATGTTTGACATCATGGTCGTGCAAGACGCATGTTATGCTAGTCTTGGACTGGGGAAAGCATGCATCTGATCATTGTAATGTCAGACACCTCACAACACCACAACAACACCACACAACTTGCTTTTGAGCTAGCCTGAATGAATGCATGTGTGCTTAGCAGAAATGATGCAGCTGACATGGCGTACGACGTGTCTGGAGACAGTAACAAACGTGAAATGAGGTTACTTATCTTGCTGTTGCGCATGCGAGAGCCTTGCAGAACACCAAAGCAGTAACAAATGCAAAATGAGGTCACCTGTCTTGGTGTTGCGCATGCGAGAGCCTTGCAGAACACCGAAGCTCATGTTACGCAGGAAGTTGAGGTCCTGTGAGGGGCAGCTGACTGCAATGCCATCGCCCAGACCATCCACCAACAGAGCACCAACCTCACTGCCAGTCTGCATGATGATGTCATCCCCTGATGTACCCTCTGGGAAACTGCACAGCACACAAGAGGTATGGGAAGTGAGCTTTGGTACGCATGATGATGTCATCTCCTGAGGTACACTATGGGAAACTGCACAGCACACAAGAGGTATGGGTGAAGTGAGCTTTGATCTGCATGATGGTGTTACTGCAGACTTACTGTACCCTCTGGGAAACTGCACAGCATAGGTGTGGGAAGTAAGCTTTGGTCAGCAATGAGTACTCACTCACAGCCTGAGCGTGTTACAAACTCTCTCTCAGGTGTGTGTGAAGGGGCTGTCTGCCCAGATTAAAGCAATGTGAGTTGATGAGCCATGACCATGAGCCGTTTTTGACCAGAGATCAGGAACATGCAGGATTGAAGCAAGTGTTGTCAGCTGGTGGAGTGCTGCAAAGTGGATGAGCTGCTGTCAAATACGACGCACATGTCTCCCTCGCGTAGTCACGCATCAACACATACAATGATGACGCTGTACGCAGGGCAAAAACATCGATACTACTTACATGCTGCTGCAACAGATGAAAGCTGCTGCCACCATCAGACAACAATGCGTTTCAATGCATTGCGCAGCCTAACACAGCCTTGCATGACTGCACACTGTCTCTACCACAAAACCTATGATCCAGGCATTTCACCAGGCTCTGCAAATCAGTGTATCCTTGGGACGTGTATCTGAGATCCAATCTACTTAAGCATCACACAACAATGCAAAAACGCCGACCTGCGGAAATGGATCACAGAGATGTCGATCTGATGCCGCTGCAACAATGCAAGAACGCCAACCTGCGGAAATGGATCACAGAGATGTCGATTTCGTGCCGCTGCAACAGCTCAAAGATTCTCCTGCTGGCATGAACCCTGCTCACGCCAGGTGCAATCTCCAGCAGCACCATCACGGCATCACTCTTCTTCAGACTGGCAACCTCTTCTTCAGTCTCTGTGCCGTCAATGGTGACCGCCAACCTGCCTGCGCCAGGTGGCAGGCTGTGGCCACCGTTTCGGCTGGCGGTGGCCACCTCTCGGAGGGGTTGGACCGCCACAGCCTGGGGTAGGGGGTCCTCGGCTAGTACATTAGCTGGAGCCATTACATGCACCCCCACCTCCTGCAGTACTCACACAAAAGTGTTTGGGAGAGAACTTGTATGTTTTGTTTGGAACGAAGGTGGTTTGAGATGACAAGCTTGAACACAGTTTTCCAGCTTTTCAGTAGAGGAGAAGAGTTTCAAAGTATAGTGTTTGGCCAGCAGGGAGACATTTTTGTTGATGTGACTCCTTTTCAATGCTGGCTTTTCTCCATGGTTCTGTACCTTTATTCATGCATCATGTACTCACAACAGTACTACATTGGCAAGTGCATACCCACTTGGTTGGCCCAATCTACAGAGATCATGAGCTATGAGCAAACCCCAAAAAGAGCATGCAGTATTGTAATGACAGGCAACAGCGCGACTGCCATGCAGCTTTTCAGTGATGGCCTACAAAATGGCCATGCTTGTCAGCACTCTCAAGCGCCCCAAGGCCCATACTGAGCAATCACTGCTGCAGCTGCACAGCTGTCAAGACAGACATTACTGACTAACTGCTGCAGCTGCACAGCTGTCAAGACAGACATTACCAACTAAGCTGCTGCAGCTGCACAGCTGTCAAGACAGACATTACTGACTAAACTGCTGCAGCTGCACAGCTGTCAAGACAGACAATACTGACTAAACTGCTGCAGCTGCACATCTGTCAAGACAGACAAGTAGCGTGCTGTGGTCACCTGAAGGCGCTTGAGGGCTCTTCGCCCAGTTTTGTCTGAGGAGGGGGGTATTTGGGGCATGTAGAGGGTGTCACTGGTGGCCTGGTCCTTGAAGGGCATCCCCACCACCATCTTGGCCCCCAGCTTCCTGTACATCTGCTCTGGAGCCTCCAGATCCTGCACACAACAAGAAAAAATGATGATAATAATAATAATAATAATAATAATAATAACAACAATAATGATAACAATAAGAATTATAGTAACAGTGATGATAATGATAATGATAAAAATAATGATAATGATAATGATAACAAGATGATAATAATACCAACAATTTACAGGCGTTTCAACTGATTGTTCTTGCCAGGTACCTACTAGGTGTGCCTAAACCCTGCCAGATCCTGCACATGCACCACAGCCTCTCACATGACAGTGAAAATCACAAGTAGCTCCATTCAGTGTTCCATTGATTGCTTGATTTATTGAACATATGTCTTCCACTTCAGGCTACCGCATGGTGGACATCCTGCTACAATGGAATTATGATGCTGCCTATGTGGCTTATCACAAAGATATTTCATGTAGATTTCATGGTCCGAAAGCCTCCATCCTTGATCCCACTTCCCAATGGGCATATCTTTGTAAAGGTACCCTTATGGTGCAAGCAACTTTTGGATCTACAAACAATCTGGGTAGAATCAAGAAGCCCCAATGGTGTCTTAGGCATCCCACCTGGAGTGTGACAGCAGAAATGACAGAGCCATCTCTGTGCAGCAGGCCCCGGTAGTCCACGTCATCATTCTCCTGTTGCTCAGGCAAGCGACCCACCCTCTTTGCAAAGCTGTGGGTGTCGCGGTGCTTCTCATCGAAGGCGTCCACCCCCCACTGCTCTTGGGCTGCTTGGGTACCCAGAGATGCCAGCTGCCTGTAATGCAAGACCAACATGTGGTGAGCTAGGTGAACAAACAGGCAGGATGTAAACTGCAGCCATGCCATTTGCGTAGTTGCGGGTGTCGCAATGCTTCTCATCAAGGCGTCCACCCCCCACTGCTCTTGGGCTGCTTGGGTACCCAAAGATGCTAGCTGCCTGTAATGCAGGACCAGCATTGATGTTTTGTTTGACATTTTCACACTACTGGTTCATGGTCATGGTTGGCCCCAACACCTTACAATCGAATGAATGAATGAATGAATGAGTGAATTTGGTGAGCTGGGTAAACAAACAGGCAGGATGTAAGCTGCAGCCAGGCCATTTGTATAGCTGTGAATGTCTCAGTGATTCTCCTGAAAGGCATTCTGCTCTTGAGCTGCTTGTTTGGCAAAAGATGCCTGTGATGCATCATCAGCATTGGACAAGCTTTTGAAAGTAGAGGTTGCGCCCAAAGTGTAGCCCTTGTCGTTCGTTACGGTGAGGCATATGCAGCCCTGAAAAGCTTGCTGTATAGGGCCCTGCTGTGGCAGTCAGCATACCGGCCTTCACTGCCAAGCACAGAGGTCACACGGTACTCAGTTGTGACTCCTCTCACACCCTGGCTCAAAAGCACAGGTATTGGTGATGTGCAACAAATGCCAGCTGGTGAGAAATTCTGTGCGTACAAGAACTGATTGACGAGGGGAGGGGAGGGGAGGGGAGGGGA
>JAABUP010002940.1_pt1 | contig 31340 bp, 24 predicted proteins | sample 5559201 | NCBI WGS metagenome assembly JAABUP01 (sample SAMN10711887, study PRJNA513373) | rock metagenome | isolation source: Antarctica rocks | place: Antarctica
TTGGATTACATTAGGCAAGTCCTTATGAATATGAACACAGACGTCTCCTGATATCATTGATTGTACAGGTACCCAGTGCCAATCCGCCACCGTCAATCGCGGCTCCTACTACTCGTTCCCTTTCGCGACCAATTCCAGCGAAGCTTGTGGGGCAGACAATTATGGTTCGGTCTACAATGCTTCAATTGGTAGCCTGAATAAAAGCAGTTGTGAATCTGATGCATTGCCATTCATGAGTGCACAGCTCAATCGCCCTCGGCAACGTGGTTGGCTCAATGGCAGGTTATGGAGCGATGGCATTCTGTTCATTCTTTGATAATCTTAAGAACCCTCAGCCTATTGTCCTCAGAGCATTTGAAGTGGAGCTTGAAGGCAGCTTGTTGGAATTGTACCTTCACGGGGGAGAGGTTCATTGAACTAGATGCCGGGCTTTCAAAATTTCCTCATCTTGGCTAAGTTCCACGGACCGTATAGTACAATTGCGAATCCTCTGTGCTTTGGTTCTCAATTTCTCCAATGTACACTCAGTTTCTTTGACAAAATCGCGCGGCATTTTCTCTTCGAGTGTACGTCATTGTAATTCTCGACATTCTGGGGCGTTTCATGTGGCTCTAGTGAGCCATGCTAACAAAATGCGAGAGGATTTCCGGACGAGGGAAACCGTCCGGTCTAATCCAAGTATTGATCTGTGTAACCAGATTTTACTGAAAGCCAAGGCCGATCTTCCTAATCTTTCCCACATCCTTGCTGGCTTCGTGGCTGGAGACCATCAGATCTGGTATTAAAGGAAATCATGGCCGAATGACATTTCCAATCCGAGGGCATGTCATAAGGAGCAATATCGCAAGTCTGAACAGTTTTTACCAGGTGCCAGAGAGAGCGACCCTCGCTTCCCAAACGCTTGATACCCAATTCCTTGGCGCCGAAGGCCGAGACGGAGTCGGACCCTTCTCCTTGGCGCGCTAGGCTCGCATTACCCGCCCCATGGCCTGTGTGTTTTCTCCAAGTGACCGCAGCGACCACAGCGGTTACCTTTTGGTTCTCATAAGTAGACAATGCATCTCGTAAACCCAGCATCCGATGAGCTCGCCACTCCTTGTCACCCTACGAAAGCTGGGCTCAGTCCGGAAGCGCAAGGTCAGCCAAATTCAGACCCCAACAACTACGTTTTCAGATAATTATCATTGCGCCTAGTCTCCTAGTATATACCTAGTGCCTCACGAGCATCATGTCCCAAGCCCCATCTGTCGTCTCAGTTCTCAAAATTGGAGTGACACTACTCCGAACGAATTTCATTTTTCAGCCCCTCGCTGGCTACCTTGCTGACGAAGACTAAGCGATTCACGCCGACTTTAGCTGCGGCTCTTTTCCAACCTCTAGTGCTGACAAGTGACTAGGATTATCCAACATCAATTAAGGGGTGAATGCGATCTATGTATCCCACAATAGGTGTGTGGCTTGTCACACGCTTCGAAATAGCCACGCTCCCCGCAATTTCCACACTAGTGTTGTTGGGTGCCCTGATCTGTGGCATTTCGGTCTCGACGAGAGAAACAACTTCACCATGAGCGCCGGCGGACGTGAGTATGCGAACTGCGCAATGATGCTACTTTAGGAGAGGATCGGACAGCCCCATTTATAAACTTACTTCGGGCTTCCCACATCTCGCAACAGTGCCTCAACGGTAAGATACACAGATGAATTGCGGCACGCTGGGCTCGCTCCATCCGTCCTAACAATCTCGCTAGAGAGCGATCGACAACATTATTCCCGTCAGCAACGGCTGCCTTCATGAGATCTCAATCATGACAAGCTAGCACCTCAGGTATAAGTATGAAAGCGTTGGTCCAACTCTGTCCACATTGTGTCCCCCAATTTCCCTCGTGTAATCGTTTTCCCCAGTCGTGCTTCGCTCTGCCTCCGCTCTTTACACCGATTAGTATTCTTTTGTCGACGGTTTTGCCTACCTAATCATCGACAATAATTCAATACTAAAGCACTCTCGATATGCTGCTCTCTACGATTATCCTCGCAGCTCAGCTTAGTATCCTGTCCCTAGCCATGCCAGCACCCATCTCCGACTCGACCTCGCTACCTGATATTCAGGGCCCTAATGGCCTCGCCAACAACGAAGGTCTCATTCAGTCACTCACACTGGCACCTACAGCCAAAGATCGCATCAATCTCATCCCTAATGACCCTGATTGGGTCTACGACTTCAACAATCCCCCTGAGAATACTATAACTACCGGGAAGGGTGGCCATACTGTTCGCGCAGACCGGGACGCATTCCCAGCATTGATCGGCACCGGCGTCAGCATGACCCTTGGCTTCCTCGGACCATGTGGCTTCAATACCCCTCATACCCATCCTCGCAGCTCCGAAATCAACGTTGTCGTCAAAGGCAGCCTCGTTGCACAATTTACACTTGAGAATGGAGCCCACAGCGTCACGAACAAGCTAGCCACGAACCAGATGACCGTCTTTCCGCAAGGGGCTGTGCATACCGAGTTCAACCCTGGCTGTGATGATGCACTCTTCGTTGCCGGGTTTGCTAGTGAGGATCCTGGCGTGCAGCAAGTCGCGCAGACTTTCTTTGGGTTGAACGATGATATTGTGGACGCTGCTCTTGGCCAGCAGGACACCATTGATGGGGCAGACTTGGATAAGTTCAGGAGCATTATTCCAGCGAATGTGGCCGAAGGAGTGGAGAAGTGCTTGAATCAGTGTCACATCAGCAAAAGATAGGGTGAAGACTCAAGAATCGACTGTCGCGTGTTGAGGGTATGTGCCTTGGAAAACGTCTCTTTGGGTACATGATGCAAACCAGCGTTCCACTTCTAAAGTTCATAATATTAATGACAACTAATTTCTTTCTCTCCTCCCTCTTTCGTTCGTAGTAAAGCGTTTTCCAAGTATCATGCGCAGTCTCCAGGTATCAGTTGTGCTTTTTTTATCCTCGCCCTTGCGATCTGAAGAAAAATTGGTGATGTAACTCGCTTGGTGGTCAAACTAATCTCAATAGCCATCTCAAACCGATCTGGTCCCAACGGACACTGTGCACCAATGGAAAAGATTTGCTCTTGCCTGATTCTACATTGAATAGGTCGCAAAGGGCAAAGACAAGAAGGGCATATTTTTGATAGACCCTGGTACCTGTGGGATTCGGGCTTCAAGAACGGTATGACCTTTGCAGTATTGCGATCTACTTCGCAGCACCAACTTTCTTTGGCAATCGCGGGAAGCTAACCTGTGTGGTGGCTAGCTTACCTCCTGTACCATTCGATTCTCGGCCGTATTATCCTTGCGGATTTGTATTCCTCTGCCAGTCTCGGGATTCATTCTACTCATTCGACTAGGACGAGTGATCTACACAAGGCCTAAGCCTACTCAAAATATTGGCGCTGCTAGCTCTCGACGTACAGATACTTAGCACGGCTAATCATTGCAAAGCTCAAATGCAGGCAGGGGCTTCCTCCCACCAGTTCAGGCAAGCCTAGTGACATTGACGGACCTTCAGACTAGGATAAGGATCTAAGCATATCGGCCCTTGGAAGTTCCTTTCACATCGGAGCCACCGGGCTCTTGATAGCTTCTCGTGGCTGATACGCGTCGTTTCCCTTCATATTCAGCGTCACAACTTCATCTCCTGAGGAGCAGAAACGATCACTTCTACCCACCAACGCGTAGGAAAGGAGAGCCGCCACCCTCTTTATCTGTGTTGTTATCATGGCGACTCTTCAAACTGATCACAATACCGCATTCAACACCCATCGGTCTAATCTTGCAACTATCATGGTTTGCATACGCTCCATAGTGCTGTCTAATACCCATCAAGTCAAGGATTCCGGCTACCTTCAATCAAACTTGCAGATATCTCTTGCCCCGATCGGCGACCTAGCCAGCACGGGGTGGAAGAATGTTCGACCTGCCACAGTGACGATAAAATTCTCAGCCTGCGCACACAGTGCATTTTTTGGGAATGCTGTACTTGACTGCTTCATGTAAAGGGCTTGCAAAATCCTCAACCCTGATGATCTACTGAATGATACGATTACAGCGTCTGGACGCACCGCAATGCCGCTTTCACGTTGCGCAATGTCAAACCAAGCTGAATGTCTCTAATAGAGGATGTTTCTTAGCAAGCGGTCTTACTGACATTGGCCTCTGAGTCGTCGATTTCTAGGCTCCCAAGAGAGGATAGTGTACAGATACCAGCAGGAAGGCGACCTAAAAGCGCTCATGTGAGCCCTCGCTGGTATCTTTGGGCTACGAGCAACTTTGTACGACCGGAATCGCGCCAATGACAGCTGACAGATTGCCTTGTGTCTATCTTTGTAGACTATTGATCGTTGATCTTGTGGAGATCTTCGATAGACTCCTCATGGAAGCACATCCCTCGCCACGCTGCACTGTTACACTGCCTTCGCAGCCAGGAGCCTATCACGAATGCAATTCAGCTGTCTGCCAATCAAAAGAGGTCACACATATGGCCTCCTTAGACGTGCCCCACAAGCCTACAGGATCAGCAGAGGTACTAATCTTGCATGTTATCACAATAATTGGTTCAGTCACTATCTGTACCTGACAAGATTGGGGAGGCTTAGAGGCGTGCACTAATGAAAAAAGTGTGCGTTCAGGTAAGCTGAGGGGAAGAAAACCTCACAGGGTTTGAACGACTTCTGATTCGTGGCTCATGGGAGCAGCTGCCTACTAATACAAAAAGCGCCTAAATGTCAAATAAATCCAACAAAATGAGTGTGTATGCCTCCCTGTAGCTTTCCCGGCCAGTGCTCTCCGATTCATTTCCCACCCAAAAGAATTGTATGTGGACAGCGTACGAAAGACAGTCATTGCTAGGTGTTTGTTGTAGGGTACTATCACATGTTGAGTCAATATGTACTCCTCTGAATGTTGCCGAGGGCTGCTGGGAGCAATAGCTCCACGTACCTCCTAATTCTTGGCGTTGGTGTCTTTACTGCTCTCGCCTTTGCTGTCTTGCTTCTTGTCATCGCTGTGACCTAATTAGGAGAATTATCACTCAATGGCGAGGGCATTGAATACTCTTTAGCCGGAGCTTTATCTTCCGGCTGGTTGAACCCTGCGTGCATTCTGGCATCGATCATACCGGCTTCGAGATGCCTAGCCACACGGGACTGTCGATAGGGTTGGACAATCTCATCAGTAGGGCCAGTCTTATCTCTAATGGAGATATATCAGTTCTAGTTCAAAGAACATAACGGCCATAAACACTAGTCAGAAGTGGACATACTGCTTTCCCGGTTCTTTTCCTTGATTATTCATTTTGTTCTGTTGCCGAACGTTCAAGCCTCTAGGTGATGTATGGTTGATGAAGGTGAGGCCCTCGATGCGAGCTGGATCACTGAGTCTAGGTGGTATTGGCCTGTCAAGTTCGAAGGTTGAAATGTGGAATGGTTGAATTTTGGAGTAGGTAGAAATGAAGAACACGAGTATTGCACATCGACCTCTAAATACTCCTGTGAGGCAAGCACAGGTCATCTCTGGGAACCAACGCATGGTGGGGCACTGTTCGGCAGCCAGTCACCAGACTGCTTATTCTTCATGCGAGACATCTTTGGCCTCCTGACGAAATTCTTCCGATGCTGTAGCCACTCGAAAGGATCACCGCGCGCCGCCTGGCTCGTCACATCCTGTCTACAGGCTATCGAAGCGTTCCGACAGTACTCGGCACATCCGCTCACTGCAGCATCAAAAACAGATCACATAGTTCAGCGTCACAGAGCGAAGCCTAGGAAGCACGTGAGCCAGTGGAGAGCAAAGTCTGTTGACGCCCAAGACTCCCAGCTCCATGGTAATGGAGCCTTAGTAAGCATCGGCCCTTGTTCTGTGCGGACCTCTGACGCACGAAGCAGATGATCAGAGCCTCGCTCTTCCGTGGCAAGTTCCTAGGCGGCGAATACACAAGCTGAGACAAGGAGTGTCGGACGTCGTGTTAGAGTGAGCGAGGCCGTCATCTTACTGAATGGAGTCAGTGTCATGGCAGGTTCTCTCCAACGTACGTATGAACATAACGAAGGCGTCGTGCCAACCATCTCTATGCCAAACATACGAGAGGCTTTGGGTGAGGTCCGCGACATGTGCGGATATTCTATTTGCATTCGAAATGGGCAACGTCTCAATATATTACACAAAGAGCTGCATGATGATTCAGCCAACCTCACACACGACCAACGGGCATCGAATCCGCAGATCGCACCTTTCACTCAGGCACTTCTCCATATCAGAGTTGGCTTTGATCGGAAAGTTCAAAGCGATGGCTAGTAGCCCTAGTCAAGGAATGTTCGTGGCGGAGCGGGAACCCCGGAAATTCCAAATAGTGACGGAAACTCGAAGAGAGTGACTTCGCCTAGTCGTTATCGATCACGAACTTCGAACAGCTTGTATGGTACATCGGTATGAAATATCACTCAGTCATTGCAATTCAATTTTCCTCTGTACTCATAGTGCTGATTCGAGACAGTCGCACTAATTAGCATATAGATAATTTCAAGAATACCAAGCTGTGAATGCAGCTTTCACGCCTCTCAATCAAATCCCAATGCGCAATCTTGAGAGCGGATGTCTGTGAGAAGAGGCTGAATCGACCATGAGGGGACCTCCATTATAAGAGGTGCCTGTTCGCGAGAGAGACTAACGCTCACGATATCAATTATATGGTTGCCAGATCCTCTGCACGATATCTAGGTCACTCAAAAATAATATAAGATCTTGTTGTTTGAAAAGTAAGCCATTTGAATGAATGTGAAAGCTTTCCCCGGAAGACGATTTGAGCCTTTGAACTTCCATCTCCTTGTCCCACGAGATTTGGCCACCTCCCAAGAAGTGTGTCCTCCGTGTAATAATCGGATAGTGCACTGTCAAGTACGTATTAAGTCTGCTATCAGATCCCTCGTACTGTCTGAGGCAGATGCTGCTTGCAGTCTTACAGCCAGGCGGTAAACGCAATCTCTATCAAAAGCCGATTGGGCAGTCACAGAATTCTGATTTGCTACTGTCCAGATCAGCACTTTGAGGCCGTGATGCTTTGATGCCTCACGTCTCCTTTTTATGACAACGCCGCTAGACTGGTATGGTCACCATAGGAAGCCGTTCGAAATCTCCACAATCTGGTCGCCCGAACTCCGCATCGTTTCTAGAACGAGCTGTGGCCCATTGTTACCATTTTTTGATTCGCCTCCTGAATCTGGGAGATGCCAACAATATTTCCAAACGTACTGTCGAGAGTCCGTCGTCTATGCAGTAAGGCTTCCTTTTGGCGACCGTGATTTCGCTGATGTTCGGAAGACAGGGGTGATCAAGCCCAATCTTGCTGGCATAGGCAGCTCAACTCCCAACGCTGACCAAGGAATGTGATGCAGGCTATACATCTAATTCACACGACCCATTGTTATCATTCCCTTGTCCAGTCCAGAGATAGAGGTTCTCTATGGTCAGCTAGTGGTTCATGTCGACAGATAGCTTTTTAAGAGCATCCCGGCTGGACATTTGCTTCATCAGCCCACGCGACGTATTGTTTGCTTGTTGATCTTTAAGAGGCATGCTGTCGCCACTTTCGACATCAGGCTGATGTGCGAAAGTGATCAGATGCAAGATCATTCGACTTATGCCGCAGAAAAATATCTCCCAAACCTTTTATGCCCGATCCGATGACGTTTTCCTCATGATCTCTTTTAGCAAGACTGGCACATTGAGAGTCTCGTGTAAAGGTTTGGATGGATAGTCTCCTTTGCATGCGAGCATGTCGTTTCCCTGAAGTCCGGGCTCATCGAAAAGTAGACGGGCTGCTTCGAGTAGGCGATTCTGAGACATGACCCAAAGACCTCATCGTTTTGAAGCCAAAGCACAGAAACGATCCACTTTCAGATTCAAGCATGATAGTTCTGCAGTGGAGCTTGTGGTTTCGTAAGTATTCAATGACAGTACGTCTCTCGTTATCTGTTGACTGTAGTAGTTCTTGAGCACATGTTTCGACAAGGGTGGATCAAGCAAAGCCCTGGCAGATCACTTGAGGTAAGATGATCGATACGAGTTATCTCCTGGGTCTGGGAGAGGGCGGAAAAGCTCTTCATTTGATGGGTCAAACCATAATACAAAGGGCTGGGACCTCATTTTTGTATTGAGTGACGCAATCAGGACTGCTTCGACACCAATACCAAATCTCTGTTCACTTTCGTCTTCGGATTCGACCAAGACGGTTCAAGGAAGAACATTATACGACCACATAGGTAGGTGGCAAAATCCGCTGCAGGACCTGATATCAATCAGACCTTGCAGAATGATCGCAAGCCTCGTAGCGGCAGCCCTACTGATGCCAGGCAGACCTTTTCCAGCAGCGCCCAGCTGTTTACTCCAGTCGTGGAACGAGGTCTGCTCGTATACTGCAGTCAGGACACATGATATGGCTTCTTGGCTTGGTGGCGCACTAACATAATCTTACTCAGAGGCCCCGACCAGTCGTCTATGCTATGCATTGCTAATTCCTTGGGACAAGAACGTATTCGAGGCAGCCCAGGTAAGCAGGGATAGCTGGACGACGGCCGAGAAGTATGGAGGGTTTTGCAACGAGCGCGCAGTCGTGTAACCCGAGCCTCCCACCAGACTGATGCCTTCGCACAGGGGACAGAAAGTTGGCTTATCCTGCTTGAGCACGGCGGCAAAATCAACGTACGAACATACTAGTGAGGTCATCTTCAATTGGTGTGTGAGACCCCCAATTTTGAAGGTCTCTTGCAAGCTTCAAGACCATCTCGACAGCCTTATTGGCCTGGATTCTTCCAGGTACAAGCCGAGTGACCTCTATAGAGAGAGAAAATTGATTGGCGAAGGGCATAGTGCATATGAAAATCGTTTGACAGCGATTTCCCAGCGCGAAGTGCAGGCTGGGAAACAGGAAACTTGAATAATGCTTTGTTGCGAATCGTGAGGCTACATGGTCAGCATGCGGGGTCTGTAAGCTATCACAACTGCGCCCAATTTACGTCAGGCTACATTATGCCTGTTTGCTTCAGCTTGCAGTCACCATTTAATTGCGCCCAACTTCTTACAATCGCTGGCAAATCCAATCGTGATGTTTTTCTCATTTCATTCCCTGATCTAAGCCTGAGAGCTGAAGCGAGCTGGGTAACGCAATCTATCGCATAGTGATAGAAAGAGTTTACAACCCAGCGCTTCTGATTCTCGCGACTGACAGGCAGATGTTCCACCAGGTAGAGATGTGGGGGACACTCTTTGAGCTTTGGATGTTTTGACATCGGGGATGATTAAGAACCATGACCAAGGCATCTCTGGGGGCGAAGACGACTTACGCAAAGCACAAGCGTTGCAGACTTCGGGTACAACGGCCTTCTTCGAGTCCATTCCATCAAATTCATCTCCCCCTTGAATTTGCATGTCGGATGGCAGAAACATGTCAATTTGAAGCCTCGAGGCCCGTGAAAGCCCTCTCGATCCTCAAATGGAATGCTGAGGGAAGCTGCGCCGACATCGCAAAATATGGATGATTGCGGCGGAACGAATATAGCATGGACACCTGCATCTCGAGGGGTAAGTAAGTAGGTCTGCGAAGCGAATGCTGGACGAATGTCTGCGTGCTTGTGCTGGGTCAAAAGTTGACACTGATCTTAGGACTAGTGAAGTGCTTATAGAATGCATGATGTTTTCCTGTAAGATTTCAAGTCCAGAATTCAAATTCATGTTGATGGCATCTTGATTATGGGCGATTTTCTTGGTCTGGATTGTTTCGGTTTTTTGAACGAGAGCTTCTATCCCGTCGCAACCCCCTTGGGGGTATTTGAAGTTGTAAAGTCTTGTCCTATATCAAATGTTTGGCTTCCTTACTTTCCGAGAAAAGATGCTGAGTTGAGTGGTTCAATCAATTTTGATATATACTTTTTCCGCATATAAGCAATATGGGCTCTTGCGACTGTGAGATGGGGAGACAAGGCGTCAATATGGTAGGCTCGACCTACGCATCGCCGTACTGTTGTAGTAGACATCGTGGTCAGCCCCTAGGAAGGATTTCCCGGACAAAAGCCAACGAGCAGATACAAAGGTTGCCGAGGAGGGCGAGAGTGCGGATTCCATGGTCTTGACCTAGTGGATATGAACTAGGTACTATTTGGCTCAAAGATTATTCTGGAGAATAATCGACAAGGGCGATACCGTACGCCCACATAGCTACCCTTCAAACTGACGAGCTTGGCCAGCGTCGCTGCAGGAATGGTATGGTGCACAAACAAGAGATCGAGATTTATAGAGATCCGCTAGCTCTTTAGAGAGACCAATGACATTTTACTGGTCAGCCATTTTCGAGTCCTTCCCTTCTGTCTGCGACTGTTCTGGATAGGACGATCCCCATGAATCCCCACACACCATGAATCGATAGGTAGCTACCACAATGCCATCTCGTCACATATTGGGCTTTTCGTGCCTTGACCCAGATCATCATAGCTGTGTCATTGGGATCAAGAATCATCTTTTTGAGGACGAAGTCGGGATCGATCGAGGTCGCACGGAACGAGAGAGCCGAGGCAAGAGATTTTGACAGATACTGCGAGCGGATAGTAGTAGGGTAGCTCATGTAGATCCAGACGCAGGATCAGCGAAAATGAGATCGTTGTTTGAGCATCAGCGTTAGTGTGATGATGGGATTGGTGATTGAAAGTGGCCTCAGAGAGGAATTGGAGTAGAAGGCCAAAATGCGAGCTCAGTGAATTAGAGTATAGAGTTAGTCTTGGACGAGCCTCAGAGACGCATTCTTTAGTCAATCCAGATGCTTGTCGGTGGAATTTGCATTTGAGTTTGAAGCACTGTAGGAAATGTTCGTGTGGGAGAGTTGAAGAGTTGCAACAATTCAGCTCTATGTGGTGATGCAAGAGCAGATACGGAGGTGGCGCGTAGCATCAAACAAGAAGTATGGTGGGCACGAGATACAAATTTGCTGGAGTCAGAGATAGCTTCCTGTTCCTCGTAGCGACAAGACAGGTATATCCTCAATCTTCCAGTAGGCGACCCTGGCGCCTCTATTATAGTTTCAGTATGCCCAGCTCTTATTACCACACCATAGCGTGTGTAGCGTGTCTCCTAGCGACATATACTGAGCTTCAGAGAGATCCCGGTAAGTTTGTGAGGATTGAGCATCGAGGCGTGTAGATCTTGAAATTCTTCGTCGAGGCTCTGCTTTTCGTTCAAGGTGCTGAGGAACATGCCTTGGTCTTCCCATCTCTGACAAAAGTGATGGTGCAGCAGCAGTGATATTGGTGGCAGGGTGGCCCCTCAGCCGTAAAAAAACGGGAGCGGCCCACGCGGGTGGAGCCGCACGGACCGTAAGCGGTTAAAAGAATGACTATCCCTTTCCTTGTAAGCGGATGGTCAACGCTAAAGGGAGATCTACGTAGGGGTGGCAATTAGTCGGCTCTGTCTAGCGAGTGTCTAAGCAGCCTTGGCAAACCTATGCTGACTTATCACCACCCCTACGTGGATCTCCCTTTAGCATTGACCATCCGCTCACAAGGAAAGGGATACGAGGGTTGGTGAAATAAGTCGTGGCCGATAGCGCGAAAGGACTCCCAACTTTCACCAGTATTAAAGATCATTCAAATCGTCTTAATAGTGCTTCAAAATTTTATGAACTATGGCCAAGAAGCTTGGGACAATGCCTAAATTTTAATAGATTTTTTGAAAGCTGTTGTGGTCGAAGAGACACTGCGCAATCAAAAACTTAGTAGTTGGAACATCGGCCACGACTTATTTCACCAACCCTCGATAGATGTCACATGGCGGTCCGTTGGATAGAGGAGGTAGATGACAGAATGAGAAGACGTGCGAGCTGCTGAGAGTTGGCAGAGATGGATATCTTGAAGGTGTGAGCGATATTCGAAGCTGGTTTTGGTGTCGAGCGTGGCACCTCTATCAGGAGAGGGATTTTCAGTCGGTCACCTTCCTCACTTGAGCATTTGCGTCTACGCTGGCGGCTAATATAATCTAGTCTTCAGTTCTCGCTCATTCATTTACTGCAGGATTGCAAATGCTCCAGATTATTGCGTGAGATGCTTCCTCGGTAGATGATTTGGGTCGCAGGATAGATAGATTTCATACGGTCACAATCACGCATTGTCACGGAACTTTCAGCAGCAGAGAGCTACAGTTACTATTAATTGAAGAGACAAATGATTAGCCAACTGCGTTGACGCCTTCGGTGGAGGAAGCATCTCCTTAATGCTATCGTCGCCGTCTCCTCTGGTACAGCTATTCCACTAGCAGCTACCGGAACAATACTCTCATACAACGTCTGGCGATAGCAAGGCTCAGGTTGCCAGGCAGTGCAGGATCCACAACGGAAGGCTGGCTATCATCCGAGGCTTGAGGAGTAGACTCAACAGCTCCCGAGCGGGTCACCTCGGCCACGGCTCCCTCAGCAGTGTCAACGGAGGGCTGAGCGTCGTTGTGAGTCTGCGACTCGTTTGCAGTGACAACATCAGCCGCTCCTTGCTCTCCTGCTTGGGCATTGTCCACGTCCATCGCCTCCCCTTCCTCCTGCCCCTGCTCCTTTTTCTTCTCCTCCTCAGCCTGCCTCTTCTTGTAGCCTTCCTCCTGCCACTTTGCCCTGTCTCTCTCTTTTTTCTCGCGACGCTTCGCGTTGCTCTTTTGACTCTTGGTCGGCTTTGTAATGCCGCTGGTGGCAGGGTTCAAGACACCGGCAGGGTGTTCTTCCTCTTGCGAGGTGATAGTCCCCGCCTTCTCTTTCCCTCCTTTCTGCTGCTTCTTCCCAAAGCGACTCCCGCTTCTGGGATTTCTATCTAAAGGCCGGTAGACCGAACGGGTGTCCGCAGACAGGACCTTACCAATTGTTCTGGCGGCGTCAGTTGGTATGTCAAATGACATACTTCCTGAACGGCCTCCGACAAAAGGCATGGCCTGCTGCGGCATCATCCCCGACCCAAGGAGCATCGCCGGCATGAAAGGATTCTGGCTAAAGCCGAATCCCATCATGCCGGGTTGCTGCATCATGGGGGCAAATGGGTTGGCAAATCCCATCGTACTCGCCTCAATCAAGTTCAACTCTCGCTCTCGTTCTTCTAGCTGGCGCTGCAGCCGCTCTCTCTCCTCTTGCTCTCGTCTCATATCTACAGGGCAACGTGCACGGAAGTGGTGCCGGGTGTTACACCGGCCACAGATTTGCCAGCACGCCTGCGTAGGGAGGTGTAGCCTGCCGCAAGTGTTGCAGGGGGGGAAACGACGCCTACCCCCAGCACCCCCAGCACCGCCGCCAGCACCAGCACCACCAGCAACACCACCTTGTCTGTCGCCGCCTCCGCTGCCATTGCTGGCTCCAGGCGTGTCATTCATGGCTGTGTCTCTCTCCTAGCAGCTTGTCAGTACAGTAATCGGAATGGATCGCGCGCAGTGTTGATCCTTTTGCCTCTGTGCACTGGGTAGGCGTGCAGGTGCGTATAGGGAAATCTTACCATCTTTCTCTACTGCCGAGTCAGTTCCAACGTCAGGAGCTTCAATGGCTTTGCTGTTGGAATGCAGTGTAGAGTATGTGAGAGTGTGAGTGTGTGTAATGTTTGAAGGAGAATGTGTTCCGACGCAATTTTGGTATCACGCTTCGTTTTAGTCTAGTCTAATGAATCCTAGCGTGTAAGTTTCGAGATTTTCGTTCTACCAACTTCGGTGTTACACGCTCTGCCATAACACTACTCTTTGAAGATCTGGTTGTAATCAATTCTTCAAGCATGAAGCGCAAAATGGAGGTGGGAGAGGACGATTATGGTCCCAGGAAGACGCGGCACAGTCATGCTGCAGAAAGTTCAGCAAAATATTCGTACGTGTTGGGTTCGATGGCTTTAGGATGCTAATGTGAGTAGGAGGGTCTCACTTGAGTACCAGCCATTCGACTTTTCTGCCAATTGGTCGATTGTGGCTCCTAGCGAGCTCACCACAACCGCTATAAAGGGTCTATCGCAGGGGAGGGATATAAAAGATCTGTTCGAGGTATTCTCCAAGACAGCTTTCGGCACTGAAGAGCTTGCTGGTGATAGGGGTTTGGCTTTAATGCATCAGACATGGTTTGAAGTGAGTACCCCTTCTCTTGGGGTTTAGACACGTAATTTTGGTGTCTCTTTCTTTTCTGGTTTGCTCAAAGGGGGGAGGGGGGGGTTGCTTTGCTCTGATGCAATTAGATTGCATACTCAAAAGTGCTATCACTTGCTACACAGGACGGATTCTGCCATGTCTTGATGCCGTTGAATTGCACATCAAATGCGCTGTAGTCGTTTGCGGCCTTTTCCTGAGGACACGTTCCATATCTTGATGCCATTTTGTTGCAGACTCCAAAGTGCCATGATCGTTCTTGAATTTCTCCAAACGACACATTCTATCATATTTCGATGCCTCGAGGTTACATACTCCCCTTGCCATGATGCCCCCGAAGCGCTGATGGGTCCCATGGCCGCAACTTGATGTGCAAGGCTGGAACGTGCTTTGCTTAGTGTCGCGATCCAACGGCAGCCGAGCTCTGGCCATCAAAATATGCCAACGAGTCAGGCCGAGAGATTGCACCAACTGTTACCAAGACGATTATAAGGACTGTTGTCACATTGAAGAGGATGAGAGAAGTTGAAGGAGTGCCTCAGAATGTCGCAAAACGACTGGCTGGACTACATTATGCTCATGTGCTTGCACTGTCTGTAGAAGAATATCTAGGCAGGGGTGGATCATCGCTTCCTTGATTACAGGGCTCAGTTTCAAGCGCTGGCAGGTTCTCTACAGAAAGGGGAACAGGAGTAGGTTCTCCGCTATTGGGGGTGCTTGGCTAACGTTTATAGGGACACCCGCGATAATACAATAACAGAAGAGAACGGCGCTGCGATTGATGGCATGGGGGTTGATGCGGCCGCTGTTGGCGAGGAGATTGCAGGGTGCGTTGCCGTGAAAGAGGTTACATATTGAGAATGCTGTCTTCCTTGGTGAGCTCCCACACTTGGCCGAGCTTGAACATGGTTAGGAGGGGATAGTGCTGTATGGCACGCCAGGTACTGGTGCGCTGTCGATTGCAAATAGATGTACCGTCTATCACGTGCATCCCAGTAGCATTTTTGATAAGTAAGTAGGCGCTACGGAGAGGAATATTCGGGCGCTTTTTGCTTTTGCACAGGAGAATAAACAGTCGGTTGTTTTTATCGACGAGGTTGATGCCTTGTTCAGTGTGCGAGAAAAGAATGCAGAGGCAAGCCGCAGAGGCTCAAGAGTGAGTTTTTGTCCGCCTTGACAATGACCAAGGCTGTTGTTATTGGTGCGACGAATCTCCCGTGGGCGTTGGACTCGGCGTTTCGTCGTAGATTTGGGCGTGACTTTGCGTGACTTTGCGCAACCTGCACGTGAGCATTACTAGAAGTTGCGTCACAGATATAGATCATCCTTGCCATGGGAAACAAGTGTTCAGTATGATTATTGTTGAGCAATACTAATAGTAAGCACGGATGGTATCTAGACGTAATGACAAGAAAGACATGAAACTCTTTACCGGCGCGGTAATGCTCGGTATGCTGCCCCCGGCACATTGAGCAATGATCGTAGATCCTGATCATCCATTGTCATATCGGAAACAGCCCCCTTCTCTTGATGGGCCTTGATAATCGTCTTCCACACTTGCACCCGATTGGATGGCTCATGATGAGCTGCTAGTGAGGTGGAGCCTATAATAATAAGTCCATCCTTCGCCCTTGATAATGCAACACATGTTCGTGCCAGATCTCTTAGGAAGCCCATTGAGCGTTCCTTGCCTCCAGGGGTCACAGTGTCCAGGATAACGAAAGGGGCCTCTTTGCCCTGGGATCCGTCGACTGTCGACACTTTTGCGACTTTGATGGGAAGGTTAAGCTGTCGGAACATCTTGACATACAGGCGTCGCTGGGCAGCATAGAAGCAGATGACCATCAGCTTATTTGGCGGGATTTTTTGCTGGCGGAAGGTATTGATCAGGTAAAGAGTCATCGCCGCATAAGTTGTGTTGACCAACGAGGTCCCTCCCTTCTCAAAGAACAATCGGCTTGGATTCAGGATGTTCATGAATATTGAGTGGTTTTTGGGGAGCTCCTGAGTTGCCAACCACTGTTCGAATAGCAATGTGTCGCCACGAGTACTCGTCGATGGGTGGTCTACAAGCTGGCCATCGTAGAATAGCTGACTAACGAGGGCAGAGATATCGGGATGCATGCGGAATTGCTCAAGGAGGCGGACATAAGGGTGACCGACCGCGATCAGCCGAGTCATCAGCGGCATCAACGCCGAAAGGCCAAACTCTGAGACCAAGAATGCCCGGACACATGGTGGTAGCTGGTGAGTGTCGCCTAGGAGGATGAGTTTTTTCAACATTCCATGCCGTACATGTCGAACAGCTGGATTTAAAGTCTCTACCTCCTTGACTTGTGATGACTCGTCTTGCATTACTATCCATGGCCTGAAGACGCGACATTGTTTGGTGCCAGCAGTAGCTGCCGTCACGAAAAGACACCTTGCTCTGGCCATGTAAAATTGCTGGACTTCCAGCCACTTGTTATCGAACTTCTCCAAGGGGCTCCGGTCGTCCTCCGGATCGATGCGCCATGTCTCGAGTTGGCGACGGAGAACTTCCAGGTCTGTGAGGAGTTTGTGCTCCTCTGCATCCGCCGACGTCCTTGCTCTCCATGTCTCTGGCCGCCCAAGCACTACTTCCAACCGATCCAAGATATGCTTGGGCAAAGAGAATCTATCCATATCCGTGTGTGAGAGCTGGCTCCGCAGATAGGCACGAAGGCTCGAACGAACGACGGTATCGATCGGCTCGCCACCCTCTAAAGGAGGAGAGGAGGAGGAACTGGAGTTTTCGGACGGGGGGCTCCGAAGAGGCCCCCCAATGTCGTACCGATCGGTCTTCCAGTCGTCATCTTCATGCCGTTGTCGAATCTCTGGGTTGCTATAGAACTGCTCGAGACCATCTGGGAGAACACGATATATTCCGTGGGTGCTTTGACCGGCCCGTCTGAGATTATCCAGGAGCCGCTCCGCATTGATGTTCACGGCGTTGTTGGAGCCAGCGGTGACGAGCACCGGCCACCCGTTGTCTAAGCACCACTTCAACACTCTCTCGATGACGTAGCTTTTCCCAGTCCCCGGTGGCCCTTCGATGATTGCAATCTTTTCCGCGTCCGTGGGGCCTAGGAAGACGCATTGGCGGAATGCTGCCGCTTGTTGCTCGTTCAGTCTGGATGATGCAATGTGTCTCTCAACGGCTTGGTTGAAGGGAGGCGGCGTCGGTCGGGGCGTCTCATGGGCAAGCAATATTCGCTTGAGCCAATTGTCGGCAAATATGCCAGGGCCTCCATACATGACTTGTTTGATGCTACTTTTTATCGCTTTGGAAGGCTCGGGACCATAACGCTGGCCAAATGCGAAGAACCCATGCCGCTCACCAAGAATGAAGCCCGCGCCACCCGCCGTACGCGTCAACATAATGGACACGTCGTATTCGTCCCCAGTTAAAGGGGATGGGATAGTTAGTCCCACAAGCTTCTCCTCCACTGTGTCGTCTCTATTGCCGAGGCGAACTTGGAGCTCCACACGTGTCCCCGGCTCAGGGCAAGGCGCAGAAGGGGCTGCCTGGTCCCCACGGAGGTTCAGCCGTACCAGAAAAGAGCGATCCGAGACAGAACTGTCTACCATGAAGGGCGCCAAGCTAAAATCGTAGAAGCCACTGAATTCCCCGGGACCTTGTGACAGTTGCAGATGCTCGTAGTCGACATCTCGGCAAAGGGACCCCATTTGGAATACCTCATAGTGACGCTCATCCAAGAAGGTCAAAGGAGGTGGCATTTGGTACGCCTCCAAGTTTGTAGCAAAGCCTGGGGGGTTTGCGGGCCACCCAGGCACCCTTCGGCGGAAGATATTTGCGAGGGGAGAATCTCGGCTTAGTACGGGAAAAGTGAACACCGCATGTTCGTTGATGGACTGCCGCGTGCCCCACCTGTGAAGGTGGGGCCGAGTTGGGGTTGGTTGCCCGGTGAAATAATTGTAGGATTCCATCTGAGACGAAGTTAGCATGCAGAAGCTGGCGTGGATCAAAGTTACTTACAAGCTTCACCGACGATCTGGTCAAAATCACGACTTTGCTGCAACTCCTTAATTGCTGGAAGTTCCTCATTGTATCCCGGTGGCTCGCAGACAGCCGACTTAAGTCGGCGTTGCAGTTGAGCATAATTGGATCCTTGTAGTTGAACGTGATCCGTGCTGCCTCGCTGCTTCCAAATACGTGTGCGTATCTTTGTCGAACGTCTTGACGCAGATTGAAGGGTGCTTGGAAGGTGAGATCCTTCAGCCGGAGAGAGAATGTGAACTCCGAGGCAGACGGCGTCTGCGGACCGAGCGCAACAGAAGACCTGGGAAAATCGAATCCGACAGGTGACCAAGGTAGGAAGATCGCTGCCAACAGCTTTAGTAAGGGACCACAAGCAGATCTTAGGAGCAAACCAATCTTACCTTCCATCTTCGTCGGGAGCCCTGCCTTTTCCCCGGCGATCACCCGGAGGCGAATCCGGGGGAAGTCGGAACCACCTTCAATGAAGAGACGTACTGACAAGTCATCACCGCCCTCGACGAGGACATTTCCTTCGGGTGTGGGTATCCTGACCACACAATGTTCGGATTTGGGAATCTTTAGAGAGTTTTGATTCTCATACAGACTCCCCGCCCGGCGTTCTTGAGCTCCAAGGAAGATGTACTCCCCCCAAGCGGGGTCGACGGGATCACAGCTACACAAATTAGCCATGAGCAGTCTTTGTGTATTTTGGTACTTACCGTTGGGCCATGGCACCTCAAGGGTATCGTCGGGTGAGTTCGATGACATGGAGGCAAGCTCCGAAGAGACCTGCAGTGGGAGCAGGTGATGACAGTCTCTTGAGGGCAAGCTCCGAAGAGACCTGCTGGGAGCAGGATGACAGTCTCTTGAGGGCAAGCTCCGAAGAGACCTGCTGGGAGCAGGATGACAGTCTCTTAAGGGCAAGCTCCGAAGAGACCTGCGAAGTGGACTGTGGTGAGGATGGATGATGTTAATAGGGAAAGTGATGGTGGTGTGGTAACGATGGAAGTGGGATGCTGCTGCCTTGCCTCAGGACCTTAGACGTGCTAAGCCACAAAAGTGGCTTTCTGCTTACATAAAAGCTGGTGCGCAGCACGTCTAAGTGTAAAACCGCGTATTTTTACTAGAAATACCTTAACTACCGACGTATTTTTTCGACTTTTTTTTCTACGATAGCCTTACTCCTAAAGATTATTCTCGGCGCGAGATCTCTCGATTTTACCGGGGGTTTCTATTAGTAATTTTAGAGAATTCGTAGTTATAAAAAAGTTTATATAGGAGTTTCTAATTTTTTTACTATCCCTTTCCTTATATACGGGAGGTATACGCTAAGCTTTAGCGTATCTAAGGATATCTTAATATTCTAATTCGTCTATTCTATAATCTATAGATAACTAATAATTCTACTAAGAGCTAAGTAATTTAATTAGAGAGATAAGATTACTTCGGATACGCTAGTATTTAGCGTATACCTCCCGTATATAAGGAAAGGGATAGAAATCGCGAAACCCGTTAATAAGAATAACGTTTTAGTCGTAAATTTACTTTACGCGTTATAAACCTACTACGCGTACGAAATCTCGGGCGGAAAAGTATTAATTAAGTAGGAGTATCGATTCCCTAGCCCCGAGCGTCGAAAAATCGAAGAATTTCGATCGTTAAGTAGTAGTTTCTCGACTTCGAAATCTCGTCTTAAAAAAAGTTAACGATTATCTAGCTATAATCTAGAGTTCTGCGCTTAGACGTGCTATAGGTGAGGTGTTGAGTTAGCCACCTTAGCAGCTAGCCCGATAGGGCTAGCCAGCACGTCTAAGGTACTGAGGCAACTGCTGCCTAGCTCACAAAACTTCGATGAGTCATGTGAGAAACCCGATTGGATCCCGACAGCGGGGCTGCTGACTCAGCAACTGATGTAGAAGAGTGCCCGAGACTCGCTGCCACGGTACAGCAATGTGTTTGGACTGTAGTAGGGGCAGGCTCCGAGGAGACCTGCACTAAAGCGCAGAAGAGTACCAAGACCACGAGGAGGAGGGAATAATGGGAAGGGTGTTGGATGGGAGATGATTGATGTTGTTGTGTTGATGGAAGTGGGTGCTGTTGCCTAAGTACTTTGATGGGTCACCTAACCGGCCATTTCGGAACGCGCGCCTAGTCCGCAAGGGAAATCACTAGTGCATTGCTTTCCATATCGCACAGAGCGAACGACAATGTGCTTCGGTTACAGGCGAGAACCTTTCCCAACTCCATCCATACCTTTGGCGTAAGATACCCGCAACTTACGCATGTCCTGGGCCAATCCTGCGCTGAAATTGCAGATGATAGTATCGAGCAACTGAAAGAATGTCCATGCCACCATCCCACATCCATCAATCCTCATTGTAAAGGTCCCAGACGCCCGCAGCCCCCTCGTCGTCGATGAAGCCTTTTACCTCCTCCTCGTGCATCTCCCGAGATACCACTTCTTGCGGATCAGAACTGCTACCATCCCCCACTGCCTCAATATCAAAGAATTTTCTTGCGGCGGCTGGGATGCTATTGCCTGACCTGGACTTTTTCCGCTTCTGAATGAATCCAATTAGCGCATATATTGCATCCAGTTTCGATTGACCTGTGCTTACCTTGCCAATCTTAGCTGAAGCTCCATGTCTTTGTACCATTGGTTCTTTCGAATCATTTGGCTTTGTTGCTTCGCTTTGATCGTGATCGCCTTGCTGAGCTGCTGCCGCCCCCTCTCCCTTGCTATCGTTGCGAGATTCAAGGCCCTGGTCATCCCAGTCAGAGAAACCTTGAAATTCTGCGTCGAATTCCTCCTGAGGTAGGCGATGGACGGCGTCGCCAATCAATGAGGGCTTCTTGGTACGCTTTTTGTGGGCTTCTGGCTCCAGTGATCTTCTCTTCTTGGGGATGTCTGTGCTGAGAGCGGCCGACGAGGATCTCAAAACCCTTCTTGGTGATTGCTTTCGACTACGCTTCAGGCGCCGTACCACACTTGGGATACGTTGATCCATTGTGAGGGTGGAGACTCTCACCCACGGTTCAGCAAAGTGTTTGGCGGTGTAGTAAGGGCAGGCTCCGAGGAGACCTGCACGGAGGCAATGGTGATACCTATTGGGAATGCTCGAATCCAAGAGCGTGTGTATATGGCATAAGAAGTGGAACCGGAAAGCAGTCCTGGGTGTGGTAATATATGAGGCATGGATGGTGCAGAGAAGTGTGTTCAGAAAGTCGGCTTCTTCACATGTGGATCTAGTGAATAGCTTTGGCAGAAAGCATTGGACAGATCACCTAGACTAGTTTACGACAGGATTTTCTCATCATTAAGATAGTGCAAATAACTTGTATTTGCTATGATATCGAGAATCGCTCAGAGGTGGAGGTTTTCTAGTGCTGGGTATCGAGCTTGTTCGTCTCGTCATGATTCTGCAAAACCGCTTGTAATCGAAATTATTAGGCCGTGAAGTCGTGAGAAAATCAATCCAGGAATCAAAGAACGCGCTTTTGCCTAATGGCATCAAAATCCCACAAACTCCTCGTCCTCGTCGACATCGCTATCAGCGAGCTCCAAGCCCTCGCAGTCCGCCACCGTAACTGTTTGCCTCCTGCCAACATCGGCAATTCCTCCCCATTTCACGGGGATCTCATCCAGACCTCCCAGATTAAGCACGTCCCATTTTTCACCCAAAATGAGCCCTTTCCATAGCCTATATGCCTCCATTTTATTATCACTCGCGAGTGAGAAGCGGTTTTGGAAAATAAGCTCGCAGGTCCACTCGAAGACTGTCTGGTGAAATTTTTGCCATTTCTTGTGAAGTGGCGTTGTGTCCGAGAATATATTCCCTAAGGGAACCGCGCAGGCGCAGGGTCCGAGCGCTGCCTTGGACATGGCAAACTTGTTAGAGTTAAACAAAGTGCGGAAAACCGCCGTGCGCTGTTTGAGTGACGACGTGCGCCACACTTCGATTCCCCCGGTGTTCTCGAGCAAAAGCCCGAGTCCGTTGTGGTAGAACTTCATTATAGCCGAGAGGAAGTCGGACTGCCAGGCCATCACTCGTTTTCTGTCGCCCTCCTTCTTGGCTGAGTGGGTTTGGTTGCGGAAAGCGGTCAGAAACCTCGCAATATCATCTTCCGAAAAGAAATGCTGGCGGACGTATAAGGCGGCCGCCATGGTTCTAAGTGCGTCGTCCTCGTGCAAGTTCTCGACTGTCGTATCAAAGAACTTCGCAGGGCCCGCAGTTTGGATTGAAGACGGGGTCAACGGATACGTGTCCTCAGTGTCGAATCGGCCCGTTTGAACTATTTCGCCATTGGCCTTTTTGGATCTGAGTCTCGCTGCCACGACCAAAAAAGGGTTTTCGTGCGGTAGATTGGACACCGGGATGGGGTTGGTTGAGATGGGTGGAGCGTCAGAGGGCGGGCTCCGAGGAGACCCGCCACCGGAATTTGTGGCACCACGGTTCGATGGGTTTGCTGCCCGGATAATCGTGGCGTCAGAGGGCGGGCTCCGAGGAGGCCCGCCACCAGAGTTTGTGGCACCACGGTTCGATGGGTTTGCCACCCGGGGAATCCTTAGGTAAGGCATCATTCTGGCAAAAAAGGCAGGGCGAGGCGCCTGGCGGCGTGGGTGTCTGGGCATCCTGGAAGAGAGAAATCTAGGTGATGTGAGATCCTGATAAGTAAAGGGGATGAGACTTCGAAAGATTGAGGAGTATGGGGAGTAAAGCGAGGTGAGGTGGGCAAGATGAGAGGAAGTGAAGCAGAGCGAAGTGAGCAAAGTGAGGTGAGCAGAATGGAGTGTGTTGAGGTGCAGAGAGTGAGGTGGAGAAGGTGAGTATTGGTTGGATCTTGCGTGAAAGACGCGGGAAAGACTCGCAAAATGTTGCTATGGCCTTGCGCCAAAGGTGCGGTATCATTGGGGGGTAGAGGTAGAAGTCATGTAAAGCTTTGGCTCACCGGCGTTATCAGAGATCAACCGCAGAGAAGGAATCTAGGTACAAGTCAGCCCCAATCCGATCATCGATGGAGCGGAGCCCTTTAAACGAACATACTGTGAGAATAGAGACCGAGGGAGGAGAGCGCTGTTGCGTAGAGATAAGTGGTGGCACTGGCTACTCTGAGGTCTGAAAGTGGTAGTCAGCAGATGTATTAGACCTCGAGAGTATATTGGCAACATACCGAGTCGTGGAAGTTAGGATGTGAGAGAAGCCACCCCATGACAGCCAGCAGTCTATACCTCAGCGTCGGGGCGCTGAGGTATAGATTACGCAGACGAGAGGTTTAGACTCACCAGCGTTGTCGAGGACTAGCACAAGAGGAATGTGATCTTGTTGCAAGTCAATGCAGGTTCAGCTACATAGAGGATTGGTCTCTTGAAGGAACTTACAGTCTCGATGTATTCTCCTTGGGGACAGACTCGGTTCCGAGGAGAAAGTCAGAGCAGTTGCGCACCGTCAGGGCTGAAGACATTGGTCAGTTGACTGGGCAGAGGATTGAGGAGATGTTAGCAGCGTACCAAAACTTTGGAGTGTAGTATGGAGAGAGGCCCGCTCCGTAGAGACAGGCGATGAAGTCGTAGAGTCGGTCCCTGACAGTGGTGATCAGTCGACTCAGCTGAGTATTGGGAAGGATCTGGCAGCATACGGAACTCAGAAGGTCAGGTTGAGGAGGAGGGTCCTGCTCCGTAGAGACAAGCCATAGATAGGTGTAGCTCTCAAACCGCCATCAGTCCATTCGATCAGGGAAAAGCTCCGAAGAGACTTCTCGAGATGAGGTTTGGGGTGTCGTGAGGCTTGGGGGTTATGGGCGAGTGAAGTCGGTTGAATTCCACTCAGCCTTACCCGTACCACTCCGAGTAGAACTAGGTACGCGAAGGATGTAACGCGCTAAGTATCCCCGCGCACACGCTTGCATGCAACGCCAAAATTCTTAATTGGTCCAGCAAGGTGGTGAATTTATACAGAATCAATCTCGTTGATAGCCCTTATATTTCTTCAAGGTCAGAGCAATCCTACTTCGCCTGTCGCAGATGCCTGTGACGCAATCGGCCAAAGGCTCCTAATTGTTCATGGCTCACCTTAACTTGCGGCATTATCAAGTGATAAGTGGAGGAGGCATGTCATTGAATATCATATCACATTGCTAGGTGTCTGGAAGAGCCCGAGTCTAGATATGTAGAATGCCATGTCATCCGACAGCAAGGATAGATATATACACGCCATGAATGTCGTCTCTGCAAATACTCGCCCCAAAAGATGTGATCATGTAGACGCCAGCCATATCAATGCTCGATTCTGTTTCGTTTGGAGGACAATAGAAGAGCTGTGTTTAAAGGGCCGAGAGAAGTCCGCACATTAGACAATAAGTCCCACAATTGAAAAATATGCTGCACTGCAATGTTCTTGGGATCGCCTAATGCGATATCCCGGAGGTTGAGGCGCACCCAACGTAGCCTTTGAGGACTATATTCAGCGGTTCGGCGTTCGTCTTCAGCGAACAGACGAAGCTGTATCGGCGCCCAGTCGTCATCCGACAGATCCTGTTTCCAACGCTGCTCTGCGTCCCGAAACACCAGAAAAATGTTAAGGTGCATGAAACATTGGTGCAATTCCTCGAAGGACTCCCGCAGGACCGACCACCCGTCCACACCAAGCACCGAAATGAGGACGGATTCTCCTTCGTCAGCACCTTGGAGCCATTCGTAAGCGGTGTTGTACGGCTCAAGAGGGTCTCGAGTAACTTCTTTCCGCCGATAATGTGGAAGTTGGATTAGAGAATTGGCCGAAGCTCGGAAAGAAATAAACGTCGCATCTGGCAGAGACAACCCTGTGACTTTCTTCACGGCGTTATAGGCACAATTGTGCTTTTGAAGGTCCGGTATACTGTCATTGGTGGCGTTGGTGGTAGAGGAGTGTCTGACTAAAGACAGATACCTTGAGCCTTGACTCAATGGTTGGTATGCGACATGATCTAGAGATGGAACGCCGTCTGCCCCCGTTAGCATTGTTTAAGTAGTAAGGTAAGATAAACTGACTCCACTTTGAGATGTCTCTCAGGTATCGCAAGAGAACGAGCATTTGGACCTTGGTAAGCCATCTTTCCAAGTGTGTGTGTCGAACAAGGCGTGGAAGATGTCGGGCTAGGTCTTCGGATAGCTCAATGCATGTCCTGGAAGCGTAGTCCAGGACGGGGTCTTTGATCAACGTTGCCCTCAGCAAACTTATCTGGATATCGTTCTCCTCGAGATAGATCCTCAAAAGGCGGGCTCGGTCGCGCCCACAAAGGCGTTCGGACCAGGGGGGTTGGTCACCAGGCCGGCCATATTTGTCCCATAACGTGTCCAGGTCCTCATACCGCAAGTCACCTAGCTTCTGATACTTCTTAAAAAGAGCTGGCCAGTCAAAGAAGTCTGTAAACGGGGTATGGTCAGGATTGGCGGCGTGCCTAGACGGAGAAGCGATTGTCATGAACGACGCGTCCTCCAGACCATTATCCTCTACCGTGAAAATTGTCCGCTTATCTGGTGTTATTATATATAAGCAGACGAGGATGGATTAGATGAATGTTGGAGGAGCACTTACGAACCCTGAACATGGTGCCCGTTAAGTCTGGGATGATAAACAAACCTTCTCCATCATGTGTGGCGCCGAAAGAGGTTGGTGAATCTGATGGGTTGGGCCGCTCCGAAGAGGCGGCCCCCTGGGCTGTTTTTGGTAGGGTGAGCGGCGATATCAGCTCGAGACCACTGTCCGAACCCTCGGAGTCAGGGATGGATTTGTCAGGCACGACATTTCTAGGAGACCTTGCGGACCTGTTTTGTTTCTCCCGAACGGATCCGAGTGTTCTTGGCGGGGTCCCGGCAGATCTGCCCTCATCCATGACACGAAGTATTTCCGCCAGTTGTTCGTTGCTTGCCCAGGGGTTGGCCAGTCTTAGTTCGCGAAGTTTGTTGCTGGTCTCAGGAGTGACGTGGGGAGGTTTGAAGAAACGCGGAAGCTCGTCACTGGCCGGCTTGCCCGTTGTTATGACTTGCATTGAGTCCGTACGCTTGACCGTGAGAGGTTTCGTCACGGTAAGCTGAATTGGTCCATCAGTATTCAGCGTTTCCGTGGACGCTTAGTGGGAGCTTACCCTTTGGGTATCATGTTTGACATCACCCCATGAACCATCAGCCTTGGGTGACGGAACGTAGGTAGAGTGACCGCTGTATAGAGGTCAATGGTGGGCAATGAATTGAATGACGGCAACACATACGTTGGTCTTGATCCGCTCCAATGCTTAGACCTCTGCTGATCTCGCTTATACGCATCTGGGCGAGGCCTTCATCGAGTGTCAGCTCGACCCTGTCGTGTCAGAGTCAAAACAGCAACCGACCTGTAAGAATCTCCTTGGGGAGCATCTCGTCTTGGGCTCCTCGTCCGTGAGCGTGGACGCCTCGACCGTGAGCGTGGACGTCTTTCATCGCTGTCAGCCTCATCATCTACGCCATGGCTTGCAAACATACCTGTGATGATTTGGAGAAGGGGGTCTCCGAGGAGAACCGCCGGAGGGACGATGGGAATCCGTCGAGCGGCCACTGCAACGTTGGTCAGCCTCATTGTCCAAGTGTTACACATTGGCTTGCTGTTCATACATGGGACTCCTTGAGTGACGCCCTCTCATTAAGCGTTGCCTGCGTGTGAGATGAACGTTAGCATTGCTCTCGGTTTGATTGCTCATCACCATACCTGTTGGGTGAAGCGCTGCGAGAGCGGCCACGAACTCTTGAGTGACGCCGTGTGCTTGGGTGACGCCGTGAGCTCGAGTGACGCCTGCATCAGATGTTAGCCTCAATAACTACTTGGCTGCTGGGTGCCATACATTCTACGTGGTGGTGTTCGGGAGCGACCGCGTTTTGGGGGTGAATTTCTGTTTCATTCGTCGGTGGCCTGGTGATCTCGGTTTGACGGAGACTCACCTGCGTCGTTCTCCGGGAGGGAGGCTCCGGAGAGGCCTCCCAGACGGGGAATGGTCGTCTCGTTGATGTCTGCAACATTCATTAGCACGTTTAGTGATGGATACTCGATGGATTCATACCTCTCATCGTTAGGTGGAGGAGCCAGCCTGTCGGCATTGTGTCAGACGGAATTTGGATGACCACAACAGAGCACTCACGACGGGAACAGCCATTTGCCGATGGCATTCCAAGTAGCCATGGCCGCAATTGATCAGGAGTCGCTTGCTCGAGGGTAAAGAGATGAAGGGAGAAGAGACGAAGGAAGAAGAGCAAAAGGAAGATGGGCAAAAGAGGAAATAAACATGTGGTAGACGCTCCTTCCACATCTGCCAACCTTACATCGCCACGGAACTGACAACCTGATAAACGACTTTGAGAGCATCTATGGAGGAGGGCTCCGAAGAGACCCTCCGATTGAAGTTGGCGGGATAATAATGAGGGTGGCTCCGTAGAGGCCTCCCAAGAGGAATGCGTTACAACAATAAAATCTGGAAGATCGAACTGCTCTTTTCTCGTCGAGACTCAGCCCTGTCGCGCTGTAATAATGGCGTACTTGGCGCGCTCGCCAAGCCCATAAGGCTGGTACCTTGGCACAAGTCGTCCTTCGGACTCTCAGGACAAAAGCTACATCGGAGCTGCAACTCGCGAGTACTCGCGACTACTCGTGACTACTCGCGAAGAACTCGATGACCTCGCGCAAAAGTCGCGCTATTGTCGATGTCACAACTACCACTCGATGGATAAAACTTGCTGAAGTCAGACCAGATGCAGTCTTCAGTCTGGTCGCCCAATTAGATCGAGGGACTAGGAACAATACATTCCATTAGACAGGATTAGCATAGTGTTTCAACGTACTTTTTCAACTCGAATCGGGTACCGGACTAACTCAGTTGCCTCATTAACGTTAGCCGATCGATTGCTGACTGATTTGTGACCCAGCCTGCTCACACGAAGCCGAGCAAGCCGGCAGATCTTCTCCTAACCGTCCAGACCGAACTCCCCAATGCCTACAAGCCTCCGCACACAACTCCTTCTCGAGCTGAGGTCCGCGAATCCTTGGACTGGCAATGAACAGCTCGCTGCTCTCCTCCAAATCAGGAAGGAGATCACATCTGCCAGTGTTCCTCTGACAAAAGCACCACCCCGGAGGAACATGCAAACAGCCCAGCAAGCTCTGTAAGTACGATGAAAAGGGACTTTGCACTACGCCTCCGGCCCTGGGAGCCGGTGGACTACCGCATGGAGATGGAGGACGATGCCTCCAGGAGCGTCTCGATACCAGATGAATATGTTGCAGACTCCTAGGGATCCGAAGATGGTGGTCTACAGAAATCTATAGAGATCAAACTAGCTACCCTCTTCTCTGTAACACTCTTAGCGCCGGCAACTATTCTTATACACTTACCGACCGTTTTTAGTAGGTAGGGATTCGCGGTTATAGTTAAGAGTATTACGTTAGGCGAGTTAAGCGAAACCTTAGAGGAAATTAGTAGTAGTAAATATATTATCGTCTCCGTACTTAGTATAGATAGATAGTTAGTACTTCGAGAAGTATAAATTAATTTCTGTAAATACTTTTATTATCTAAATATTTCTATATATTTTAGAGATACGGCGGTCTATTAAAGATAAGATTTATTAAATAAGAAATAGTATAGATTAGTTAGTAAATTTTTAATTACTAGATCTAGGCGTTCTAACCCTAATAGACTAAGCTAGGCTAAGTAAAACCTCTATAAAATCGCCTTAGCCGATAATATAAATATTACTCTTTAATATCTCTATTTTCTATAAGAGATACTTTATAAGTATTATATAAGCCGTAATATATATATACTTTATTATTAGTAGTATACGCTATTTTAGCGCTAATATATAACCTTTCTCTTAGGAGTTAGCCTCTAAGGCGTATTTAGCGGGGTAAGTTCTTAGCGCTCGTATATTTATTAACTACTCTCTCGAGATTCTAAAGTTTCTTAGAAATTAGTTCTACTACTAAGTAATATATATTATTACGCCTACTTAACGCTAACGCTATAATATTACGCTAGTAGTATATTAGTAATCCTCTTATATATTAGTCGTTTCTTAGTACTTAATATACTTCTTCTAAGATCGACGGCTATAAGAATAGATACTACGCCGGAATATACTAGTAGTTTATTAAATAAAACTTTTAGAATAAATATTTTTAGAAGTAAAATTAATAGCGCGAAATTTACTTTTAATATATTAATTCTTATTATATCTAAAGAACTTTAATTAATTTACGAGTATAATCTAGCGATTACCGTTTCTATATCTAGTATAGCTTTTTACAAGAATATTAGCGCTAGTTAGGAGCGGTAGTATTTTTTATATCTATTCTACTAAAATTAGGTAGAAGAGATATAGTAAAATATATAGAGTAATTAAGGCCTATATATATATACAAAATCGGGACCTATAATTAACTAAGCGAGCTATATTTAGCTTATTTAGCTACTAATTAGCCGAGTTAGCGCGTTTAGTAGGTCTTAGCGCTAAGACTTTATAAGGTTAAGGTTCGAGAGCTACGGGAACGTAAAATCTTATAAGAAAATACTTATAACTTTACCGTTAGATAACGTAAATTAAAATAGACTTTAGATTCGAAATCTACGCTAAAATTAGCCCTAGTAACGTATTCTATACTTTATATAGGCCTAGTACTTAAAGGCTTATAAAATTCTAAGTTCTATTTTTATATTCTAGCTAATTACGCTTATCGCTAGCTAATAGCGCTTAATAATTTCGATATAAGTAGTCCTTCTTAGCGTAGCTAATCGCTAATAATCTAGCTAATAGTACTAAAATATACTTCTCCGGATTTGCTAATAGAGGCGGCTATAGGTCTCTAGGCTATAAAGGAAGAGTAGGATATACGTAATAACTACTTTATAGAAGAACGGACTATAATATATATTAGTAGTAATAAAGAACTAGATAGCGCTACTAATCTAGACTTATCTAGCTAAAACTCCTTATAGATAAGGGACGTTAATACTACTAGTAAGAGGTTATTACTACTAGGTAAAAGAGTATTATAAGATATTGTAAGAAGGTGTATTATTTATATAAATAAATAATTATTATCTAATAAGAAGCCTATAAGTATAAGGAGACGGCTACTAAGGCGCTAAGCCTTCGTAATAATATATACTAATAGAAAAGAAAGCCTATACCCTATAGGTAACGTCTTAAGAACGAATTTACGACCTCTCCGTACGTATACGACCGTTAACGTCGACTATATTAAGGTGCGATAACTATAAGAAAAATAGAACCGGAGTTTACTAGCTCTTTACGCTAATATCCTCTTCGAAAAACTACGTTTAATAGGTAATCTATAAGAACCGAAAGTCGGTATAAGTATTAAGAAAGAAGCGTATTAGGACGGGCGTCTATCTAGTATTCCGTTTTTTAGAAGTATATCTTATAGGTAAAGTCGGTAAGGGGAAATAGATAAGCGAGGATATAGGCGTAAATAAGGTCGCTACTAGCTATCGTTAATTTTCGCTTAATTTATAAGGTAGGCCTTAAGGGTAGCTCCGCTAAGCTTACGTTTACTTTCTAGAGCTTTACGCTTCCTAGTACTAACTTTAGGAGTACTCTCGCTAGGGGCGGGGCTAGAATTAGTATTAGCTTTATCGCTAAGGGCGATAGTACTAGCGGCGGTAGTAGAGGCGTTAATAACGGGAGTAGCGGTCTTACTAATAAGAGCCTACTAGGCGGTATATACGTTTAGTTACTAATTATCTATAAATCGGAAAGACTTCTATATTAAAGCGGGGATTTACGGATATTCGACGTTAAATTTAGCTATAAAAGTAGCGCGTTAGTTATCGCTAAATCTATTATCGAATATTTTATATACGGCTTTCGGTAATAGCTTCGTAGACGCCTTAGTTATTATAGCGAAGGCTATAATTTATAATAGCGCCTATTTAGCGTCTTTAAACTCGAGCTTCTTATCGATAGAGAATTATATAAACGAAGTAATCTTAGTAAAGGCGTTAACGATAAGCGTAGACTAGTTAGCTACGCTACTAACGACGTATATAGCGAAGTTAACTATATTTTATTCGTCGTTAGTTAGGCTACGATATCGTTATAGATAGTTAGCTAAATCTAGGTCTAAACCTTCTTTAGCGGTCGCGCCCGACTTAGCTACGT
>JAABUP010002941.1_pt1 | contig 31325 bp, 35 predicted proteins | sample 5559201 | NCBI WGS metagenome assembly JAABUP01 (sample SAMN10711887, study PRJNA513373) | rock metagenome | isolation source: Antarctica rocks | place: Antarctica
CCCGCTGACCAACACCCGCATCGACGAGTGGGGCGGCAGCCTGGACAACCGGATGCGGCTGACCCTGGATGTCGTCCGCGCGGTCCGGGGGGCCGCCGGTGCCCAGGTTCCGGTGCTGGTGCGTATCTCCGCCTCCGATTGGACAGACGGCGGTTGGAGCGGGTCGGACAGCGTGGTACTGGCTGCGGAGTTGAGCGCCGCTGGTGCCGACTTGGTGGACTGCTCGTCGGGCGGGGTGGTGCCCTCGGCCACTATCCCCGTCGGTCCTGGGTATCAGGTGCCTTTCGCCGAGCAGGTTCGCAAGGAGGGCGAGGTCCGCACCGGGGCGGTGGGGATGATCACCGACGCGGCGCAGGCCGAGCGAATCCTCCGCGAGGGCAAGGCGGATGTGGTGATCCTGGCCCGCCAGCTGCTGCGCGACCCGTACTGGCCACGGCGGGCGATCGCCGAGCTGGGCGGCGACCCGCAGTGGCCGTCGCAGTACACCCGAGCCTTTTGACGGTGGACCGGGTAGGGCCCGCCGCGCCCAGGGGGGTGGAGCGCGGCGGACGAGGTCATTCTGCCATGAGAACGCCGACGCCGGGGCGCCCCGCAGCAGTAAAATCCCCGTTCAGCGGGCCAAGTCGTCAGGCTCGTCGTCCCAGCGCGAACGGCCCTCGTCGAGGTCCGGCCGAACTGAACGCGACGCGTCGACGCCACCGGATAGTTCCCGCTGCAGCGTGTCGAAATCGGTGTTGGGGGAACTGTATTTCAGGTCCCGAGCTACCTTGGTCTGCTTTGCCTTAGCCCGGCCGCGGCCCATGGCTCGACCCCCTCGTGCAAGGACGGGGCGGCCAGGGGATTCGGCGGCCCCGTTCGAGTGTGTGTTCTTCCTGTCGCCACAGTACCGCGCCAACTCGACGTCCGCTGACAGGTGCGCAGCCGTCCCGGTTTGGTGTCGCCGCGACGGCAGCCCGCGCGGGCGCCGCGGTCTCCCAGCCACTGGCTGGCTCAGAGCACTCCGGGGATGAGCCGCACCAACCCGACGGGTGCACCTGCACCGAGCAGGGCCTGTTGAGCCAGCGTGTTCAGCGCGTCACCGTCGGCCAAACCCATGCGGCGCAGCACTCCCACGGTGACGGGGCCGCGGGCCCGGTCGGCGCCGTCGTCGATCTTCACCGCGAACGCCCGCCCGTCGGGCAACGCACCGGCGTGCACCCCCTCTGCCCCCGCTTTGCACAGCAATCCCGGGACGTTGGACATGAGCAGCAGGTCCTCGCCTCCGGTGCCGGAGGCCAGCCAGGGGTGCGCTCGCACGGCGTCGGCGACCCGGCGTTGCTCGGTGCCGGCGTCGGCGGTGACCAGGCGGGCGAAGGCGGTGGCGAGCGCGGTGAGCGACAGCGGGAAGATCGGCGCGCCGCACCCGTCCACCGCCACGTCGGCTGGGGCCGGGCCAGCCAACTCGGCAACCGTGTCGGCAGCGTCGCGTTGCAGCGGGTGGGCCGGGTCCAGGTAGTCCGGCAGCGACCAGCCGTTCACCCGGCAGGTCGCCAACATGGCCGCATGCTTGCCGGAGCAGTTCATGTACACCCGTCGGGGGGTTCCACCCCCCGCCAGGACTGCGTCCCTGGTGGGCAGGTGGCCGGGCAAATCCGGCGGACAGCGCAGGTCGTCCTCGGTGAGACCGGCGTCGGCCAGCATCGCCAGGACACCCTCGACGTGCCACGGTTCCCCGGAGTGTGAGGCGGAGGACAGCGCCAACGCCGCCGTGTCGCGCGGACGGAAGCCGCCCCGCAGCATGGCCACGGCTTGCATCGGCTTGTTCGACGAGCGGGGCAAGACGGGCACATCGACGTCACCAAGGGCCAGCTCGACGCTGCCATCGGAAGCCAGGACGACGACCGAGCCGCGGTGCACCCCCTCGCGGAAGCCGGACCGAACGACCTCGACCAGCTCGACACTCACCGCTCACCGTCGGGCTCGAGGTCCTGGTCGCTCAACGGCCCCGTCCGCTCGGCGTCCAGCAGACCTTCCACCGAAGCGTCGCCATCCCGATAGCGGCGCCCGATCTCGGCGTTGCAGGCGTCCATCACCGCCTGCACTTGGCGGCGCCGGTCGCTGACGGACAGCTCCTCGACCCGGTAAGCCTCCTGGGCCGCAGTGAGGGCTTCGTCGGTCAGGGCGGTGATGTCGGTGAGCTCGGGGTCCGAGACCAGTGCCTCGCTTGCTCGGCGGTGCTCACCGGCGCGGGACGGGCTGACGGTCTGGAAGCGTCCCGACCCGTGTGCGGGCCCCACCACGCCCTCACCCAGGATCTGCGGTAGCTCCTGCACGACGCTGCCTGGCTCACCCCCGCGGTGTCGAAGCTCGGCTCGCACCAGGTCCATCCGACCGTGCAGCAGCCGACGCAGGTAGGACAGGTCCGTCTCCTCCTGCGCGGCGTCGTCGCGGCGCCCCCGCAGGTGGTCCAGGTCAATAGTGCGCAGGTCGGAGACGAACGAGGGATCCAGCACCCGGTCGATCCGACGGCGCCCACCGTGCCGCACTTCGATCACAGCGCCCATAGTGCTGGTAACGCCCCACCCTGGGCAACGTGACGCAGCGCGACGATGATCATCCGGGCTGAGCCGACGGCGCGTCCGGACCCGGGCCCGCGTCGACTCGAGCCCGGCGGAGCACCCGTTGCGCGCGGGCCACGGCCTTGGCGGGCACGTCGATCCCGCTGTCCAGCAGCAAGGCCAGCCGGGCGGGGTCGTCGGCGCGGAACAGCTCACGCACGGTCACCCCGTGGCCCGGTCGGCTCAGCACCCGCACCCGATCGCCAGCACATACCGTGCCCGCCGACACCACCCGCAGGTACGCGCCCACGTCACCGCGCTCGGTGAACCGTTTGACCCAGTGCGGCTCCTGGGCCCAGCGACCAAACGTGGCGCACGGCGTGCGGGGCAGGGTCACCTCCAGCACGGTGGCGTCGGGCCGGTCACCGCCGATGCACCAGCGCTCGCCGATCACGGCGTCGGTGACGGCGATGCCCGCAACGGTCAGGTTCTCCCCGAACCAACCCGGCCCCACCGCGGGACCGAGTTCCGCGGCCCACCGGTCGGCCTCCTCTTGGGCGTAGGCGTAGACGGCCTGGTCGCGGCCACCGTGGTTGACCTCGTCGGCGATGATGTCGCCGGCCAGGGCGTCCGCGCCGACGGAAACCGCTCCGGAGCGGGGCCGTTTGTCGATGGCAGTGCGCCCCTTCATGCCCGGGTCGGGGCGCACCTCGTGCACGGTGCAGACCGCCACCAGCTGACCCACGTCCGCGGTCATCGCCCGCGCAACCGGTTCACCGCGGCCCGGCCCGGCTGCACCGAATCCACCGCGGCGATCGAGTCGGGGTCGACGGCGGCGGCACACCCGCCGGCCAGCAGTTCGGTGTCGACGGGCACTGTGCGTTTGAGCAGGGCCAGCGCGATGGGCCCCAGCTCGTGATGCTCGACGACCGTGCCGACCCGGCCCACCACGCGTCCCGCGGCGGTGACCGCGTCACCGGGCTCGGGCCGGGTGTCCGCCGAACCATCCAAGTGCAGCAGGACCAGCCGGCGGGGTGGTCGGCCGAGGTTGTGCACCCTGGCCACGGTCTCCTGCCCGCGGTAGCAGCCCTTGTCCAGGTGCACCGCACCGCCCTGCGCCACGCCGCCGATCCAGCCCACCTCGTGCGGGATGGTGCGCTCGTCGGTGTCCACCCCGATCCGCGGGCGCAGTGCCTGCACCCGCAGCGCCTCGAACGCCCAGGTCCCCGCAGGCCGCGCCCCCGCGGCGACCAGCCGGGTCCACCACAGCTGCAGCTGATCGCGGGGCACCAGCAGGTCCGCAGCGTCGGCGCCCGGCCACGGCATCCGCCGGACGAACCCGCCGTCGGGCAGCGGGGCCGCGCCGTAGGTCGGCTGCGGCAAATCGAGCAGACCGCTGATCGCGGGGCCGAGGACGCTGAGCACCGCTAGTTCGTCACCGGCGTCCCTGGGCTGCACCTGCGCCCAGAACACCCTCTTCTGCAGGTAGGACAACAGCGCAGGACCCCGGTCGGACTCGGTGTCGAGCCAGGTCGTGGTGTCGAGGTCGGTCAGCAGCAGGTGTTGTTCGACCCGGCCCTGCACGTCCAGCAACAGGTCCTCGGCACCGCCGCCGTCGGTCAGCTCCAGCAGGTGTTGGCTGGTCAGCGTGTGCAGCCATCTCAGCCGCTCAGCGCCGGACACCGCCAGCACGCTGCGGTGGCTGCGGTCGACGACCACCGCGTGGGTGGTGGCGGCGCGCTGCTCCGCGAACGGATCACCCAGGTGCCAGGCCACCCCGGCGTCTGGAGAACCTGCGGGATTGACAGCGGCGCCGGCGGCTGACACTAGTGGCGAAATCACGGGTGGTCCTCTCCGGTAGCACTGTCTCCGGTCGCACTGGACCGGCACGGCGCGCAGACCCCGGACAAGGCCAGGTGAGCCGCATCGAGGGCGAACCCGTGCTGGGTGTGCAAGGCGGCGGCCAGCGGCGCCAGCAGCATCGGGTCGGTCTCGGTGATCTCCCCGCAGCGGTGACAGACCAGGTGAACGTGCTCGTGTGCGCGGGCGGAATACGTTGCGGCACCGTGGCCGAGGTGGGTGTGGCGCAGCACACCGATCCCCTCCAACAGGTCCAGGGTCCGATACACCGTGCTGATATTCACCGCCGGCGCCTGGCGTTGCACCCGCGCGCAGATCGTCTCCGGGGTGGCGTGACCGAGCGCGCGCACGGCGTCGAGCACCATCTGGCGCTGCGGGGTGAGCCGTAGGCCGCGCTGGTGCAGCGTGCCCCGCAGTTCGGTACCGGTCTGTGCCACCGTCTGATCGTAGGCTCGCCGGGTGACAGTCCGGGTGCTGGTGATGGTGGACGGGACCGTGCGTGATCCGCAGACGCCGCTGCTGGGCGTCGAGGACTCCGCAGTCGTCCGTGGCGACGGGGTCTTCGAGACGCTGTTGGTGGCCGGCGGGGTGGTGCGCGAGCAGCAGGCGCATCTCGCGCGGCTGGCTCGGTCGGCGGCAGCGTTGGATCTCGATACCCCGGACGAGGGAGCGTGGCGGCGGTGCATCGGGGTGGTCCAACGCGAGTGGAACAGCGACGAGGACGTGGTGGTGCGCCTGGTGCTCACCCGGGGCCGCGAGGGCAGCGACACGCCGACCGCCTACGCCACCGGCGCCCCGGTGCCGCCGACCGCGCTGCGCCAACGTGAGCACGGGGTGGCGGCGCTGCGGCTGGAACGCGGGTACCCCAGCGACCTGGCGGCTCGCGCACCGTGGCTGCTGTTGGGGGCCAAGACGTTGTCCTACGCGGCGAACATGGCGGCGCTGCGCTACGCCGCCGGGCGGGGGGCCGACGACGTGGTCTTCACCGATGCCGACGGGTTCGTGCTGGAGGGCCCCACCTCGACGGTGGTGGTGGCCGACGGTGGGGTGCTCCGGACTCCCCCTGCCGAGATCGGAATCCTGCTGGGCACCACCCAGGAAGCACTGTTTCGTGCGGCGTCGGGTGCCGGGTGGGAATGCCGGGTGGAGCCGATCCCGGCCGCGGATCTTGACGGCGCCGACGGGGTGTGGCTGCTCTCCAGCGTCCGACTGCTGGCCAGGGTGCACACCCTGGACGGAGTGGTGCTGCCGAGCGCGGGGGACACGGCGCAACTCGCCGAGCTACTCAGCTGAATTGCCGTTGCCCGGCGCCCCGAGCCGACGTACCGTCGTCGGTACACGAGAGAGGAGGTGGTCCGACGTTGAACGACTCATGGGCACGTGAGGTGGCTGTCCGCTAGCCGCTCCTGCTACCGGTGTTCCCGCGCGTGAGCGGCGGCGAATATCCGGCAGTCACCCGGCCCCCGAGCCCCTGGTCGAGTCCGACCAGGCGTGCCGTACCGCACAGGTGTGGCACGGCACGCTCGGGGGCCGCACTGCACTCGGGGTACCCAACGCGACGAAAGGGTTCCGAACCGCCCTGCGCGCCGAGAGGATAGACGGCGCGGGTGCCAGCAGCTACCCGGCGTAGCGGGACAACTTGGCCGACAGGTGCGGCTGCAGCTGCTGGCCGACCATGGCGCGCTCCTCCACCCACGCCAGGTCACCGTCGTCGACGATGCCGTACAGTCGCTTCGCCGCGGTGACTTCCTTGGCCGACTCCGTGCGGATCACCACGTCGGTGGCCAGCTCCCACGCGGACGCGCTGATCGGCGTGCCGTAGTACAGCTCGACGATGCCGGTGCTGTGGGCGAGCAGCAGCTCGATCACGTCGTCGGCGCCGATCCGCCAGAAGCCGGACTCGCGTGCGGCAGGGCGGATGTAGTCCCCGTCCGGTCCGATGATCCACGACCGCGACTCCCAGGTGAGAAATCCGCGGCCGTCGTGCGCCACCACCAGCTGCTGCCCGAAGCGGTGGGTGGCGATCGTGGGGTAGCTGGCCTCGCCGTCGCCGCGCCACACGCCGACCAGGGGAAGCAACGCCAGCAGCCCCGGGTGCAGGTCCGCGCCCTCGCGGAGGTTGGCGGTGTCGGCCGGCACCGGCAGGCCGGACAGCTGGGGGACGTTGCGTACCCGGGTGGACGCGGCACGCTCGGCTGCGGCGGCGAGCGCGGCCTCACCCGGCGCGGCGTCACCCGATCCGGCGCCCGCCGTCGAACTCACGATTCTTCGGTGACCAGGCGGTAAACCACGAAGATCGCGAACGCGGTGATCGCCAAGCTGTCGAGGATCAGCAACCCCGTGTAGAAGTGCGTCAGCATCCAGCCATCCTAACGCTGGCGCGGGTCAGGAGACGGCGACGTCTGCCTCGTGCAACCCTGGGGCTGCCGCCACCACCTCCGCGCTGCCGTTACCGGAGCGACTGAGCGCCCGAACGGTCCAGGTACCCGGCGCGCAGAAGAAGCGGTAGTTCCCCGACGCCGACGCCACCACCTCCGCGGTGAACTCCCCGGTCTCGTCCAGTAGCCGGACGAACGCCCCGGCGACGGGTTGGCCGCCGGCCAGCACCCTGCCGACCAGCACGGTCTCGGTGCTCAGGTCAGTACCAGCCGGCAGCTCGTGGGCCTGGGACGTGGCGCCGCACATCAGTTGGACCCCAACGCGATGGGCGAGCCGATCAGGGAGCCGTACTCGGTCCAGCTGCCGTCGTAGTTCTTCACGTCGGGGTGCCCGAGCAGTTCGTGCAGCACGAACCAGGTGTGGCTGGACCGTTCACCGATGCGGCAGTAGGCGATGGTGGACTTGCCGGCCTGCAACCCTGCCTGCCCGTAGAGCGCGGCCAGCTCGGCGTCGGGGCGGAAGGTGCCGTCCTCGTTGGCCGCCTTACTCCAGGGCACGTTCACCGCGCTGGGGATGTGACCGGGGCGCTGGGCTACCTCCTGCGGCAAATGCGCCGGGGCGTTGATCTTGCCGCTGAACTCGTCCGGGGATCGCACGTCCACCAGGTTCTTGCGGCCGATGGCGGCGATCACCTCGTCGCGGAACGCGCGCAGCGCCAGGTCGGGTTCGGCCGCGGAGTACGTCGTGGCGGGCCTGCTCACCTCCGCGGTGCTCAGCTCGCGGCCGTCCAGCTCCCACTTCTTGCGGCCGCCGTCCATCAGGCGCACGTCGCGGTGACCGTAGAGCTTGAACTGCCAGTACGCGAACGCGGCGAACCAGTTGTTGTTGCCGCCGTACAGGATCACCGTGTCGTCGTTGCCGATGCCCTTGGCCGACAGCAGGGCGCTGAAGCCGTCGCGGTCCACGATGTCGCGGGAGGTTTGGTCCTGCAGCTCCGCCGACCAGCTCAGCTTCACTGCACCGGCAAGATGACCGCCGTCGTAGGCGGAGGTGTCCTCGTCCACCTCGACGAAGACGATTCCGTCGGTGTCCAGGTTGTGTTCGGCCCAGTCAGCGGTGACCAGGACGTCGTCGCGGCTCATGGAAATCCTCTCGGGTAAGGGTGCTCGGCGGCGCGTGGGGTGGCGCAGCGGTCAGCAGGATCGGAGCAGGCGCGGTGATCGCCGCCGGTACGACCGCTCAGCAGCAGAGGGCGCTGCCCAGGCGGCACAGGTCGACTGCGCGGCGCCGGGTGAGCAGCAACGGAAGTGCGGTGAGCACGTCGGCGACACTACCCGCGTCCCTCGGCTTCGGGCACCACCGGTTGTCGCGCTCACCGCACGGGGACGGGCGCGGTGGGACCAACCACCGTGACCCGCACCCCCCGGCCGGCCACCACGATGTCGGAACCCTCGGCGCGTACGGAGGTCGGCTGTATACCGAACGGGATGGCTGAGGGGTCGATGGTGACCGACAGCCGAGACAGCAACGCGTTGACCACCGAGTCGGCGAACGGCGAGCCGACGCCTCCGATACCTGCGGTCAGCCTGGTGGCAGTGATCGCCACGGCACCGCCTTGCAGGGACAGCGACGCGTCCACGCTGACCTTGTTGGAGACCCCGGCGACGGTGACGGTGCCGGTAAGGAGGATCGACGTCCGCGGCGCGCTGTCCGCGGTGCCAGGTAAGCGAGGCGGCGTCGTCACCTCCAGGTCGGGAACACCCAGGTAGCGGCCGAGATCGATAGCCCCCACCCGCACCCGGGCGTCCACGGAGTCAGCGACGACCGTGCTGACCGCTCCGGAGAGCACCTGCGCGGCGGGCAGCCGAATCCCGCGCAGAGTCGCCTCCGCGGTGACCTCACCAAGGCGTGGCACCGGCACGCGGTTCGCGCGGACGTCTACCGCTCGGTAGTCGCCGGCGATGGCCTGGGTCAGGAACGGAAACCCGTTGATCCGTACCTCTGGGTCGGCACTCAGCCCCAGCTGCATCCGCACCTCGCGAGAGATCCGGTACTCCGCGTACGCCGCAGCGCCGAAGTCGACCACCGTCACGAGAACGACCAAGGCCACCAGCGCGGCCAGGAGCCGCCTCACCGACGGGCCGCTTCGTCAGGGCCGGGAGCAGCGCGGCCGGTCCTCGCGGCGGATCGGGCCACGGTCCGCTCTGCTGGGCTGCGGGTTGCCATCACGGGTCCATTGTCCCTGCGCGCCGCACGGCACCGGCTCACCCCTGCCGGGGCAGGGTGTCGGTGCTGCTGAGTGGCGGTGCAACGCACCGCTAGGCTGGTGGCTTCCATCGCGGTGCGGATGCACGATGCACGGCCGCGAGAGAAGACGACGACACGGCTGCTGGGAGGGACACGTGGACCTGCTCCTGCTCACCGCGGACCCTGACCCGGACTCGGTGTTGCCTGCATTGTCGTTGCTCGCTCACACCGTGCGGACCGCGGCCCCGGAGGTGGCCTCGTTGCTCGACGCCGGTGACGCCGACGTCGCGCTGGTCGACGCCCGGCTCGACCTGGCCGGTGCGCGTGGGCTGTGCCGGCTGCTGGGTAGCACTGGGGTCGGAGTTCCGGTGGTCGCGGTGCTCACCGAGGGCGGCCTGGTCGCGGTGAACCCGGAGTGGGGGCTGGACGACGTGTTGCTCCCCGGCACCGGACCGGCGGAGGTGGACGCCCGGTTGCGGCTGCTGGTGGGCAGGCGTGGCGGCGCGGCAGCCGGGGAACCCAGCGGCACCGTCGCCCTCGGTGAGCTAGTGATCGACGAGGGCACCTACACCGCCCGGTTGCGGGGTCGCCCGCTGGACCTGACGTACAAGGAGTTCGAGCTGCTGAAGTACCTCGCGCTGCACGCCGGTCGAGTCTTCACCCGCGCCCAGCTGCTGCAGGAGGTGTGGGGTTACGACTTCTTCGGCGGTACCCGCACGGTGGACGTGCACGTGCGTCGGCTGCGGGCCAAACTCGGACCCGAACACGAGTCGTTGATCGGGACCGTCCGCAACGTGGGATACAAAGCGGTGCGACCGGGCCGCGGCAGCGGTGGGCGGGCCGAGCAGCGGGCGGCCGACGCGGAGGACGCCGACCCCGAGCCCGCCCAGGACGCTGACGCGGCCGGACGGCTGACCAGGATGCGGGCGTGAGCGGGGCCACCTTGTCCTGGGCTCGAGACCTCGCACCCGGCCAGGTCGGCGAGCTGCACGTGCTGGTGCAGGCCGCCACCGAGGCGGACGGGACCGAACCGGTAGGCGAGGGAGTCCGCGAGTCCTGGGACCGGCCCGCCGCGAGCGAGCAACACGTACTGGCCTCGGCGGCCGGCTCGGTCCGTGGGTATGCGCATTTTCTGCCGGCCGCAGCTGGGGGACGTCCGGTCGCCGAGTTAGTGGTGCACCCCGCGCACCGGGGTGCCGGCACTGGTCGGGCGCTGGCCGTGGCCGCCCTGGACGCCGGTGGCGGACGAACCACGTTCTGGGCGCACGGGGACGGCGCTGCGGCCCGAGCAATGGCCGCCGAATTCGGACTGCACCCGGTGCGCGACCTGTGCCAGCTGCGACTGGACCTCGCCGCGACACTGCCGCCGGTGTCTGCGCGGGCGGACATCGTGCTGGGAACATACCTGGCGGGCCGCGACGACGCCGACGTCCTGCGGGTGAACAACGCCGCCTTCGCTTGGCATCCCGAGCAGGGCGGCTGGACCGAGCAGGACCTCGCCCAGCGGCGAGCACAGGAGTGGTTCGACCCAGCCGGGCTGTTCCTGGCCAGGGACACCGCCACCGGTGCGCTGCTGGGGTTCCACTGGACGAAGGTGCACCCGCCGAAGGCCGGTGTCCCGGCGCTGGGCGAGGTGTACGTCCTCGCGGTGACACCGGCCGCGCAGGGCCGGGGGCTGGGACGGGCGCTGACCTTGGTGGGTCTGCACCACCTGCGGGCGGCCGGGCTGTCCACCGCGCTGCTCTACGTCGAAGCGGACAACGCTGGCGCGGTGCACACCTACCAGGGGCTGGGCTTCGAGCGTTACCACGTCGACCGGCTCTACGGCCGCGACTGACCCAGGCCACCGGCCAGCGAGCAATTGACTACCTGCAGGCCCACCGTCGCGGTGGGTAGGCAACGGCCAGGTCACGATTGGCTCTCCGGGCGCCCGATTCATCATCCGTTCACTTTGGGTGGGAGTGGTGTTCATCGCGCCCCCTTACGTTCGCAGCCGAGCGGCTGTCCGCCGCTGTCGGTGGAGGGATCTGCCGGTTGGTGCGATGAGGTCTTCCCCGGTGCGGTGAGGCCCCGACGTTCTCGGAGGAGCTAGGTGAAGCTCAATCGTTCAGGTGCCGCGATCAGCCTCGTGGCGATCAGCGCGCTCGTGCTGTCGGCCTGCGGCAGCGACAACAACGCCGCCACGACTACCACAACCTCGGGTGCCGCCTCCAGCAGTGGCGCGGCCAGCACCTCGGCCGCCGCGCCGGTCAAGTGCGACGGCAAGGCGAACCTCGCCGGTGAGGGTTCCAGCGCCCAGCAGAACGCCATGACCCTGTTCGTCGCCGCCTACCAGGCTGCCTGCCCGGGCAAGAACCTGGCGTACACCCCCAGTGGGTCCGGTACCGGCCGCAAGCAGTTCAACGCCGGCCAGGTGGACTTCGCTGGGTCCGACTCGGCCATCGAGACCACCGAGGCCGCCGCAGCCGCCAAGCGGTGCGGCGGCAACGAGGCGTGGAACATCCCGATGGTCATCGGCCCGATCGCGATGGCCTACAACCTGCCCGGCGTCAGCAAGCTGATCCTCAACGCCGACACCGTGGCCGGGCTATTCAACGGCGGCATCAAGACCTGGGACGACGCCAAGATCAAGGCGCTCAACCCCGGGGTCAGCCTGCCCAGCATGCCCGTAGCGCCGCAGTACCGCTCGGACTCCTCGGGCACCTCGGACAACTTCCAGGGCTACCTCAAGGCGGCCGCACCCAAGGTGTGGACCCAGGGTGCCGGTGGTGACTTCAAGGGTGGGGTCGGCCAGGGTTCGAAGGGCTCCTCCGGTGTGGCTCAGGCCGTAGGCGCCACCGCAGGTGCGGTCGCCTACATCGAGGCCTCCTTCGCGACCCAGAACAAGCTGTCGGTCGCCCTGATCGACAACGGCAGCGGCCCGGTCGAGCTGACCACGGCGAACGTCGCGAAGACGATCGACGTCGCGAAGTTCAAGGACACCTCCAACAACCTGATCATCGACCTGGCGTCGGTGTACACCGCCAAGGATGCCGGTGAGTACCCGATCGTGCTGGCCACCTACGAGATCGTCTGCTCCAAGGGCTACGACCCCGCCGTGTCCGGCGCGGTCAAGGCCTTCCTCAGTGTCGCGGCAGGCAAGGGTCAGACCGGCCTGGACAAGGAGGGCTACGTTCCGCTGCCCGACACGTTCCGGCAGCGGGTGGTCACCACGATCAACGCGATCGGATGAGGCGCGGCGTAACGCTGGTACAGCCTCCGCCCAACGCTGGTTCCACCCACGACCCTGATTGCGAGCTCGATGAGCGACGCGACAACTGAGTCGGTCTCCTCCCGTCCCCGGGCGGCCACGGCGCCCGGGGACGGGCCGGGGGGGCGGAGTGCACCCCCGGAGGCTCCCATCAGCTCAGCTCGATCCAAGCCCGTCGTGCGGCCTGGTGATCGGATCTTCGCCGGTTTGGCTACCGGATCCGGAATCTTCGTCATCGTGCTCATCGCGGCGGTGGCGGCGTTTCTGCTCATCAGGGCGGTCCCCGCCCTGCAGCGCAACCAGGTCAACTTCTTCACCAGTCGGGTCTTCGACACCACCAGCAGCAGCACCGGACTCAGCTTCGGCATCCTCGACCTGTTCGGCGTCACCATCACGGTGTCGTTGATGGCCTTGGTGCTTGCCACCCCGGTAGCGCTGGGCATCGCGATCTTCCTGGCCCAGTACGCCCCGCGCCGACTGGTCGCCCCGCTGGCCTACGTGGTTGACCTGCTCGCCGCGGTTCCCTCCATCGTCTACGGCCTGTGGGGGCTGCTGGTGCTCGCGCCGGTGCTCAACCCCGTCGGGGACTGGTTCAACCAGAAGCTGGGCTTCGTCTTCTTGTTCTCCCGCTCCGCCGGCAGCGGCGTCGGCGGCACGATCTTCCTCGGCGGCATCGTGCTGGCGGTGATGATCCTGCCGATCATCACCGCCGTCACCCGGGAGGTGTTCGTGCAGACCCCGGTGAGTCAGATCGAAGCCGCCCTTGCCCTCGGTGCCACCCGGTGGGAGGTGGTGCGCACCTGCGTCCTGCCCTTCGGCCGGTCGGGGTTCGTGTCCGGGGTGATGCTGGGACTGGGCCGGGCCCTCGGTGAGACCATCGCGCTGTACGTGATCCTGCGGACCAGCTCGAATGCCTTCACCTACAGCCTTTTCGACGGCGGGGCAACGTTCGCCAGCAAGATCGCCCTAGGTTCGGGTGAGTTCAACAACAACCTCGTCGCCGGCGCCTACATCGCGGCCGGGCTGGTGCTGTTCGTCCTGACGTTCGTCATCAACTCACTCGCTCGGGCCGCGATCGCCGGCAAGAAGGAGCGCTGATGAGCACCGCGCTGGACCGCCCGGTGAAGACGCCGACCTTTTCACCGCTCACCGCTCGACGCAAAGTCACCAACGCGGTGGCGTCGGTGCTGGTCACCCTCGCGGTGCTGATCGCACTGGTCCCGCTGGTGTGGGTGCTCTACACCGTGGTCAGTCGTGGCCTGCCGGCCGTCACCAGCCCTACCTGGTTCACTAACTCCCTCAGCGGACTGCTCCCTAACTCCCCCGGCGGCGGCGCGTACCACGCCATGGTCGGCACCCTGCTGCAGGCCGCGCTCGCTGCGGTGTTCTCCATCCCGGTCGGTTTGTTCGTGGCGATCTACTTGGTGGAGTACGGCCCCGGCAGCCGGTTGGCCAGAGTCACGACGTTCATGGTGGACATCCTCACCGGCATCCCGTCGATCGTCGCGGCGCTGTTCGTCTACGCGCTGTGGATCACCACCCTAGGCTTCGATCGTTCGGCATTCGCAGTCTCGCTGGCGTTGGTGCTGCTCATGGTCCCGGTGGTGGTTCGTACCACCGAGGAAATGCTGCGGGTAGTCCCGCAGGACCTGCGCGAGGCGGCGTATGCCCTGGGTGTGCCGCAATGGAAGACGATTGCCAGGGTGGTGCTGCCGACGGCCATCTCCGGGATCATCACCGGCATCATGTTGGCGCTGGCCCGAATCATGGGTGAGACTGCGCCGCTGCTGATCCTGGCGTTGTACGCGCCTTACATCAACACCGATATGTTCGCCGGGCCGATGGGTTCGTTGCCCGGGCTGATGGTGGACCAGCTGGGCAACCCCACCGACGCCGGGACCAACCGCATCTGGGGCGCGGCGCTGACCCTGATTCTGCTGATCGCCGTATTGAACGTGCTGGCCAAGGTCATCGGCCGCTTTGCTTCCGTGCGGTCCAAGTGAACCGCCGACCCGTTCCCGTTGGGAGTGCCTGATGGCCAAACGCCTCGATCTCAAGGACGTCAACATCTACTACGGCAAGTTCCACGCCGTCGCCGACGTGGTGCTCGCGGTACCCCCGCGCAGCGTTACCGCGTTCATCGGACCGTCCGGGTGCGGCAAGTCCACGGTGCTTCGGTCGCTGAACCGGCTGCACGAGGTCACCCCCGGCGCCCGACTGGAAGGTTCGGTGCTGCTCGACGGCGAAGACATCTACGCCCCGGGCGTGGACCCGGTGTCGGTGCGTCAGACCATCGGCATGGTGTTTCAGCGGCCCAACCCGTTCCCGACGATGTCCATCAGGGACAACGTGGTGGCCGGACTACGGCTGTCGGGCGTGCGGGGCAAGCAGAAGCTTGATGAGATTGCCGAGCGGTCACTGCGCAGTGCGAACCTGTGGACGGAGGTGAAGGACCGGCTGGACCGACCCGGCGGCGGGTTGTCCGGTGGTCAGCAGCAGCGGCTGTGCATCGCCAGGGCGATCGCGGTCGCTCCCGACGTGCTGCTGATGGACGAGCCGTGTTCAGCGCTGGACCCGATCTCGACGTTGGCGATCGAGGACCTGATCACCGAGCTGAAGAAGGACTTCACCATCGTCATAGTCACCCATAACATGCAGCAGGCTGCCAGGGTGAGCGACCAGACGGCGTTCTTCAACCTGGCCAGCGTGGGCCAGCCGGGCCACCTCATCGAGGTCGGTGACACCGAGAAGATCTTCTCCAACCCGGTGGAGAAGGCGACTGAGGACTACATCTCCGGCCGCTTCGGATAGCCCCCGGCTAGCCCTGGCACCGAGCGGGCCGGCCTGCGGACGGGCTCCGCGATCCTCAGAGAACCCTCACGGTCGTCACAACTTCGCTGCGCTTGCACCACCTAGCGTGGTGGGAGTCAGCCGTCACCGAGCACAGGAGTCCACAGCCATGAGCTCCACCCCACGCACCTCGTCCACCCGCCGTCGCCTCAGCCTCGCCGCCGTCGGCCTCGCCGCCGCCGCGGCCGTCGGTGTCCCCACAGCGGCGTATGCATCCAGCACGGCGTCCACCGCTGCCCCGGCCAGTTCCGCCGCGGCCAACCCGACCCAGTGCAGCCCCGCGCAGCGGTGGAGCGCCCTGGCGGTGGCCGCGCCCAAGGTGGCCGACTACCTCAACGCCCACCCCGACGTGAATACCGAGCTCCAGCACCTGCGGACGCTGCCGAAGGACCAGCGCAGGACCGAGGCCCGGGCGTACCTGTCGGCGAATCCGGACGTGAAGACCGCACTGAAGGACGCGCACAGCGCCGTCGCGCAGTTCCGCAAGGGCTGCCACAAGTGATGGTGGAGAATCCCGGGGTGTGAGCTCTGCACCGACCGCGGACGTCCTCGTGGTCGACGACGACGAGGACGTCCGTACGTCCCTGGCCCGGGCGCTGCGGCTGTCCGGCTTCACCGTGCGCAGCGCGGCCGACGGAGCCGCTGCGCTGCGCACGGTCGCCGAGCGGGCACCGGACTGCGTGGTACTCGACGTGAACATGCCCGGGATGGACGGTGTCGCGGTGGTCACCGCACTCCGGGCGCTCGGCCACGACGTCCCGGTCTGCGTGCTCAGTGCCCGGAGCACGGTCGACGACCGGGTGGCGGGGTTGGCGGCCGGGGCCGACGACTACCTGGTCAAGCCCTTCGCGCTCAACGAGCTGATCGCGCGGTTGCGGGCGTTGCTGCGGCGGCACCGCCCGGCTCCGGGCAACCTCACGGCGGCCGGGGTACCGGGCCAGGAGCCGGTGCTCAGCGTGGGGCCGATGTCCATTGATCCTGCCCGCCGGGTGGTGCGGGTGGACGAGCGGTGCGTCGAGCTGACCAAGCGCGAGTACGAGCTGCTGCTGGTGCTGGCCCAGCACGCCACCGTGGTGCTGAGCCGCCAACGGCTGCTCGAGCTCGTGTGGGGCTATGACTTCGAGGTGGACACGAACGTCGTCGACGTTTTCGTCGGGTACCTGCGGCGCAAGCTCGAATCCGACGCGACGCCCCGGCTGCTGCACACCGTGCGGGGTGTCGGCTTCGTGCTGCGGCCGTGAGCGCCGCGAGCCGATCACCGTCCCTACGGACCCGGGTGGCCGTGGCCGCGGCCATGGGCACGACCGTGGTGGTGGTGCTGCTCGCCGCGCTCGCCTCGGTCGTATTGACCCGCAACGAATACGGTCAGCTCGACCGGCGGCTCGCGACGGTGGCCGACGTGGTCATCCCCACGACCGCGGCTGCCACGGTCGAAGGGCGGCTGCCGAGGGCGCCGCGGCAGTACCTGGTCACCGTGCGGACTGGTGGCCGGATCACGGCCAGCAGCGGTGCGGTGCTGCCCGCTGCCGTACCGGGCTACGCAACCGTGGACGTGAACGGGCGGGCCTACCGGATGCTCACCACACCGCTGAACGAGCGCCCCGCCGCCCTCGTGTCCGTGGCCGCGCCCACCGACGCCACCCGCTCGGCGGTGAGCCGGCTGCGCCGTGGAGTGCTCGTCGCGGGGCTGGGGGCCGTCGCGCTGGCAGCCGCACTGGGGTGGGTGTTCGGTGGTCGCGCGGTGCGGCCGCTGCGCCAGCTCGCCGAGGGCGCACGGACCGTGGGTACGCCCGCGGGGGCGCCGTCGTTGTCGGTGCACGGGGCGCGGGAGGCCGAGGAGCTCGCCGCGGAGATCAACGAGATGCTCGTCCGGCTGCAGCAGGCACAGCAGCAGACCGACGGCGCGCTGCAGACCGCACGCGACTTCGCGGCGGCCGCCGAGCACGAGCTGCGCACCCCGCTCACCGCCCTGCGCACCGACCTCGACGTGCTCGGCCTACAGCCGCCCATCAGTGACGGCGAACGCCAGCAGGTGGTGGTCGACCTGCTGCGCACGCACGGGCGTCTGCAGGACACGCTGACCGCCCTCGGTCAGCTGGCCTCAGGCGAGCTCACCAACCAGGTCGTGCGTAGCGAGCTTGACGTCACGGAGCTGCTACATCGGGCAGCCCACGATGCCCGGCGGGTCGCTCACGACGTGCAGGTCGTGGTCGCGGACGGTCCGGCAGTGCTGATCCTCGGCTGGCCGGCCGGGTTGCGTCTGGCTGTCGACAACCTGGTGAGCAACGCGGTGCGGCACGGCATGGCCGCGCGGGTGGTGCTCGCCGCAACGGCCACCCCGCACGGTGCCGAGATCACCGTTGACGACGACGGCCGCGGGGTGCCGGAGAGCGAGCGCAGCGCCGTCTTCACGCGCTTCGCCAGGGGCAGCGAGGCGACGGCACCGGGATCGGGGCTGGGGCTGGCGCTGGTGGCGCAGCAGGCCGCCCTGCACAGCGGTAGGGCGCGGTTGGAATCGAGCCCGTTCGGGGGGACCAGGGCGGTGCTCATCATCGCTGGGCCGGCCTGCACGCACCCCGGCTGAAGTCCGGCGCCAGGCCCATCGGCTACGATCTGCCCGAGCAGTTCAGCTCAGGGGTGCCTACCTCGGGCAACTTGCCGGTCACCAGGAAGACTATCCGGCGGGCGACCTCGACAGCGTGGTCGGCGTAACGCTCGTAGAAGCGTCCCAGCAGCGTCACGTCCACCGCGGCAGACACGCTGTGCGGCCAGTCGTTGTCCATCATGACGCTGAACAAATGCTTGTGCAGGTCATCCATGGGCTCGTCACCGGTCTCCAGTGCGGCCGCCTCCCGCAGGTCCCTGCTCAGCAGGACCTGACGCGCTGCCGCGGCCTGTGCGACAGCCACCCGGCCCATCTCGGTGAAGTAACCCCGCACCTCCTCGGGCAGGACATGCGCGGGGTGGCGCCGACGGACGATCTTGGCCACGTGCAGCGCGAGTTCACCCATTCGCTCGATGTCGGCGACGATGTGGATGCCGCTGACCACGAAGCGCAGGTCACCGGCCACCGGCGATTGCAAGGCGAGCAGCGCGAACGCCTTCTCCTCGCACTGGGTGCGCATCTCGTCGATGCGGTCGTTCTCGCTGATCACCTGCTCGGCCAGCACTAGGTCGGCCTGCAGCAAGGACTGGGTGGCCCGCTGCATGGCGACCTCGGCCAGCCCGCACATGGCGGCGAGCTCCCCGGTCAGGTCGCTGAGCTGTTCGCTGTAGGCAACACGCATTTTCGCAGACTACGGCCTGGACCCAGCCACCAGCCGATCCTGCGGTGAACGTGCGGTGAACGCCGCCTCGTCAGCGGCAGGTGACGTCGCCGCCATTGACCACCGCGAGGTCGCCTGGCAGTGGGGTAGGCGAGGATGCGGGGGCGGCCGCGACTGGCGGCAACGGTGTGCCAGCCGGAGTGGGCGGCGCCGTGACCCCGGTGTAGGCCGAGCCGAGAACGAGATCCACCCGGTTCGCCAGGCCGGTGCTCAGTTGCAACGTGGCCCCCGGCACCGCGGAGGCCAGCGTCTGCGCTGCGGCGAGATCCGCCGCGGCGTAGCGCACCACCGCACCGGCCTGGACAACCGGGGCGTTGTCGGAGACCGCCGCGGTGAACCCGTAACGAGACAGCGCCAGCGCGGTCCGGGCGGCCAGGCCGCTCATGCCCGCGGCGTTGCTGATGTTGAACTGCACCGCGCCGGGGGACAGCGCCACCAGGTTGGCTGCTGGCGGAGTCGTGGTCGGGGTGGCGGAGGTGGGAGCGGGTGTCTCGCCTGGCAGCGGCCGCCCCTCGCGAATGGCCTGGAACAGGGCGGCGTTCTCGGTGGTGAGCAACACCTCGTTGCCGATGGAGTTGGCTGTCCCCGTGGTGGGTGCGGTGACGAAACTGACCCGGCCCGCGTCCAAGCGCTGCAACGACTGTGCCAGTGACAGCAGCGGTTTGACCCCCACGTTCTCCCCGAAGGTACTGGAGGTGACCGCATCCACCAGGCTCTTCAATTTGCCGATGTTGAGCAGCGTGTCCTGGCGAAGGGAGGCGCGCAGCAACGAGCTGAGAAGCCGTTGCTGGCGTTGGATGCGTCCGTAGTCGCTGGTGGGGTCACCGATGACGTGCCGGGCGCGGACGTAGTTCAGGGCCTGAGCCCCGTCGATGGTCTGGGTCCCCGCGGTGGGCAGGATGGTGCCGAGCACGGTGTCCTGCAGAGGTGCATCGGTGCAAACCTGTACGCCGCCGACGGCGTTCACCATTGCCTCGAACCCAGCGAAGTCGATACCCAGGAAGTGATTGATGTTCAGTCCGGACAGCTGCTGGACGATTTTCGTGGCACAGCGCGGTCCGCCGGAGAAGTATGCCTCGTTGATCTTGACGCCCTGTTGCGGGGCCAGCACCTCGGTGGTGTAACTGGCGGTGGCGTTATCCCACCGGGTGCAGGAGGGCAGGTCGACCTGCAGGTCGCGGGGGAAGGACACCAACACCACCCGGCTCCGGTCGGCAGGGATGTGCGCCACGATCAACGTGTCCGAGCGCGCGCCCGCCACCTGGTTGGTGGTGCCGGCGCCGAGATCACCGCTGGTGCCAGCCCTCGTGTCGGAACCGACCAGCAGGAAGTTCTCGTCGCCGAGTTGCTGCTCGGGTTGCTGAATCGCTGTCGAACCCTGGTCCAGGGAGGGCACCGTGCGCGTGTTGGATTCGACGTAGCGCAGCCCCGCCCACGCCGAGCCGGTGACCCCGAACACCAGCACGGCGATCAGGCCGACGGTGGCCTTGCCGGCGATGTTCACCCGGCGCTGGCGGCGCGATTTCTTGGTCTGCAGACGGGTCAGTGCCGCGGCGTCCGGCGCGGGCGTGCCAGCGCCCGGCGTGCTAACCGCCATCACCACAGTGTCGGATTCCCACTGCCCCCGATCGGCGCCCGACGTCGGCTGGGCGGGTCCGTCGCCGCGGGGGGACTCCGCAGCTGCGGGACCACCGTGGCTGCGGCGCGTGCCGGGGCGGTGGCCAATGCGTCGGAGCAGGTCCGAGACGCTGATCTGCCCACCGTCATCGTCGTGCAACATCCGACGGGGTAACGGGGGCAGCGGCGGCGGGGGGACCGGGGAAGGGGACACCGCCCAGGGTCGCTCCCAGGGTGCGGTGGGGTCGAGGCGCCGCCCGTCCTCGCTCACCACTCGCCTCCCGGGGAATGCTCCGACCACGTCGACTTCGCGGCTGTAGTCAACGATGCTACGGACACCTGGGGCGACCGGCGCTCCAGTGGTGACTGGCGCGGCATTGGTTACCCAGTGGTTACCGACCTGGCAGCTGGTCAGCCCAGGCAGAGTCCAGGCTCGGGTCGCGCACCAGGCGGCGACGGCTCGCCGGCCCGGCGAGTTGCACCCGGCCGGTCGGGCCGGTCCGGAAGGCGACGGCGTTCGGGAGATTCGGCTGGAGCGGGGTCTCTGAGGAGTGGCTTCCGGGCGGTGCCGGGGTTCCGGGCGGGGCGACGCCGATGCTCACGGTGACCCGCATCCCGACGGCGAGCTGCTGCCAGTCGTGGGTCTCGATCCTGGATCGAGCCCGTTCGCACAACGCCACTGCGGCGGCCAGCTCCGATCCGGGCAGCACCAGGACGAACTCCTCGCCCCCGTAGCGCGCGCAGAACGCATCCGAGGTCAGGTCGACCTGCAGTAGTTCCACCACCTGCTGCAGCACCCGGTCGCCCATCGGGTGCCCGTAGGTGTCGTTGACCTGCTTGAACAGGTCAAGGTCCACCAACGCGACGCACGTGTCGCACTGCGCCTGGCTGCCGCGCCGCGCGGTCAGCTCGGCCAGCGCCTTGTTAAGGAACCGCCGGTTGAACGTGTCGGTCAACGCGTCGCGCATGCTCGCCTCGTGCGCCTGCTCGGACTCCCGGCGCAGCAGTGCGACTTCCGAAGCCAGCCGTCGCTCCCGTCGGCCGACGGCGGGGTGTTCGGCGCCGGATCTCCCGGGATCATCGAGCCGCGGTAGCAGGTCGAGGTATACGCGCAGCTGTAGGTAAGCCTGGTGCCATTCACCGTGCGCGGCGTGCGCCCCGGCGAGCAGTTCGTGCAGGCAGCTGCGGGTGGCATTGTCACCGGCCGCGGCCAATTCGGCCTGCAGGCGGGCAATAGTCGGGGGCGGCGCTTCCGCCTCGACCGGCTCGTCGGTCTGGCGCACCTCTCGCACCCCCCTCCGGTCGCTTCCTCGCGATGTCGACCAGGCCGCGGCCGGCCTTGAGTCGTCCGCCACGACTGGCCACCATGATCACCCGTCCGGGGACCGAGGTCACAGGGTGCAGTGAAGCGCTCAGCCGCCAGAGTTCATCACGTCGGCGGCGGCCGGGACCGTCGCGTCGTGCGGGTCGTCGAGCCACCCGGTGGGCAGCGCGACCGATCCGGGGGAACCCTGCCGACCGCGCGGGCCCTGCGCGTCGGGTGGGTAGGTGGCGCCGCCGTCCAATCGGCCGATCAGGTCGGCCAGTTCGTCCAGCGTGGACACCAGGGCGAACGCCTGTCGCAAGCCCGCACCGACCGGGAACCCCCGGAGGTACCACGCCATGTGCTTGCGCAGGTCCCGCAGCCCCTTGTCGGGCCCGTGGTGGGCGACGAGCAGCTCCGCGTGCCGGTACAGCACGATGCCCACCTCACCGAGACGGGGCGAAGTGGGTGCCGGCTGACCGGTCAGCGCTGCGGCCAGCTCGGCGAGCAACCAGGGACGGCCCAGGCAGCCCCGGCCGACGACCACCCCGGCGCACCCGGTCTCGCTCATCATGCGCACCGCATCGGATGCCTCGAAGACGTCCCCGTTGCCGAACACCGGGATGGCGGAGTCCTCGCCGACGTGCTCCACCAACCGGGCGATCTGAGACCAGTCGGCGTGTCCGGCGTAGCGCTGTTCGGCGGTGCGGGCGTGCAGGGTGATGGCTGCCGCGCCCTCTTCGGCCGCGATACGCCCGGCGTCGAGGTGGGTGTGATGCTCGGCGTCGATGCCGATCCGCAGCTTCACGGTGACCGGAACCTCGCCGGCGTTCGCCACCGCGGCCCGCACGATCTGGGTGAACAACGTGCGCTTGTACGGCAAGGCAGCGCCGCCACCTTTGCGGGTCACCTTTGGTACGGGACACCCGAAGTTGAGGTCGATGTGGTCGGCGCGGTCCTCGCTGACGAGCATCCGCACAGCGGCGGCGGTGGTATGCGGATCGACGGTGTACAGCTGCAGGGAGCGCGGGTGCTCGTCTGGGGCGAAAGTGGTCATCCGCAGCGTCTCGAGATGGCGTTCCACCAGCGCCCGCGCGGTCACCATCTCGCACACGTAGAGCCCTGCCGCAGCCTGCCCGGTGCGGGCCGTCTCCTGCTCACGGCACAACTGGCGGAAAGCGACGTTGGTGACCCCGGCCATCGGTGCCAGCACGACCGGACTGCGCAATCGCAGCGGCCCGATGGCCAGCTCGTTGGCCGACAGGGTGCTTGTCACGGGAGTTCAGTATGCCCGCCGGGACCCCCGGCCGCGTCCGGGCCGGCCCGGGAGGTCGCCGGGAGGTCGAAAGGGTTCCGAATCGCCCGGTGCAGGTGCGGGGGCGGGGCGGGGGCGCGGGGCGGTCAGCTCACCAGGGCAGCGTCCAGGGTGATGGCGACCCCCGTCAGCGCCTTGCTCACCGGGCAAGTCTCCTTTGCGGCCTCCGCGGCCTTAGTGAAGCCGGCAGCATCCAAGCCGTCGACCTCGCCCCGGACGGTGAGCGCGATACCGGTGAGCTTGAAGCCCACGGTGTCCGGTCCGAGCGAGACGTCAGCGGAGACGTCCAGGCTCTGCGGGGTGCCACCGGCCTCGGCGATCAGCGCTGATAGTTGCATGGCGTAGCAGGAGGAGTGCGCGGCAGCGATGAGCTCCTCGGGGCTGGTGGTGCCGCCCGCGTCATCGGCTGCCCGCTTGGGGAACGACACGTCGTAGGTGCCACCCTTGGAGCTGGACAGCTCGACCTGGCCGGAGCCGTCCTGGAGTCCGCCGGTCCAGGCGGTGCGGGCGGTACGAGTGGGCATGGGGACTCCTCCGGGTTCGCGGTCCCGTCGCCGACGACCGCAGTTTGTAGTGCGCTACTCAATTGTGCGCATCGACATGGGCGCCTCTGAGCATTCCCGCTCGGGATTGCCGACGCAACACCGAGCAGTCACCTGCGAGCGGCGGCGCGAGCCAGCGCACGGTCGCGGGACTCCTCGAAGCGGGTGGCGGCCGCATCCAGCGCGGTGAGTACAGCGCTGAGCTCGTCTCGGGCGGCTTCACCCTCCGGGCCAAAACCAGTGCGCTCGAACACTTTCCACTGCCGCAATACCGGCATGATGACGTCGTCGTGGTGCTGGCGGAGGTCGTAGATGCCCGCCTTGGCCATCAGCACCGATGCGCGGCGAAAGTTCTTCATATCCGACCCGGGCATCTGGAAGTCCTTGACCTCCTGCAGCACCGCCACCATCGTGTCGTCCGGGGCCCGGTCGAACGCCGCGTTGACCAGGTTGCGGTAGAAGATCATGTGCAGGTTCTCGTCGGCCGCGATGCGCGCGAGCATGCGGTCGGCGATCGGGTCGCCGCACGCCTTGCCGGTGTTGCGGTGACTGACCCGGGTCGCGAGTTCCTGGAAGCTGACGTAGGCCACCGTCTGCAGCATCGACTTGTCGCCGGCATCGTAGCCGTTGATCATGTGCGCCATGCGCTGGTTCTCCAGGTCCACCGGGTCCACGCCGCGGGTGACCACCAGGTAGTCGCGCATCACGATGCCGTGCCGGTTCTCCTCGGCCGTCCACTGTCCCACCCAGGTGCCCCAGGGACCGTCGTTGCCGAAGTGCACCGCGATCTCGCGGTGGTAGGAGGGCAGGTTGTCCTCGGTGAGCAGGTTGAGCACCATCGCGGCCTTGGCGGTGTCGTCCAGACGCGACTGCTCCGGGTCCCAGTCGATCCCGCCCATAGCGGCGAAGTTACGGCCGTCGTCCCAGGGAACGTAGTCGTGCGGGTGCCACGCCTTGGTCATCGAGTTGTGCCGGTCGAGGTTCTCGGCCACCACCGGCTCCAGCTCGTGCAGCAGCTGGGTCGTGGTCAGCTTTGTGGCCATGGATACCTCCTGTGAACGATCACCTACACCGTCGTAGGCTACGGGACTGCCTTGGCCAAAGCCTGAGATGCCAGCCACCATCGCGCAGTCTGCCCTCGTTCACCGGCAATGGTGGAACGAGGCGGCGGAACGGTGACTGGGCACGAAGCGTTGAGCAGTGCATGGACGACAAGACGATCCTGGCCCACATCGACGACCTCGTGGACGAGGAGCACGAGCTGCGCGGGCGCTCGGCCCAGCTGGACGCCGAAGCCCGCGACCGGTTGCAGCATCTGGAGGAGCAGTTGGACCAGAGCTGGGACCTGTTGCGGCAGCGGCGGGCGCGGCGGGTGGCCGGGGAGGACCCGGGGCTGGCGGAAGTGCGGCCAGTGGATGAGGTCGAGCGCTACCTTGACTGAGCACCTCCCGTTGCCCGATCACCTCCCACCGTCCGACCCGGACCGCGGCGGGGGCGCCGGCCCGGCACTGACCGACGCCGATCGCGCACTGCTGCAGGCCAGATCGATGGTCCTGCACGACCTGGCCGCCCGCGGTGCCGACACTGCCGGCGTGGTGGATCTTGTGGAGGGTGCACTTGAGCAGCGTCGGTGGTGGGTGCAGCGCTGGCCGCAGGGGTCGGCGATGGTGGCCGGCCAGTTGGCCCAGGACGTGCAGGACGTGCTGATCGACACCGAGGGCCGCTGGCCCAGCTGCCCCCGCCACCCCGATGAGGCGCTGCAGGTGCAGCCACCGCTGGGGCCGGCGCCGGAATGGGTATGCGAGCAGGGCTGCGGCCCGGTCGCCGACCTGGGGGCACTCGAAGCGAGCTGACTCGGTACCGTTCTCAGGCGCGGGAGTGCTCGTTTTCGCGCACGAGGGCACCACGCAAGACGGTCCCCACCGTGTCCAGGTCCTCCTCGGTGCTCACCAGTGGCGGGCACATCGCCAACGTGGTGGCGCCGATGGGCCGCACGATCACCCCGGCGTCGAGCATCGCGTCGCGCACCCGTACCGCGTCGACCCCGGCCAGGGTGTCCACTGCCCACACGGCGCCCTCCCCACGCGCTGCGGCCACCAGCCCTTCCTGCGCCAACGCACCCAGGGTCGCTGACAGGTGCGCCCCGATCACCTTGGCCCGCTCCGCGAGTCCCTCCCGCTCGATGATGTCCAGGCATACCAACGCCGCCGCACATGCCGAGGCGTGCCCGGAGTAGGTGTAGCCGTGCCGCAGCATGGTGGCCGGGTCGGCCGAGAGCGGTTCGTGCACCGACGGGGCCACCAGCACCCCACCGAGCGGGACGTAGCCGCTGGTCACGCCCTTGGCGAACACCGTGAGGTCGGCAGCGACCCCGTAATGAGCCCCGGCGAACATGGTGCCCAACCGGCCGAACCCGCAGATCACCTCGTCCAGCACCAGGAATGCGCCGTGTGCGGTGCACAACGCCCGCACCGCCGCCAGGTAGCCGGGCTCGGGCGGATACACCCCCCCGGCCCCGATGACCGGCTCGGCGAAGACGGCCGCCACCCGGCCTGGATGCGCCGCGAACACCGCGGCCATCGCGTCCAGGTCGTCCTTGCCCACCTGCACCGCGTCGCCGATCCCCGGGCCGAAACCGACGCTGTTGGCCGCCAGCCCGGTCAGTGTCATGCCGCCGTAGGTCACCCCGTGGTAGCTGGGGGTGCGGCTGATCACGATCGTGCGTTCCGGCTCGCCCGCGCAGGCGTGCGCCAGGCGGGCCAGCTTGATCGCGGTGTCCACCGCCTCGGATCCTCCACTGGTGAGGAACACCCGGCTGCCGGGAACCGGTGCGAGGTCGGCCAGCCGGGTCGCCAGGGCGTCGGCGGGGGTATTGGTGAATCGTTCGAAGCAGTGATACGTCTCCAGCGCGCTCATCTGGGCGGCCACCGCGTCGGCGACCTCGCGGCGGCCGTGCCCGACGTTGCAATGCCACAGCGACGCCATCGCGTCGACGTAGCGCTTGCCGGCGGCGTCCCACACCAGCGCACCCTGCCCGCGCACCACGGTGGTGAACGAGGCGGTCGGTGCGGCGGGCCGGGCGAAGGGGTGTAGTAGCGCTGGGGTGGTCATCCGTTCATGATGTCCGCCGTCGGCGGCCGAGCACCACCGCCAGAGGGACGATGGCCTGCGTCCCGGCCAGGATCCGCTCGGCCAGCCCGGCTCGTGGCCCGCCCAGCTCGACCCCGAACCAGACCAGCAGCGCCACCAGCACCACCGTCCCGACCGCGCTGGCCGGAGTCCGGGGCAGCGCGACCACCAGCCACCCGGTGAGCGCACCGAATGCGACGGTGGCCGCGACAGTGTGCGTCGTGGACGCGCCGCCGCCCGCCGGCAGCGGTGCGGCCGCGACCACGATGGTGGCAAGCCCGCCCAGCGCCAGCACCCAGCGCCCCAGGGTGGTGGCCGGGCGCAGCGCCGCTGCGGTGACCGCGTGGCACACCCCGAGTCCGGCCAGCGCGGCCGTCATCACCCAGCGGTAGGCGCCGTCGCGGGCGGCCAGATCGCTGATGGTGGCCACGACCGGGTCGAACCCGGCGGGCTGCAGCGCCGCCGCCAGCTGCCACCCGCCGATCAGCAGCACCGGGGCGAGCGCTGCGGAGCCCAGACCCCACCACGGGATCGTCGGGACCACGGTCGTCGGGACCACCCTGGTGGCCGGGTTCACCGGGTGCGCCGTGGATAGGGTCGGGCGGTGCACACCAGCGGCGGAGCCAGCCGGAGCGAACGTCGACGCGTGCTGTTCGTCGACACCGACGCAGGTGGGCGCATCCACTTCACCGCGGCACTGCGCTGGGCGGAGGCGGTGGAGCACCGACTCATCCGCGACCTGGACCCTGCTGGTGACATCGGGCGGTGGCCGCGCCGCCACGTCGAAGCCACCTACCACCTGCCCCTGGTTTTCGACGACGAGGTTGAGGTACGCCTGCAGGTGGCGCAGGTGGGCACCACGTCGGTGCGATGGCTGTGGCAGTTGGCGCGCGACGGGCAGATCTGCGTCGAGGGCCGGCACACCACTGTGCACGTCGGCCTCGACGGCGCACCGGAACCGGTCCCCGGGCAGCTGGGCGCCTTGCTGGGGGATCCGGCCGCCTAGACATCGACGCGGGTGGCCCGGACGCAGGTCTGCCACAACCGGTCGCGAGCCGCCGGGTCGTCGTGGGTGAACGGGAAGAACTGGGCCGGGCGCGGGCGGCGGTCGTGCCAGAACTGCCCTGAGGTTCGTCCCGCCTCCGCGGCCGCGGCCAACCACACGATCGTGTCGGCGCCCTGCGCAGGGGTGCGCAGCACGGCACGGGTCACTCGGGCGAACCCGGGTATCGAGCCACTCACCCCGGGAGTCGCCGCCCAGCCCGGGTGCATCGCGTGCACCACTGGATCGCCCGGGCGGGTGAACCGCGCGGCCAGTTGCTCGGCGACGGCCACCTGCATTCGTTTAGTGCGCGCGTATGCGGTGAGGCCGCGGTAGGTCCCCAGGGTGTACTCCAGGTCGCGGGTGACGGCAGGCACCGGGTACATGCCGCCGGAGGACACCCACACCACCCGAGCGTCACCGTCGGCGGCCTGCAAGCTGCGCAGTCCCACCGTCAGCGCGAACGGGCCAAGCACGTGGGTCGCGAAGGCCATCTCGTGGCCCTGGGCCGAGGTGGTGCGACGCTCGGGGATCAACCCGGCGCAGTGGATCAGGGCGTGCACGCTGCTGGTCTCCCGGCCCAGATCGCTGACCAAGGCGGCCACCGCGTCCAGGTCGCTCACGTCGCACTCCCGGACAACCAGCTGCGCCGCGGGGACGTCGGCGGTGATGGCGGCGGCCGCCGTCTCCAGCCGGGCGGCGCTGCGGCCGACCAGGTGCACCCGGGCACCCAGGCGCGCCAAGGCAACGGCGCTGGCCTGGCCTAGTCCCGAGCTGGCGCCGGTGACCACGATGTCCGGTGTCGCGGCCAACGCCCCGGGGTCGCCCGGCCACCACCGTCGGCGCAGCAGCGGCCCGAACGCGCTATAACCCGGAATCACCATCTTGTCCAGCGTGCGGTCCAGGGCGTCGGTGAGGGCGATCGGGGCATAAGGCACCCGGTGACGGTAACCGGCCGGGGTGACCGCACGGCCGGGAGTCGACCCTGCACCGGCCGCACCGGGCACGGCGGCGGCCGCGCGGACCGTTACCGCCGGTTCGGCATGGATGCGTGCGCCTGGCGCCTGTTCCCATGCCCAAACGGTGATCACCCCGGGAGTGTCGACAACTGTTGCGCACTGCGACAAGCGAGTGTAGAACGATGGGTACCGGAAACGTCCCCTGGGTACGAGGAGTGCGGCTGATGACCACCACCGAGCGGACGGGCAAAGCCCCCGCCCCCACTGGACCGCTGAGCACCATCGATTACAGCGAGCGCATCCCGAACAACGTGAACCTCGCCGGGGACCGCAAGCTGCAGCGTGCGCTGGAGGGTTGGCAGCCGAAGTTCCTGGACTGGTGGAAGGCGCTGGGCCCGGCGTTGCCCACCAAGGACGTCTACCTGCGCACCGCGATCGCCGTGGGCCGTGATGGTTGGGCTCACTTTGATCACGTGCCGATGGAGTCCTACCGCTGGGGCATCTTCCTGGCCGAGCAGGACCCGGACCGCACCATCGCCTTCGGCCAGCACAAAGGTGAGCCGGCCTGGCAGGAGGTGCCGGGAGAGTACCGCGCTGAGCTGCTGCGGCTGATCACCGTGCAGGGCGACACCGAGCCGGCCTCGGTGGAGCAGCAGCGAGTGCTTGGGGCGACCGCGCCAAGCCTGTACGACATGCGCAACCTGTTTCAGGTCAACGTCGAGGAGGGTCGGCACCTGTGGGCGATGGTTTATCTGCTGCAGGCCTACTTCGGGCGGGAGGGCCGGGAGGAGGCTGAGCAGCTGCTCATGCGCAACTCCGGGGATCTGGACTCGCCGCGGATCCTCGGCGCGTTCAACGAGGAAACCACCGACTGGCTGCAGTTCTTCATGTTCACCTACTTCACCGACCGCGACGGGAAGTACCAGCTGGGCACCCTCAAGGAGTCCGCGTTCGACCCGCTGGCCCGCACGTGTGAGTTCATGCTGAAGGAGGAAGCCCACCACATGTTCGTGGGCACCACCGGCGTGCAGCGGATAGTGGAGAAGACGGTCGAGACCATGGTGCGCCTGGACACCGACGACCAGGCCGCGCTGCTGGCCGCCGGGGTGATCCCGCTGCAGATCGTGCAGAAGTACCTGAACTTCCAGTACTCGGTGTCGATGGACCTGTTTGGCTCCGAGCGATCGACCAACGTCGCCGCGTACTACACCGCTGGGCTCAAGGGCCGCTGGCAGGAGACCCGGCGCAAGGACGACCACGAGTTGCACGGCGACACCCGCCAGATCACCGTGGTGCGCGAGGGGCAGTTCGTCACCGAGACCGTTCCGATGCTCACCGCGCTCAACCTGGACCTGCGCGACGAATACGTGGCCGATTGCGAAAATGGCGTGCGCCGCTGGAACCAGGAGATGGAGAACGCCGGCTTGGCGCAGCGACTGTTCCTGCCGCACGAGGGTTTCAACCGCAAGGTCGGCTCCTACGCCGGACACCACATCAGCCCGGACGGGCAGGTGATCGACCAGGCGAAATGGGACGCCCACGTCGACGGGTGGTTGCCCCTGGAGGCCGACCGGGCGGCTATGGCCGCGTTGATGGTGCCGGTGTACGAGCCCGGGGAGTTCGCCGGGTGGATCGCGCCGCCGAAGACCGGGATCAACGACCAGCCGGTCGAGTTCGACTACGTGCACCTGGCGGAAGAAGGCCTGACCGCCTGATCGGGAAGCAGACCGAGCACGGGCACGCGCCGGCTCGTCCAGTGGTGCTGTCCTCCCCAATTCGCGTGCTGGGTGTCGTGCGTTGCTGTCGCGTGGTCGACTGTCGTGGTGAGCACCGACGTTCCCCCGAGCATCGGATCAGCGCGATATGACGGTTATGCCCAGTGGTATGACGGCTGGTCGCAGTCGGCGGCCTCGCCATTCATGGCCGCAGCGCAGCAGGTGTTGGAGGAACTGGCACCCGACGGCGGCGGTCTTGCCGTCGACCTCGGCTGCGGTACCGGTCTGAGCACGGCGGTGGCGGGAAGCCACGGGTTCCACGTCGTGGGTGTGGACGTCAGCGCCGACCAGCTGCGCCTGGCCCGGTCGCGGTTGCCGGTGGTCCTGGCCGATGCCCGCGCCGTACCGCTCGTCAGCGGGAGCGCCCGTTGGGTGTACTCGATGCTGACCCATACCGACTTGGACAGCTTCGATCGCCTTGTGGCCGAGGGTGTGCGCCTGCTCGCGCCCGGCGGATCATTCGTCCACGTAGGCCTGCACCCGTGCTTCGTCAACCCCGTTGCTGAGCCGCTGCCCGACGGTGTGCGGCTGCACCCCGGCTACCGGCGTGCCGGCTGGCAACCACCTGGACCGTTCCGCAGCGCCACTGGTGTCCAGCATCGGGTGGGCGTGCATCACCTGCCCCTCGACAGGCTCCTCACCACGCTCATACACCCCGACGCCCCCCTCGATCGGGTCGTGGAACGCGGCGGCGGTGCCGTCCCTGACCTCCTCGGAGTGCGGCTCACCCGCCCCGCGGTGCGGGCCCTTGCTGCCGCCCGGCGGCGGGGTCGGGTCGGCGGGCGGCCCACCGTGATGACCGCGGCCAGGAGAGGTTAGGCCACCCGCATGGTCACCGCTGGATCGCCGCCGTTGCGTGGCGTCAGGTGCAGTCCTGCTTGCCCACGACGCTGATCTCGACCGGATCGCGGGCGTGGTCGGGATCGAACTCGACGAGGCATCATTGCGTGCATAGTCCGTCGGTGTTCCGAGCACGGGAGGACACGCCCGAATCAACTCGTCACCTGGACCGTGTCCGGCAGCCCGTCGATGTGGCCACCACCGAGCCCGTCCACGCTGACCGACACGTCGGCAGCCCCGACGCGCAACCCCGTGACATCCAGGGAGCCGAACGGTGAGCAGCTGAGTGGCCGTAACCGCACGCGGCCACCGGGCACGTCAGGATTGATTCCCACCAGCGCGTTGAGCATGACC
>JAABUP010002942.1_pt1 | contig 31319 bp, 22 predicted proteins | sample 5559201 | NCBI WGS metagenome assembly JAABUP01 (sample SAMN10711887, study PRJNA513373) | rock metagenome | isolation source: Antarctica rocks | place: Antarctica
CTGACTCCCACCACGCCCCATTTTCTAGACGCTCCAGATACCCCGCGGTCCAAGGCAGCGTACCGTGCGTCCCTCTGCGGAAAACAACACAACGTCCCTGCATTTCTGGGGCCGTCGATCGGGCCTATCGGCGCCATGTCTTGACGACCTTTCCCCTTGCGATGATCGGCCTCTTGCATCTGACATTACCACCGCTGCTCGACCTCAACCTCAACCCTCACGTCAACGCCAACCCCCTTCTCTCTCGTTGCAGCGATAAGTGCCAATGTATAACCGCTTGACGGCGACACTCTACCCCCACTTGCAGTGGTAACAATCGTGACTTCGGCGGGACCTTGGCATCGATCAGGTGCTCAGAGAGCCAGGCCTCAACGCCTGACCAGTCACGATGGCCTCCAGACAACCAGCGCCTTCCTCGTCGAGGCGGCCCAAAGACTCTTCTCGACCAGAGATGGCGGTTGGAAGCTTTAGGAGATTGGAGGAGGTCGGCCGGGGGAGCTTTGCTACGGTCTACAAAGGCTCCATGTCTGTATGTACATAGCCCTATCGCTTATGCTCTCCCTTGGACAACATTACCGTATCTTGTTGACTTCTGAGAATCCATCGTCATTGCCGTCTCCCGCAAACACCAGCGCTCTCTTGTTCATCATGATGCTAACGTCATTTGCTCTCTATAGAAGAAGCCCGGATATGTGGCCATCAAGTCCGTCGACCTTAACAAACTCAATAAGAAGCTCAAGGAAAATCTGTACTCTGAAATCCACATCCTCAAAGGTCTCCATCATCCACACATCGTTGCCCTTATCGATTGTCAAGAGACTTCAGCGCATATTCATCTGATCATGGAGCTGTGCGAGCTCGGGGATATGTCATATTTCATCAAGAAGCGAGACACCCTTTCGCGACATGATACGACTGCTGATATGGTCCGAAAATATCCCAACCCTGCCTTTGGTGGTCTGAACGAGGTTATCGTGCGGCATTTCCTGAAGCAGCTGGCTAGCGCTCTTGAATTCCTTCGTGAAAAGAACTTCATCCACCGTGATGTGAAGCCCCAGAATCTATTGCTCGATCCTTCACCGTTGTTCTACGCGAAGGCAAAACCGGAAGCCGTTCCCTTCGCTGCTCATGACAAGTCCCTTGTCCCCATGGTTGGCGTGGAATCCTTACCTACTCTGAAACTTGCTGATTTTGGATTCGCCCGATCATTACCTTCGACTTCACTCGCCGAGACCCTCTGCGGGTCGCCTTTGTATATGGCTCCTGAAATTCTGAGATATGAGAAATACGATGCCAAGGCCGACCTTTGGTCGGTGGGTACTGTCCTTTACGAGATGATGGTTGGGAAGCCCCCTTTCCGGGCTTCAAATCACGTGGAACTGCTCCGGAAAATCGAACGTGGTGAAGACAGAATCAAATTTCCGGAAGAGGTCCATTTGAGTGATTCAATGAAGAGAGTTATTCGAGCCTTATTGAAGCGGAACCCGGTTGAGAGGTTGGGTTTCGCGGATTTCTTCAACGATACCGTTGTGAAGGATGAAATCCCTGGTTTAGTAGATGAAGACAGACCATCTCAGCTGCCCAAACCAGAGCCTTCATCATCTGCGCCGGCACAGTCACCTCTCAGGCGGGCTTCATCGAGGGAGGCGTCTTTACCCAGACCGTCAAAAGTTGATGCAACAGCCACATTGTCGCAATCTCCTCGAAGACTTACTTCCAATAGCCCACAGGCTGCTGCGCTACAGGCTGAGCCGCACTCTCAGCGTCGGCTCTCTGGTACGCCGCCACGGACGGTCGCTGGAGACCTACGAGAGAAGAGGCGTAGCAATGAAGCCCCTGCTGTTGATGGTCAATTGAGAGACCCCCCAACCCAAGTCAGGCGTCCAAGCATGGTTAGTCATGCCACGGCACCGGCACGGCAAGATTTATATCAGCAAAATATGAAGGGCAATGCGACAGCACAACCACAGCGACAATCGAGCCGAAACCCCTTGCCCACGAACTCCTCAAGGGCTCAAGAAAGAGCCCAGCAACATAGAGCTGCATCAGAAGCTCGAGACATTCGCGAGCGTGCAGCGCAGGACGTAGCGTTCGAGCGAGATTACGTGCTCGTTGACAAGCAAGCTGTACAAGTCAATGCATTCGCTGACGAGATGGCGGCAAGTCCAAGGATCAATAGTTCAACTGAAGCTCCACACGATGGGCAACGCGGTGCCATTGTACGCCGGGGGACAACTCAAGGGATTCCTCATTCAACGACTGGAACTCAAGTGACACCTTCGAGAGCGATACAGCTTGCTTCAGGGAGAAGACCAGACCAGGCCCACTATCGCCAAAACTCCTATGAGCGAAGACTACGGGACCCTGCCTCAGCCACGTCCGCGATCTCAAAAGCCATCAACATGGCAGGCAACAGGCTTTTCAGCATGGGTTTCTCTCCACCGCTCAATCTAGGACGAGGGGGTCCTTCTCCACCAAATTACAGCCCATTTCCCGCTTATCCTACTTATCAAGGCAATCTCCTTAGGATCGAAGGTGGATCCAAATCAACAGCACCTCTCAATGAAGATTCTAAGGCGGTCTACGTAATCGAAGAATCTGCTCACAGAAGTGATGTTGTATATGGATTTGCGGAAGTAAAGTACAAGCAGTTGATGCCCTTAGCTCCATCAACGGAACATGGGTTGGGCCTTCGCATTTCGGAAGGAAGTGAAAGCGAGCCCGGCGCCACGAAGGATGACGGCTTGACTGTTGACGCAATTGTCACACTCTCAGAGGAGGCCCTGGTGCTTTATGTAAAGGCTTTGTCGTTGCTCGCTCGATCGATGGACAGAGCTGGAATCTGGTGGGCACGCAAAAGCAGAGCCGAAGTTGTTGGTGAATCAGCGTCTCCGCGTGGTCAGCCGAGCCCTAGTACAGCCGCAGCAGTGAGCAATAGAGTCAACAATGTTGTGCAGTGGGTCAGAGATCGCTTCAACGAAGTTCTCGTAAAAGCCGAATTCGTGCGACTCAAGCTCATCGAAGCGCAAAAACAACTTCCGCTAGAGCACCCTGGTCATCCCAATAATCATGCTTCAGCATCAAGCTCCGCTGGAATGGGCACATCAGCAGATCAAGTCGTCCTCACTTCTGGCGTCAGCGCAGAGAAGATAATGTACGACCGTGCCTTAGAGATGAGTAAATCAGCTGCGGTGAATGAGCTGGTGGGTGAAGATCTAGCAGGTTGTGAGAGGACGTACATCACAGCTATACTATTGCTAGAGGCTGTGCTTGAGGATGACGAGGACGAGTCAGGTTCTAAGAAATCTTCGCAAAGGGACAAGGACACTAGGGGCTCTGGAACGGAAGACGAAGCCGTTAATGGCGTTGAGGCGGACGATAGGAAAGCCATCCTCAAGTGTGAGTATTTCTGTCGTTGCCCTGATGAGTCGTGCCTTACCGGTCTTTCTTTAAACTAACTTCAACGGCAGTCGTTCAAAGTATTCGCTCTCGCCTTGCTGCCCTTCGGAAGAAGATGCAAGTAATCGCCAAGCGCAATAGTGCGCCGAGTGTAGTTCCTCCATTATCGAAATCTCCGGGCGCCGTTGCACGCTCACCTACGCCTACTATCGCGACTACTCCACCTCAGTAGTATTCCATATCCAGCCGATTAAGAGAAATTGAGCTATCCATTTCCGTTCCTTCCATGTCTAATTCAATAAAACAATAAATACTTGTGCGGCGTTTTGTTACCATCAAGCATTTTCGGCGAGTCGGGTCCATCATTCTCCTTTCCCTCATGAATACTTTACGAAACTCGTTGTTGATACCGAATGCGGCATCGGAGACTCGTGGCTGCATTACGAACGAGGAGTTGGCTGAGAGAATGAAGGTAGATCGATCGGCGTCAAGCACTACGATTATTTTGGCGATGCTTTAGGGAGGGGTGAACATTGAGATTGTATTTAGATACCCTGACCCGCAAATGCAATTTCTCTGGATAACAGGGCATTGGTCCCTCGCTCTGTTACGCAGGCAGCAGACGCCATCCGAATCGTGAGAACGTGCCTGTGCTTTATGTGGTTTCTTCTTTGCATTATCGCGCTCACGTATCATTATCGGCCCTCCCAAGACGCTTAGTCTCGACTGATGAAGATGCAAGATCGTTAGGGATTGTACCAAATACGGAGCCACTTGAGACATGATTTTCCGTGAGGGATCACGCATCTACCATACCCAGCGAACAGATCCCTAGCAAGGTATGCTACAGCTTAGGCTCGTGCGTCCTGGGATGACATCGGGAGGCCTGTCCCGACAGAACTTGCTCAAAGACTGTGACTCAATCAATCAAAAGGCTAGATGGGTAAAAAGACACCGGACTGACTAAATCCTACTCTCGACGTACTGGCTCCTGGAACCAAGTAGGAATTGGGGTCGGATCATCTGGTCGAGACTGTCGTTGCAAGAGTGAGTTCGACAGTTCATCTAATATGTTCTGTGTCGCAGTCATTTTCTTTTAAAAATCTTGGATTTTAATCTCTTTAGGAGTCAAGATGCTGGGTCCTTGCTGAGTGGTGTTGTTGGCCTGTTCTGTTCGCAATTTAGCGTCGATGGAAAGAGATACATTTCGCAGAGAGTGAAGAGCTCGAGGGCCAAGCAAGAATCAGAAAGCACTCTGATTGGGATCACGGAGGGAAAATTGAAGGCAGCACCTATGTTCGAAAAGTTGGACATATTTATCGCCATGAGAGCTTCTTTTACGGTGGGTATAGCAGCTGATCATGGTTAGTCTAGAGTTTGGAGGAAAGTACTAATTTAGATGAGGAACAGATAAAAGAGAAGGTCTTGTAGAGAAGAAGCCGGACAACAATCACTAGGAAAACGACAAAGTCCAACGGACAAACATCAAGAATCCACCATCTCACAAACACCCCTGCATTCATGACTATCCCCATTCTCACTAAACATCGCAAACCATATCCTAAAACCATTTAGGACCGTTCATCAAACCCTGCAATTTCACCACACCATCCATCTCCATCATATTCACCGCACTAGTTCCGATCCGGATATCATCATATTCACTGTTGAGTGCCGTGACAGCGTGACAAACCTTCTTCAAACCCTTCTCCAATGCTCGGTCTTAATGAGTAGGACTTGCTCATGCTCATGCTTGAATTGAAATGTGGGATTTCGATTGCCTCCGCCGTATATCACGAAAATTGTGCTCGAGGGCTGAAAATCTCAATTTCGTGGACAAGGAACGACAGAATAGCCAACGCAAGCATTCCCTCCCGTCGTGGTCATTGGCTTTCCTTCAAATCCTGTACCTTCCGTTTCCGTTCCGAGATATCGACCCCAAGTTTCTCCACCCACCACCCAAGATCCCGCACATTCTTGACATCTCCATTTCACTCACTACTCTGATCTCTGCCCGCCCGTATGAAGAAGCAGCCTACCCATGAAAACAAGCGGTCGGTGCCAGGATGAAAAGCTCTTTCCCGCCGTTCACTTCCAACACCCGCCCCCCCCCCAAAAAAAGTGATGCTTATTTCAGAAGGACTACGGGTTCGAGCATCCTGAGTCGAGGTTTATCGTGTCTTTTTATCTGTGCCTCATGATGAGCAGTAAGTGCCAGTCTAGGAAGGAGACATCCTGGTGAGGCAGGCCGCAGTTGTGGGGTGGACATCGGTGGATGGGCTCCAGGAAAGCGGATTGTTTGATGAATGGAAAAAAGGAATGCATGGTCGAGATTCCCGAGAGGAATATTTTGAGATGGAGATATCACTTTCGAAAGACGGGGCGGAAACTACGATCTGTACTAGCTCTATGTCCTGATTTATGTGATCATTCGGTTCCAAAATGTACACAAAGTACGGATGCTAACGCTGTTATGCTAAAATGAAGCGAGGGTCCATCCAATGGGAAAGCCTTTCACAACTTCTCTCCACTCTTGGAAAGATACCCATTTCCAGCCAGCCACGCCTCTACATCGCTTTTATCTCTCTTGAGCCAGCTTGCTTTCGCCCTTATTGCGTCCGAGCTCTGCTCCAAAGCTCTATTGAAACCCTGAACATCGAGTCAGTAAATGAAGCCCCTTCATCAAATTTTCGATCCAACTTACCTTGGTACTCCTCTCATCAAACCACCTCCTGACCTCCGCCAGCTGTTCCTCGTACACGAACCCACCCGTACAAATTTGAACAATCGTACTTAGCATACCAAGACTCGCGGGGCACTTCTTATTCAACGCTTCCCAATTCTCCTTCAGATACTCCCACAGCGCCACAATACCCTCTTTGTCATTTCTCAGCCCTCCAATAGGCATATACACATCCTGTCCCTTGACCATATCGCTTAGAGGTAATGACAATGCGCGCTTGATCAGTCTTTCACCCCTAGAGCGGCTGAGTGATCTTAAAGCCGTATTTCGTTCGTCAGCATCTTTGGCTGTCTTATATTCATTGAGAATGGTGTCAAATTCAGAATCTCCTCCGTTTTGAAGAGCGATGGCATAGACACTGCCACGGATGTTAGGGTGGATTGCTTTTCTGTCGCCAGCAGCGAAATTTTTGAACATATCTTGCGCAGACTGGATGATTTTCTCATCGCCCGCAAGGCCAGCGCTACCAAAGAGCAGCGCCTTAAATTGGGACTCGATGTGTCCATCATTGTCGCTGAAAGACCAGCCTTTCTCATGGGCCTTGGGACTCACAAGCTCTCGTTGGAAAGCTTTCAAAGCATCCTTGGTCTTCTCGTCTTCGAAAATCCAGGCTGCGCGGATAGATGAAATGCGAGTCAGGAGTTCGTCCCATACAACAAATTCAGACTCGCTGTTGAAAGATTTGAGAAGGGAGAGGATACCGGACGTCTTCTGGTAGCCAGACGAGGCAAGGGCCCCTGCGTCTGCGATCATACCTGCACGATCTTCTACGGAAAGGAGCCCCTCCTTAGCGGCTTGACCAAGCTTTTCGAGGCGTGCAGGCGTGTATGAAGTACGATAAGTACCAGAATGGTCCGCGTTGAGCTTGAAGAAGTCTTTGCTCGGGACTTCAAAATCGTGCTCGCGCCCAGAGAGTGTGAGATCCTCTTTGACTCCATCCTTGGTTCTGAGGCCCAAAAAGACCGGGTAGAGAGTCTTGTCTTCTTCAGGTTTCACATCGCCTGTCCTCAGGAATCGGTTTTGCTTGACATGAATGGTATTCGAGCTTTCGTTCTCGGTCACAGACACGACGGGGTACCCCACATGTTTGGTCCAGATGTCCATAATCTTCTCCACTGGCTTTCCGCTCGCATCGCTCAACGCAGCCCAAAGATCCTCAGTCTTGGTATTACCATAGGCATGTTTCTTGATATACCGTCTAATTCCCTCTAAAAACGTTTGTTCACCGAGATATGCAGAGATCATCCTTAGCACGCAAGAACCCTTTGAATATGAGATGGCGTCAAAGATCTGGTTCACCTCATCTGCACGCTTAACGGGCACCTCGATGGGATGGCTGCTCCGCAGCGAATCCAAAGAGAGCGCACTCTGCAGATCTCCGATGACGAAACTCTGCCAAATTTTCCACTCTGGGTAGAATTTGTTGCAAGAATACCATGACATCCAGGTAGCAAAACCTTCATTTAACCACAGGCCATCCCAGAAATCCATGGTCACTAGATTGCCAAACCACTGATGAGCCAGCTCGTGCTGCACGACCTCTGCCACCCTTTCTTTCGTCGAAGCGCCACTGGTCTTCTCATCAAACATCACATCAACTGTTCGGTAAGTGATCAATCCCCAATTCTCCATAGCTCCGGCACTGAAGTCAGGAACAGCCACCATGTCCATTTTTGGTAGTGGAAAGTCGTTATCAAACTCTTTCTCATAAAATGCCAGAGTCTTTGCTGCAAGGTCTAGTGAAAATCGACCATGCTCAATATTGGCATCGGGCGTTGCATAAACTCGAATTGGTACTCGAAAAGACTTGGTTTCGATATGGTTGAGTTCTCCCACTATGAAAGCAAGCAAGTACGTAGACATGAGCGGAGTCTTATTGAAAGTCACAGCATTCTTCTTGCCTCCACTAATCTTTGATGCCACCTCTTCCTCAGATGCGACATCCATATTGCTCAGACATGTCATCCCTTTGTCAGCCACCAGTGTGATTGTGTACTCTGCTTTGAGCGCTGGCTCGTCAAAGCATGGAAATGCCCTTCGGGCATCTGTAGGTTCCATTTGTGTGCTGGCAATGTATTTCGTATTTCCATCGTTGTCTTTGTACGACGACCTGTAAAAACCGGCCATCTTGTCATTTAATGTACCTGAGAAGGTATGCATGAGCTGCGCCTTGGATCCTGCCGGTAGAGATCTCTCAAAAGAAATTGTAGTCATCTGGGAATCTTCATTGTAGGCGAGCTTTGGGGAGGAGGTAACCTCGCTACCACCTGCAGAGATCTTGGTTGAATGTATGTCTACTTCTAGAGTGTTTAGAGAGATGGAGGTAGTTTCTTCTTTAACATCGAGACTACACAGCGTATGTTAGATTTTGGATTGCCAGGCCACCATTGGATGAAAGGATATGCTGACAGCCTCCACTGCCTTCACCATACGTACTCTATCACAACTTTCCCTTCATAGGTGAACTTTTCAAAATTGGGCTCCAGTGTCAAGTCGTAGTGGAGAGGCTTTACATTGGTTGGGAGAACTTCTCGATGTGCAGTGACATCTGTACTCCCTCCTGACATGTCGGCGTCTCGTTTGCACATGGCTCTTCGGTGCGAACAGCGTCTGAGTTGCTGCTTGGTTTCGATCTTATAAGCGGCGGTGCTAATCTTACTCGATTTTGTGCTGAACGCGGTGGCAGAAGCGTATCTTGGCGTGTGACATGGCAAGGTGCGTTGTCTGTGATATATTCGCCCGGGAGCTCGAAGAGAGGAGAGTCTTGGTAAATGGGGAGCAAACCTGCTTGCCTTAAATGCTGTCAGAATCATTGACCACGTATGCCTGACGTATCCCCCGAATGCATCAGGCAGGCGCGGAGTCGTCAGTTGAAGATTCGCAAGTGCAGACTGAGCCCGATTGGGCAGGCACTTGGCCGCCCCACCTGCATAAGTCTTGGCTTGGCATGCACTCCATCTTCATGCACTTATGCAGGGTGTGAGAGCGTCTGAAGAAGATAAACGAGAGATCGGTTTGGAGCCTTGGCAAAGTCCAATTCAAGGGTCAGACTGTCAAGCTGAGGTAATGGAAGATAATACTAACAGCCACCGGCAAATAGGTGTATATAATCTCCCATAAACGATGCTCATCTCTAGAACTAGCCCTTTCCTTCAAAGCCCTGGGATGGCCTCAGCAAAACCAGGCAACGGCTCGTCGTCAACTCTGAAAACGCCCGAGCACCTTGCAACCCAACAATGCAGATCTAAATCTCGTTCATGACTTCGTCCTCGGTCATGTCTCCGTCTTCGGTATCATCCATACCAGTCTCGTCATCCATCTCATCGTCCTCGTCCTGACCCTCGCCGAGCAGCGCAAGGTCAAGATCGTCCAGCGTTTCCTCCCGCCGGCCCCCGTTGCGACTTCTGTCGAAGCCCAAAGCCCGGCTTCTGTCGTTCATCTGTCGCTTTCCAGGAGCCCTGTCTTTCTCATCCTCATCAGCATAGCTCCGTGCTTTCCTCTTCCCCTTCCGATGTCGCCTTATGACTCCACCAGTGGACGTGGCATTTTCTTCTCTATAAAGCCTCCTGATTGCCCTGTCAATAGCTTTCTTGTATGACAGCGCTTCTTCGCCAAAATCTTCCATCTCATGATGGCTTGGCAACAAGCCTCCTGGTCCATGCGCCTTCTCCCCATCAGAATCGTACATATCTGGTAAATCTTTGACGCGATTCATCACCATGAGCCCAAAGGAGCTGCGATATCTGGATCGATTTTCCCGGGCATGTCTATGCTCATACTGAATTCGACTGTGCAAAATATGATCAACACGCATCTTGCGGTTCATATTTACAGCTTTTTGGTGTGACGTTTCGGGTCTTGGACGCCGAGAACCTATACCATTACTTGTGGTATGGAATGTTGGATGACCCGAACCGGGAGGGGCGGGAGAGGAAGATTGGTGAAAATGGTCAACCCGTGTCTTGAGTACCAGACGCTGGGAATTTGAGTCTGTTCTATTCAACGGAAGCGCTATCCGACCCTGCGATGGTGTGCCCACTTGGGTATTGCCATTCATGCTCATGGCATGGCCATCAAGGATCTCATATGTCGACTTTGCTTGAATGGCTGAGTTGGGGGATGGAGAGCGGGTGGGATCGTTGTCTGATATGGCAATGATATTGAGTTCTTCCGTCGGATCTGATAAAAATGTGAACTTGTCTTCAGGGAGAATAAGGTTTTGAATCAAAAGGTGACATACTCTTTTTCGCCTTTTTCAACGGAGGGCCCACCGTCTCATCTTCTTGCAGAATGCGAATTCTCTCCTGCCTCTTAAGCTCTCCGTAGGTTTTCTCTTCCTCTGTATCCATGTTTTCTAGTAAGGCTTGTTCTTCTGTCAGGTGTTCAAAATTGGGTACTTTCATAGGGTCGCCGCCATCGCTGCCAACCCGACCTGGTCCAAAAGGATTCTTGAGCGCCATTGATGGTGAGAAGTCACTCTCAAGATAGAACCATATAAGCCACAAGAAAGCCCTGGCCCTGCTTTTACTGGTGAGAGTAGATCGCATGACGAGGTCGAAGAAATCTCGCGGAGGGTCAAAGTGGACTTCTGATACTTTGGGAGCATACTGCGAGAGGACAAAGATGAGATTGACAGGATTTGTCCGAGGGATTGGCCTCTCCATGATCTTGTCAATCGTACTTGGCTGGCTCGCATCCTCAGAGGCGCCTTTAAGAATGGATTTGAGACGGGGCGCATCTTGGAGCTGCTTGTAAGCATTGGGATCTCGGTTGGCTTGGAGGGAGGGGATGGAATGGTATGTCCGTAGCTGAGCGCGCATCTCTGGGAAGACTTGAATATGTGATTAGCTAGAGTCACCTTGAGGAGGATTTGGGTCCACACAATTCAGGGTAGTGTTCATCCTGCCAACATTGACCAGCAAGCAAATCATGGCCATATGCATCGCAGCACCCCGATCTGCCAAAAGCTTCTCCTTCAGTATCTTGCTCGTCTTGCTACTCCGGGCCATGGCATCGACGTAGATATCAGCAAATGTGTGGCCGCCCGTTCCATCATAAGCCTTGGTGAAAACGGGGGTGTCATCCTCGAAGACGCATCGTAGGAATTCCAGCTGAATGTCTTTCCGCCAAAGTGGTATGCCGTCTTCCTTCTTCAGATGACGTATCTTGTTCCCGGAGTATACAGATCCTATAGTGCCATTGGCGTTGCGCCGCGTATGTGCCACAGTCATCGTGTGAGATGGATTGAATTCGGCTGCTCTGGTGTACGAGTCGTTTTGTACACTAGCTTGATCTTCCTTGTCTTCAATTGTTTCTGCTTCCCCATCGGGGCAGATGGGAGCTTTCCTTGTCGGGCTCTCAGGTTTGGTGGAAGCAATTGGGGATGGATGCTCTAGTGGCGGTGGAGGCCTTGATCGGAGAGGAGGCTCGGGTTGGGTAAGGATGTGCTGTAAGCTTTGCTTTGGGTCTGGGTGGTCGGTTCGTGGAGATAAGGGAGCTGGCCCATTTGCTTCTGTCTCGGACTCTGCTTCCATCTTCGGATGGCCCATGTGCCGAGGAACGATCTGGGGACAAAGAACCGAGTGAACCAGCTTTCCGGTGGGGGGAGTTGGGGGACTTGCTGGCCATGCGTTTATCACCTTTATCGAGGGGGGGGGGGTTGGATACCTATCCGTTCCCTTCTGTTGTTGACGTGTATTATCTCATGTGAAGCTATGAATTCGACAGTGACAAAATGAAATTCCTCACTCGAATCCGATACAAAGTGTCAGGGGGTTGATTGAGCCATCTGAAAAGGGCTAATTCTGTTGGGTTAGAGCACGCTCGCATGAGGGAATTCGCCTATCCGAGGGGCCAGATTTGGCCCAAGCTTTTTCGCTATGTACTTAGACTCAGGGGAAAAGGCACCTGTACAATTTCTAGGGTGTTTTCTACACGGTCGATGCAGTTGGCATATGATGCATTCCCTGTATGGTCACTGCACGTTTGAGGAGCAATGTTGCATTTTGTTGCTATCTGAGATGTCTTTTTGGGTCGCAAAATACCAACCCGTTCTGCTATCAGATCCAGTGACGAAGTCGCTCGCCCCGATGACAATCATTTGACTGACATTTAGGTAAAAGACCTCAATGTAAGCGCTGAAGGAGTCCGAATATCGCTCAATGTGACGTCCGACTACCTGTCGTAGAGCATTGACCACAGTCTCTCACCCACTCGCGAGCACCGTGGAACATACGAACCTGAAGAACGCCTTATGCGATCAGATGCTCTCTATCGCTATGTCATGAATCACCGTCATCCTCCGTCCTAGAAAAGGACATGATGCATATGTGTGTGGCTGAATTGAACCCCGGATCGATACTAATTCTGGTTGGTATTTGCTTTTGAAAGGGAATATTAGTGGAAATCGCTGGAATGGAGGGAAGTCTATCGTGCCATCGAGATGCTCGGAGCTGAGATGCGAATCTAGCATGATCGCCCCAAGATTCGTAAGATAAACGCCCATTAAGACCGTTTGTTCTGCGTGTGCCGCTCAAGTGGACGGCCTGCGCATGGTACCGTGGACATTCGGTCTAAATGGGTATAAGCCAACGCTATCTATGGGTATGCTGTTTGACGGTCGGGATCTCGTTGTCTGTCGACATTTGATTGAGTTCGTACCATCGGTCTCAGCGTGCCGAAGACGTAGTAAGGGAATAAGAGCGCACAGGGAATGGAGTCGCATGAAATCGAAAGTCTAGAAAAGCTGAAGCTGATGTTGGAAATCGTTATGGGGTTTTTGCGAGCAAGTAGGACCCAGCGTCTCAGTCGCATGGTACTTGCGTGAGCCTTTTCAAAAATGTCGAAAAGGCGGCGCTGGATGAGTCCGGTTCTACCACCAGGAAGACTGGCCTCCTGGGCCTCCTGGATTGCCATAGCTGCCTCCGCCATAGCCGCCGCCGAAGCCACCGCCACCGTAGGAAGGAGCGTTACCACCGTAACCGCCATGTTGGCCAGGAGGTGGGCCGCCGATAGATCCTCCATATGCGTTACTAGCTGATAGACCTCCGCCTTTTCGGAAGTCCCGATTAGCTCCACCACCGCGGCCGCGGCCACCAGAGCGGCCTCCACGACCGCCCCCGCCGAAGCCGGCACCCTCACGAGCAACGTTTTCCAAGAATTGAGGAACCTCCTGATGTGCCTCCTTGAGAAGCTCAACCATGTCACGAACAATACCTCGATTACCACGGTTAAAAAATGCCGTTGATTTGCCAGTATTTCCAGCGCGACCAGTTCGACCAATGCGATGGACGTAGTCGTCAATATCCGTTGGAAGATCGTAGTTGACAACGTGGGTGACATTAGGGATATCAAGGCCACGAGCAGCAACCGCAGTGGCCACTAGAATTGGGCAACGTCCATTACGGAACATCTCCAGAGCACGCTCACGCTCACGCTGAGTGCGGTCCCCGTGAATGGACGTTGCAGGGAAGTTCTGATTGATCAGAAAGTCGGACAGTGAATCTGCCATCCGCTTTGTCTCCACAAAGATCAAGGTAAGGCCTGCCCCATGAGTGTGAAGAATGTCCAGCAATACTGAGCGCTTGTCCATGTCCTCTACATATTCCACACTCTGCGTGATGTTTTCGGAGGTTGATCCAACGCGCCCAACTGATAGGAAAACGTAGTCCTTGAGGAAATCCCTAGCAAGCATTTGAATGTCTCGTGGGAAAGTAGCTGAGAACATGAGGGTTTGACGACCTTGAACACCTGGCATGTCTTCTTGTTCCACGATTCGACGAATCTGAGGCTCAAATCCCATGTCCAACATGCGATCTGCTTCATCAAGGACCAAATACTTGATGTTAGCTAAGGAGATGCGGCCACGCTCTATCAGGTCGACCAAACGGCCAGGTGTAGCAACCAGCAGATCACACCCTCGCTCCATAGAACGCAGCTGTGATCCAATATCAGCACCTCCATAGACAACACACGGACGTACCCATGAACGGTACGCGAACTTGCGAGATTCGTCGTAGATCTGAGAGACAAGCTCTCGAGTAGGAGCTAGAATCAGCGACGTTGGTAGCGCCTTGCGGGAGCGGTAGCCCATTCCGCCACCTTGGGGTGGTGCTGTGGTAGAGGGACCATTGATGTAAGCCTGAGAGAGGATAGGGAATAGGAAGCCACCGGTTTTGCCAGATCCGGTCTGGGCACAAGCCATCAAATCTCGGCCACCCATGACGATAGGGATAGAGTACTTTTGTACAGGAGTTGGTGTCTTGTAACTGGCGAGCTTGATGTTTGACAGAAGATGGTCATCTAATGGAGGATTGGTAAATTGCAGGGTAGGCTCTGGGACATCATGGCCAGATGCCTCGACGGGGATGTCATCGTAGTTAGAAAAGTTGATACCGCTCCCCATCTTCGAAGGATCATTGGGGACACCAAACAGCTCGCGCTCTACGCGTGCGTTGACAGGACCTGGGATGTGTCTGCCATCTTTCCACTGTCCATCACCAGAGCCACGAGCCGAGCTGCCACCACCGTATGACGACCCTCCTCCAGGTCGTCCATAAGCCCCTTCATCAAATCCACGAGCAGTTGAGTTGTCCCAAGTGGTCGGAGCACTCTGTGCTGGAGGTCCTCCATAGCTTCTTGGAGTAAAATTTGGGGCATTGGCCCAGTTTGGCGGGGCATGCGGGTCATTTCTGACATCTCTGACACGTTTTCACGTGAGTATACAAATTCAGAATGAGACATAATGACAGAGCCAGCACTCACGTGGTAGGCGCGTTCCATGCGCTTCCGTTCATAGGACCATTCATGTGACCATTCATTGAAGGTGCTGGACCATCCATCTGGGGTTGGGGTGGGGGCATCCCACGCATGTGAGGTGGGATGTAAGCTGAGCGTCCCTGACCATGTTGAGAATCCAGGGACAACCCGCCCATGTTAAGCTGATCCGCCATGTTGGTTAAAGTCTTGGTTCCTCTGTCATAGATCGTCAGTCTATAGAGCTAGCAAAATGATGGACGTGGGACTGATAAGAGAACTATAGCCGAAGTGGACTCCCGCGGCAATAAAATTGTAGACTCACCTTTTCTCTGAAACAGTCTTGTGTGTGTTGAGGTCTTTCACGTTCGTTGTAGTAGGGTCAATCAAGGTAGTGAGTGTTCAGAAATGGACGAAAATTGATTCCAGTAACTTTGAAGAAGATGCTTTGGTCTTCTAAAAGTCCCGCGACTTCTCTGGACAAGCTTTGAGAAGGATTCACTAATTATGGAGACTCCTCTCCTGAGAAGGGACAGTGCTGTGTGAGGGTAAGTAGAATGCCGGAGGAGGTGGTTGTAAGGGTGACATGAGTGGAAGAAATCTAGAAGGCAAAAAAGATTTATTAGCGAGCAGTCGTCAGCCCTATGGCGCTCCAACAGTAGTGAGTCGGCCTCCAGATCCCTCCGCTCGTTTGATGGGAATCACCTGTGTAAATGAGTGGATAATGGAAGGATGTAGTTTAGTGGCAGCTATGCGTCACTGGATTCTGCGTATGATATTCAAGTGCTTGAGATTGAATAGTAGAAATGTCTGATCTATCAAGCTAAACTTTTCTCCTGCATGCTTCCCTTGCGGGTCCGGAGAAAGCCCAATACAGCCCCAATAATCACACCGAAGAAGATCAATTTTGTCATTAAGCTCAGTCCTGGATTCTCCGTGGGTGAGAAGATTTCGTTATCCGCACTCTCTGGCAATTTTCCTGGTAGCTTTTCTGGTTGCTTTGGCTCGTCTTTCAGCGTCACATCGAGTTCGTCGTCTTCCACCGCCGGAAGAGCCGATCCGATAAGTTCTTTAAGGGAGAAAATCGAAGAATCAGCAACTCCAGAATAGATGATGGTATGCAACAGGATGAGATGAAGAAGCTGTTCTATAGCTCCGCGTGGATACCTTCTTCCGGCACCTCCAACTCTCCCGACTTGGCGATCTTCACCGTCTTCGAAGGCTTGTCCCCTGCACCTTTAGGTACGTTCTCGACCTTCTCGACTATATCATAGCCCTCAAGAACTTCACCAAACACTACGTGCTTTCCATCGAGCCAACTGTGCCACTTGATTAGCGATATACTTAAAGGATAGCTAACGAATGAATGCTTACGAGGTGATGGCTGTGGTGATGAAAAATTGTGATCCATTGGTGTCTTGTCCAGAGTTGGCCATACTCAGCATCCCGGTCTTAGTGTGCTTCAACTTGAAGTTCTCATCAGGGAATTTTTGGCCATAGATGGATTTTCCTCCAGTACCTATGAACGCAGATCAGTATCCGTTCCACAGGAATCGAGGAGCAAATAAATATCCATACCATCACCGTTGGTGAAGTCTCCTCCTTGAATCATAAATGCCTTGATTACTCGGTGGAAGGTTGATCCCTCATATCCAAATCCTTTCTCGCCAGTGCAGAGAGCACGGAAGTTCTCTGTGGTCTTGGGTACCGTCTTTCCATAAAGGCCAATGACAACTCGTCCTAATTCCTCATCCCCATGTGTGATATCAAAGTAGACCTATTCAAAGTATTTCAGTATAAATTCTCGTGAAAAGCAAAGTGCAGCAACTGCGCCTACCTTGTTGGTAATCTTCGGTCCCTTGGCTGCACTTGATGTTTGCGCGAGGAAGAGGAAGCCCGCTGTGACAATGAGCAGCAGGGAGATGACGATTCTCTGTAAATTGGCCATACTGATTGTCATCAGGGGAGAGAAGTCAAGGTAAGGTTAAAGTGCTTGGGGCAAGAGGGGGAATGCTGAAGGTGAAAGGTGGTCTCCCCTTCGTCCTGTCCTGTCCGAAAGCCCCATTAGCGGCGGAAGCGGAGGATCGTGAGACGCCGCTGAAACATCGAAGAATTGATGACCTTTGGCACCAATCATACTTTACACCACTCCCTTTGCACCACGAGAGGAGAAAAAGGCACAATGGCGAGTTCGCGAGACCCAAAATATGAGCAGACAGGTGCTGACTTAATCCAGGTCTTCATAATGGGTCTCAATTTTCCTGAGACCCGCTTCGTCAAAGTACTCCATCCCATCCCATCCAAACCAACCCCCTTTTTAATGTCGCTCTTTCACAGAAAACAGTACAGCACTTCTACGGTGTCGGCCCTCAAGTCGCCTCCCGGCTCCTCGCCCGCCTATACATACACCCTACCGCTCGCCTGGGTTCCCTTTCCAATCAGACGGTCCTCGACATCACCGCTGAATTATCATCTATGAGGATCGAGAACGATTTACGGAGAGATTTGGTCGATAATATAAAGCGACTAAGAGACATGGGGGCGTATAGGGGGCGACGACATGCAATGGGCTTGCCGGTTAGGGGGCAGAGAACAAGGACGCAGACTTCTACAGCATCTAAGATGAACAGAGTCGAGAGATTGGGTTGAACAAGTGGTGCAGAAACTTGGCAGCGGCATTTTCGGCGTTGAAATAGGGAAGCAATCGACTTGGATGTGAGGGGGTATTTTGCATCTGTAGAACTAGGGATTCCTTCGTTTCAATACTCAATTGTTGCTACGACGGTTTCTCTCCCACTATCCCTTTCCCTCTATTTATCTGTACCCTCTTATCCTCACTTGCACTCACTATTCCCACGCCTTTATCCCAGCAGATACCAAATACTTTCAGTCCCTCCCCAGCAACTCGCCTTCCTTTACCCTTCACGCTTTCACGCTCAATGCAATACAAGCTCTCCCCTACCCTTCCATCTTTCTCACCTCTACTCGATCGCACATCCCACACTCGACACGTCCCATCATGACTTCCGCTCACTAACCCATACGAGCTCTCAGGGTCAGATGCCAAAGAAACAACAGCGTTGGAATGGCCTCGCAGGGTCATGGCGGAAATGTTGGTCGCAGAAGCACGAGGGTCGATGAGCGTTACATGGCGTGCTGAAGTACCTGCTGCAACCAGATTCAGAGATGGCAATGCCGTAAGCGATAATAAAGAATGAGATGTGGATCTCGTATCAACACAGGTAGATGTGGGAAGATCCCAGGTTTTGAGACTGTGATCCCATGAAGTCGAATAGGCCACTGTATGATCCTGTGGGGCAAAGATGGTATCGGAGACCGGAGCAGTGTGCGACTTCAAAAGAGAAAGGGGGCCACGCTGAGGCGTGGATACTGCAGAACCGACTTTGCGGCGTTTGGCGCTTCGAGCCGTAGCGGATGGGATAATGGTAGTAGGTGCAGCAGGCGCGTCTGATTTCTTTGTCGACCAAACGCCGACTGAGTGATCTGCAGAGGCGGAAAGTATACGGTTGGAGGGCTGGTGGACGGCAATTGAATCGACGCTAGCCTTGTGGCCATAGAGCTCAATCTGAGGTGAAATAGATGCAGAGAAACCTTCTAGATCTTCTAAGTATTTCCATGTTCGTAAGGTACGATCCAACCCGGAGGAAGCCAGGAGTGTGGGAGAAATGAATCTGGCTGCTTTGATTGAAGACGTATGACCTCCGTTGCCGGCTGAAGGAGACGTAGCTAAGATGTCCGATGACATGTTCCAAACTCTGAGAAGTCCGTCATAGCTTCCAGATAATATTCTCTTTTGTCCTATCTGATTGTTCGCTGTCCACCTTCTGGCCGGCGACGTCTCTGATAATACGTCCACGGAGCTGACCCAATCATCATGTTCAAAAGTTGCGAGATACAAAGGCGGTATTATGGCGCGGACATACTCGACGGTGAGGGTTGTTTCAGACGATATGCCATTTGCTGTAAGGTACTCGTCCAAAGACGTTCGAAGAAAAGTGCCATTGATCAAGAATTCGAATGGTATCGGCTTCTCGGATTGTAGGAGAGTATTGACAAGGGTGGAGAGAGCATAACGTCGTAGGTCTGGAAAGTTGTTTAGTGGTATTCTGCGTGGGGAGAACTTATATCACATTACTAGTATTGACCAGTATTGGACCTGGATTTTCCTTCAACGAGATATCTGGATGCCGCGAGGACAAGTGCACTCGGACTTGTGAAGTGACACTCTGAGTAGCTGCATCACTAGCATTCGCAAGCACTGTTTCTGAATCCATTTATTACAGCGCACACAACGTCCACATTCCTAGAGTAAAGCTCTGAATATGGCTTTTTTGCGCTATTACCGATTATCTTATCTTAACTCCGCTCTCTGAACATCAAAGAACACTAAGCTCATTGAGGAAAACATACCTGGGTTCAGGTCTCCTTGGGCTTGGAACTTTTTACGGCTCTAACGACAATGGCATACATGAGTTAACGATGCCTCTTGTGACTCAACCCTCATCAATTGATGGTCGAAATGCAACGCTATGCTTGGCTATGCTACCCAATTTATCCAACGCTACGCTATGCAAATAGCACTTCGATACAAAGCAAGCTAGACGTGATGCGCTTACTCGTCACAGTAGCCTGGCGGTGTCGTACCAGACCCTCTCGCCCAACTCTGAATAGTCAGCGCAGTAGTACACACCATTACAACTGCACCGAAAACGCCTAGTGTTATATCTCCAATTTTCTGGGTGTTCGTTCTTGCCACTGCCTTGTAGTGTAGCATGGCCTGTTGAAGGTGTTAGCTTGGTGGTCAGATCAAAGTCAATTGGTAGACAAACCGGATAGACGTAGACAAGAGGAACACAGGCAAAGCTGCCTACCAAAGCAACAAATTTGTCTAGATCGCTCGCGCCAGCATAGGCAATGACCGCGCACACTACAACGAGAAAGAAACGAAAGACGTTCTTCTTCCATTTGATGTAGCGGTCAAACTTGCCGCTACGGGAGAAGAGACCTGTCTCAAGAATTCTTATTGCCGGAAACAGTTGAAGAGGAGTAGACAGTAGTATGGCAAGCGAATAGAGTAGCTGCACTGTGTTGACAAAGTGGCTGTCTTGAGGGAGGTTGAGAAGGACCACGGTCTTGGTTGCAGACCCGAAAGCGGCATATGATAAAGCTCCCATGACGGTAAAGACAAGCGTGATACCAACCATGACTCCGGCAAGGACAGGAGGAAACTTGGAAGGCTGCTTCATAGATTCCTGGATGGGAATTATCAAGCCAACTCCCTCAAACGTGAAGATCGCGGTACCAATGAATAGAGTCCAGTCTTGTGGATTGAACATGGCGATATCGGATATACCCTCGATGTGGAGAGTTCGAATATCGTAGTAGCCAATATACAGCAAGCCCAGAAGGATGAAGGCATCCGCAGCAAAGGCAGTTCCCCCGAGCTTGGTGATATCTCGAATAAGCGAAAGAGGCAGGAAAATGATTAGCTGCATGAGGACCATGTATTTGATGTCAATCCAAGTTTTGCACTTCGAGACCGCTAGAACGAAAGCTTGCATGCTTTCGGAAGTGAAGACAATGTAAGCGGACACAAATCCAATCTGGCTGAGAGCGACTGATGTCAATATCAAACGTCGCATCCACTCGCCATAGATCAAACCACCCATGTCGCCAAATGAGCCGGGCACTTTCAGACGAGTATTGACAAGGAGTATGAAGCAGTAGTAGCTTAGCGCGGCAACAAATAGTAGAACGACATTACTGAAAAGCATCCCTCCATTCAGGTACGCTCTGGGCAGGAATAAGACTCCAGTCCCTACAAAGGATTTGAGTAGCAGAAGCGCAGCTCCAGTCGGGGAATTATTGCCCGTTGCCCCCTTTTCCTTGAGCTTTGCTTTCCGTCTGCCAGGTGTGCCAGGTGTCAGTAAGGCACTCCCTTCTCCGGGCTCACGGTCTTCTTGGTCGCTATCGCCCGGCTCCACGTTTGTTTGGACGTACAAGCCAGGGGTGAAGTAATCGTCCTCATCGTCCTCTTCTAGTTCCTCTCCTGCAAAATGACCATAAATGGACAGAAATTCATAGAAGCTTTTCGTTAGAATTTTCGGCTGATACCCAGGCTGAGCTAGGACCTCACCAGACTCCAATCCGTCGTGAGCCCTGCCTGAGATAGTAGTTGGGCTTGGCGCTCGTCGTCTGAGATAATCTCTTCGAAAGCCCCCAGGCTTTTTGATGGTATTAGCATCAAGACCTTCGTTCTCCGGTGCCGGACGAGAGAGGTGCCAGCTCTTACTGCGCTTTCCGCGAACTCCTACTTGCGCCTCGGAATCGGCTTCCTCTGCCCAACGGTACATCTCACGAGTCATGTCGCCTCCTTGAAGCTGTAAGCTAGAAAATTCATCCTCAGCAATTCCGGTTGTCGGGGTTTCCGGATCCTTGTTGGGAAAATTGACTGTGGATGATCTATGGCTCAAGGCAGACGGGCCCAGGCCACTGTCACTAGCTCCCTCAAGGTTCGCCGGTTGGACCAGATGTCGCTTGACGACTCTCGGATCTTCGTTCGGAGCTCCTGACGCACGTCGTGGAGGAACCCTTCCAGAGCGACTCTCGAAAGAACCGTACGTAGTTTGGGGAACACTAGGAACACTACCGTACAACGCAGCACCTGCCGCTGGCGGGGAAAGTGGTCGCACCGGGGGTGTCCCAAATCGCGGTGGACTTCTTCCAAATGTTCCTTGTAATGCAGTCGCGAGAGCCGATTGTCCTGGTCCTGGTGTAGAATGAGATCCCTCCGCCCCAGCCAAAGGTGTGTGGCTTTCCGTATTCAGCTGCGTAGGGGTTGGGACCTGGCGAAGGGGTGGGGTGCCTTGGGCAGAAGCAATCGGAGACGCCAATCTGGCAATCGAGTTTGCACGCGACGCGGATTCCGTTCCAGGAGATCTGCCTCGAGAGACATGTTGAGACGGAGAGTTCGGTACAGGTCTAGGTCTGGATGGTGACGATATATGTCTTTGTGTGGACATTGAAGCTTAGTCTTCACTATTTTATGGGATTGGCCGTCAGGCAATGCTTTATCGGTTCAGGGTATATCGCCTATTTGAGGAATGCTTCGATGTTGTACAGTGCTAGTCGCCATTGTTCTTCTGAATGTGTTGTGAGGTTGTAGGATTAGATCACGCGCGCATGGACATCTGCGTGACTTGGTCCTAAGACAGAAGGTCAGAGCTACACATCGTAAATTTGACTCCGGGTAATCCTAAATCTAGAAACTGTAAAAGTAAGGAAAAACCACGCACTTGGTAGAAGGAAATGTCACCGAGAATGGAGAAGACTGTCGGGGATAACCGTTGCTGAGGTTGTAGGGCTGACGTCCTAGGGCGGCGAGGTGACATGCGAGACATGCACACGACAGGTGCGCAGAACGTTAAATAGCCCTGAGTCGTAGGGGTACTTTTCCACATTGCGAACATGCAGTCAATAGGTCAACATTGAGTATAGTGCTTGTTCTTTGCTACAGGAACTGGTCGCCAAGTCAAAATACAATTGGCTCGGGCCTTGGGTATAAAAGCTCACGCGATGAAATTCACGTCTCCTCTTCTACCTCACTCCCCTTCTACGTCTGATCTCCGCCACTGCCGCTCGTCGATGGGGACTGTCTGCAAACAATGCCACAATCAAATCTACCACTTCCTCCGTATCAAACTCTAAGCCTAGTTCACCTTCCGTCCAGAGGTACTTGATGTCAACCAATGAGCTTTCCAATATGTTGGCCAGATACTGGAACTTCAACCAATGGGGTGCGTAGAGTGGTGTCAGTGGCATGGCATCTTGGTCCCCGCTCCGCGTGGAAGTCTGCGATTCCTGGGCTTGTCGAAAGAGGTCTTCTAGAGTTGCGATGCGGTTGCAGTAGGTGGTCAACTGTTGTGACTCGGGCTCGGATATGTCGGGCATATCTTCAATGTCGACAATCATCTTATTGGTCGCAGTGGAAAGCAAAGATCCCAGGGATTGGAGGAGAGCGGACTGCGAGAGCACGTCTTTCCATTCTCGATGAAGTTGCCGTAGCCGGTCAACGGTCGAGGCTATGGCAAGATCGATTTCACCGGCAAAAGGGTGCTCGGTGCAATGCACAAAGCCTTGAGCACCATCAAGCAGATCTGTGATGATGGTCCGTTGGGACTCCATTTCCTTTGCGTAAGCGCGTTTGCCGAAACTCTCAAGAGCGGAGGTGTGTTCCAGTAGCTTGAGATTGTAAGCCATCCGACTTGGAATACGTCTTCCTGACGCAGTAGTACCGCCGGAGTAAAGCTGATTGAGATGCTCCGCAAGCCAGAGACTGTCATTGTAAAAAAACATTTGCCCACTCGGGTATCGGGAATAACTTGTGGACGAGCCAGCTCGGTACATCGCCAAGATGAGCCCCGGAAGGGAGAGAAGATCTGGGCCGGCTGAGGCGATGGGCAAAGAAGCATAATCAGGTGTCTCGAGCCGTATAGCGTCGAAAATCACTTGGCTTATGGTTTCTAGCATGTCTTTTGGTAGTGATGTAATGTTGTATGTTTCTCGGAGGGTCACTTCTCGTTCAGCTTGCTGAGCTACCTGGGTAGGCCCGTTGGCTTTTAATTTTTTCGGACTGGAGTTTGAATCCTCGGGTGACTTTATAGACTCCTCGCCCTCATTGTCATTCCCCCATCCCCAAGCTTCAGCGCCTTCGTCGGTAGCGTCTGAAGTATCCAGTCCGTCCTGAGCTGTTGGGAGGTCTTTATCTTCGTCGAGATCCCAAGCACTGACGTCTTCTTCATCATTGCCATGAGGTGCTTTACTGGCGATAGATGGGCCTTTGGGCTCAGTGGGCGATGTCTCCTCATCAGACCATCCAGCGTTCCAATCATCGCCTCCACCGCTGCTTTTGAAGACTTCGTCATTTCGAGAGAGCACCTGAGTTTCGACGCGCTCGACCGTCTCAATGCCCCCAAGTCCTCGCGCAAGCATTTTACGAACGTGATCCAGCGATATCTCTTGCCGCTTTCGGAGCCAGACACCTGGTATGCCCTCTATCCATTTTGTCAGGTCCCGTTTTCCAGGCCAGTTGTATGTATCAAGGGTCTTTCCAAATTCCTTCACTAGAGATAGAGTGTCTTCAAAGTCCTCTATGCCATCCAAGTCTTCAGGGACTGCCGAACCAAGCCAGGTAGAGATGAGCTTGGAAATCATACGAGGCATCAAGAAGTCAGCTAAAGGTTCACAAATGGATGGCGGCAATCGAGTACGCAAAAATTGTATAACGGAAGATAAATCCTGGAAGAGTGTGAGAGCACTGAGATCTGACGAGCGACCTGATATGTATATCGTATCGCGATCTATCTCTATCGAATCAACAGTCCTGTCGGAGCACATTTGGAGGCGAGGAAGAAGTATCATGGACTCCAAGGAAAGGCAAAGAGGTTGCAAAACGGCCATGTAAGAGTTCGATCTCTTTAGAACTGTGACCAGGGAATCCAGATCGGGTCCTAATAAGAGATCAGCACCAAAGTTTTTCCGAAATGGGCAATTGGACACCGCACCTTCAACTTTGGCTTTGACATGTATTGACGATCTGGCCGAATCGATAAGAATATGGCGATACCAGACGTGTGTCAACTGCTCTTTGACAAAATTTCGTATATCCGTGACCTTCGCCTCGAGAACATCAGAGATTCTAGTAGACCTAGTGAATGAGACAGATTGCAGATCCTCCTCAAGGTGTCCTAGTAGTTCCACTGCATCTACCAAATTACCATCGTGTATAGCTCTCTGGACCGATTCCAGCGTCCGCTGTATTGCTTGCAGTCGCTCCAAGGTTACACCCAAGCTTGTGCTGAAGGAAATCTCACTATTGAGTAAGTGCACTTTATTGGAGGCATCATAGGATTGTTCTTCCAGACGTTCGCCCTGTCGGGCCTGTTCAACAACTTCTCGAGCTATCTCCTGAGACTTTTGGATGTCGACATGCAGTTGTTTAGCTTGAGAGATCCAGCCGTCAATGTCTGGTGCGCTGTCCTTGCTAGCTGCTCTGATTTTGGCCTACTCACGAAAGGTTACTCGAGCAGCGTAGTACTTTGCGCCGCAGGAGGCTGACCTTGACATTTTCTTTTGCTTGCTCTACTAGCTTCGAGACTTCTGGTAGCGTCGAGGGTGGCAGTTCTGCCGAAATAACCTCTTCGGATTCTGGGTATGCCCCACTTTGTACATGCTCCAGCACTGCCCGGCCATATTGATGGGAAGTAATCTGCGGCGGCATGAGAATTTTGAAGACGCAAATGATGTACCAATGTGTATATACAATCTAGACCGAGGTTGGATGTCACTCACTTTTTGATAGGGCTGAATATTTGGATAGCAGTAGTGAGGTTTTCGACACTATTATTTCCAGCATCCTCACTATGTCGTTTCTTTCTGTAAATTTGACTGATTGTTGGAGCCATTCCGTTCAGGGGCTCTAGAGACCTTTGGCGGACAGGGTCTGGCTGTGGACTACCAACTCTGCATAGATAGAATACCCTACGGTAGATAGTGTAGGTATGATTGAGTCTCATTCTCACATTTCCTTAGCGTGCGACATTTCCTATGAATTTGTTAGCATGAAACCTGAGAGCTCAATGACAATCGTTAAATTAGCACAATGGATTGGTTTTCTTTAGGAAAGCCAATATGCTTGTCCATCATGTCTGTCTTAGTCTGTGCTTTTGCTGTCTATTACTCTTGGTATGTCTTGAAATTTGTTTTTCATTGGTATCTACATCAGCTCCAATCGACGATTGAGCTTGTAGCCAGAATGATTACTCTGGAGATATTGGCTAAATTTTTTCTCTCAGGAAGTTTGTGATATGGCATTGGCCTTCATGACCCACTAACGTCCCCCTTTCCAGGATCTCCCATTGCGCTTTAGGGAACCACGCAAACACTCGTTGCTTCTTGCGAAAGCGACCGCAAGTTGTAATGTCGCCTACAGGCGGCACGGCAGGAACTGCGAAGTTTAAGAAGATACAGACCTTTCATACGGAGTACTCTCCTGCAAACTTGACCCAGTATGTATCCACTAGGACTGGATTGACCGTTATCGTGGTCGACCAGGAAGGCCCAATAGTGCATGGGTCCTTTGCGCTTGCTACCGAAATCCACGATGATTCTGGCGCGCCTCATACCCTTGAGCACCTGTGCTTCATGGGCTCGAAGAATTACAACTACATTGGTGTCTTGGATAAGCTTGGTGCAAGAGCATTCTCAGACAACAATGCTTGGACAGCCACGTAAGTACTCCCTGGCCTATTCGTTTCGTGTTGCATGAAATTTCGGATCTTGAGACACATCTTGGAAATAGTTTCAGCTGATTTGAATTTCACTGTTCACATAATTTTTGGAAAGAAAAGTTGCTGACTGTGATGATTATCACCAAGAGACCACACTGAATATGTTCTCGATTCTGCCGGATGGGAAGCTTTTGCCCAGATACTACCAGTCTACCTGGAACATATTATCGCGCCAACACTTGCAGATGCTAGCTGCTACACGGAGGTCCATCATGTGGATGGTGATGGTAACGACGCTGGGGTAGTCTACTCAGAAATGCAGGCGAGGGAGAACAACGCAGACCTGCTCATGTTTTCAAAGTCCAAGCGACTGCTGTACCCCGAGGGTGTGGGATTCAGGTACGATACTTTTGGCATAATGGATTCGCTTCGTGCATTGACTGCAGATCGTATACGGAAATATCATCAGGAGATGTACCAACCGAAAAACTTATGCATCATCATCATTGGTGAAGTGGAGCATGCAGATCTCTTAACAATATTGGAGACATTTGAGGATGGTATTTTGAACGACGTTCCGAAGCTAGACGCTCCGTTCCATAGGCCCTGGATAGATTCAAGGCAGGTTACGCCTCTGCAGCAATCAATCACCCAAATTGTTGAGTTCCCCGAGGAAGATGAATCGTCGGGGCAAATCACCATCAGTTTCTTTGGACCTCCATATGTCGATACTTTACTTTGTTAGTAGGGTTTTCCTGACCGTTCGATCATGCCAGTTGACGTATGTTAGGTAGTGCCACGGTTGTTCTCCTTGCTTACCTTGCTGGTTCTTCTGCCTCTGTTTTAGAGAACACCTTAGTAGAAAAGGAGCAGCTGGCAAGCGCTGTGTTCTTTGAGCAAGACGTTCAGCCAACGACAGCTATTCATTTTACTCTTAGCAGTGTTGCCACAGAAGAATTGGAAAGCGTTGAGGCCAGATTCTTTGAGGTACTTAGAGAGACTGCAGCAAAGCCAATCGATATGGCATACATGCAGGACTGTATCAAGCGTGAAAAGCGACAAAAGAAGTTCTACGCAGAGAGCTCCGGCCAATCTTTTACTGAGCCAATAGTCACCGCTTATTTGTTTGGTGAACGGGATGGATCAACCTTGAAAACCTACCTAGAGACTCTGAGAGACTATGATTCCTTACAGACCTGGCCAGAATCTCAGTGGAAACATTGGCTCAAGAACTGGTTCTCGGAAAACACTCATGTCACAATACTTGGTAAACCCTCTGCTGCCTTGTCTCAGGAACTTAGATCGGATGAGAAGGCTCGCGTCGAAGCAAGGAAAATAGACCTAGGAGATCAGGGGCTAGAAAACTTGAAAAAGCGTCTGGCTTCTGCAAAAGCGGAGAACGACAGGGAAATTCCTACAAAGCTTCTCAAGGAGTTCCAGATCCCTGGTACGGAGTCAATCCACTTCATCAAAACAGCGACCGCCAAATCAGGCACTGCACGGAGCTCAGGAAATTCGAACGGTCCTGTACAGCAGCTTATCGATCGCGACCCCGATTTGCCTTTATTCGTGCATTTTGAGCACATCGAATCGAATTTTGCGCACATAGTGTTAGTCTTGGGCACCGAGGTGGTTCCCATTCAACAGAGACCGCTGCTGGCGATCTACATGGAAAATTTCTTTAGTGCGCCGATGCTACGGGCCGGGAAAGTGATTGCTTTCGAGCAGGTCCTAATGGAGCTCGAGCGGGACACAGTAGGATACGACATGGAGTCAGGCTCAAAGGTAGGCAACTCAGAAACACTTGCCATCAGAATGGAGGTCGAAATCGAGAATTACGAAACCGCCATTCGATGGCTCAAGGACTTGATGTCGCGTTCAATCTTCGACGTAGAGCGAATCAAAGCCACGACAGCGCGGCTCCTGGCCGACATTCCTGACGAGAAGCGTGATGGCAGTAATATGGCGAGCTCGGTTGAGCTAATGATAGGCACGACGCCTTCTTCCGCTGCTCGTGCCTGCAATACCCTTATCAAGGCCGCCTATCTGAAGAGAGTCAAGCACATTCTTGCGGAGGACCCTCAAGTGATTCTCAACCAACTGAAGGACATAAACGCTGCCCTTGTTGTACCGTCGAACTTCCGTATCCTAGTCACTGCCAATGTAGAGAAGCTCCACCGCCCAGTTTCGCCGTGGGGAATCTTCACAGAAGGGCTTGAGAAGCTTGGAGAGAGCGAACCTCCACATCCCCTGGGGATGAGACTCTCCCGACTCAGCGCACAGGGCAAACAGCCGGGCGACACCGCTTATGTCGTACCAATGCCTCCGGTAGACTCCTCCTTCGTGCTCGCAGTGAGTAAAGGTCCATCATCATTTGGCGACCCAATCCTTCCGGCCCTAATGGTCGCCGGATCCTACCTCAATGTCGTCGAAGGCCCGCTCTGGACAGTCGTCCGTGGTGCTGGACTTGCATATGGCGCTACATTCCTCAGACATGTTGATTCTGGGCAGGTGTCTCTTGAGATCTACCGCTCGCCAGATCCTCTGAAGGCATTTCTAGCTGCTAGAGACGTGGTGAAAAGACTTGTTACGGGTGAGAGTGCCTTCAATACCTTTACTCTTGAAGGAGCCGTAAGTTCTATCGTACTTGGTTTTGCCAACGAAGAAGCGACGAAGGCTAGCGCAGCCGAGGCTAGTTTCGTGAGACAAGTCATGAGAGACCTGCCTAAGGACTGGCCTGATTTGATATTAGAGAGAGTCAGGAAGGTTACTGTTGAAGAAATTAGGGCAGCCATGGAGAAAGTCGTGCTCCCAATGTTTGAGGCAAAGACCTCTAACTTATTCGTTACATGCGCGCCCATTATGGAGAGTAACGTAGTGAAGGGGCTTGAGGAAGTGGGCTTTGAGCCAAAATTAAGACCGTTGGCATCCTTCCAGGACGATTATGGCCTCGAAATTGGTAATGTAGCCGATGAAGAAAGTGACGAGGATGATGAATTGGATGACGACGAGAGCGAGGAAGATCAAGACGATGACAGCAACGAGGTAATGGAAGAATGAGATGAGTAGCATGATTCAAAAGGATCTTTGTGCATGTAGAGCGGTCAATTAGAGCCTAGACTGAGGGTTTGATGGTATTTAGAAGCAAATGAAAGGCTTGATGAACTCGAGCTGCAATGGCTCCATCTATTCGCAGATTGTTTCTCCAAGACTTACATATAGATCCGCATCCACGCGTATCCTCGTCGCTCACATTTCATTGAATTGAGCTGAGTCTTAACGCAGTTGCATGTCATACAGGGCTCGTCCAATTCGTCTGAAAGCTGCCCAGAGTCTTCGGCATTCGACCAGACAAGTGAAGGGAGTCCCTGCGACAATGTTTGCGAAAGCGGGCTGGTGTGTTAGGGCTAAGGTACTTAGTACCGGAGATTGGTGGTAGACGGAAGCCATGGAATTCGGGGCATTTTTAGTAAATCATACATCGTGACCTATGTACACACCATAACCAACCGGGATATCTGTGAATTCTTCGTCTTGGCAACAACGACAGCAATTACTTGACGACCTTGTCCTTCAGCTCCACTGCTTTCTGCTTTGCCTGCTCCGCAACTGTCTCGGCGCCCGCTTTTGCATCTTCTGCTATCACCTTTCCGTCCGTCCCTATTCGCTTCGCCTCACTCTTTGCCTTTTCCGTCAGGGCTGCTTCTCTGCCGCCAAAGCTAGGGAGATGATTAGCCTAGTCTCTTCAATAAGCCCGCAATCAAACCGCAGCCTGTTCTGCATCTCCGTGTATACCGAAATTTTTCAAAAGGCTGTCCCAATGCCCTCGTAAATCCTTCCGAAAAGTCGATCGGAATTCGAAGAAGCTATAAAACTCACTTATAGTATTGCATATACCGATACCCCTGCGTCAATTGCGCGCCGAAGTTCACAAAGTGACATCCAAACAACAGATAATTCTTTGGAGTGACGGCGAGGGAGTAGCGCATAAAGGTACCAGAGTAAAGTATGAGAGCGCCGGTCATGCGGCCGGAAATACTGCGCTATGTCAGAGATACGTTCGCTCTAGCTTGTGGATGGTGTCCTAAGGTTGGGGAAGGAAGAAACAAGGCGGGTCGCGTACATTTCCGGGTCTTTCTGGGTGTCCATGACGGCTGCGATCGGTATGCCGAAGTTGGAGACAGGGCCCCAGAAATCTGTGTATGTTGGAAATGCTTTTAGAGCGAGTTCCGCAGCAACAATCAATTAGCAGTTGGGATAGACGCACGGGTTGAGCAGACATAATTCAAGACTGGCTGCGACCGGATTTTCGCATTGAGAGCTGAGATTGCGGCAGCCATCGTGGGTGGGTTGGTGAGAAGAGAGCTTTGAGGGCACCGAGAGCGTGGAGTTGGAGGAGCTCTCCGATTTATCACCGATAGGGCTGAACAGGTCGGGTCATATGTTGATCACGTGCTTACGATTTAATACGGGCCATTCATAAAGATAGTATGAAATGAGACGGAGCTTGGTTCAAGGGAGTTACTTCTCTCTCCCGCTATAATACTGGCTATGCTGTCGCTTTTGTGGTATGTGGTTTACACAAGCAGCCTTCCGAACGCCCAGCAGTGAGACCCAATGTAAATATAGTCATTTGGGCGCTTTCCTTCCTCTCAAGTAAGTGCCCTTCAGCACTCTTGATGCTCGATTTCGGAGACAGATCGTCGTTCTCCATCTGTTATTGCTACTAATCACCTTCCGCCAAACCCAGGTGGCGGGAAACCTCTCCCGCCAGGAGGAGGTTGAAAACCTGGCGGTGGCTGGAATCCTTGTGCTATGTAGCCTGTCAGTCACCATAACACAACAGATTGCTACCATTCTTAAAAGAAACTTACGTGGTCCACCTTGGAAGCCAGGCGGGGGCGCAAAGCCAGCTATTACCAGTTAATTAGCCAACACTCTTGATAGTTTGGACAACTTCTATACTTACGTGGTCCGCCTCCAGGTGGTCCTCCGCGTCCTGCGAAACCAGGGGGTGCGCCCCCTGGAAATCCTCCTGGCGGGAATCCAGGGAAGCCACCTGGCGGTGCTGGTCCTCCCACTCCAGCAGCGGGCCCACCAAGTCCAACAGGTAG
>JAABUP010002943.1_pt1 | contig 31315 bp, 39 predicted proteins | sample 5559201 | NCBI WGS metagenome assembly JAABUP01 (sample SAMN10711887, study PRJNA513373) | rock metagenome | isolation source: Antarctica rocks | place: Antarctica
CCATGGCTGAGGAAAGGCATTGTAGTCATGCTGAACATGTACCAACATTGGCTGCCCAGCTTGCAAAATGATGCATGATGTGGATCTCTGTGTACATTCACTGCTGAGCTACAATCTTTGTTGCTACCCCTGCCCCCTCCATATCAAGCCAGCATGCAGACCTGTCCCCAACTTGAGCTCTGCCAAACTCCCCTATCGCTGTTTGTGCCAGCTTGCTTGCCTTCTAGAGGGCTCCTGAGAGTGTTCAGCTGTCACAGGCGCCTTACACTCAACCCTTGCCAGAGGCAGAGCCAGCTTCACAGAGAGGTGACGTGGGATGCTCTTCAGGCTTTAAAACAAGGGCAAGTCTCTGTAAAACATTGCTCCAGTCCGTAACGATTGCACTTATGCCCAAGTACAGTTATCCACCTTGCTTCAGGCATGCTGTTGGGATTTTAAGGCAGATACAACATGTACAAAAGTGAGACTGGCCATATTGATACCATGCTTCCTACTTGCAACATGCACACAAGCACAACGCAGCTGTTGCTGCTGTCATCAATGCTATGGTCATTGCTGGTGGCACAAGCTCAGGCACTGCTTTTGCCTGTTGCTGCTTGTAGAGACTGGACTTGATCCACATTCTTACATGTGCAGACGACAGAGCCAACTACAGCACACACCAGTGAAGTGCTTGACACCGAGATGAAAGAGGTAGAGGCAAGTGCAGATGCAGAATGGTCAGCAGCCCAGGCCCTGGCAGAGGGTGATTCTCAGGTCAATCATCAGCTCAGAAGACTCAGTCTCCAGGGAGAGGCCAGCCAGGGTCCCTTGGAAGATGAAGATGCCTTGCTTACTCCTGGTGAACATCTGATCATGCACTGGTTTAGCATTCATGTCACACGCAACATCTTGGCAAAGCATTCTGATACGTGTCACATGTGTTATGGGGCATCATTAGCTGGCACTTTAGCTGACACACAAGGCGTGTAGCAAGAGTTGATCAACTGGTGATCATCATGTTATGCCAATCAACATATGTCTTTTGAGAGTACATCCACTTGTGTTGCAATTCTTGGCAGTCAGCTTTGTCATGTTGCCTGTCAGTGGTTGAAAGCATATTGGTCACTACACATGTGCAATCATGCATATGACAGCCTTTGACCATTGCAAGACAACACATTGAAAGGAGATTGCACCCAGAAAAGCAGCTTTCTCATGTACAAAATAATAAAGCAAGCAAGTTCTCCATTAATCTGAGCTGCTTGTTGCTGTGCATGCAGAAGGTGTTGCCTATGGGCATGACCCAACCATACATGAGCTGCAGAAGAAGCTGAAGGGCATCCCTGCCAACTCAGAGATGGAGGTAATTGACCCACTTGTGGAGCATGACACATGCTGCAGCAGCAGATATCTAATTTTGTGTTTGCTTGCGGTTGCTAAGCATGTCATGGACCGTTGTGATCAATGTAGCAGCTGCATCAGAAGTCATGCATGCATGTCACAACAAGATTGTGAATATCTGCATGTTTCAAAGCATCTTTTGTACAGCTTGACATAGCCTGCATTCCTGATGTGCATTCTTGAACAACTGTTTGTCTTTGTCTATGTAAAAAATCTACCAGCATATTTACAATCAGTAGCCTAGCGGAAATGCTACAAGCCGTGTTGGTGTAGTCTTTTTTTGTGAACTGCCCTATCAAAACTGCAGCCATTGCGGCTACATGGACATTGTCTGAAGCCAATCGTGTACATAGGCTGTTCATTTCCTTGGCTGCACAAGGCTGTCTGGATCAAGTCGACATGACTCTTGTCAATCCATGCCTGACTGCATTTGCTGCTTACTGCAGCTGTCTTCTGCAGCTGCTGCGTCCAATACCAGCTAGCATTTCTGAACTGCAAGTGCACAACTGTCCATCCATCTAAGAACACTTTGGTGTGCAGACTGGTCCATATGCTGTAGAGCAGCAATCAGGTCCTCCAGCACAAGCATTCTCTGGGATTCCAGCAGTTGCAGATGCACCAGTGGGCTCAGCATGCACTGCTGACCTACAGGTTGACCACAACTCTATGCACTTGCCTGCAGCCGCATCTTCTGTCCTTCATCTTCTATACTGCCTAATGGGCAACTGCAATGCTGAGTGTCCTTCATTCATGGTCCGCTATAAGCTGTATGGTAGCTAAGACAACAGATGCACATGCTGTGCAGACAACATGGATGATGCAATTTATCCTCGCGCCTTTGTTGTCCGTCGGAGCCGCAAGATCTTGGTCTTTGCCTGCAGTGCCCTCTGCTACACTACTTTGTTACGGACTCACAACTGCATTCATCAGATCCCGTCTCTGTTTCACAACAGTTGGTTTTGATGTCTTGATGTAGGAGCAAGCTGACTGTGGAAAAGCCATCAGTGCCCGGTTGCATGTGTGTGGGGCCACACAGCTTGCAAGCAACCCGGCACCTACACCACTCACATTGCTGCATGGTACACCTGGACTAGGAGAAGCTTTAGCTGATATAGGGAATTTGACAGAGTCTCCAGCCAAATCACTGAGGCCTGGTGCCACCCTGGGGCAGTCACTCAGAGATAATGCTGCTGTGTCTACGCCTTCACCAGCGCAGTTCCAGACACAGGTGAGCAATCAAATTGTAAATATACTTTCCATGTCACTTGTATGATGAGAAAGTCACTGGTCTTGTGGGCGGGCTCACCTCTGCAAACACCAGTAATGTACTGGATTGCATTGATGGTTGAGCTGCATTTGCTAGACTTTGTCCCTGAACATGTCTTGACAAGCAGCTTGGAGAGCCCAATGCTTGCGCCTTTCAGTAATATGTGCTGCGGTGATAGTGTGCCCTACGGGTTGGGCAAACTATAGCCTGCAGTTGTATGTACAAAGCGCTGCATAAACTGATGATATTGCATGCAGTCAACTTTGTTAGCGCCTGCACTCTGCCAGGTTGTGTTAGCCAGACATGGTGGGCACCTTACATGCACAGGCCCAGCAATATATTGAGCATCTCAAGCTTGCCATGCAGGCCAGCGTTATCGGCAATTGCCCTGGTCCAGCAAAAGCAGACCGCCCTAAGCGACGAGGATGTGCAGCCCATAAGAAAGGGTGGGAAGATGTTGCCATGATTGAGCTCAACAGAGGGGATGACACCTCCATCCCCTACGCAGTGGGAGACGATGTGTACATCTGCGGCCCCAAATTTGACACCAAGAAGAAGCCTTTATCTGCTAACTTTGCACAGCCTGCTTGCCTGATTTGCTGCATGGAAGCCACAACAGAAGAGGATGCAGCAAATCTGGTGGAGTGCTCCCGGTGCACATATCCAGTGCACTTGGCTTGCAACTCACCCCCCTTGTTTGAGGTCCCAAAGGTACATTCCCAACATGTCAACTTGGTCATCTGACTGCAACAAATGGGTGCTTCAAACAACTGCTGATATGATATGACACTTCCACCAGAGTCTAACTCCCATGTTTTGCTACTAATAACCAGATGCAAGCTTTGTGCATACCTCCATACTGTCGCTTGTGTGCCTGCCATGCACATTTTGATGCAAAGTGCATTAGGTCATCATGCAATCCCAATGCCTAATAAAGGTTTGGCAAGTGGGCCAAATCAGGGTGTGTGCGCAGGGTGAGTACCTCTGCCCAGCATGCACAGCAGGCACACGCAGCATCGGCGTTGACCTCTTTGCACATGTCAAACCTGGATGCAAGCACACAGCACGGGAGTGCTTTTTGAGTGGATCCGGACATCTCTTCATGGGGCAGATTCTGCGGCTTCTCAAGAGCAAGCATAAGACTGACACATACAAGATGTGTGTCAGGCGGTACGAAGCCCCAAGAGATCCAGCCTTGGTCTTGTGCAACCGTGACAAGGTGCGCCCTTCTCTACTTCTGTGCAGCTTAACAAGCACAAGCCAAGTCTTGGGGTGCTGCTCATGATGCCTATAACCACATGGATGTTTGAATCATCACAGGAATGCTTGTTGACAAAGAAAAGAAAAGACTACACCTTTCGGCGTCAATTTAATGAGAAGCCAAGTATTATACTGGACCAGGGGCGCAGCTTGTTGACACTTCTTTATTGTGATGCATGCAGCATTCCGTAGGCGTTACCGTTACCTTTGCACAGCTATTTTCAAAGCTTCGGCATGTCGTTTTGGCGATTTTGTTTTGTTAATGCATGTTCTTTGGGCTACTGCAACACCAGTGATAGCGACTGTCTTGTTCTGTTTGCAGTACAAGCCAAGTGAGGTGTTACAAGTGAAAGGGCAGCCTGAATGGTTCCCTTGCGCCACACTGTACTTCAAGACATGTGTGCACAAAGAAGGGGGCAAGCCAAGCTCTGAAGACTGCGCTGAAGTAGCAGATGTGGACAATGATGATCACTTCTATTGCAAGTTAGGCTACAGCAGTGTGAACAAGGTAAAGTTTCTGCTTACACGTCGAGATTATGCAAAGGCATAAGTCAAGTAAGAGACTGGCATTGGGTAAGCCACTTTGCAAGTATGTGTGACTGCGCTTGTGACTGCATGTGGCTACAGTTACAGACAAAGCTGATGTGCTTCAGTCAGCAAACTGAAAGGGTTTGCTTCAATGCAGTGTGCAGTTAGTTTGACACCCAACATGAACCATGATGTGGCATTGCGGTCTGGTGAGGGTGACGAGGCAAACGCTGATGATGAGTCAGATGACTCTGAGTATGACAGCAGATGTGATCATAGTTGTGCTTCTGCTACTGCAAGCAGCACTGACAGCGGTAGTGGCAGTGATGATGAAGGAGGCAGTCACAGTGATGGTGACGGTGGCAGTGACCTTAGCGGTGACCATATTCCTGGTCCACACAGCAGCTACAGCAGTGGCAATGGCCATGAAATCGATCATAGCAGTGACCATGGCAGTGACAGCGGCAGCGAATGGGACATTTTTGGTGATGATGAAGATGACAATGCAGATTATGAAACATGGTTTGGGAAAGTTCGTGGTGAAAGGTCCCGCGGTCCATCAGACACTACGCCACAGGCTCAGTATGCTCTTGGGTCAGACTTTGCCAGTGCAAGTGTACCTCTCAACGCCTGCCAGGGAAGGGATGAGAAGGTAAGAAATCTGAAGGCAAGCCTGTATGAAATGACAAAGGAGAAAGTTGTGTGTGAGGAGCATGCAGGTGACTTTTGATGCCTGTGATGACCCCACAGGCAGGATTGCACAGCAAATGCAAGCCACTCGAACATTGTGTATTGTGCTCAGCTTTGATGGGATGCCCTTAGCATTGGATGTATCAACCTTCTTTGGTCGCACTTTCAAGAAAGACTCAGCTGCACAATGTGAAAGTAGTTTCGGTGTCCCGCCTGGTGTTGTATCCACTCCTGTCCTGCAACAAGCTCCCTGACATGCAAAAAGTCTCATGTATGCATGTATGCCCATGTGAGTACAAGCTTGCTGCTTCGTGCCTGTACAGGGCAGGTTTCAGAAGAAGCCAGCAGCTGAGTTGCCGATCAGTTTTGGCAAGTCCCAGAAGTCACCTGTGCAGAAGGCTGACTACCAAGTCCAGGTAAAGGGCTGCCGATTGGTTCCCTTGGCATCAACCAAGCACATGGCTGACAACATGGCTGACATGGCACTTCTGCAGATAGACCAGCCAGTTGAGATGTCTAAAGCACTAGTGTGCAGGCAATGGCAGCAGCCTCAAAGTTTGCCTATCATGAGACTGCACCCCAGTTTGGTTTTTGACACCCTTGGCAACCGTGTATACATTTGTTGCAGCACTCCAAAATCTGATGTACATTGCAGCCAACTATTCTGTAGTTGCAAGCAGCCTATTTGGTGAACATAGGTCCAGCAAGACAGCCAAAGAGTGCTGGACCCTGAACTTGAGGTTTTCATGACAGCCCTGATCCTGAAAAGGAAACAGGGTGCAGAGCCCTATGCCGTGGCCTTGGCCGCGCTGCACCCAAACAGAGAGTGGGGTGACCCTGATTTCCGACATGCTGAGGCAAAGCAGCTAATGCAGTGGATCATACAACAAACAGGTCGGCATGGCATCTCCAATGCACTGAGCATGTGCTGAACGTGATGTGCACTGAGCATGTGCTGAACGTGACGTGCACTGAGCATGTGCTGAACGTGATGTGCACTGAGCATGTGCTGAACATGATGTGCAGATGGTGTGTTCATTTGACAGGAAACATGCAAGGCTGCATGCAACCCATTGAGTATGTGCACTGAGCTACACTGAGACTACAGTGACTGCGGTTTTCGTGTTATTGCGATGACATTTGTGAGCTTCGCTGAGTCAATGTGGGCGAAGCAAGTCTGGTTACTGTTTGACCCATATATTGTTCTTTGTGCTCATGGGCAATAAGTTCAAGCCAAGAAGCAGGCAAGGCATTTTCATGCTGTTTCACGCCACAAATCTGCCGCAAACCTTCAAAGGTCAGTCTTGACTGCTCTTGCTGAATGACTGCAGACAAGCAAGCCAGGTACCTACACGTGACAGGATGCTCTGGCTCTGGCAAAACACTACTGATCAACAAGGTGTTGCGCTACTTGCAACCAGCTGGTGACCGTGAGGATTGGAAGTTTGTGACGGTGGATGCATACCAGGCTCAGACTGTGCAGCTCTTTTGCAGGAGTGTGTACGAGGTAAACTCTTTGGATCAAGATGTCTATTGAGCTGAGTCTGTAGATGTCTGTTGCAGCATGATGCTACCTTGCCTGTTCTCCAGACATCTGTGCACTTGTGCATGTGTGCAGTAGGTTCTCCCTATTTCTGAGACCATGTTGTATGTCTTGTATAGCCTCAGCTTCTGCAAGCGCTGTGAGATTGTGCTTCGCCTGATATTCTACTCTCTCCACTTGCAGGCTATCACTGGGGACAGGCAAAACAGGCAGTGCACTGGGGCTCTTGACGAGATGCTGAGTGGCAAAGGAGTCAGCCCCAAGAAGGTGGTGCTGGTGGTGGACCGCATTGACGTGCTGGGCAAGCATGCTGATGGCAGAAAGGTGACGAAGATGGCCCTGCTGCCACTCTGTACCCAGTTTTGAGAGCACCCTAGCAACAGTGATGTGTCAGGATTACGGCTGTAAAAGTGTGGTTGATTATCCAGTGTGCTGCTTTGGGTATACACAGAATGCGAAGCCCTTAATGTTTTGCTTCCCCCTGCCTCCACTGAGTTGAGCCAGTCAAGCAAGCTGCATGAGCAAGGGGCTAATCTGATGTGTATAATCAAACATGCATGCCGTAAGAGACCAGTGTTCTAACCCAACAAAGTCTTTGCTAGTTGTCTGAAAACCTGGAGGCTCAAAAAGTTTGCATTACAGGACCTAGCACTAGACTAGGCTGCATCTGACCCAAACAGGTTTGCTTGCTTACAGGTGCTTGTGAAGCTTGGGACATGGAAGCAGAATGGCAAGATGCTCATCATTGGAGTGTCCTGTTTACAAACACATGCTCCAGAAGAGCTTGACTTGTCAAGTGAGACAAAGTGAGCCCATTCCCCACATTAGTCACCGTAACAGTCTTCTCACCGTCGCATGAGAGAAGCTGTTGATGTATTGCCACCTTACTTCAGACCTCTGGTGGCTTCAGAGAGAGTGGTCATGCTTGTCACATGGTCTCTTCTAAGATGTGAGGCAAACACCAAACTCAATTGTACATTTGGTCTCTTCAGTGCAAATGAGGGCAACTACTGTCTCACATCTCAATTCAGCGCCAACACAATCTGCACTATCCATGGCATAAGCTTATGCTAATGCCATCTCCTTTTTTGGCCTTGGTAACGTCATCTCAAAAACTTGTAGAGCATATGTGTTGTTCACTTGACTGCTATAGGTCGTTGTGGTTTGAGCCCTACACTTTTGAGCAGCTGAAGCAAATCATCAGCACAAGGCTGGGGGAAAACAAGGTTTTTGAGCCTATGGCACTTTCAGCTGCTGTTCATGAGGTGAGCCAGACCCTTGTCAGCTTGAGCACCTTTGGAACAATAGTCTCACTCTTGTCTGCAAGCTTTATAACAATTTTCTTGAATGATCAGAATCACATCAACAAGACAAGCATTGAGCTACCACCTCGTTGTCCGCAGTCGAGCTGCCAACAGTGTGGTCACCTGCCTTTTCTCACCCTTCAGAGCATGTGATACACTGCAGAGTGTCACAGTTTTTGCTTACCATGAGTTATTGTGCTTGCCTTGTCATATGACTGTGCTGTTGCATGAGCAGGTGAAAAACACTGCATCATCAGACGTCAGAGAGTTGCTCGTGCTGTGTTCCAAGGCTGTCAACTATGCTAAGAGCAAGTCTTCCCAAGCATTGGCTGATTTGGAGCCTAGCACAAGCACTGCTGTAGACAGTACAGGTGAGATGCTTCCTTGGACACCATCAACAACACCACAAATCAAGAATGACTCCTTCACTCAAGCAGACAGTAGCTTGATACATGAGATTTGAAAGATGGCAGCAGCAGCTGTGCTCATAATGGTGACCACTGTCAAAGGAACGGCGGCCGCCTCTCGCCATGCACCTATTCGTAGTTGGCAGGGTTGCATTGGCAATTGGGTACCAGTATGATAGGCTTGTGCCACATCATGAAAGCCAGAGAAAAGCTTGTTGTTGAACTGGCTAGTTCACATGAACACAGCGACATACAATGCACCAGCCTTTTGCAACAGTGTTGACTGTGTGCATGCAGGTACCGTTACAGTAGAGCATGTGCGTGGCATGCTGCAGGATGAGCACATGACTGCATCCGTGAAGAGGATGAGAGGGCTGCCACCCATTGAAATGCGGCTGTTGCAGCTAGTGGCACACCAAGATGATAAACGCAGGCGCAAAGGTGAGGATCAATGGATTGCTTATGGCTCTGCTGGCCCAAGATCAAAGGCAGAGCCTATGCCACTGCAAAGGACACCACTGCAAAGTGCCACTACAGACGTGCCTAACAATCGGAAGTCTATTTTTCTCTTGAAGATGCATGTTGTGTGCTTGCCTCACGTGTCCTCAAATGCCCCATGAGTCAATACATTTTACAAGGTTTTTCTGTGTGCAGCACGGACAGTCAAGTACCTTTGTGATGCTGTGCGGAACTCTGAGCAATGGAGGAAGGTGCAGCCAAACAGAATCTATGATTTAGTCATCAGGCTGATTCAATGTGGCATACTTAAAGCTGCCAACAAATCTCCGGGAAGCTTTATGGAGGTTGTTTTGAGCGCACCTGCACAAGCTGTGGAGCTGGCACTGAAGTTGGCCAAGCAAGACAAAGAAGATCCCTTGCTTTGAAATCTGGACTGTAGTGCTGGTGAAGTTGCGGCATGCAGTGAATGTGCCCTGCCAGGCTGCACACTCTGGCACAATGCTGAATATGTGTATGCCAAATGCCAACTTAGCCCTGTAGCCTAGTAGTTCTTGGTATCCTCTCTAATGCACTGGAAGCAAATGATCATATGTTGATAATCACAGAGTCTGAAAACAGCGATGTCCGCATCATCAGCTGCAGCCATGCATCTACACATAGCTGGATCTTCGAACCTTGACTGTTTCGAAGTCTCCAGACACTCAAGCCATGTACAATTAACAAGCTGTTCGTTCAATGGTCAATGCACAAGAAAGTAGTAGGCGTTTGTAGCAGTTCTAATCAGCCACTGGCAGGCAACACTGATATTCGCATTGCAAACATTGCGCCTTGAATTGGTAGACAACCAAGCTACTTTTTGTCTGGGGCAAATTGAGCATGACAAGATGGCACTGGGACATGACAAAACAACGCTCTGTTGCTAAACTTGTGACGCCACACTACTGCCAAGGAGGCGCGTGTACTTGCAGGCCACAGGCAACTTTACACTGCTGCGTGTCAGCAGCCCACTTGCCATTGCTTGTGGTTTTGGTTTGCTACATTTTTGCAGACGATGTCATGCAATGTTTCCAACCAGCACCTGTGCTGTCTGGCTTTTCCCAGCCTCTCAAGTGTGGGGTCCAGCATCATTGATGCCTGCCACTCTAGCTGCATTGCCAGCAGCCAGTGAGCCCTGCAAGTAAATCACATCTTTAGGCTGGGGCATCATGCAACCGCAGTGTGCACATCACATGACAACGCATGCAAAACTAGCAAGAAGCATGAACCACATCGCGAGGGCAACCAAACAAACGGCTGCATGCACATGCGCTGTGACAACAATGGTGATTTGGAGCATGCAGGCTGATGTGCTGGCGTGCCAATGCATGGCTTGTGGGAACCACAGGATATTGACTCTGGTGGTCCAGGTCACACAGCAGCAACCACACAGCAAGATGCCGCAGTGCTCACACGAGTGTTTCCAGTTTTGTTTGCGTATATCCATTGCCAGCAAACATGCTGTGTATACTGGACACACAGACACACACAGAGACAGACAAACAAACAAACACACACAGACACACACAGAGACAGACAGACAAACAGACACACACACAGACACGACACACACACAACAGACAACATACACATCGTAAACTGACAGAGTAGGATTATGGCCACACGAACTGGGGAGCTAACCTGAGTGCAGGCAGACCCATTTGCATGAGCTCATCTTCTGTCAAGGCTCCCAGAAGTGAACGAAAACAATCCAGCATGGCAGCAGCATCTTTAGGAGCAGGTGTGAGCTGTGTCTTGTCAGCTGCTGTCTTGGCGCCTCTGCCAGGAAGAGCTTCGTACTCTGCAGCATGCTTCAGCAGCATGTACACTGCAAACACCTGCAGGTGCAGCATGATTGGAGTTGCGGGCAAGAACAGGAGTAGGGAGTCAATCAGTGTGAGCTGGCTTGCATCGTGTGAGCTCATTGCCACAAGCAAGCCAATATGCTTTCAGGCTTCCTAAGCCGGATCCAGTTGTGTGTGAAGGTGTGGCGATGACTCTGTGACACATGGCAACAAGAATGACCATGTGTCATCTGCAGTGTGTGACAATGTGCACCACGCTGATGTGACTGTGCTTACCTGGTCACTGCGGATAATGTCATGAAGCTTCTGGGAGACAGCTGCAACACCCTGCAGGTTCAGCTCCCTGGAATCTTCATTCTCTTCATCAGCATGCTGGCTGCAGAAAATGCTTGAGCCCAACAGAGTGTGTGTCAGCTTAGCAGCAGTGTTCATGCCTGTGAGATACAGGGTGTGCTGCACGTCTCCAACCACATGCTGCATGTAACGCTGTGAAAAAGGGAAGTCTTGACCTTGTTTGATGCTGCCAGCCATAGCACGCAGGGAAAGATCTAGCAAGACTGGCAAAACATCCTGCACAACCATTGTGATGCACTGTCAGACACACATCAGCTAGGTGAATACAGCCACTGATATTGCTTCAGGGGTTAGGCCTGACCTCACTGTATGCGAGACAAAATGAACACAAAGCTGTCAAAGATGATGCATCCAGCCACACAGACCAGAGCATGTTACAGCTCACCCAGTTGTATGCAAACGCTGCTTTCTGAGATGAGCTGGGCGCATAGCATACACACAAAAATGAGGTAAGGTGATGACCTGCAACACCCTGGGGCCCTCGGGGGCTTTCAGAAGCGCATTCCAGCCTGTAGCCTTTAGCTGGAACTTGATACCGTCTACCACCTTCTCGGCAAGGCGCACCACCAGTACGCTCACATCACTGCTTCTCTTGGATTTCTGAGCTTGCTTTGCAATATCCTTAGGGGAGCTCTTTTGATCCTGCATCATTTTGACTTGCTCAGGCTGCTAAAGGGACCAAGGCTATTATAGCTAGTTAAAAGGACAGACGCTGGAGTCATGTACACAGGATGCCCTCAGTCTCTAAGAGGATTCTTCACTGCAAACACACACACCAGCAACTCTGCAACAATGTCTCAAACGGGTGTTGTGCAGAAGGCTCTGGCCACAGTCATGTTCTTCCAACAAACAACATGATTGATGACTTCCACACACAGCTTATAAACATTGAGATCTAAATGGGAAGAGTGTAGATTGACCTTCATCTCGTCAGCCCAAGGGCGCTGCCAGGAGCCATTGAGGCGGGGATGCTCCATGCGGTTGGCATTGTGTGGGATGTGACATGGCTGCAGCATGGCATATGTGCTTTCCACCCAGCCGTCTGGGTCATCCCCGTCCGCATCATCAAACCCCAAACTTGCCTCTACTCCAGCCTGTCTGCAGCTGGCAAGCAGCTTTTCCAGCAAGTATGCACTGCTCATCTCTGACTCTATGTGCCAGTCATTGCAAGACACCTGCATGCATAATCATATTGCTGTAAGCTTCTTATGCCGGCAACTAATGATAATGCATCAAGCAAACTGGCCATTGCTGAGCTCTGTGTACCAAAGGCTGCATGACACCTGTAAGCACTGACTCGATCTTGCGAGTCTTTGCATCATCTGGGTGAGCAATAACAGCTGCTGCATGTACATTCTGTTGATCTATGTATAAGCTAATCATGGTATGGCACTGGTGCGCTATGGTGGGAGTGATGTACAGACACACACAGACTGACAGGCACTGGAAGCATGCGGAATGATCTATAGCCTTGCAGCGATTTTGTTTCAGCGGGGTCATATGCATTTGTGCACGGACGATAAAGCTTTGTGCGGCACGCGTAGAGCTGCTGCAATTGCCTTGGGTGACAAAGAGCACGCTGCAATCAATGCACAGACAAGAACACCATCAAGAGGCAAGGCTGGACAAAGCAAAGCAGCCTCCATGTGACCAGATACACACCATGACATAGTAAACAGTTTTCAACGCTTGGAGGCAACCTTAAGGGAGGGTTCAGGACTCTGGGCATTGGCGAAGCTCATGAAGGCATGGCAGGACTGCTCTGGCAGCTCCACCATCTGGGCATGGCCCTGGTCGCGTATGTAGCAGACCAGGGGGATGCCCTCCTCCAGGTACATCTCCAGGGGCAGCAGGCAGGCGTGCCGCTCATGAGCCCCCACCACCGCTGCATGCACCCTCTCCATCTGCCTGCACGTGTACACGCAACTCTGAGGCATGTGCATCCAACTGGATTCATGCAATATCAGCTGTTTAGCAGGGAAACATCATGATATACAGCTGCATTGATATAAAATGGCTTAGAGGCAGGCAAAACGACCGTATATATTAGTTCCTGGGTGTGTAAGCAGGTGAGAAGTAGGGTGGTGACCTGACACTGGCGGCAACAGAGAGGGGCTGCACAATGAAGTCCCCACAGCCACAGTTCCAGGAGCGCCTCTTCTTGGTCTCCTGGTGGAATGCAGTCAGGTTTGACGCCTGCCCGCAGGGCGCAAAGAAGGTGAAGGAGGCGGTGCCAGTGCTCTCCACACACATCTGCTTGAATAGGCTGCCTGCCCGGTCTGACCGTATGGCTGCAGGGAGCATGGCATTCACAGCTTGGTCCACCCCACAACACAACCCTGCATCTCACACAACGCATGGGTTCACAACTAAATGCGGATCAGGATATGTCCAAGTCACAGCAGGGGTGATAACTGCCCAGATGCCTTGCCTCTTCGGCACTTGAGGTGTGTCCTCTTGTGCCTTTCAACTGGTCAACCTGTTTCTGACTGGCCCATCTGATACCACATACACTGGCATTTGGCGGGCACATTGCAGGTGGACAATGGCTACTCAGAAAATGACGATGACTAAGAAGATGATGACTAATACGACAATGACTAGTGACTCATAAGATGTTCCACTCATTCCACAGCAAAATTAGGTGCTGTGAGACGCTGTATGCTTTGTGCATCTTGCGGACAGTATGTACAGTGTGTTTTTGCACACTCATGCTGAACGTGAACCAGAGAGGGGACACAGCACAGGGCATGCACACAGGAGTAACGTACTGGTCATACACAAGCGTAAAGTGAGTGCAGCAAGCAAGCAACTAGCAAAGCAGGGGGCTGCGGTACTGGAGCAGGTAGGCAGTGAGTCATTTGTGTTGACCTGCACATTGCAGGAGGCTGCAGTGGCATCATCAGCTTGCTCCTGCAGCTGTCCCACAGTCAGCTCGCGGGTCTTGTCCTGTAGTACCTCCCACAAGCCTGCTAGAGTGGCGTCCCAGTCTGAAGCACAGGCATTGGACACGACTCAGCCCGACACAGCAGCTGCCAGAGCAGTGCTTCAATGCAGTACTGGACAGCAATATGAACATTGCTCAGTCATTTGAGGGATCAGCAAAAATGGCGGCAGTCAACAAGCAAAAAGAAGAAAAGGGAAATGATAACGGAGGAAGAGACATCCAAAGATATGAGCAGCAAAAATGGGCTGAAAAGGAGAAAGATAGCAGAATGGGTAGAAGGGAGATTGCAGCAGCAGCTGCAGAAGAAGAGCAGTACAACAAGACAGAGGACGAAGAAGAAGAGAAGGCATGAAGGGCAGAGGAAAAACGGTCGAGAGGAAGAACCGGAGGGAGACAAAGAAGAGGAAGAAAGGTGATGGGCAAGATGAAGAAGAAGGGGGGAGAGGAAGATCAAGAGCAAGAAATGAAACAGAGGGCACGAGGAAGAAGAAGAGAAAGACACGAAATGAGGGAAAAAGGAAGAGGATGAGGATAGAAAAAGAAGAAGAGCAAGAAAAAAAAGCATGACAAGATGCAGTAGCCAAGCGAGGCTGAGACGATTTGGATGCATGTTGCTCATTGAGACAGCGTAGGTTGATGCCTACCAGGATGGCTTGATTGAGTAGTAGCATGAGAGGCGGGTCCTGCTGGACACAGCCCATTGGAGCTTGCAGCTGCCCTTCACCAGCTGAAGAGCGCCATTCAGAAGCCAGAGCCAACAACCCTTCAGCTGCGCTGTCAATGTGTGCTGCCTTGCTGGGGTTGTACACAATGAAGCGCCTCTGCAGCAGGCGGAAGTTGCGCAACTCCTCGCTTTCTGCATTCATGTCAATTAACATTTGTGGCTTGTTGTGATATGGTGTTGCACAACTTCTCACAATTTGCCCTGCTACACCAGATTCAGCAAAATGCAAAGAGCAAACACAGGCTGCGGCGCAACTTGGGTAGGAAGCTTGTTTACAGGGTAGAGCTGATGTCTTGCATATCCAGCAATCTTGCTGTTAACACCTTCACGCACATGCAATGGGCATGCTTGCCATTTTTGTTAGCCAGATGACATATCAGATGGTGCCGGAGCCTACAAAGCAAGCTGGTGGCGTGTGCATAAGGAGTGCAGATAGGCAGAGTGCAAGGGGCCTGACCTGGTGTGTCTTGCTGACTCAGGGCATCCACGCTGATGACATAGGGCTCCATCACCAGCTCGGGGCCATACACCTTCCTCACCATTGCATGGTAATGCTTGCATGCCTGCACACCACCAAGTGCACCTAGCTTTCACTGTCTGCAATGGAGTCGTCAGGCTGTGAGACGGACATAATTCACCAACAAGCGAGGTCTGCCTAAGAGGTGCAGAACAAACCAATAAAGTATATGCCACACCAAGAGCAAAGGAGAAGAAGAAGAATTGGCGGAGGAGGAGGAGGAGGAGGAGGAGGAGGAGGAGGAGGAGGAGGAGGAGGAGGAGGAGGAGGAGGAGGATCAAGGTGGAGAGGAAGACGAAGAAGAAGAAAAAGAGGAAGAAGAAGAAGAAGAGGAAGAAGAGAAGGGAGAAGAGGAGGAACAATTAGAGGAAGAGGAGCAGACAGCAAAAATAAATACAGGGCAACAAGCACACCTGTGCAGACGAGAGTGAGTCGGGTGGGCCAGGGTGACCATCTGGGCACTGGCCCATGAGGACCACCTGTACAAAGGTGTCATGGGCAGCAAGGGCTTCATCAGCTGCTGCCCTGCCCCACCTCAAGAAGGCCCTCATCCAGAGTCGCTTGCGAATGCGCACCTCAAACTGATCATACTGGTTGGCAGACGCCTGTAATGATTGCTCTGCAGGGAGCAGCACTGTTCACTGCATGCCTTGGACATTACACTCTACACTGTCAAACAGAAAGCTGCACAGCAAATGTTGTGGCACCAATGCAAAAGCTTAAGCAACCGACAAGCAAAGACAATAACTGGGATGATAGTATCTAAATGCACAGCTGGTGTGTAGTTGACACACCCAAAGATGATATCAATACAATTTCAGCATTGGTATTCCATGAGCTTTTTGCTGTTCTTACCGTAAGAGCTCAGACGGGCACCACATGCATCATGCCATTCAGCAGCCAGGTGTGTCCCTTCAACACTTCCAAAGTACAACTCGGGGTAGTCAGCCACAGTAGCACTTGTGCTGCCTTGCACATGGGAGGCTACAAGGCGCTCACAATGCAGTTGCGCGTCAGTGGGCAGAATCACGAGACCCTGGCAGTCAGAGCGAACAGCATCAACTTGGGGTTCAGGGCAGACCCGAGCCTGATGGCGGGTCTTATGTTTGGCCTCATGCTGAGTTTGGCCAGGAGGCTCAGGCTGAGATGGAGTTTGCTGGACAGGGTGGGGCCAAGTACAGCACCACAGCTGGGACTGCCGCTGACTGTGTGATATGGTGGAAGGGGCCAGAGTCAAACTGGCAGCTTCCGGCAGACTGTGGAGTTGAGACTGTAGCAAAGCATGAGGTGCATCTGGGGGAAGAATCTGGGTTCTAGCGTGATCATGCGATTCAGGCTCAAGTTGGCATTCAGCCTGAGGTTGAGCGTGATAGTTGGCCTGTGGGACAGGCTGCAGCTCGGGCTGGGGCTCAGGCTGGGATTGCTTTTGGGCTGAGGCCTCATGACTGACTGGGAGGACAGCACGAGCCTGACCTATGGGCTGATGCCCCACCCATTGATGCGGTACAAGCTGAGGCTGAGAGGAAGGCTCAACTGATGGCTGAGCTGGAGCTGTGCGGCTGTTTTGTGCTGCTAGAACATCTGCTGTGACATCACCAGCTTTTGTGCCTGGTTCAAAGCTGGGAGCAGGCTTGCGCCTCTTTGCCTTGCCGGCACCGTGTGACCTGTGTGGAGCAGGAGAGGTTGCGCCAACCTGGGAGGCTGTCCAAGCAGAAGCTGTCTCACTTGGTCTCTTCCTGCTATGCTGTTTCAGCACACTCACTGGCAAAGGTGCCTGCTGACCATCTGTGGCAGCAGCAGCTCTGTCATTGTTCTCCCTAGGGCACAATGAGACAGGCTCCCTGCTGGTGTCAGGCTGTTCCATGTTGCCAGGCCTCAAGCTTGCGCTCAACTGCGCTGCATCAGGCGCTGCAGGTGACGCAGGGTGAGTGTCATGACCTGCAGGCCTGTCAGCTGCCTGAGCCATGGTGTTACGCACAGTTGATGCAAGCTGGTCAGGGGGAAGCTGTGCATATGGTCCAGGAGCCGTTTGCCTGGAGGGCACAACACCAGCTCTGCCATGTGCATCATCAGCCGCAGTTGTGATGAAGCCAGAGTGAGGGTGATGAGCAGCATCCTGTCCTGCTTGCAAGGCGCTGATTGCAGCTGGGTCCTGGTCCATCTTGTCCTCGCCACTGCTCATACCTGCCAGAACAGAGCACTCAGCAACACAGCTTCACCGGATGAAGCCAGTCAGGGATGCAACCAACCTTGACTTTGGGGCCTTAACGTCTGGCAGCAATACCTGTTCCATGTGTCAGGGTTTGAATGCACACTCCCTAAGGCTTGCTGTATCCACAGAACAAGATCAATAGAGTGGGCATTCAAGCTGAAGAGCTGCAGTGGGTGAGTTTACCTGTGGCAGCACCCAGTGAAGCGTGTTTGCCCTTCCTCTTGCTCTGCTTCTGGCTGGTGTTGGTGGAGTCAATCAATACCACTGGCTGACAAATTGGCACAGAGTCCACAGCTGGCATGAAGTGAGCATCAGCTGCCTTGTCCTGACTGGGCTTGTGCGCTAAAGCTGTCTGTATATGAAGACTTCTGTGCAGAAAACTCCCAGCAAGCAGGCTGCCTGAGTCAGGTGTCTCTTGGTCACCACAGGCAAGTTCTACAGCCTGCTCCCATGCTGGTGATTGGTGTTGCAATGCCATAGCTCTGGTGGGCGATGCTGCTAGTGGTGCTGTAGGACACAGCAAGACTGCACGTCCTGTGCTGAGGTAGGAACCGGCAACAACAGGGAATGTGTTGCTACCTTGGGCAGCTTGCCTGTGCATCTGCACTTTGCCAGTATCATCAGCCTGAGCTGGATTACCCTCCAGAATTTGTGCTGTATCTGCAGCTATCCCTGCATCAGTCTGGGTAGCAGCTGATGCCACACAGGCATGCACCTGCTTGTTGAGTTGCTGCTGCTGTTGCTGTTGTAGCTGCTGCTGCCGTGATTCCAGAGGGGATGCCTCTGACTGCAGTGCCTGATCAGTCTTCGATGCCTTGGTCTTCCTCTTCTTCCTGACTCTGGCCTGCTGGCCAGCTGCATCTGCATGTGACTCTTGCAATGCAGCTTTGGCTTGACCTTGTGGTTTTGCATCTGCATGACCTTGGACAGCTTGTTGCCAGTCTACAGTTGGCTGCTGCGCAGCTTTGTGAGCTTGCTGATGCTGGGCAGTAGCTGGCTTTGGCTCCACACCTGCTTCTGAGGTCTGTAGCAGACCTGCTACCGGACAAGTCAGCAGAGGTGCTCTTGAGGTGAGCGCTGCAGCCGGCTTTGGGGCAAGAGCTGATAGCTGCTGTTGCTTTGGAGCAGCCTGAAGCACACTAGCATACTCATACTGACCCAAGTTGGCAGCTCAGCAAGTTGCCGATGGGCGCATCTATCAATCAAATATGCATACATTCCCACAGAGAGAACAGGAGATTGAAAAGCAGATGTAAGGTCCAGCAGCACACCTGCGGCATGGTGAGCAATACATACAACTCCAATGCCTGTTCGTTGTCTTCCAGCAAGTCTGCAACAGTGACAGCAACGGTCGCCAGTTGGTATTCATCAGCGCCTTTGCACAGCAGGTCCAATCCACAGCCTGGCATGTAAGTCATAGGCAGGCAATACCTGAGACAGCAAAATTTGGCGCAATGGCTATATGGTGCAGCATCTGGCCATACACGGACATTGTCGTCTCAACTGTTGTGCACAGCACATGACCATACTCTGGATATATTTGCTGATGTTCCTGAGAAACTGCATCTGCATGAAATTGGCACACAGCAGGATGTCAGTCATTGCATAGCAGTGTGCAAGGTTGGTATCTTGTTAACTACAGAAGCAGCTGAGATTTGCTGCTGTGCACATGCAACAGCTCATTCATGAGTTACACACACACACATACCTTGCAGCTGCTCAATGCAGGTGTCGCGTCTAGCATACGACATGAATCGGGTTCCCAAGCTTGTCTGCACATACAGCTTCACTGCATTACGGTTCTGCCTGCCTGGATGTTGTGCCATCGACTTATTTTATATGTGTTGAAGAAGCACGACAGATCTTGAGAGGTGCCTTGCAAACATCACGGTCCCAATCTCTTAATTGAGACACTAAGGATGTGTTACGGCAGCTTGCTTGGGCGCTTCCCTTTAGTCATACCCAGCTTGCTGTCTGCAATTTCGTTGAGGGGGAGCGGACCAGTTTGTAGATAAGCTACTGAAAGCCTCGCAAGTGAGCGAGAAACCACATTGTCACTGCTCGTCCAGGTCAGTTGCCGATAGAGCAGTGATCTGATCTGATCTGACACTTGTGTTCTTCGCCTTTCTCATAGGGTAAGCAAGTAGCCCAGATGACCTGCTTCCTTGAGACACGGTGTGTTCGCAACTACGCGTCAGGCGACAAGAATCCTAATTGTGCGCCAGAAGACGTTGACCATCGTACCACTATCTTTTTTGAGGGCCAACTTGTTGCCCTCCGCCCCCTGGAGTGCCTGGGCATTGCCCTTAAGGTAGCTTGGCCAAGGCATCGTGCATGCTGTGAAGCTCGGGCATGACGCATGGCGCACGGTGCCTGATCATCAGGTGTGTGTATGCAGCTGAAAAAGTAGTCTCGATCGCGTGTGGCGGCACAAGGTTGCAAGCGCATACCTTTGCCGCTTGGTGTTTGAAGACCGAGGCCTTTCATAAGATCTTTGGCGCCTTTAACATTCGGAAGGACACCCCTGCCTTTTGGCATTTCTGAGAACATATCTGAAATTTGCAACGTGAGTGGCATTGCGCAGCAGCGGTGCTTGCAACATATGCCTCAGTCATAACACAGCATGCAGCTTGCTTTGCTCGCGATTGGAGAAGGCTACGAAAGACTACCCGTGTCGTTCGTAACATGGCTTTTGCGGACCATCCTTCGCGCATGCTTCGCTAAGCCTTTGCTTTATGTGTGTAGATTCTCATGTCTATCTGAAGCCCTTCCTATTACCTGAGATGGCAGACATAGACAATAAGCTTGTGCTTGTCGATGGCCAGATGGTCACAAAGAGCGAATGTGTCAAACTGCTTGTGACGACCAGCCTGAAGAACTTTGCAACCAGAGCTAGACTGGACATGTTGGTCCGGGATTTGCCAGGTTTAGCTGTTTCTGTGCTTGATGACTGTACTGGCATGAATTCTTCCTGCGCTTAGATCTCCAAAAACGTGTGTCATATAACACCACATTTTCATAGTACATACCATGGCGTAAAACTTTGTATTGTGCATGCAATGGTGTGTTCAAAGTTGGGCATGCTGTAGAAATAAGTTCTATGTTGCAGGGCACTGTCATCTTGTTTTTTGTAGGGCACTGTCATCTTGTTTTTTGTAGAACGACTTTGTGCCAACATGGTAGCAGCTTTGTGCCATTTGTTCATTTTTCATACTGCTGTCAGGCATTTTGTCCTTGACATGCTTCACCACATACAACATGTGTTGGTGGCATGCAGAATACCTTGCAGAGCAGCACCAGCGCGTGCATGCAGACAACGGCTATGTCACTCCTGCCAGAGTTGAATTCACCACCTGCCTTTACGGATTGACCATAAGCCAGATGGCGGCCCCTCCGGATTTCATGCTAGCAGGTATGGCACACATTGCATATTGCAGCTTAGCAACTTTCAAGTCCTTTGTCTACTTTACAGCCTTTCACCGCAACTGCTGGCTTTGCAGACTTGTTGGGGGTAGGGGAACAGACATTGTTGGTGAAGCTGCATTTCACTCAGGATTCAGTGAGCTGCTCTATCTTGATGAATGCTTGCACTCTGACTGCAAGCTTATGTGCTTTCACTGACTGGTTGGTATAAGGATGGCTGCCTCTTCAGCAGAGTTGCACCAGCTTATTTACAATTTGATTTTGCCGACAGACATGTTGCTTTGTTGTGGATGCGTTTGATTGCTGTAGGTTATCTCCCCACACAAGTATATCAAGGAATCTACTGAGTTGTTCTGGCAAGCAGCACTCAACTTACTGTGTTGAGGTTTATTTAAAGCATCCAGCAGGCCGCTTTGAGCCTTGTGTTATAGCAAAAAACATGGTCTAACAATGGCCTGTGTGCTTCAGGCTTATGAAGCCATTGGTCCTGATCCTACACAACCTATCAACACATCAAGAAGTGGCTCACAACAACCAATACAGCTGATGCTTCCTGGTAAGATTATCTCTGACTGTATGGAGCCATTATCTTGTAGCCTTTCGTCTGTCTAAATTGTACGCCTGATATACAGCTTCCTAGTGCATGTCTAAACCTGCAACCTAGCTGATGGGGGATGATTTGTTCTTCTGCAAGGTGCACACTGGTCATCACCTGTTTTGTTGTGCAGTTGGTCGTCTTGCTCAGCAGAAGCCAGGCAGCAATCAGCAGTCAAGGGCACCCTCTCAGGAGCAGTCACACCAAGTGCCTGCTACCCAAGAACAGCCAGCAGCAGCATCCGATGGTTTGGCAGGCATGGACGTTGGTGCTGCAACTCACCCAGCTGCACTTGCCACAGCAGCTGCTGACGACCAGCCATCAGCAGCAGCTGATGACCAACCGGCAGCAGCAGTTGATGATCAGCCGCCAGCAGCAGCTGCAGCTATTCATCAACAGCCAGCAGTAGCAGCACAGCAATCTGTGCACAACAAACGGCAGCACGAGACAGGCATCACTGAGGGTGGAGAGCAACCAGGTGCTCATGAGAGAGATCTCCCTCCCAGAAAGTCCAAAAAGCAAAGGAAGCGTGAAGCAGGTTTGACAGCTGAGCAGCATGATGATCCTCAGCAGCCTGCAGCGTCCATTGACAACGCCGGTGATGCACATGCTGTTCTGGCATCCCAGAGCGCTGTTGCACCGCTTCCTGATGCTGCAGCAGCCGAACATGCTGCTGTGCCAACAGCACATGAGTCCGATGATGCTGCCATCCAGGATGTAGCCACAGCCAAGAAGCTGCACAAGGAAGAGAAGAAGGCAGTCAAGAGGGCACGGCGAGCAACAGCTGCTGCCAACCCGTGTAATGCTAAGGTTGTTTCTGAAGCATATGCAACAGCTTCAGCATCAGCAGAGGCAGCAGAACCAGCAGTCTCCCAGGGCCACATAGACCATCCAAGCAGCAGCGTGGAGGCCCAAGATGCAGATGCTGAAGCAGAAGGCACAGCAGCAGGCGGGGTAGTCCCACAAGCCGCTGATGGTGCAGCAGCGTGCCCACAGCCCGCACATCAAGGCAAGTGTCATCAAGCTACTTGTGATATGTCGTGCATATTCTGCACCAAAACTTGCTTCTTTCTTTCATGTGCTTGCCGCAGAAATCTCAATGTTCCTCACACTCTTACTTTTGTGTTGACACTGACACTATGAAGAGAACTAGGCGCAGTTCAATGGTGTCCAGTGTAGATGTCCATTTGCAGGTGAGCAGCCAAAGAAGCTGAAGAAACAGAAGCACAGTCACAGACGTGACACAGCTGCAGCTGCAGGCACAAGTGCTGAGCCTGTCAATGACGCTCCTGCCGTGGCTGCAGTGCCTGCTGCTCCCAGTTCCCAAGGAGCTGCTGATGTTGCCACTGCCAAAGCTGCTGACGCAGCTACCAACACAGCTGCTGCTACAGCCGCTGCGGGCCCAGCAACATCATTAGCTACAGACAAGCAGTCAGTCACAAACAATTTTGCAAAGGAACTTGCTCCTGGCACATCACAAGCTGATGAAGCAGCACCAGCAGCTGGCACAAGCAAGCCGGAACCAGGCCAGAATCAGTCTGATGATGCAGCTGCTACATTGGAAGTTGTTGCAGATGCAGAGCCAGCTTCCTTTACTATTCACAAGCCAGCAAAGCAGAAGAAGCGCAAGAGCAGCGCAACTGACAAGGCTTTGCCTGGTACGCCAGGTGCAGGGGCAGGCACCAGCACAGGCCTTCAGGCTGCTGACCAAGACGGTGCTACAGCTGACCCAGAAGCAGCAGCCTTGCTGACTGCTGGTCAGCCAGTCACGCAAAAGCGGCACAGGCTCAGCCACAGCACAGGCCTCGAAGACCTCCCGGTGGCTGACCTAGCTGCTGCACCCACTGAAAAGCCAAAATTGAAGAAGAAGGAGAGAAAGTCAGCACAGGCAGCAGCTGCTGACAGTTTCCCAGCAGAGTCTCTGGCTGTAGCAGGGCAAGCCAATGTGCCTGTCGCAGAGACGGCAACTGCAACAGAGCTCAAACAGGCTTTGGCCCCAGAAGGTGCACCTGAGCTAGTCTTCCGGAGATGGCTGACATTTCCCGAGCTGGCTGCACTTCATGGCATGCCAGATATGGCAGAGCCAGGATTCTTTTCTGACAGAGTTGGCATTGCAGGAGCTGGTGATGCAAGAGCTGGTGCTTCAGGAGCTGGTGAAGCAGGAGCTGGTGAAGCAGGAGCTGGTGAAGCAGGAGCTGGTGAAGCAGGGGCTGGTGAGGCAAAGCCAACAGCTGAGGCCAAACCTCCCAAAGTAACCAAACGGAGGAAGCAGAGCAACAGCAAGGTAAGTGTGGCGTTTTGCACTCTTGTCAACACAGTTAGTGTAACATTGAGCAGTTCAGCACAACATTGAGCAATCTAAAATTTGCACCTGCTCTGATGCATCAGCTTCTGGCTTTGTACAAAGGTCAGAAGTTTTATACAAAACTGGGTTTTCAAAAACTGTAACGATTGTGGGAATGAACCCAGGAGCACAAACCGGAGTTATGTCAAACCTCCTTACACATTCAGCTTTGTGCCAAAAAGGACTTGATGTAAAGAAGATGCGTCCAGAACCTAACCCATTTACAACAACTCTGTCGTGCATGCTTGGAATACATTCTGTGGCAAAGTAAACTAGTACAGAGTGGTCCTGGAAAAACATCGATGTTATGTCTGTTACACATCATTCCTCATCATCGCTTTGTGCCTATAACCAATCCTGATGCAGCTGCCTGAACTATGCCTACCAATTGCACGTCAACAGGGCAGCATACACAACTGCTCCTGCTCAGCTACATAAGTGATGCAGGTCTCAAAGGCTGACCAGCTAGCAGATGACGCAGCAGCATTGACACCGCTTCAGGGCACCTCAGCTGCTAAGGCCAGGTTGGCCATGCCATCTTGTCAAGATGAGCCCATGGAGCAGCCAGCAGGTACTGCATGGTCATGGCCACACATCCAAAGCCGATGTCACAGCAAACACACTGTTACGTCTTGGTTGCATGTGATGCTTGACCATGATACACAACTATACAAAGATATAAAAGTGCAAGAATAATACAAAGGTATCAGTAGACTCATTCATTAAGATAGTGAACCCTTTCCTGCAAAGAAACAAACCAGATTACAGTTCAATATGTTTAGCGTCTTTTTCCATGACAAGAATATTCGTGATTGAAATGCGGGCTTAGCCAACAGGCAGCAGGTGCATGCGACGCACATTAGCTCCCTCCTTTCGCAATCGCTGCAAAACATATTTTTGTTTCTTTTGTTTCCTTTCAGGGTCCAACCAGCTCCAGGTAAGCAACATATTTTTGGCCAAAATTATTGCTTACATGTTTGCTGTTTTTTCATACATTTGCGTTTTTCTTCTTAGCTCTTCAATGCCGGGTCATGTAGGGGACTGGGGTCATTTCTAACACCTACTGGAGTAGTGTTATGCTACTGAATAGCTACTAATAGGTATGACTAAATGGTGTGACCGCCAAAATGCTTTGCTTGAAAACTGACAGAAGGTGTCAAGATAAGGCACCGAAAGCATCATGCTTTGTCAGGGTTAAACACAGCCACTGTTTTGCCATACAGCAGCTGCATCAGCTAGTGAGATCTCAACATCATCAGCAGAAGAGGCCCGACAAGCTGCCAGAGTGAGGAAGAACTTGAGAGAGGCAGCAGCAATCTACGGCGGCAGCTTGCCGCCGGAGCTGGAAGAACTTGACTGTGCTGAGGAGCAAGCCATGGCAAGGCGCGCCTCTGCCCATGCAAATAATGGCAATATGAAAGCTGGCATTAAGGTAAATGCTCTGCTGATCATGCACCAAGTTGTGTATTTACGAGCATCTTCTCCTTAAGGTCACTCAGAAGTGACGCTGTCAGTATGTGAACAAGTTTGTGCTCTTGCTGAGCTAGCAGCCAACTTTTGCTACATGTGATACGTCATGGGCAGACTGTATGCTTGTGAAACGATTGGCAGCGCATTCAACACCGTCGGTTGATCACGTCACAAAAGTTTTTTGCAAGCACACAGTCTGCTGATTACACGCCAAGTGTAGCAGCAGTTGACAATGATAGTTGCAAATGCGCAATACAGACTTCGATGGTTGATGCACAAGACATTTCTGGCTCATGTCGACATCGTTTTCAGAACCTGAATTACTAATTGCTTCAGGTGCCAGGTTCAGATGGGCAGGCGGCCCATCAAGCACTGACGAGCTCAAAAGGCAACGCAGCAGTCAAGAAGAATGCTGCTAACCCATCTCAGGAGCCAGCTGCTACCACTCTTGCTGCTACTCAAGACCAAGCAGGTGTTGAAGCACCAGGATCAGCTGCCAATGCAGCTGTTGCTGAAGCTGTTGATGGTGCAACTGCTCCCAGAAGCATCAAGTCTGCTGCAGAGAAGCAGAAGCGCAGAGTTGACCAGGCTGGCACCTCTGGCAAAGCTGCTGCGCCAGCTCAAGCCAAGAATGTGCCACCTAGTGCCCAGGTGGAGAGGGACGAGAAGAGGAAGAAGAGCAAGAAAAGCAAAGCTGATCAGGTAAACCTTTGTATGAAGCTGAGCCGCATGTAGAAGTTGTTTATTGTCCAGCCAATTTCCTATGTATCTGAGAGGACTCATCGCTGGATGTTGGTTAGGTCACATAATGGTGCCTCCCTCTGGTATCCTTGTTCATTGCCTTTGGAACTTGTTGCAATCTCTTTGCTTGCAAGCCCCCATGTGCCTGGTGGGTGCATCATTAGTTGGCATGCTTCAGGCAAGGCCACAATAGATAGAAGCAATGTACCTCTCTCCCATAATGTGCAGCATTGAAGCCAGCTGAAAGCCATTGATTTGTTTCTGCATAGGCTCCAGCTTCAGCTGCAGCGGAAGGCGATGCACTGCAAGCTGATGAGACAGCAGCAGCTACTGCAGAGGGCAAGTCAGCTGCCAAGTCTGTAGCTGCCCTCGCTGCTACCAAAGCAGCAACCCCTATACCCAAGCAGGCTGCTGCACTTGCTTCAGCAGGGCAAGTCAAAGAAGGCAGCAAGGTCAAGGGAGCTAATGCCAGATTGCAAGGGGAAGAACGCACTCAGGTCAAGCTCATGTACCTCATCAACCCTTGTTTGTTCTAATTTGCTCTAGTTGGCCATAGTGCAAAGCCGCACCTATTTCAATTTGCGCCAACATCACTGCCCATGCAATCCTTGATGAGCGCATTTCAATGGTAACAGTTTATTGTCCGGATTGCACAGGTGATGGCAGATGAACCTGCTCATATTTTGTGCACACATGCACAAATTATATGTTCTGCCTTTGCCGTTGTTAAGGGAGCATTCATAAAACAGTTTAACAATTTCTGATGTTCTTTGTTGCTCATGAGTCCTGGGTGTGAGTCACACGCATCTTGAAAAAGCACAGTCTGGATGTGCTGTACATGCAGCTTAAGCAACTTGTAACTTCTCCAGGATGTTGAGCAGGAGCCACCAGCTGTGAGGACAGCTACTGACAAAGCCATCACAGCGTCCCCAAGAGCCCAATCTGTTGTCAAGCCAACTGAGAAAGGCAGCCCAGGTGATGCTTTACAGCGTATCAAGTCACCTACATCAGTTGGCAAGGCATCTGGATGGAAGACTAGGAGCAGGCCGCACATTGACCTGGATGGCAAGAAGTTTTTGGTAGACACACCAGCAGCAAATGATTCAGCAGTAGGTGGCTTTGCTGCGAGAGTTGCTGGAGCAGATGCATTGGCAATGATGCCTCCAATCCCTGGTCCGCCCCTCACAGAGGGCATACACCCAAAGGATGCTGCCAATGGGGACCCTTCAAGCAGCAAACATGGGAAGCAGAAGAGCGGAAATGATGCATTGCTGGCGCAAGCAGGTGGCAGGTCACAGAGGGCAGGCGATGGCCTGAAAGGCAAGACCCAAGCTAAGCAAGTGACCTCTGAAGCAGAAGGTACTATACATTGGTTGTGTACACCAAATTGCAGTGTATCCCCTGCACGCCCAGCTCATTTGCAAAGCAGAAGAATTCATGACTAAAGATGCATGTGTAGTTGCATTTCTGGTCAAGCTGCTTGCATTCTGCGTTTAGATTTTGTCAGTAGCGTCAATGCCAGTGGAGACTAACAACTGCCTGAAGAATGTTTTGCATCATGATCAAGTGCAGTGTGCAGACAATGCAGCTGTGCTAGCTCAAACAAGCAACTATGCAAGCACGACGATCTGTGTGCAGGTGCCAATCAATCTGAGCTCAAGTATGATGAGGCGGGTGTTTCACCCGCCTCATCATACTCGAGTGATGGTTCCTCCTCAGAAGACCGCTCAGACTCTGAGGAGGAAGAAGTGGGTCCGACACAAGTGGTGTTTGTCCCTGAAGTAGTCACTACTCCTGGGCCCCCAGCAACATCCCTGTCCTCCTCTGATGGCTCCAGTGTGGATTCTGAGTCTTCAGCAGAATTTCAGGAAGATATCCCAAAAACGCAAGAGGTGGTTGCAGGTAGCTGCATGCAGGCTTTCTCATCATTTACTCTTGATCGGCTTGTAGACAGTCTATGCAGCCAGTACGATCCTTTCCCATAGCTTGACGCTACTGACCGAGTAATGGGCTTTCTTATACGGGAACACACTTAGGACACTGACTTTATGCAATGCCTTCTGACATGAGACCTCTCATATAACTTGATGGAGGAGCCAACTCAGATTGCAATTCTTTTCCCAAGTCCACTGTTGAACACACTGTCAAACACATATTTGAGCGCACTGCTTTTAAGTTGAAGCTGTTGAAATACATAATGCATGATTCAAGTTGCTGGCGTGCAATTGCTGCTTATGAGATTTGTTATGCTGAACAAGTGAGGTGCTGCTTCGATTGTGGCTTTGGCTCTTCACCACCTGCCACCATGCTATGCAGGCTATGTATTTGCAAGGTCACCGTGATGCTGTGCTTGTAGCTTTGTCTGCGGTCAGCGGTCAGCTGCAGACCGCAGCTGTTGCCTCTATGGTTCTGCATTTTTGCTTTCTTGTTCACAACATGTGCCATTTGACTATCTGCCTTACCTGGTGCCGAGTACAATCCTGTCGCTCACAATACACAAGGCATGGATGGCAGCTGTGTAATCTTGCAGTTGCTTGCAAAATATACCATTGACAATCTCAAAGGCCTTTTGCTGTTTGGAAGTCTAGCTCCCAAACTATGTTTTGCAAGCTGTGTGTAGGAGACTTGTCTTGTTTGCAACTGATGCAGGAAATGGTGGTGATGACCTGACTGAGGCAGACTACCCCCCGGTACACCTCAACAACACCCTTCAGGCAAGTAGCAGCGGTGACACTGGATCAGGTAGTACAGCAGGCACTAGATCAGGTCAAGAAGAACAGTCCCCTGCTCAGCTTGGTGGCAGCAGCATTGGCAGCGGGTCAGATGAGGAGGAGGAAGATGACATGCAGTCTCTTGCTGACATACCGGGCAATGAAGCAAGAAGTGAGGGCAATGATCATGCAGAGGTACAGAGCAGCTTTTGCAGTAGTTACATTGCTGGCTTCCCAGTGATATTGGAATTTGCCTGATTCACTGCCACATTCTGCAGTGCAGCGCAGTCATGGTGGAACATCTAAAACATGCTTGTTCAGCCTGGCATTTTTATGCAAGCAGCGAATGCATTGACTTGAGATCCATCCGACGCTGCTAGTGAATGCAAAGTCTCTTCCTCAATGTCACTGTCAACAGCGGTGAGGCATCACTTGTTCTTCATTCCACAATACAGCTCTAACAAAGTTTAGTACAGCACTGAAAGCTGACAGGCATGTTGCCTTCTTTCTAACGACGCACACTGTTGTCTTGCATCTAATGAAGGGGGTCCAAGCAGAAGAACAGCAGGAAGCTGCAGGCGGTGAAGAAGAAGGATCTGACAGTGATGAAGAAGACAAGCAAGAGGGCAGAGGCAGTGATGAAGAAGCTGGACATGCAGGGGCAACCCAGGCAGATGTCGTTCCAGAGAGTCCAGGCCCAAGCAAGCAGTCTGAAGTGCTGCCCAGTCCTGCTCCCTCCAAGCGCAGGTCCAAGCCAGCATCCCCTGGCCAGGCAAGCCCACAATCTATTGTGTCTCTCACTAGCAAGAAGTTTTACCAACAAGCCAAGTCTATCTTTCACCTGGTGTCCTGAGTCAGCAATGCCACACACTTGCTCAAGTGTTATTGTCAGCATCTCTAGCAACCGCATAATCTTGTCTGTGTGTACTGTTTGCGGCATTCCCTGACCCCAACAGTTGTTGTCAGATGTCGATCAATTTTCAATAAACGATTGTATGTTGCTAAGTTCATCGCAAGCAGCTGTAATATGAAAATTTGCTATTTGCGTCGTTTTCGTAAGTGTTGCTGTGTATATGTGCGGCGTGTACCCTGCTGTAACGCAAATACTCAATAATGTCTGGTAGTTGGTGTGGTTTTGATGTAGGAAGCCTTTGTGGAGGCAGATGATGATGAGCTTCTGCAAGAAGTTGCTTGCCGGCCTTGGCCAGACTGGGGTCGTGCTGCCAAGCTTTCATCTGTGGTCAAAAGGGCTCTAAAGTTGTGCATCAACAAGCAACGCCTACTCAATGGGGAGAAGCCTGTGCATCAAGTGAGCTCTCCTGCAAAGCTGTTGACCAATGTGTTTTCTACTGCAATCATGTCTCCTGCTGCAAATACAAAGGAGTCTATGCTATTGCATTTGAACGAGTGCATTGTGATGATCATGTGTGCAATCAGGCTTGTTGCCTGGCCGCCACACAATTTTCGTATGCATTGTTGCCAGCCAGTTAGTTCACCCATAGCTGCAGCCTACAGCTGCAGCTCCTGTTTCTGCATAGCAACATTTTGAAGAAAATTCCTGTGTTGCTAGTCGCGTTTGAGCCTATACATAGTGAGAGGATTTGCAAAACTGTGTATTGCTAGTTGCATTTGCGCCTGTCCACATTGAGAAGATTTTGCAAAGCTGCGTATTGTGCAGTTGTATTTTTGACATAAACTGGTATTATAAGTGCAGCTGTACACTGAAGACCTGCGGCCTGAGTGGTGGCCCATGCCAGAATGGAGCACCCATCAGACTGACCGCAAGGCTGACTGCCAGAAGGTGGATGCAATTCTTGCTACTGCATTTGCTGACAAGCCGTAGCAGTGAGCATCACTGCATCAGACAACTGTCTGGTGCCTACTTGTCCTGCTTAGTCATTAGCAAAGAGTTCGGGGAAGCAAGTCATGCTGAGTGTTATGGAGAAGGCACAAGATGGGTGTGCAGACATGCTAGTTGATGCTGATTTGCAACTATGCTTTCGTAACACCAATGCTCGATTGGGATGCTGCTAACACAAATCATTACCATTGCCGGTGCAGGTGTATGAAGCTTTACAGCAACACCTCAAGGCAACTGGCATGCACCACGATTGACCTAGCTCGAAATGCGTGATTGTCTGAAGGTTGATTGACTGTATGCTGATCCTGCTGCAAAAGGATGGGGTCGAACCATTCTGACTTTTCAAATAGCTATAATGCGTCTGCACTGCAGAAAGTCGGAAATCTGCACGCCTCCATTTTGCGCATAGAAGGACCTCATGGTGTCGGTTATCGTGGAAAAGGTCATGCAGCCCGCTGCACAGCTTTTGCCAGTGGTACATGTGTATAGCCTCGCACGTACGCCCATGCAGACGTGCTGGTTCTAGAGCAGTGTTCGGGCAGAAAGGGGTACCTGGCCCAGCCGAATGGCGAAAGGGTGAAAGCCGAAAGCAGAAAGCCGGCGAAATGTTCAAACACTAACCATTTTTGTCGGGAGTTGTGGCGATTGCAGTCGAATGTGGTAACTATGCCAACTGAGTGCATTACGAGCGTCAGTCAAAATAACATTGTGTACAACCTGTGTATCACTTGACA
>JAABUP010002944.1_pt1 | contig 31315 bp, 43 predicted proteins | sample 5559201 | NCBI WGS metagenome assembly JAABUP01 (sample SAMN10711887, study PRJNA513373) | rock metagenome | isolation source: Antarctica rocks | place: Antarctica
CTGTAGTGGTAACATGGCTGCTGATCTTGGTCCTGGTCTCAGGGTTGTAGCCCTTCAGTGGAATGATGACTTCTGCGTCATCCATGAAAGCCTTCACCTTCCTGCATCGCACATGTGTACTTGAGCTCCTGCTGCCTAGTCGCATGCAAGGTGGGCTTCCAACTAGCACAATAGCTTGTAGTTGTGAACTGGTACAGAAAAACCCATGCATTGGCAGTCTGCATTGTGGATGACACAACGTAATACATAATATGCACTATGAGCGGGTATTGTGGACCTGCAATGGAGACACATTAACACATGCCAACATGGACTGCCAACACTAGCCTTGTCTCACGAATGCAAAAACAATACGCCTCTGCATGTGTTGCCAAGAGATGATTGGCAATGCAGCTGACAAGCAGGCGTGCATAAAGCAACTGCCTATAAGCATACCTCATCTTGATGGGTGGCTCTATCGGAATGCAGCAGAACTTGCATCTGATCGCCTTTGCTGAGATTGTCTCCATGCACTCAGGACATGTTGTTGGCGGGAAGAAGTAAGCTGACAGCTTGGAAACTGCAGCACAAGACAAGGACCTCTCTGCAACTTAGTGCGGCCTTGAAACTAAGGTGGAAATTCACATATTGGACAAAACTACCTGGCAAGACCACAGCATAGTAGACTATCAAACAGGTAAACAGGAACGTCAATGCCTTGTTGATCAGGTCTCCATAGGCAAATCTGGACCTGCAGGACATAACAAGCTTTGTCAGGATCTGGGCTGCAGCAGCAATTGTCTATGGCTGAACTCTGCAGGTACCTGTGTATTGTGAACGTTAAACTGGCAAAGTTTGGCTGGCCTGCTATTGCAGCGATAAGTGGTGTGATGATGTCTGCAACCTGCTCAACCAACATCAGATTGTATGTGATTCAAGACGGTTGCGGCGGAAGCTTACACCTGGCATTTACAAGTCAAGTGGCCACACGTCGGGAATCTACGGCAGTATACGGAGGCGACACATCATGGCCCTTAGCATCTTAAGGCAAAGCCAAAGCACGCGGTCCGTTCTTTCGTTTCCCAAATGGGTCAGGCTTGCTCACCATAGCATTGACCAGGTTGAGAGTGGCTCCTCCGATCACGACAGCCACAGCCAAGTCAACAATCTGAACACGACATCATGTCACATTGAGAAACAAATCAATCAAGATGCGACGCGACGTCGTGTTCACATGCGGCCGGGCTCGGCTGCGCAAAGCCTGTCCGATCAGCTACGTGTATGCAGCAGGCCGTGCACGTAGCCGATGGTTTCCCAGCTTTGAAGATTACCTTTCCTTTCAACAGAAAGTCTCGAAACCCTGAGACACTGCTGCCCATGCAGCTTGCGGCCGCAACCCCTCCTTTCTGCAGCTGGGCAGGGTCCAGGGTAACCGGCATAGCTGTACAACAATTCCGACCGGTTCGCATGACCGCAAATACTCTGCGTCAACCAAATTTGTGCTTGCGCTTTGCAACCAAGTCGGCTTTGTGCGGACGGTTGACTGTATGTCCGCTGCTGTTCAATGTCAGCGATGATGGACTCTGAAGCAGGCTTCTTGCTTTGTCGCTGAGCGTACTGTAGACGGAGCACGTTTACTTGGAGTAGGTTTTTCAAAGTCAAAGGAAACCAAAACAAAGGAAGTTCAAACTTTGAACGCTCGCAAGTTTGTTTTGCGTCTACTGTCAGTGTGCCCGCCCGGCTACAAGTTGTGTCCAGCGTTGCCAGCAGTATCGCCGACTGCACATAGCGGATTTCGCAGGCCTCACACCTTGTGCCTGGTGTGTGCGACCTGGTCCGTCCGTCGCAGCCGCGATCTACGTTGTCTTGCACACGTCTGCAGCTGCATCTGATCACACCCTCACCGTGTTGCGCCTGTTGTTTTGCAACCTTGAGGTCAAGCTGAAGTAGCTCATCGACTTGTCTGTTCAGCTGAATCTCGGTTTCAGCTTCCCCCCGGTACCATGCGACGAGCACGGGGCATGCACAACCTGTCCAGCCTTGCGGGTCAACTGGGTTTGGCTGCTGTAGTGGTTGCAGCACTCTTTGTGTTGCCCGCTTCAGCAGGCACACCTCACTTTGATGTTGCGGCAGACTTGAGCGGTGTCTTGGCAAAGTCACTGCAGTTTCTCCGGTTAAACCTAAACAGCATTTTTGGGTACAGCACTTCACCTGCCCCAGCACCAAGTCGGAGTCTCCTGGACGCAAACACCACCGACTGCTTGCTGCCAGTTTGGACCTGCCCAAGCTGCATCAATGTTCCAGACAGCGTGTACCAGACAGTGTTAAACACCACCTGTGAGGCTGTGACGGGCCTGGACCTTTTCGTGTGTGGTTCGTCCATATTGGATGCAAGCGTCGTGACAGCGGTACAGAGCAGGCAGTGCGTCCAGACGTGCGCCGGAAGCACATCTCTTCAGTGTCCGTCATCACCTGCCATTGCGCCTGCGCCTGCTACTACCGCTGGTGTGATCGGGATATCTCCTGCTGCGAGTCCAGCAATCTCTGCTGTGACTTCCTCGCCCACAACTTCTGCCCCTGTCACAACATCTCCTGCAAAACCTATCACCACCAACTCCTCTCCTGCATCTTCTCTGCCAACTGCTGCGGCCCCTGAAGCAGAAGCACGCCAGTCCTTTTCAGGTGCCAGTTTTACACTTCACGTCATGCATGCATTCTATACAACCATATTGCAATGGCAGGCTTAAGCAGCACATCCAACGCTTGCCTGCATGATTTTATCAGTGCTGCCAATATGTGTTGCATCATGGCTGCAACCAGACAGCAACAATCCATGTTTAAACATGCATGCCAACACCAACTTCTGTGATGACATGCAGGTGCTCCAGCTCCCCTACCAGCTAGCTGCAATGCAGGTGATGCTACATACGCCTGTGCCTATGGTGGCTGCACAGACTTTGTGTCCCCCGACATGTATGCCTACCTCAACGCTGCCAATACCACCTGCATCACAGTGCTCAGCCAGGTCATCTGTGGCTACTACGCTGTGGACCAGAGCACGTATGATGCTGTCACCAAGGGCAGCTGCACCCTCTCCTGCCCCCAGCAGAGCAAGACCTGTGGCAGTGTGGCTACCCCCAGCCCTGCCCCTGCCACCCAACCCCTGTTTGGTCCCTCTCTTGCACCCATTCAATCTCCCATCCCTGCTTCCCCTACCCCACCTGCTGCATCACCAGAGCCAACACCCACAATATCTGCTATCACAGGCTCAGGTGCATCACCGTCATCACCCACCCCTACCGCTACCCCCACAACTCCTATCCCTGCGTCCCCAGAAACCAATCCTGCCTTGGAGTCTACAGTTGTCCCACCACCATCTGCATCAGCTTCACCCTACCCCTTGCCAGAAACCTCTAGTGCAGCCCTACCTCCTGTCACAGGGCCCTCCCTTGCTCCTGCTATTGCTCCTGGTGCTTGCCCCACCTCCACCTGCCTCAGGCCTCAGTATCAATGCGGGCCAATGTCAGAGTACCGCATCTCCCTTGCCCTGCATACTGCCATTGATGAAGCCACCAGCTGCACCCCTGACTTGGACCCCGACTTCTGCATTGTGGACGAGTTCATTGTGGAGCTTCCTGTATGGGATGCTGTCAAGTCCAACAACTGCAGCTACTCGTGCTTGGATGGCAGCTCTCTAACATGCTCTGCCATGGCCCCTGCACCAGCAGCAGTTGCTTCACCAGCTGCTACCCCAGCAGTCACAGCTTCTTCTAGAGCTTCACCAGTGCGTGTTCCCAGTCCCACAGCTGTACCCACCTTGGCACCCACCCTAACTCCCATCCCAACCCCTGTCCCCAATGCCAGCTGGGCTGCACCTGCCCCAGCTGCACCCTCCCTCACAGGCCTGGCTCCTTTTGTGCTCAACTTCGGCACCTATGGTGACTGCAGTGTGGAATGTGGTGGCGGCAATGCTACAAGGGCTCTCACTTGCGTCAGTCAAGCTTATGGCTTGCCTGTTGAGCTCAGCAACTGCCAGTACAACATGTCCACCATTGCTAACTTGACAGGCAAGTTTCCCTCTTTTGTATGCGAACATGTGATGATGAGTTTGATCTGTGTGCACTCAAGAGGCCTATTACTCACTTGTGCAGAAGTCAACCTGCTGCAACTCTGTGAAACTTCACTCTGTACTGTTGTGCATTGGTGGCAGATCCACTTTTGCTGCATGCTCAATTGTTTGGCCGCTTCTAATTATGAAGTCATGACATCCACAGCGATTGATGACTGCAGAGTCCTGCAACACAGCACCATGTGGGCAGTACAGCTTTGTTGTGGGTCCCTGGGGATCATGCTCAGCCCTGTGTGGGGACAGCGGCACAGCAGAGCGTAATGTCACATGCGTGCACAATGGCGCAGCAGTGGACTCCACATCTGCTGAGTACACTCAAAACTGCCTGCCGTTGGGCGAGCCAGTCAGCATTGAGCAGTGCTTTGCCACACCTTGTGAGGCTTACATGTGGGAGACTGCTGCCTGGGGCAGCTGCACTGGCGGCATGCAGAACAGGACTGTGTCCTGTCAGCGCATCAAGGGTGGTTCAGCTGATGCTGCGGTGGGTTGCTCTTCACTTTGCTATGTTCAGATGGCAGTCGTTGCTTGTGCTGTTGGTTTTGCTGTACTGTGTTGCTGTGTATGCTTCAGGAGCTGACTACGGTGATCTACCTCCATCCAGCAATCAGTCATAGCTGGCAGCATCCAGCATCAGTCAGACCACTGACTGCTTGTGATTTCAGCTGCACTGAAACACAGTCAGACCTGGCTATCTTCCTGCACAACTTGCTGCCTTGCTGCCCATTGAATCTTATCAACTACATGGGTACCTACACTACGCATCCGTATATTGCAGGTCTGTACAAGCCAACTTGGGTACTCTCCGCTGTCATCCCGCCTGTGCAACACCTTCACATGCAACACCACGGCAGACTGCTCCAACAATGGTGTCTGCAATGCCACCACCTCTGCTTGCCAGTGCCAGTCTGGCTACACAGGCCCCAACTGCGCCATCTCCACAGGCTTGTGCAACACCACTGCAACAGCCTCCAACAGCAGTGCAGCTGGCAGCAACTCTACAGAGATCTGCTGCAGCACAGGCATTGTCAACAGCAATGGCACATGCTGCAACTCTGGTGAGGGTGATGCTGCAAGGCTTGCTTGTGATTCCATGAAGCATGCTTGCATTTGCATTTCCACCTGTTATTTGCTGCACAATGCAAGATCCTTGCAAGGCTTGCATTGGATGCATGATGGGCAAACAGTGTGATGTCAGCTGATATGGCAGTCTGCATTGACAGCAACAGATCCTCTGTGCGTCAGTACTTATGTCTGTATAGCGCTGATAGCTTGCATCAACATGCTTCCTCCATTGCTCCAGGTGTTGTCAGTGATGCTGGCACCTGCTGCGCAATGAACACAACTGCTGGAGCCAGTGTCACCCTAGACAGGGCAGGCCAGTGCTGCAGCCAAGGGCTGGATGCATGTGGTGTTTGTGGTGGCAATGGTCTCACAATAGACTTCACCGGCACTTGCTGTAATGGGGCGCTGGATGCTAGTGGGCTGTGCTGTGCCTTGCCCCATGTGGTGGATGACTTTGGAGTGTGTGCTGGCAACTCGTCCACTGGAGTGATTGTGCTGGACCTGACTGTGCTGTCTTCCAATGTGACAGGTGAGCTTGTCGGCCATGGTCTGCACCTTTGATAGAATGGTTGTTGCTGCTTTGCCAAGTCGGCTGATAGGGTTTGATGGCGCTTGAGTTGCATGAGTTGCATGTCTTTGTTACATCCTATGGGCCTTTGCAGACTGTCAGATCAGCCAAACCCAGTGCGACTGTACTTGAGAATATACATGTATTGCATGCACGTTTCTGGGCTGGGCACATCAGCAGCATTGGCAAAACCAACAAGTGCTGCTGTCAAGAGCAGACCCTCATACCTTTGAGCTGCCTTTGCAGTGTGTCAGTAGTCTTCAAACAATGCACTGCTTGTCTTTTCTGGGTATCAACAAACATTTGTTTTGCTGTGCAGGGCTGGCTAATGCAAATTCATCAGCCCATGCAGTTTTTGCCACCAACTATGAGACTCTGCTGGCATCTGTGCTGTCAGTGCCTGCCAGTCAGGCTCAGCTGGAGAGTCTACAGACTGGCACTGCATCGGCACCTGCACCTGCTCGCAGAAGGCTTCTTGATTCTCAGGTTGGTCATTGCAAAAAGATGGCAGAAGTTGCAGTCAAATGCACACTATGTGGTGTCTTATGTGCTGCAGCTTTGTGCATTCATTCAAAAAAATCAGCTTTATTGAAATATCCAACCGAGCAAGTGGGCTTGGCAGAACTGCTGCTTGGACAGCATTATCTTGTCATGCTGCTGTGAGTGGTCATCTGCAGTAGCTAGCTTGGCACTGCATTTTCTTTACTCTGTTCTGGGTTTAAAAGTGCCTTTGGGCATTTTCAAGGGACTCATTTCCAATCCACAACGGAGTAAAAAGACTTGTACTCATACAGGCTTTAGCCTCATGACTCTGCTCGCCCTAGATGGCTGGGTCATGTGTTGAGAGGCCATGTTTGACAGACAAGGCAGATGCGAAAATTCAATACTCTTCTGCTTGTGCAGGCTGTTGAGTCTAGCAAGCAAGCAGGCACAGGCGATTGGAGCTCACGCTTCAGAAGCTTCCTGGTTCACAGTGCACAGCTGACGCATCTGGATTCCCTTCTGGCATCAACAAGCCAGCCTGCTACTGTTGTCCCTCAGCCTGTAGGCATGGCACCATTCCTTGACATCTCCTCGTCCCCATCTAAGCAGGTCAGCATGCTGAAAGCCTGGACTGCATTTGTCTTCAAGGCTTCTGTGAGCTTTGTGCCATCATATGCAGTGCAAGAAATACATGTTTGCAGGCAATGCAGGGATTCTGTTGCATCATGTTGCCATGTGCCGCTGCAACAGCAAGTTGTTCACACTGCCAGCACTGCTGTTCGTTTGTTGTTGCATCGGCATGGCCAGCTTTGTTGCTAGCCTCTAAACTGCTCCATGTCTTCTGAAGCATCAGCGCAGTTCCACTGGATTTCAGTGCAAAACAAAAGTGGCATGCTGCCAGCACTACACTTTGTGTATCCCACCCTTTCAACTTGATGCAGGTGCCAATTTCACGCAGCTTGCTGGCTGCGTCACCATACACAGTCAGCACATCTGCATGGATCAGCCCACCCTATGCTGACTTGACCTACCCAGAGGTCCAGGATCTCATCCAGGCAGCATACTCCAACACCACAAATGCTGCTGGCCTTGCTCTACAGCAGCTAACAAGTTTGAGCAAGCAAGGAGTGGCAGGGAATGGTCTGTGTGAGAATGGAGAGATGCCCAGCTCTGTAGGCAACTTCACAGGTGAGCTTTTGCAATTTACAACCATTTGTAGCCTCAAAGATCAGGTGCAGGTTTGACATTGTTGATCGAACGCTCTCTGGCGCAATGTAGTCGACGCACTTGCTTTGGCTGTTGTACTTGTTCCCACGGTCACAGCATATTGCTATTGGACATCTGCTGGAGGTGTATAAGCTTGTTGCCTGACTGCCTTAGCCTGGGCAAATGCCACTAACCTTACCATGCCTTCAAGTCAGCAAACACTGCAACATGGGCTGACAAGACTACCTCGAGCGCAGGAGTGCCATCAGATTGCCCCATTACATTCCACCCCATCCCTGCCAGCTCAGGCACAAGCCAGTGCTCAGGACATGGTGCACCTGTGGCTGCCCAGGGCACATGCCAGTGCTATGTGGGTTATGACGGCACAACCTGTGGAGTGTGTGCTGATGGGTACCAGCTGGCAGGTGGTATCTGCCAGCGCACCCTCACCAGCTTCAAGGCTCAAGCTGCTTTGGCGGCCATTGCGCAGAGCAATGCTTCCAGTACTCAGAAGGTCAGTGCCAGAATCAGTCGCTGATGATGTCATGTCGCTGTCTGTGTGCTAAAGCTGTGTAGAAGCCAGTTGGCCAGTTGAGTGTGTGGATGTCCTGATGGCACACCTTTTGTCAATGCTTGATCAGGACTTGCTATGTGACTATACCGTCAAGATTTGCCTGGGTGGCTCAAGCGGTCCATGAGTGTCTCTTGGCCAACAGCAGCTGCAGCTATTGCAATTTCTGTACCAAGAACCTCATCAACAGCTACATTCATCATGAAGTTTGCATGAGGTGGCTTGCAGCCATGAGCTATCTCTGAATGGACAAGTCTGACATGGATCCCATTTGGCTGCAGACAGCAGGAGCTTCTGTGGGTATGATTGCTGGAGCAGTCATTGCAGGAGTGGCAGCCATGCTTGTGGCCTTGGCTCTGTTCACCACTTACAGACGCCGCAGGTCACACAGCAGGCATGTGTACATGGGTGCCAAGGGAGCCACAGGCAGAACCAGCGGGTCAGTCACAACTTGTCATGCCCAAAAGCCTCAATGCGATGTCCATCTGGCACAAACTGCATGCATCAATATGCTATATGGCTGGTACAGACTGAGCCCTCATACATGCATAGTCATGATTTGCCTGTAGTTAGTGCATGGGTCAATGCATTTGCCTGTGTGCTCAATGCCTTTGCAATATGCAATACATCAACATGCATGACAAGAGCATCATTGAGTTGAGTACTTATGACATACAGGGCTTTCACAGCAGCAAGCAGCCAGGGCAGTCGGAGCTCATCAGGGCTGAGCGGGGGGATGGCCTGGGCTTTCCAGGACCCAGAGCATGGCAGCACCACCTCTAAGGCCTCTGGGGCACCCACCACAACCTTTGTCAACCCTGAATATCAGCCCCTTGCCACCAACCGCTCCCAAGTAAGCTGCTCAAGCTGTGTGGTTGATGTCCCTTGTGCTGCAGTATGCATTGCATGATGCTGAATAGAGCGAGGTACAAAAACAATGCACTATGCATTACTGTTGTCATTTGTAGACCAGCCCATTTGGTAGTCTGTGTTCAGTCACTGTGCAAAGCATGACACTAACAATGATTCAAAGCATATACGCGCAGACTTTGCTGTTCTAGAAGCTTGCAGCAGCGACTGCAACGGGCGACCATGCAGGGTTGCCTGTATGTTGTGCTGCTACCATTCATGAGGCGTGTGCTTGCAGGTGAGGGTGCAAGAAGCAGAGACCTCCCTATCTGGCCAGCAGCGCAGCAACTTCAAGATGGTGGTGGTGAACAACAAACCCATGCACAGCTGGTACAACTGGCTCACTGCTGCTGGTGTCACTGAAGACCAAGTTGAGGTGGGCCATCACACCAATTGCTACTGTTGGCTTTGCACATGCAGCTTACTGCTGCCGGTGGCTCCTTGCCTCTTTTCATGGACAATTTACCACCTTCGAGCAGTTGCTCTGTGTGTATACCCCATCTGAGGCTTTCTGACAAGCAATTACAGAAGTCTGCTGTTTATGTTGTCTGCAACTACCAGTATGGTCAGCTGCTTTTCTGATGACTTCAGTCTTGTTGGAAACAATGATGACACCAGAAATGTTGTGTGCCTGCAGGTACGCAGATTGGGTGATGGCGAGAGGGACACAGAGAGGGGTCCAGCTTCCCCGCCCCCTGCCAAGAAGCCCTCCCTGCTGAAGAGGGCCTATGACCTGACTGTGGGCAATCCTGCTGACTCTACTGTCTCCACTGCACCGTCTAACAGGCAAGTCCTTTTGTATCTGCTTGGAAGCTGGCGCTGAGCTTCTGCTACATGCAGAGCTTGAGAAGCCTATGGCTGCTATGAAACACATGTCTGGTGCTTCTGCATGGAGCTTTTGGGATGCAAAATCTGGCTCTGATGTAGCAGTGGTACTGAAATGAGAATTGTGGTGTGTAGCACACTGCCAGATAGCATGGCTTTGTTTTCATCACGGCAACAGTCTGGCCAGTCTGGATAAGCCTAATTAGCTTTTCAACAGACATCATGCAAACACTCAGCAGCAACTTCTGATCATTGACACACATGATGAGTATCATTCAAGCCTGTTGCAGTGCTGTTTTATGGTTTACACGACTGAACACAGCATGTATTGTGTTGTAGGGGTTTCTTGGGCGGCAGTCTGGTGGAGTCCAACAACAGGAAGCGTTGTGGTGGTGCTGGAACAGCCTTCACCATCATGGAGCCTCAGTACTCAGACATGGACCACCAAACTGCTGACAAGAAGGCTTGCAGGTGACAACAGCAGCCTCTCCACCACGCTCCACACAAGCATCTGACTATGCTTGCACTGATATCATGGCAGCATCACACAGATGTGTCTTCATGCCTATGCATGTACAAGGCTGCACTGATGTTTGCTGGTGTGAACCCACTTGCAGCCGGTGCTGACACGCTCTCACCAGCTATCAACTATTCTGCCCCTGCAGATGTCAGTGACGCTGCAACCTAGATCGTCTGCTCATGTGCCTTTTGTTTGTTTTGTGTTTGAAAACAGTGGTTGGCACATGCAGGGGCTCTCTTGCATTCTCAAATAGTAGTGATGCATCATCTGACGCCGGCTCAGCGGCCAGGGCAGGTCGCGGCGCCTATGGGTTGACCGTGGGTGAGGGTGGGTCAGGAGGCATTGGCAGAGGGGGTCAAAGTGCACGCAGGGGAGGGACAGCACTGTTTGAGGGTGCTCCATCTGAGGCAGGTGACAGCCGCAGGGCTGGCAAGAGCAACATCTATGGCACTATGGCCTTCTCTGACGTGGAGAAAGAGAATGAGGTACGCGACAATTTGCATTGCTGAGCTGTGACAAAACCATCAACAGCCTGTCTGGTCTGTTGATCAGCTTGAGAATAAACTCTGTCTAGACATGTTGCGTTCCTGTAGCATCCTGACATGCCTCTAGCTATCCATGCTGTCATTCATATCTTGCTTCTGTGCTTGACAATGCAGTCCATGCGGGCTGACTCATGAGTCATGCATGCCACTGGGCAGTTCCTGCTGAACCCTGGAAGGTTGTGCTTTGCATGCAAGTTGAGCCGCCATGACAGGCATGCAGTGCCACCATGTGCAGCTCTGAGCTTGTTTCCTGTGCTCTCAGGGCGGACTGATGAAGCGTATTAGCAAGGGTTGGAGGCGAGGCAGCAGCTCCCAAGGCACAGCCAGCACTGTCACAAGCTCAGGAGCTGACAGCCGTGGCAGTGCACGCTCTGGCGGCATGGCCTCTATTGCCTTCACCGGGTCATCTGGGGGGCGCAGCAGGCACCACAATTTGTTGATGGAAACCAATATGGCCTTTGAGAACGGCAGTGATGGTGGCCGCACCAAGAGGAGCCATGGAACTGGCTTCTTTGCCTTTTCACAGGTGGGAAGGGGGGGGGGGGGGTGCGCATCCCTGCAGGAATCACTCACGTTACAGCAACTGCAGAAGTCTTGCCCCAGGACAAGACAATGGCCCACAATGCCCATCTCATGTGCCGTTGCACTTGTGGTACCTGCCTGCAGCAGCTGGCTTGTGTGTGCGTAGATGCCAAGCAATGACTTTGGTTTTGTGTTCAAAAACTCTTTCTAGCAAAAAACTTCCTTTCAAAGTTCAATGGTGTCTCTTTGCTTTGATTAGGAATGAGGAAGATGCTGTGCTTGAAGGTGAGGCATGCATCGTGCTAACATGCACCAAGCCATCGTGGCGCATGTAAAGTCAAAGGTGCTCTGTGTCACTACAGGCAGCTGAGGAAGAGGAAGAGCGTCGCAACAACAGGCCCAACTTTGCTCTGTCTGAGGACTTGAATGCAGCCCAGCCCACCTCAGCCCCAGCAGGTGCCAGGACAAGGAGGGCACCCTTGAAAGAGCTGGGCCGCACTGAAAGCATCCTGTCTACTCAGTCCACACGCCGTAACTATGCGTACAGTCTGGAGGCTGCCCCAGATGCACACCCCACTCGCAAGCATCTGAATACCTTCTCGGTCAGTAATTGACACTGCCAACTTCAGTCAAGTCAATGCTAGCCTGTGGGCAATTCAATGCAACAAAGCGTGCTTGTGAGAACACAGCGGAATGTGCAAGCGGGCTACTTGTGCGCTTTGCCGGCCCTATGACACTGCTGCTGTATCTGGACCTGTTTCACCTGTCAGATGTATGTCTTGCAAGACGCTTTTCGATGCTGAATACGCTTCATGTGCTTGACAGCAGTCAATGGTACGCGCAGGCTATTGATGCTACTGATGACTCAGAGGAGCCAGGCTCAAGCCATGTGAAGAACCCTAGCCAAGCCTCCTTGGCTACTTCCACCACAGGTGCCCTTTTGACTTGACCCTATCTTGCCCTTTAGCCTGGCTTGATTCAAGCCTTTACTGTATGCTATATGACATGCCTTTATTGTACGTTATATGACATGCCAGTGCTTGCATTGCAGGCTTGCATGTGCACTGTGACTGTAGATTAGTCAGTATGCTTGACACAAGGTACTCCTTTCACAAAAGACATGTTTGATGACACGCTCTGTTGACTTGTCTGTAACACAGTTTGTGACTGCAGGCTCTGATCAGTCTGCAGCTCAGCTACTGAGGGGTTGATTGACCTCAGACGGCAGCAAAGGGCAGAAGGCAAGAACACCATCTTGATTACAGCAAAGGAAAGCACATTGTGCCCTGCCACAGTTGGCAATGCTTGGTGTTGAAGAGAGCAAAGAGCTGCTTTCATGTTGACTTCAGAGGCAATAATGCTCTGTTTGCTGTCTCCAATAAGTACATCTCAGCAGCTGGCAGGAAAAGTTGTGTTGACGATATGAAGAATAAGTAGGCTGGAGCAGACTGCAGCATAGACCAACAAATAAGAGTATACATTGCTTGGTCCAACAGACCAAGCGTGTTCTGCTGTGTCCACCAAATGAATAACAGTTGTTTAAATTGACCACACAGTTGCCAAGACCCTTTTCAAGCTGTTTGTCATTCCTTGAACTGCCTAGTTGTGTTGCTGCTAGCTGACACAATGTCAGTGACTGTTGGTTGTAACAAGTAATGGATGCCTAGCTCACGAGGTTGCATTGAGTGAGTGATGCAAAACTGTGTGTTAGTTGGTCGTCTTCAACAAGCCAAACTTGCCAATCTTGTACTGCATGCATGATCATGGTATCAAGTTCAATGCACATGCATGTGGTCCATATGGTGCTATTTGCATCAGACAAGCACAGCAAGTCTAATTGCATCTTCATGGGGGATAGTGTCAGCAATTCAGAAGGAACTAGTGTGCAATATCATGAAAGCATTATGCAAGTCAAAAAGCAACAATTGTTGAAGCTTTGTGTGAGAGGTTATGTAGTCAAAGAAGCAACAGGAATTGGACAGCAACACGATGTGTGTGACATCCACATGCAGTTCAAACTTGAGGTCATTCATATGAATGGACCAATAGAGCAAAGACAAATAGGAGCAGACACTGTCATATTTCAAGCCATCAGAGCATTCAAGTTATACGCTTTGATGATGCCCTTCTGATTGTGCACTGGGGCAGACAAAACACTGGACTCAGTTTGCAGAACTGGCGTTCTGATACGCCTGGTCGGCATGTGAACAGGTCCACTATGGGATGGCGCTGACTGCATTGCCTCATGTTCCTGATTCCCGACAGGTACAGGCTTCTGACGATTGTCACCTTGAAACGCAGCTTCATTGGCATATGCTTGGCACAGTGAAATTCCTGCCTGATTGTGATCCTGCCGAATCTGCTGCAGCTGCGTTGACGCTTGGGCATAGCTGGGCTGTGCAGCATCTGGCACTGACACCGCTGACGGCTGTTGTACAAGCCCAGCTTGCATCAGCATCCCCATCAAGGGGGGTTGATACCCCCCTGGCAGAGCTGGGTACCACGCATGCTGCACCCAAGGAGATGCACCTGCCACTGAATCTGCTGCAGAAGCTGCTTGGGAAGCATTTGTCACCTGCAGCGCCTGACCCTCTTGACCAAGACTCTGCTGCTGATGCTGCAGTGTACCCTGCTGTGGATGGTACCTTGCAGGACCATACCATGGCTGCACGTGTGCTTCAGCCACGCCCTCATAATTGCCTACACCAGCTGCCTGGCTGAACTGCTGAGCCTCGCCATACCTTAGCCTGCTACTCATCCTTGGCTGCTGTGCAAAAGGCTCCTGCACATACTGCTGCTGTCCCTGTGCAACAGCAGCAGAGGATACAGGAGGCTGCATAGCAGCATATGGGCTGTAGGGAGGTGTGACTTTGTACGACTGCAGCTGCTGCTGATGCTGCTGCTGCTGCTGCTGCTGCTGCTGTTGCTGTTGCTGCTGCTGCTGCTGCTGCTGCTGTTGCCAAACAGGAGGTGTGTGACGGACAACATGGTCAGTATATGACACTCCCAGCTGAGAAGCTGCGCCTGGCATGTGACCATAACCCTGTGATGGATGCTGCAGTTGCTGTGGAAGCTGCTGGAGCTGGTGGTGAGGCAGGTGCTCAGGTCTTGGGGATCTGGGTATGCGGGATCTAGCCAACAGTGCTGCTCTAGCTGCACCTGGAGCCTTACCATGTGGACCTGCACATCAGCACAGACAGGGGCAGATTCAGGCTGGCAAAGGCAACTATGTATCTAATACACATGGTAAGACACGGGTTATTGAGGATATTGTAAAAGCACTGTGTCAGTCTATGTGCAGTGCAGCTGTGTAAGCTCCCCTGAAAGTGCTTGCTGGAGTTTTTGTTCATGCCAAATGCCATTCATTGCAATTGATTGCTCCAAGTTGCGAGCCATCGTAATGCTGCTTCAAACTGCAAGTTGTTGCATGTTGCATTTGGGTCCTGTTGGTCCTGCGGAAATGATCCAACATGCAGTGACCACCAGTGCTGACACTGTGATGACACGTCAGCTGCATGGTGTTGGGCACACCATTTTATGCGACATCAAGAGTTGTACCTGTGAGGCCCCTAGCAACAGCAAAACCGCTTCGTCCACTGCATGGGGCTGAAGCAACAGATGGAGAGGGATGCAGCTCCGGCAGCTGCAGTCCAGCCTCAGGCCTTCTGTCTGCTCCTTTCACAGCAGGCAAACCCAGATGCTGCCCATCGGCTGCTGCCACTGAGAATGGCTTCGAAGGGAGACCATGAGGTGTTGCTGTGGGGGATGTAGGCGGAAGAAAGAAGGAGGGCTGCCTTGTGATGGGAGCTGAGACACTGCTGGGGAGGATTGCCTGTGGATGTGGCGTCTGCCCAACTGCAGACAACCATGCACATCTCCATGGACATGCAGAGGTAGCAGCCATAGATAAGCATCAAGGGCAACAGAAAGAGAGGAGCAACACATTCGGGTGGATTTATGCTGGATGGAAATAATGAACGGCAGGAAAACCACTGGAGTAGATGCCTGAGTCACACCACTGTTGTGTAGTCAATCAGAAGGGCTTGGTGGACCTAAGCTTCTGCATGACAAATGTGGCATGGTACGTGCTCTGGGCTTGAGTCTTTATACTGTCGTGATGCACACAACGCAAATGCAACATTTGGTGCAGTCAAGCGGCACAGGCGGTTTCTTGACTTGCCTCCAGATTTGGCAGTCAAGCTAGACAAGCGAGCATCCAATCTTGCCAATGAGCTTTGCAGCAATCGCTGCTCTGCTGAGTTGCTCATATCAACAGAATCCCTGCCCACAGCCACAGCGGCAGCATGCTTGCCATCTGAGCCTGGCAACTGGTTTTTGCCTTTGCCTTTTGCCCTTGTCCTGCCCTTCGTGCGCATGTTGCTGCCATTTGGCACAGGTCTGGCCAGTGGGCAAGGCGGCCCATCAGCAGCAGCTGCAGCGCATGTCTGTCTGAGGGGACTGTCGGCTGTCTCTGGCCCCTTTGCACCAGCCCCAAGCCTTGGGGCAAAAGCCCTGCCAAATGGCCTGAGCTGCTGACTCTGGCTGCTGTTAGTCATGCCTGGCTTGGCTGGGCCTGGCTTGGCATCATGCGGCGCATGCAACCTTGAATGCCGTGCAGGACTCAGCAACTTGTCTGATGTTGCCTGCACAGGAGCTGTGGTGTTATTGGTGGCTTCCCACTGTAGCTCAGGTGGACATCTGGGCTGCATCACATCACCAGACACACTGTTGTTGTGCTGCTGCGGGAAGCCAAGCTGATGGTCCAGTCTCTTCAAAGAGCCCACCAGCTGCGACTCTTCATCCAAGACAGACTTAGTCTGTTGCTGGGCTGTCTGCAGTGATGGGCCATCTTGACGCTGCAAGGCTGCTGTGCTGCACCTATTCTGCAGTTGTCCTTTGTGACCGGTGCTGTGACGCTGCAGTGGTGCTGTGAGTGGCTTGAATGGGTGTTGCTCACGCAGCTGTGCTTGCAGACCTAGGCAAGGTGAAGGCTCCCTTGCAGCATTAGAGCCTGCCTTTCTCTTCGGTAAGCCTGCCCTTTGGCTGACACAGTCCGCCCTTCGCACGTCTGAGCCTGCTGTTCTGCCCACTGACCCATGCCTGCTGGCACGAGGTCGCACTGTCTCTTTATGAACCAGGGTCTGCCTGCTCAAGCTTGCAGCTTTTGTCTCAGGTTGACTCATCTGTGGCTCAGGCTGAATCAGCTCAGCAGCTGACTCAGCAGCTGATTCTGGCTCACTGCATGAAGAGCTGGCTTCTGTAGCAAGTGTGGATGCATACCTGTGGTTGGCTGACATCACAGTGGATGGCCTGGAGGCCATTGCTGACAATGGCTGACCAATGTCCGACGCTGCATGATTGTCAGCTGCCTGAGCAGCTGCCTGAGCAGCTGCATGAGCAGCTGCTGGCTGGCGATAGGACCCAATCAGCAGCCCATGGGTGGAAGCTTTGCCACCTTTTGGCTTGTCAGCCTGCATCATGAATGGGGGATCATGCACGGGTAGCTCTGCTATGACAGCAAAGCTGCCAGCTGCCACAACTCAACGCAAGCTGTTGTTGCTCAGAACAGGCAGTGAGCTTTTGAGAGCACTGGCATGGCTCAAGATACAGTGTCGCATCCTGGAGCCTCACGTGCATACTTTTGCAGTGAGTACAACCATGCATGACATACAAAGCAAGTTACAGATTGCTTCAGGAGTGGCATCATGGCACAGCACAGCCTGCCAGACACCTGGAGTGCCAGAACAACTCAATATAGAAAGGGCAATGGCATATAAGCACCAGTGTACTTAGGTGCTGTGTGCCCCTAAGACAAGGACTACCTGAGCAGGCTGCTTGTTGGCTGTAGCAGTACGCATGTGTGCTTTGTGAGCTGCCAGCTGTTGTACCTCCTTCTGCTGCTGCTCGTTCCTGTGCCTAGCCTGCCTAGCAGCCATTGCATAGCTCCCCTGCTTTGTCAGCGGAGCCTCTGCAGCTTTTGGGGTCACAGCGGGACTCAGGGCTCTTGGCTGCAGCCTTGACTGGCCCTGAAGGGCTGTTTCGGCCATGCCCTGCTGTGAGGCTGTCGGCTGGTCCTGTGGCTGGACCTCCAGCGCTGTTTCACAGACATGATGGGCATTCCCAGACAGCCCTAGCTGAGATCTACTACTTGTCTGTGCTTGCTGACAGCTGCTGCCAACATGCCCCGGCTGAGTGCACCTGCTGCTCAACTGATTCCTGTGTCCTGAGCTCCCAAACTCACTGGCATGTTGCACTGTGTCTGCATCACCGCCTTGCTCAGCCACATCTGCAGATATGGCGGCGGCTTGCTGGGGTGATGACACGGCTGCATTTGAAGGTTGCCCACTTGGTCTTCCCTCTGTCTGCAATCCACTGCCCCGCTCAAGCCCGTCATACACATCTTCCTCGGCTCCTTCGATGGCCTGCTGATGCTGCACCTGCTGTAGGTTGTCCTGCAGTGCTTCAAGCTGTTGCACGGACTCTGACACTAAAGGCAGTCGGTTACATGATGCCTCTTGAGACCCAAAGTGTTTGTCAGTAGCAGCAGCAGTGATGCTGCCAGATGTCAAGGGGGACTTGCTGACACCTAAGCTGCAGGCTTCTTGCTCTGGCTCAACAGCACTTGCTGCTTCGAGCTGCAGGAACAGCTCTGTGGATGCTGACGGGAGCTGACTGGGCGCTGTGATGCTTCTTTGCACAATGACAGGTGGTTGCATGTGCTGCAACTGCTGTGTATCCACTGGCTTTGACCTTGAGACAATGTGAACTCCTGTTACAGCAGAAAGAAGTATGTCAGGTTTTAATAACCTCTGCATTGCTGAACGACCTTTCAGTGCAGAATCTCTGGTTGCTCTGCAACTTGCTCCTCTGGCAAACTCTGAGTGATGCTGTGTTTCATGCTACTCAGCAAGCCATTTCCTGACATGGGCCACTGCAGAAGAACAGAAAATGGCCAGTCCTCTGGCATACGGGGCACAAGCGACAGACAAGCGACACAAAGCTTTCTAGATGCAGAGCTTTACGCCAGAACAAGATTTGTGAAGCACCTGTGCTGCCAAGGGCCAGGCCTGCCATCTGGCTGCTGTCCCCATCCCTACTGCTTGCAGCTGATTTTGGCACAGACTCACAGACTGTGCTAAAATCAGCAATCCCGTCAGATTTGGGACCACTGGCTTCAATGACAGGCATGCTGGCATGGGAGGCAGTGATGCTGTGTAGCTGGCTGATGCTTTGGCTGGCTTGCAAGTCCAGCCACCATGCCACCTTGTTCAAGTGCACACGCACAGCCTGAGATGCGGTCACTGGCGCATCATGGCACCTGCTTGCTGAGGCATCTGTCATGACTTTCACTTGCTGTGCTGTGCTCCATGGCTTGACCGCCATCATCCCTGCAAGCACTGTTATCATGGTGACAACGCTGTTGTGTATACACAGTGCGTGGCATACGCCTTGTTTCAGCCTAGCCAGCTGTGCTGCTGGTGATGGAAAAAAAATGGCTGGGGTTGACCTGACTTGTGGCGCACATCGGCGTGACTGCATTGCTGATTGCTGCTGTCAGGGATCCTGCATTGATGCAGTGGTTGCTTGTACCTTTGGGTGGAGCGCAGTGTCTGTCCTTCGCTGCCCTCCTGGCTTGCCTGCTCGCCTGCTTAGCCCTTGCAGCAGCTAGTGATGCAACTGATTGCAAGGTCCGGGAAGACTTGCAACCGTCAGCTGAATCCATGTTTAACCTGCGCCTGGCTGAAACACCGGATGGCTTCTGACCACCGACGCTTTTAGTCAACAGCCTGAGGCCTGTGCTGGTCTCATCTTGCTCTGCAGACAGGCTTGCTGCTTGCTGGGTCAAACTCTGACCAGCAAAATATGCACAGCCTCTGCTGACTTGCCAATCTTTCAGTGTGGCAGCCAGATCTGGCTCTTGACTATGACCAACGCCCAAGACTCTTGGCTGAGACAGCGCTGACATGTCGACCAGAGCAGTAGCAAGCTTTGTGCCTGTTGATGAGAACGAGCCAGGCTTTGTCCTGTCATGTTGAGCTGTCTGGAAGCTGAAGCTAGTGGCTGAGTCACAAAGACTTGCAGCTGAGCTGTGTGTGGAGGTCACCGCTGGCTGCTGCAAGTATGCACTGTATGACTGCGAGCTGATCATGTCATCAAACAACGCTGCAAAGGCTGCTGATTGGTGCATAGCAGCTGAGAGGTGTGAGATAGTAGAGTGGTCAGGGTCAGCTTGAGCAGTGCTGGGGGCCTCAGCTTGGTTCAGCTTGTGCCATGATGCGTTCTGTTCAGTGAAGCTGCCAAACAAACTGCTCCACTGCCCACTGAGGGAGGCAGACATGCTGGTGGGAAAGCAATGCCCCTGCTCGCTTTCAGTGACTGTGCTCATGGCTGAAAGAGTAGGTCGCCCCTACAGCAACACTTTCACCCATTAGACACCGGCAGTGTAGCATCATGCTTTCCAAGGGTGAATTTGAGCGGTGTGGTATGGGCAAACAGGTCAGAACAAGAGTGTGCCAACTCAAGGGATCAATCGTACGTGCACAGGGATAGAATTAGCTTTCTTATAAAACAAGCGGTTCCGTGTAGACATGAGGGTCTCTTTGTACAAAATGTTAAACTGCAAACTCAGGGATCAGCCAACCTGTGCGCATAATCACCTGTGCAGGGTTGCAAATAACAGCCCTCCATCTTGCTTTGAGCGGGAACAGGGACAATCACGTGCACTGTTCACAGACTCCACAGTGGCTCAGCCTGCGTCAGGATGCACACGTCTGAGCTGGCATGCAGTCTTCAGAGACTTTGAAAGGCACGGTCAAGATATCTAGCTTTCAGCGGACAAGCAGGTCTGACTGCACCTTGCAAGGTGCAGGTGCTGGGTGTGCTTGTGGCCCAGTTTGATGCCGCCTGACGATCACCGCCGCACGGGCGCTGCTTGCGGTGCAGCGGTCGGCCGTAACGTAACAAGCCGAGTGTGACCTCTACACAATGTTGCACTGGTGCTTTGACGCTCGTGCTTCAGCAGGGTCAGCAGGAATTCTGAATCGGAGTATGAAACTCAGGGGCTCCCATCGCAACACCCCCTCCCTATCCCCCTGCCCTTCAGGCATGGGTGCTACTGTTAGTGATTGCCAGCACCGAACATTTTGCTGCAGAAGTAGCAAGCACCCACACAAGCTATGTACGTCGAGTTGGCTGCTCTCTGGACCATGTAATGTATACACACTTTACATCCAATTAGGCAGATATATGTATGTATATCTATACAGATCTCGATGCCTTTGCATCCTTGCTTGACCTCGTGGCCAGCAGAGCTTCCATCGACGTGACCTGAGTTGAGGGTCAGACGATTTGATTGTAAAGCAGGTCATCAATCAGCCAACAATCTGGGACCAGCTCACTCCGACACTTGCATGACACATGCCTCCAAGTTGCATCGCACACTTTTCCGATTTTTGTCCACATCGAAATGTTCCCTTGATAGATTGGATCCCAGATAGACATTCCCAAAAATTGTATACTCAATTCGCAGAGCTTGGTGTAATGCCTGGATCATAGAGATATTGTGTCAGATACAGTACGCATTCAAGGTTGTGTTAGGCTGCGCAATGCATTGCAATGCATTGCAATGCATTGAGATGCATCCTGGAGGCTGTGTTCACAGTGGTGAATAATTGCTGACTTGAATGCTGTTGAGAAAAACCATGCATGAAGTCTGTTGCTGACTATTAGGTGGGGCTGACACCCCCGGCGGCCGGCCAGGGTCACAAAGCACAGCGCACGTAAGCTGAGATGGGAGTTTGGGTTAGTGGTTATGCCTGTGTCAGCAGAGCAGGAGGCCCTCAGAATGTGTGTGGAAGCTTGAGCAAAGACTCCACTCAGGCACAAGCAAACACTCGTCCACTCAGGCACAAGGTAGACAGGCTCAAACTGTTCTGATTACTCCACCAAGCTTGCTTGCCACTGGCAGTGCCAGTTTGACAAGCTGTTTTCAGATTCATAGCACTATTACAACAGGCTGGTGCACAAACAGTGTCATGCTGTCAGGAGCACCACAGAAATTGACCTTGCGAACTGTCAGTAAAGGGCACTTTTTGAAACGCACGACAGTGCAAGACTTTCATTGCCTTGAGTATGCCTGAAAGAGGTGCACAAATTTTTCTAATACTGACGAGTTTGGCCACTAAACATCTTATCTGATGCAGAGAAATGGTTGGTGCAAGGTTTACATCACAATGCTCGCAAATTCCAGCCCCTGATGCGATGTGCTTGCCTCTGTGTGCCACTGCGCCAAAGCAATGCAATGCAGCCCTGTGTTGGATAATTGGAAAACGCTGATGCTGTAGTCAGGTCACAATGAAGCCTGCAGTTTTGCACGAGCAGAAGCAGCGCTGTGTAAATTTGCAGGACATGTAAGGGCCAGCTGGGCCAATGCGATTCTGTGGAAAACAGTATTCGCCTTTGTCAACAGTCATTGCTGTGGGTACTGGGACCCTTCGTAAAGTACACAGGCCATCTCAACAGGCATAAGCGCTGACCAAAATTGCGAGCGAAGAACTCAAGTAAACACGACATTCTTAATACGAACTAAGTTACGCTGAACCACGCCTCACACGGGTCGGGATGAGAACAAGCTGCAACGTTGACCAAAGCCCTGCACGTCTTGCGTGTGGCTGCACGAGGACGTCCCGGACACTTCAGCAGCGACCACAGCGCACCTGATAGCTCGTTGCTAATGCGTACATGGAAGCTTCTACACTTGCGAAGGAGACGATTGTGGGCTCGATGCGCTGTCGTTAGATGAATGCTATCGCAGGTGGAAGCCGAAGCCGCTGCCTGCTGGGATGACTTCATGCAGTGACGGCTCAACTTCGGGACACATGGCTAGTTACTGTTAGGCTCTATCGCATCCCCGGGATTGACCCTGCTACTTTGGACGGTTCATTTTAACATCTACGGCAACTGCATGCAAGTGCGCCGAGCGCCTCGGCAAGCTTCGCGCCGGACCAGGCTTGACACGTTTACAGCTCGCGATCCTCTGAAATACTGCTCAGCGAGTGTGCTTCCGCGAAGTATCACCTTTGCGTACGAACGGACATAGGTCACACATTAACGTCAGTGTCGTCGCGCAGCTTGCAGAGTGGACATCCAAGCTTTCAGCCTTGTCAGGCATAGCTTGTTCATACATTGCCTGAGATCAGCCTAGTAGTCCTTTGTCGGCGGCGTCTTGTTTCCCGGCGCAACCGACCCTACCTTTGAACGGGCGGTCGGTTACCTCGGCCACTGCACGGGGGCTAGCTCCCCGAGACGTTTGTGCGCAGATCGCGCAGCAGTTTTTTGACCATCATTTGCCTGGCTTTGCTGAACATACTCGAGGCAAGTCTTTATCGCAGCAGATTGTGAAGTCTGCGACAGTTCGTTTCTGTGAGATCTGTCTCTGCAAGCAGTTTGCCGTCGGTGCACTCTTTTCTGACGACTGCCTGCTCATCTGCAGGAGCTAGTAGCTCCTGTCCGGCTGCTGGCACTCAAGACCACGCAAAAGTTTGGTCAGTGTCCATGCCACCCTGCTGCTTCACCACGGTGTTGCTCACAGCGTCGCTGGGGCTGACTCTCGTACTCAGCCTCTTCAGTTTAATCTGCTCAGCAGACTATACAAACACCCTCAGCGTGCAAACCAGAGAGCTCAGAAAACACAGCTTAGTTTTGAGGGGCAGATTGCGCTGGGTTGATCACGGTGGCAGCTTGGAACAGCGGCTGCACTATGGCTCATTGGAGTCCCTGATGTCACCCGAGGATGCCTGCGCCAATGCACCAGCAGCTTCCGGCACCATCCCCAAGATCATACACCAGTCATGGAAGGATGACAGCATACTCCAGCAGTACAAGGCGTGGCAGGAATCATGGCAGCTTTCGCACCCTGAATGGGAGTACAGGCTATGGACAGACTCTGACAACAGGGACCTCATTAAGAATGAGTATCCTTGGTTCCTTGACATCTACGACTCACTGCCCAAAGCAATCATGCAGGCAGATGTCATCCGGTATTTCTATCTGCTGAAGTATGGGGGCCTTTATGTGGACCTAGACTTTGAGAGTCTGCGACCCATAGATCCTTTGACAGAAAACGCTTCAGTTCTGCTGGCCTATATGGGCAAGGATGAAGACTGGGAACACAACATACCTAATGCTTTCATGGCATCCGTTCCCGGCCACCCTTTTTGGTGGTACTGCATCAGCCGTGTGATGCTATCACATGTAGAAGATGACAGGTGGGACTACATTGAGGCCACAACCGGGCCAGCTATGCTGAAGGAGGCATTGATTGATTACCAGACCAAATGCAGAGACGACGTCAATATTTTGCCCTCAGAAAGCATTTACCCCTTTGATTGGCACAAGACATGGCTCAATGCTGACAATGACACCATGGCTGCTATCAACCAATGTGTAGGAAACCACCCTGATTTTGATGCTGATAGGTGCAAACAGCAGTTTCCTGATGCTTATGCAATCACTTATTGGACCCACAGTTGGGGTCCTTAGTTTAGGTGCATTTCAGTTTTCAGTGTCTGATGTTCTGTCAATGTGAGCAGTCACAAGCAGCAGCAAGTTTGTGTTTGTGCATGTTGCGCGTCCTCCTGTTCTGTGCTTTATCTGTTATGCTCAGGCCAGGTGTGAGTGAGTGTAGGTCTGTCTGACTGTCTCAACGATTGATGCGGTACTGTGCTGTTTTCAACATGCGAAAGCTAACTTATTCATTGACTGTATGCCTACATAGACGTTGTAGATCTAGCAATTTTGTATGCTTTAGGTGACAGTCTGCTGCCTTGCAGTGAGGAATCAGTAGTGGTAGCTGCATCAGAAGTGTGTTTGCTCAACCCAGCTTTCTGAACAATTGATATGCTGAGCTGCACACGTAGTGGTGTAAATCTGCTGGCTCAATCGTGACACAACAGCAATACATAGGCAAACATGTAGTGTAATTTGTACGTAAACAGCAATACATAGGCAAACATGTATACGTACAAATTATGTGCCCTGCATGCTCATGCAGCAAATGAATTGCCATTGCTATCCAATCAAGCTGCATCAGCCTAGACAGATGCAGACTCTGAAACGTTTTTCATACGTCAACTGCCACAACAATAACGAGGCATGATGTAAATCAAGTGAGTATGCTGCAAACCTTACTATGCATCAATGGTTCATGTGCAACATCAACATGATGCAGAGTGTCAGCCAGGTGCTTATGAAATGATAAAGAGGATGATACGATGATGAATGTTGGTTTCAGTCGATCACAATAGGAAGCACAGCAGCATACCACAAACAAGCTGCTTGGGCAGGGAAGGCAGCATATACGGTTTCTAGATGTCACAAAACAAACACACCAAAGCCGACACCAAAATGTAATAACAGCAGATTCTGGCATCCTTTGGCTCAACAACTGTGGACTTTGCGTCAGCTCAGCTGACAGTCACAGCCTGAGCAACAAAATCCTACTGGCTAGTTTCTCACACACCAACCAATACAAAGCTGTTGGCATAACAAGGGCAGCAATCGATGCACCCTCGCATTTTGTGAATTCCAATGTGACACACAATGGGGTGGTGTTGCTAAACTGAAATGAGGCTGCTGATCTACATGACATACAACAACACAACAAATCTAATCAAGATATAAAATCCTGCAGACGTACACTAGAGGGTAAAGAGGAGTCCAATCATGCAAGCCTGCACATGGCTCATTTATGTTGGTGTTGCTTCTGACTCTGGTGCATGTTTGTCAGCAGTCTCTGTTTTGTCTCTGGTGTTGAAATGCATCAGTACTTGGAAACCGGGTACATTTGACTTGACAGACACATCGCCTTATTGTTGCCTTACTAACTATACAACCCACAGGGAGGCTGCTTGCTCTCAGCACAGAGAGGGTGCCCGACCCTTATAAGGTAGGTATCATGAAGATGAGATATGCCCTTGATGTACGCCTCAGTCGCATCAAGGTTGTTGAAATAACGGGAGCGAATATGCTTTGATACCTGCCACTTGGCCTGCAAGCAGCACATGTTTGTCATGATCAGTCGCCCATGGTCTGCATGCTGGTGCAGACATGCAGGACAGCATTGCTCTGTCTTGCACATGGCAGCAGCACCTGATGCCGCAATCCAAGCTTTTGTCACAGCATAGGTATATACGTCCTCACAGCAGCTGGCTAGTACAGGGGACCAGTAGTGACCATGAGACAGCATGTGTAGGGATTCAAAGGTGTGCATGGCAGCACACAACCGACTTGCAGGTAGTGAGACAGATGGCTTGGGACTGCTTCTGGCATGGTTTGAAGCTAAATTTGCCTGCTGCATGTGAATGTTGTGACCAGGCAGGCATAGGCTCACATCCAACACAGACAAAGGTGCACTATGCAAACTCTGCTTGACAAATACTTCCAAGTGCGAGGAACAACATCAGATCACAGGTTATGGTTAAAACCCACTGTGAGAAAGCACACAAGCTGTTCTTATGTTATCAACATGGAGACATGGAAAAGCACAACCAAAAGCAGGTGATGAAGGCTTCTCAATGAGTGCAGTGGGTGACTGCTTTTTGGTGAATGCAGTGCATGAATACTTGTTGAGATGTGCAATCCCACCTGTGCTTGGCACAGCTCGTTGCAATTGCCTTCTGTGGCGTCCACAAGAAGGCTCATGAGAGGCCGCCGCTCCCACCGCCCCAGGTCAAACATCTGCACATGGGGCTTGAAGTAGGATTGGATTGGCTGAGTCATGCCATAGCCAGCTGACCAGATGCAGTGTGATATGAGAGCATCCCCGCCGTATACCACAAAGCTGCAGCCAGAAGCAGCTCTGTCAACACTCAAATTGCTGATGGCCATCTGTCAGTTCTCAAAGTGCTGATATTCCATGGCATCAGCAAAAGAGCAAACTGTACACAGAAAAGCCAGCAATGTTTGCCTGCTTTTGGCAATACTGCAGCCAAAGTAATGAATTGCATTTGCACTTGCATCACTGAACTGTTTATGCCGGGATAGGGCAAAAAGTTCAGCGGTGCAAGTGCAAGTGCAAGTGCAAGTGCAAGTGCAAGTGCAAGTGCAAGTGCAAGTGCAAGTGCAAGTGCAAGTGCAAGTGCAAGTGCAAGTGCAAGTGCAAGTGCAAGTGCAAATGCAAATGCAACTCATGACTTTTGTTGCTTTATGCCAAAGGCAAGGCAAAGCAAGCAAACGTAGGAATGGCATTGAAGCAGCATGCAGTTGCCCTGTTGCACCACAGCATGTTCTTGCGAAGCGCTCACAACAGAGTGAAGCATCACATCCTGGCATTGGCACCAGAGTCAGCAGAACCTACTGGTTGCGTATACAACGCTCCATCTCCTGATGGTCAATGGCCTCCATGAGCCCCCTGCTCAGGATGGCACCTGAGCCGCCATCTATACTGTACATCCATTTCTTGTAGTAGTCCCCCTCGTCATCTTCCCAGGGTGCAGTGCAGTTGTGCTTGGACCACTGACCCACCGGCTCATGTACAAACTCCCACATACGGTAGTCCTTGTCACACAGCAGCTCCTTGGTGCAGGGGCAGCCCACAGGGGGGACCCAGTTGTGCCCTAGAGGCCAGGGCTCGTCTGCAACACAACCCACAAAGTCAAGTGCTCTGACAGGGCAAAGAGGGCAGACAATTTGACACTTGACAAGGCACGCGACACTCCCGGCACTAGCCCTGGCAGGCCATTGGGGCCGCCAACTCTTGTTGTGTAGCAGTTGGGAGCACCGCAAACAACCGCCAGACAGATGCCAGGCGCAGTTTGGCCATTGTTTGATAGCAGTGGTTTGCTGAGTGAATGTTTAGTCTTGAGTAGCGCATCAATCAATCAATCCATCAATCTACATTTTCTGCCTTTGGGACGCATCAGGGGAGTCAACGGACAATGACAGTGAAGTCAACATACACTAAGCTCTGAAGGTGATCGATACAAGAGCAGTGCTTGTGTGGCCTTAAATGTGTCGAACACATGTGCTCAGTAGTCTACCTGGTCCCAACTCATTCATGAGCAGCCCAGGTTGTGCAGGCTTTGAGCTTGACAAACAAATTGGTATCAAGAAACATGTGTTGGCTGCTCAAAGGCTGTACGTAACAAAGACATTGATTGCGCTTCCTGCTGTTCTGGCGGATCAACTGCTTGAAGGTGCTGGACAGGCTGACAATTCACCTCATACAGGTCTGATTTACAAGTCCACTTTTGCAACTTCCTGCCTGTGGCCTCTAGCCAAGTATGTGCAGATGTCTTGTGATGTGATTGAGAGCACCACGACTTTTTAGATCATGGCGCATGCGTTTATGAGCACAGATGGGAGATACCTGGGATGGTGACATTACAAGGGAGACATCTGGTTGCACCCTCTAATAGCATCCCATTTCTCCAGTTCATCTGATCTGGCGGGGCTGAGAAATAGTACATATCTGCATGGCATGACAGCAGATGCAATCAGACAATCAGGCATGTTGCTTTGGACAGGAAGATACTGCCCAAAGCCATCCACTTGCTCATCATCTTGCATTACACAGCGAATGTGCTACAGGATAAGTTCAAACCGGCACATGCTTTGGATACCCATGCATGCAATGCAGTGAGAAGCTTGAGAAGCAACAGCACTACCAGAAGTTTGGATGCTGTGCTGTCATACCTGATATAAAGTAAGGCAGGTCTGAATCGTAGTCCCTGAGCAAGTCTGCTACAGCACTGAGGAACCACATGGTGTCATCATCCCCATACAACAGCCACTTATAATCAATACCCTCGCGCTTCAATAGCTGATGGGCAACAAAAGGAGCCATGGCTGCTCTACTGTCAAAGGGCCGGTGGACCCTGCCCCAGGGCTCATCCCAGATGTCTGGATAATCACCCCAGAACTCATTGTGCTGCGTGCCCTCTGCTATGCGCTCATTTGTAGCTGGCAGCTCTGCCACATACACCGCTTTGATGCCCTGCAGAAGTGGCATTGGAGCTGCGTGTGAACTTTTCTGCCTGTTTGTGTCAATCTGCCACAGCATGCTGTGACAGGCTGAGCCGGTGGGTCTGGTCAGGTCTTTACCTTTCGCCAATGTCTGGACGCTCTCATGGCCATTTCATTGTGAGGGCCACCTGCAGGAATGACTGCCACAACGCCATCCAATTCCGCTTGTATGCCTTTCTTGGCAGCTTTGGGACTGGCCGAAGCTGTAGGTAGGTGCCTGGTTCTTGGTGCACTCAGGACATGAGTGCAGTGCAGGGCGAGGAGAAGGATCGTTGCGCTTGTCAGGTTGCGAAGCATAGCACATCCAAGCCACAAGTGTGCACAGGTCTGGTGAAGGCAAGAATACCCTTCACAGATGCGCTGCCGGTGTGAACAGTTTCTCCTTGCACACAACTCGGCTCGAAACCACCCGCGCAAGGCGATGCTGCGGCGATGCTGCGGCGATGCACACACGGCGCTAAACGTTCACTGCTGCGAAACGAGATGCGACCGTAACGCAACTCGCCTGCGGACGGTCTGCGCAGCTGGGTTTAACGCTGCAGGTGCTGATAGGTCAGACAGCAGCTTACTAGCTGGCGCTCGAGTTATAGAGAACCTGCAAACAGTGTCGGGACAGTGCACTATACTTTGACGATCCTTTGTCACTTGCGCAACCCGTTGTCAGCTCTGAACGTACTACCATGCCCCGCCATGTGCACTGCTGATGACTAAATGGACAGGTGAGCTGCTTCCAATGCATCTTGCCCCCTGGCAACGAGAATTTGGTCACAAGCACAAGCCTGACAGCTGGTGAATGCCTCATAAGCAGGCTCGAAGCCGCAAAATCGTGTGCCAGGCGGCAGCTGGTGTTGGGAGCTGGGTCAGGGAGCTAAGTCAAAGTAGGTGCTACAGATCTGCATGCAAGAGTCAACTTATAAGTTGGCCTTATAATAGGCTTTTAAGTTGCTGAGTCAGCTCGGTTACGCACAACACTTCCTGCATTCCACGCACTATTGCAAAAATACCAAAATGTCAGCCAAAAAATCCTTGCTTGCTGGTCACCGGCACAGACAATGACTGGAGCAAATGACGTGTTTGACATCACACATGTACAGCGTCCTGAAACACACCACATGGCAACAAAGCCGAGAATTTGCAAAGTTGGATGCTATGTGTGTCTTCCCAAAGAAGCCATTTAGCATGTAGCAGTTGAAGTTATCTGGATGGCATCTCTGGTGTCTTGCTGGATGACCGAAGACTTAAGCGCGTGTCTGTCCCTCATCATAGGCGGTCTGCCTGTCATGTAAAACCCTTGCGGTAACGCAGTGGACAGCGCCTATGCATTCGGCTGAGGAGTCAAGCGAATGTAACCCTTGCCAGAAGGAACTTCCTTTTTTTCAAAGCCCTTGGAGAACTGCAACAACATATTCACTAGTCTTGGCCCGGTAGGCGTCATGATGTATGTGCCAAAAGCACACCAGACAACATTTGCTGCAGGTTCTGCATTGTGCATACATCCTCCAAGTAAATGAAAACAACAAGCAATGGTGATAAGAACCAATAGCTTGGCAGGCAGGAACCCTACCTTTTCTTTGGCTTGCTCATCTGACAGGTTGGGGGTGACCATCACCTTGTCACCATGTTGCCAATTAACGGGGGTGGCAACAGAGTATTTAGCAGTCAGCTGAAGGCTGTCAATGACTCGCAGCACCTGCAAGCATAATTTTGTGTCAAAATTTAGTTCCACACAGTAACGTACATTGTGCAGCAAGCTTTTAAGTACTCAAGACATGTAATTCTTGAGTATCAGCAGGTATTACTTGCATGGGTGCATGCCATGCACTGACATACTACAGACCTCACTGAAGTTTCTGCCTGTAGTGGCTGGGTACAGAATGGACAGCTTCAGCTTCTTGTCAGGTCCAACGATAAAGACAGCACGTGCTGTCAGAGGAATGCCAGTGTTATCTATCTCATCAGGATCCAGCATACCATACCTAAACCAGACAGAAACATGGCTTATGTATGTATGCTGAGGATCTTGACAAGCCCAGTTGACCTGTGCCATAGGCGTGAAGACCCCGTGGCCTTGGTGATTGATGCATCTAAGCGCTGGGCAAGGCTGCGGATCCAGCTGCACAAGTGATGAAGTTCAGCAGGTGATATGCAGAATGCGATGTTGGACGAGTGTGCAAGCACATTCACCAAAGCAAATGGTGCCATTTGACTCACAAGACAGCTATCTCCCGTTTAGGATCAGATATGATTGGGTAGTCCACCTTGCTGCCAGGTGTATACGCCTCAATGTCCTTGATCCATCTGAACCATCAAGCAGACTTTGCTTCTCAAATGACATTTCAGGCTAAAGCACAAGTCCTACACTGAAGAGGACTGGACCAGCTCGGATATGCTCACGCTTTGTGAGATTCTGTATCATTGCAACTCAAGGCTGCTAGCTTAATGCCTCTTTGTGCAAACTCCTTCTGAAGCTTTCCAACTTGACCTACAGTGAAACGCTTACCCAGCTGTGACCCTCACTATCGCAAGCAGGTATGCTGAACGTGCAGACGATGCAGAATAGCTTGCGTACCCAACTCAGTCGTGCAGACCGGAGTAAAGTCGCCGGGGTGAGAAAACAAAATGGCCCAAGATCCGTCAATGTAGTCATGCCACTGGATGTCTCCCTGAGATGTCTCTGCTTTAAAGTCAGGGACGACGTCACCTAAATTAATTCCCATCTTGCAACTTAGTCTGTGTTCTTAGGTCGCCACGGGAATTACCCAGGGTGACTGCGTGAAGAAAAGATTTTTACTCTCGTGCCAGCACGTGCAACGCATGCTGGAACTTTGTAACCAGGCCATGCATTGTTCAGCATGCATTTGAGTACTTTGCAGATATTCAGCACAGCAGCTTGATGTTATATAGGACAATGCAGCCTGAGTACAAATCTGCAGAGTATCTGTCTGTTGTCAAGTGTGCGTCAAATAGAAGGCTA
>JAABUP010002945.1_pt1 | contig 31307 bp, 46 predicted proteins | sample 5559201 | NCBI WGS metagenome assembly JAABUP01 (sample SAMN10711887, study PRJNA513373) | rock metagenome | isolation source: Antarctica rocks | place: Antarctica
GTACCAGCCCTTGCAGCCAGAATATGTCCTAGCACCTTACCTTTCAGCAGTCAAGGGCTTCAAGAACCGAAAACTCATCAGCAGATTTAGATGTGGATGTCATGGTCTTCATGTAGATACTGGTAGGCTTTTGCCTTTGGCACAGCAGGTGCCTAGGGAACAACGTCATTGTGTTTTCTGCGCTTCTGGTTCAGCAGAGGATGAACATCATTTTGTGTTTGATTGCCCTGCACACTGTGTCATCAGGAACAGATTCACAAACATATTTTGGAGCCCAGCCCCTACACTGTCTTCTTTTTTTACTCTACATGATCCCCAAGTCATAGCTAGGTTTTTGAAGGAATGTTTTGAACATAGGAACACCCTGGTGGCAGCACAAACTGGACATAACCTTTAGTTTAGCTTAGGGTGCATCAGCTGTGAACATTATTGTTTTCGTAAGTGCTTTAGAACAGTTGGATATCTTGTTTGACATTTTCAGTGTACTGGTCCAATGGTCATGGTTGGCCCCAACGACCTTTAAAATCTAATGAATGAATGAATGAAGTTGGCCAGCCAACAAGTCTGATCGCTCGTTGGCAGAGCCTCAGCAACCCTGCCTAGTGTCATTCATACAATACGATACAACACAATATGAATATGATACGGTACGTACGACATCACATCACAAGATTTTTGCGCATGTATACACGTAGCGGGACAACACCACAGCAACACATGGATGAATATCCATCTAGTACAATGGTAACGCAGATCAGCAAGCAATTACAACACAGCTAGTACAGTTAGATATGAAGGATTAGATCTGCAGATGCAAGGACTGGCAGACTGCATCTGAGAAAGGGTCAGATTATCCCTACCTAGTGAGTTTCAATCCAGCACAAAACGCAAGCATTATGATGTCGAGCATGCCAAAATATCATTGTTCAACATGCAAGTTGCACACACCTGCTAGCCCAGAAGACAAACGTGCAAATGCAAAGACATGAGGGTGAAATCCACAGTGTGTCACACGCAAAGGTCACAGCTGGCCGGGTGACCCAGACAGAACACTTTGGCTGCATGGGAATGAGCTCGAGCAGCCATCACAAACTCTAGGAATGAAGCAGTAAGGAGTTGAACTCAATGTGGGCGAGACAAACTAACATGCAGCACTACATGGCTGGCTATCATTGCCCTTGAATGTTGCCTTGCTCCACAGCCATGACCGTAGACCCTTCAGCTCCGGAGCTGCTCTGTGATGCCACACCTTTTAGGAAGGGTATGTGCACATCAATATGGTCATCATTTGCCAGCACCTCTGCATGATACGCCTGCAGCAACGTCCAGTGAGGCTTTGTGTCCACTGTGTGTGCTGAAGCCAATACCTGCTGCTGGCTGGGTTGATTACGCTGCCTTGCAAGGGCCTCCAGCATGTGGTCAATTTGGATCAGGTATGGGTAGGAATGCACATGGATCTGCGCAAATTGCTTGATGGTGAGTACCTGCACGACACAATGAACATGACAGTGAGATCACACAGGCAGCCACTGTTAAGCTTTGCTTAACCCTAGCCTGACACAGACATGGGCTGTCTGGTACCATTGTGTGAGAGCAAGCACTCCGACATAACGTGAGACATCTGATGGGGTGTTTGTCCTATGCAGCTATTCCTGCATGCCTGTTGAGATAATCTGCATATTCAGATGTACATAATCTACCCCACTGATTGCTTGTGTTACAGACGTGACTCGCATTAGTTGTTACATGAAAGCACATGAAATCTGATTGCGATCTACATAAAGATAAAGTGATACGCATTGGGGCTCCGGCCTTGAAGGAGACAAGAGACAACACAGTCAAAGCAGCAAGGGTAGCTGCAGCTCTTTTCAATCCTGAAATGTCTGTACTTTTACAGAAATGTCCATCCTACACTGGAAACCTAAACTCAGAAACGCCTGGGGACAGTAAATTCACTTGGGAGATGTTTTAGGCAACAGCCACATTTGCAGAAACTTCAGATGCAGAAACTTTAGATGCAGAAACTTCAGATGCAGAAACTTCAGATGCAGGAGAACCTGAGCGTTCTAGCTGTGACAGTATTGCCCCTGGCACACACCACTGCAGGACAGACAACTGAGCTGGGGTGCACAAAACATACAGGACAGACAGCTTACCCCTCTGTAGATGGCGCACATAGTGTCACTATAAACTTTGAAATCCTCTGTGCCGTTTTCCTTGATGAAGTTGGCCATTTCTGTCAGGTTTGCCACATTCTCCCTGGGGTCAGGCATCTGGACATCACTGAAGCATTCGACAGGAATCTGGGTCAGCTTGGTTTTGCGAGCATTTGCCAGCTGGCCTCGCCTGGTTGAACACATGCGCCACAGGTGGATCAGGTCCAGTATCTGGTCCTCTGAGAGCTGTGCTGCGTCCTGGGCAGCCAATCAAAAACACATCAAGACCTGCTTGCACTGCACTCACTAGTGTTGCTTTGCCACAGTGTAGCATGTACAGAATTTCGGTCTGGTTGGAGGAGGAGGAGGTGGATTTGCATCTTCAGCCGCAACCAGCTAGGTTGTACAGACATGCCTGGTTTGTTAATATTCTGGTTAAACGCATCAGCACTAAGGGGTTTGCATGTCGAAACAGTCTGGGACAAAGTTGTAGACAGTCATACAACCTTTTCAAGCACAGCATGCAATAAGCCAACTCTCTAAACCAAACAGCCCATGCTTGGGATTCCAGCAGTCAAGAAGGCCTAAATGGTTGTGACATGCGGAAGCAGCGCTGTGTTGACTGACAGACAATATAATAATACAATAATTGTGACATGAGAAAGCCGGTGCTAATCTCAAGACAACATGCAGAGAACAGCTTGGTGCCTCAACGCTGCATGTCTAGAGAAAAGTGCAAAGTGCCTGCATGCTGTTGCTGTTCCTCTGTACAAGGAGGCCAGCCTGGATGATGCAGTGACCTGCGTCAGTGTGTTGTCAACAGGCGTACAGCAGCACAGTCTCTTTGTGATTTCAAAACGACTTCAGAAAACACTTAATAAAAGGAAAGGTTTCCTGACTCGCTGTTGAACAGCCAAAGACGATGTTTCCTTCTGTTGTGAAGCACAAAGAGCAGCAGAAGTCCTAAACCTAGCTGTAGATGACAGCAAAACTCAGACAGTGTTTACAGTCTCTCTAGCTGTGAGTGACTCTAACGGCACAGCTTGTGTCATAGCAGTATACTTTCTAGCAGTGATCTAGATATGACTGTAGGAAGCATGTTCAGACATGTAAAGGTGACTGCACGTGCCTGTCCATAGGCGAAGGCACATGTTGAGTGAGTGAGTGAGTGAGTGAGTGAGTGAGTGAGTGAGTGAGTGAGTGAGTGAGTGAGTGAGTGAGTGAGTGAGTGAGCGTGCAAGCAAGCCGGCGAGCGAGCCAGCGAGTGAATGCATGGGTGACTTAATGCTGATGTCCAAAATCACTTGGTACAAGCCTTAGCTTATACAAGGACTGCATATCATTCCGACATGTGTCATATGACAGATCCATTTTCATGGAAGAAGGCATTGCAAACATGGGTAGTGATCACAAGCTGACTGTGGAACGCATCTTTGCATCCCCACAATCCAGGGTAGCAAACGCCAAGTCTCAGCTTCCACAAGAACGCTTCACACTGTCAAACACATAGCGCTGCTGATGAGTTGCTCCTTGCGTGAAATGAACATGAACCGTAGGGGCTCACCACAAGTTGACTGTAGAATGCGTCGCCAGGTTGGTGCGGAACAGGCTGACCATTATCAAGCCTCAGCCCATACAGCGCCTTGACAGTGTCTGCATTGAAATGGACGAGGCAACACACCAGGGCCGCGGCTTCCATAGATAGCTTAGTCAAAGCCTGCTCGGCCTCTACAGTCTGGTGCTCCTCTACCTCCAGCAGACATGTTCCCAGCTTCTGTATGTAGGCCTGCAGGAGAAAATGCATCCATTGGAATTGCTCTGGCTGCCCACACTGGGCATGCAAATGCTGCATTCAATTCGTTGCTGCCAGACTTGCATTCATTCACTCATTCATTCACTCACTCGTACATTCACTCATTCATTCACGCATGAACAAAGTGGAGTCAGGTACGTACAGCCTTGACTAGCGCCCTGTATGAGGTCCTGTTTTGGCAGTCAGCCTACCAAACAAAATCTGGAGGTACTCTCAACCAGACTGGACAAGTTCACGCCCAGAATGCAATGGGAGCAGAAGTGAGAGGTTACCAGGCCACAGAAAGGTAATAGACAAACTTGCGCTCAACTACGCCTGAGATGGGGAGCACCTCACGCCCTTGACAGGCTTGTTTCAGAAAGACAGGCTTGTATGGAATGCAATATCTTGCCAGTGGCTGTTGCCAGCATGCTGGCAATGTGTACAGGTGCATCTAAGTTCAATCACCATATTTGCATTTGCTATGCAGTGCATTCAAGGCTGTCTTGCTATTTGTATACAGCCCTGTACCATTCTGTGCGCAAATGCAGGGCACCAAAAGCAAAAGCCATGCCATTCATTAACAGCACATCTGATGTGACACTTGCAATGCCAACATATGCCTTGATGACAGTGAGATTTGGGAGCATACAGACAAATCCAGTGCACAGCTCTCACCCTCCATAGGCTTGAGAAGTCAGCAGGTGACATCTGGCTCACAGTGGCCACTGTCAGTGTCTGATCTTGACCCCGAACTGTGACAGCCAACTCTGGGCCCTCTGCAGTCTTTGGGACATTTGAGAAGGTATGCTTGAAGCAGTTGCTCTGCATCAGCGTACAAAGATATGAACTGCAAGCACTTCGTGTGGCATACCACTAGAAAGAGTAGCCATGCTTGTGAGCATGCATCAATGCAGTGCATGTATACAGCTGTACGACGTCAGAACAAGCTGACAACAAGCATCAGACCAGATGGTCTTCAAACCTGCATGGAAGGCTGTACGTCATCTTTAGATGGTGCCTTGCTGAGCTCTGCAACCTTTTCAAGCAGGCGGTTCCTGGCTTCTAACTCTTGCTGTCGAAGCTTGATCTGCTCAAGCTCGGTCTTGGTCTCGCTCAGCTCAGTCTCAATGTTCCGTTGCTTTGCCTGTGAACAGTGTCACAGTGAAGCAAAGCCCAAGGCCTGCTTGCAAAGCAAGTCAGCCCATCGAAGTACCTTCTGTCGCTGCCGGAAACGCTTTTGAGCTTCACGTGACACAGCAAGTTTGCGGTCCTCTTTGCTATTTGCACGCTTGGGTTGTACTACAGCTGGGAGGTCATCTAGGAAGTTTGCTGTGCCGCTTCCCACGCTGCCGAGTTGCACCGCAAGAGGATCTGTCGTTTGCCCTTGCGCAGGCAGGTCTGAGTTGGCAGCGAGATTCCAGAGCTCAGATGGAGTGTCCCACAGAGATGCAAGATCGCTAATGGGCTCTAGCGGTGCAGCATTCCAGCCTGAAAGTGGTTCTACATGTTGTGACTGAAACTGCATGATCAAGCTGCCACACGTCTTACGAGATGCATGCACTTTTCCAACCCTTGCAAGTGTTGCTTTCTGGACCGACAATTCGCAGATATCTGAGCTGCGTGCAACAATGATGTGCGCTGCTCGGGACACTGCTGAACGTTATGTCATGCTTGGAGGAAGAGGTATGCCGAAGATTCGAGCTGGCGTTATGACACTGGAACCATTAACATTGGAACTCTCGATCTGATCTGTGACACACAAAAAGTCACACAAAAGCGGTTGGGAGGCATTGGTGACATCTGCGTGCAGTTGAACTAGATCTTGATTGCCTGCCGGCATGTCAGTCTCCACTGGAGTCGCTTGCAACAAAATGGCGAAGCTGCTTGCTGGGCAAGTGCAAGCCTGGCTGTGGAGTATGCTTTCATCTTCGGTCGGCTTAACAGCACCTCGGCTGACATCTTTCGAGCTGACGAGCTGCCGACGGAAGAGATTCAGTCACAAAAGGGACCTTTCTTCGGCATATTGTGCAATCAGCGCTCGGCCAGCCCAAGGATAAGTTTGAAAGCAGTTTCATTAGTAAAATCCTTACGCCGTCAGATGACGAGCATGCTGCATGCAGACCCAAGGCAGCGCCCAACTGCCAATTCATGCGCAGCGAGCTTGAGTCTGTGCTAGACAATTTGACTGGTCTCTTCTGCAGGCTCAAATGCAAAGCCACGGCCCCATCTTGGCGGCTGTCATTTTCGCGTTCGGCTGGGCCGGACTGGCTGTGGTCAACAACGTAAGCCTAAAGCGTCACCCGGGCTGGGACTATGCCGAGCTTTCGACATTTTGTTGGGGTGAGATTTGACGCAGCCATGTTTGGCCTTCTGAGGATATTAATCCGCATGAGTTGGTATTACACGCCACAGAACTGGATGTTGACATCTTACCCCGTCTTTGACCTGCTGACTGTTCCGCGCAGTGAGAGTTATCGCCTTCGCGTGTGAGGCAGCAGCAGCACACCATCCTGACAGACTCCGCAACGCCTTGTTTGAAGGCTTTTACGACGGAGCTTTCTTCCTGGTTTTGGTGGTTCTGTATGGTATCTTCAAGAAATGGTGAGTTCCCTTCTAGGACACAAGAGTACTGCATGCAAAGCTGAGGTTGTACCTCATGCTCAATAATCCACGAGCATGCAAAATCGTGAAACTCAAATAACAGCGGTCCAGTACTGCAGGTGTCATTTTGCGTCAGAGTGATGTCTGTGCAACACTGGGAATCTTTTGCTTGGCCTGCAGGCTTGAAGAGGCACACAATCACACTTACCTCCCATTTGCAGACCTCAGCGACACAGCAAAGGGCAGAATCCAGCTGGGGTACACCATCCTATGTTGGCTCATGCCTGTCTTCTCAGCTCTGGGTATTGGAGCCGCAGCTGCAAGCCTGAGTGGGCACAGCAATGACAGAGATGGCGGGGCAAGTGATGCTCTGCATGACACATCTGGAGCGGTGAGTCATCATTCATGCTTAGTCAGCTGAAGCAATTTAGCTGGGTTGTGTCTGTGCATGGGCATTTGCTTAAATACAAAAATGGCTGTGAGCTCAGACTGTACATCGCAATGCCAATGATGGGGCGGCAGTATGTGCTCCAGACAGAACTCCGAATGATCATGGTAAAGCTTGAACGTCGCGCCTACATCAACACGACAAAACAAGGGTCTGATGCTGTGCATAAGTTGAGTGGCAAGAGATGTTCCTGTCACTGAACACAAGAAGCACTAACAATAGCTTCTGCACTGCACTGTGCTGTGTTCAAGAGACAGAAGTACAGGCATGTTTGGCTCAGCACAACAATGACAACGACACAGGAGCAGTTACATCTGGCGTTGTGGAGGACCATACCTTCAGACTATACCATGCTTCATGGCAGCAGTGGGATGGTAGAGGGGCTGGATTGGCTGACATGTATGGCAAATGTGCTGTTCAGACATCTTGAGGGATGTTCTTGCATCAACCATGTAACATCATGCATGCACACAGGTCTTGCCCGCCCCTGCAACTGCTGACGTTTTGGGTACCCTTTTTATGCAGTAAAACAAAAAAATGACAAACAAAAAGTACTTCGAAAAGGTGGTACAAATTTTTAGCATATGATGGACTTGATGCTATTGTCGCTGCAGGGTTTTCTGGGTGTGTTGGCCGTCTACATTGGAGCCATAGCGGTGGTCATAGTCAATGTGGCGAGAAGCAAGATGGCCGTCACATCTTACTGCATTCAGGTAATCCACTCCTGACTTGACTGCAACAAACTTTGTGAGCCCTGTGGCTCGGTGGCTCCACTTTTGTTGGCAGCTTGAGTCAAGTCTAGCAGCATATCAAAACTCTGCTGGTTTTGGCCTTTAGCCATTGCATGTTGTGCCTGTTGAGTACCGTACAATGATATTACATTCACTGTGTACAATGTCAATGAAGCATCATGTCTCTACTGCAGGAGCTGACCCCGCTGGCCTTGGTCGCCTTTCTACTCCTACTGAAGGTAATTTTTGCCTTCTTTGCTGGCTCCTGTTTGCCTTCTATACTGCCTTTTGTCTGCCAGGCATGATTGGCTCTGTGTGTCAGAATGAGGTGCCCTAACAGAGCGCAGTACTGGCTTCTGCGGCTGCTCTATATGCATGCTGCTCCATTGCAAGCGTTTGCATTCTTTGTCAAGATGCCATGGCTTTTAGACAATGTCATCCTTTGTCATGCTGATTGCATAAGTCATACGTATAATCGTTTGCCTCCATTCACCAGCTGATAGGCATGCGGCGGTGTGGTAGTGCACAAGAGTGCAGGTTTGCAAAGACCTCACAAGAGATCAGCAGCTCTAGCCTGATGGAAACATCCAATGGCGCTTTTTTTGCGGCTCCCATTTAACCATAATGTCGCTGGGTGCTGCCTTAGGAGGCTATCTACATGACTGCAGAAAGGCGCAGAAATGTTGTTATATTTTCCTTGTCTTGCATGTCAACCGTGAACATGTATGATACTTCAGGTGTGCTTCCAGCTGGCATGTCAAACCTACACAGCTGCCTGGGTCAACCCCTCCCTCTTCTACCCGCTCTCAGCCCTGCCTGAGATCCTTGCTGTCATCATTCTGAGCTGGCCAGGGATACTAACCATCATCAAGCACACCCGCCTCAGTTTTGGCGGGAGTGCAACCGTGGGACCAGTCACAAATGCTCAGCATGTGGCAGGATACCAAAATGGTCAGGGTGGTGTTTATTCACATGGTGAGGGCTACCCCCAACAGGGCTATGCCGAGCAGCCCTTCTCACACAGATCACATGCTGGGCCATATCCCCAGCAGCCCTACCATGAGCACATTCAGCAACAGAGCTATCCCAATGGTGCTCTGCATCAGCAGGACGGACCTTATCAGAGTCCTTCCACTGGTGTGTTTGAAGACAGGCGGGAATCATTGCATCCCCAGCATGCACAGCATGGCAGTCAGGCTCAGCAGGGCTACCCAAGCTATCCACAACAGCCACTACCGGTTGCCTTTCACGATCCAAATCTGCCTTTACAGCAACCTGACTTGCCTCTCCACCAACCAAACCTGCCTTTTGAGCAGTCAAGGCTCCCCTACCAGCAAGCCATCCTGCCAGCACAGCCTGTTCCTGTGGACTATCAGCAGAGTGCGCTGTTCCAGCCATACTATCCCAACCATGGTCACTCAGCCCCAGCCTTCTTCCTCCATCAGCAATCCCAGTCTTGACAGCCAGTCTACCCATCAGCCGCCTAGTCTGCCCTTCAGCTGCACCAGCCCTCCTTCTGACAGCACCAGTCATCCTTCTGACAGCCTCAGTCTGCCTTTTGGCACCTGCAGTCCGCCTTTTGGCAGTGTGGGCATGGCTGTCTGGCAGACCTCAAGGGTTTTAGGGTTTAGGGCCAACTTGACGTCTACACGCTGTTCACCCGCAACATCAGTGGTGCTTTTGGAGGCCATTGTGCCTGCATACATACATACAGCAGGCACGTCTTGAAACCATCTTTGCAACTGCTGGATCTGGGTCACGTGCTGCCTGTAGACTCCTCCTCAAAGCTGCAGCAGCTCAGCTACACAGCTGCAGTCTGCTGATGATGCGCAATACCAACAGATCTATGCAGCCTCAGGAGGGGACCTGTCTGTCCCCAACATTCTCCTGATGGGTGCTGGCCCCTTGCTAGAGACCCCCCAGACAGCAGTGGAGCCCCAGCTGCAAATGAATGCCACAAGTGCCACTGATATTGATGCCTTGTCGCGTTGCTTTCCTGGAGATCCTGCCTCCATACTTGCTTGGAGACTAGCTGCTACTCAAGTTTGTGACCACCGCAATATGCTTGGTAAGGCCTAGGCTGCCCATATGCTGTCATGTACTTGCCTCTACACTTGAGCAAAATGCCTGTCGTCACATGCTAGCGTTGCTCATACATCAGATGTCCGATGCAGAGGCAAAGATATGGCCGGCAGCTTTAGGTGGCAAATTTGGTCTACATTTGACACAGCTTTACAAGCATGTTGACACAGCAGTCATAGATGACCTGCATCCCACTGGTCACCACATCACAAAAGGTCGCCTGAGCAGAGGTCTGCAGTGTGACAGCCGATTCGCATGTGGTATAATTGCCCATGGTGTGTGTTTGCTGGGGAGGTTGTGCAGTGTTGGTGTGATGCACAGGTGAGGAGCTGTACCCCCATGTACAAAAATTGGAGCCTGAGTTGGCACCAAAAACACCTGGCATGCTGCTGGAGATGCCCGAAAGTGAAATCATTGCCTTAATTGAGGACCAGCTGGCCTGCCAGGACAAGGTGCACACCATTGACTTGCTGCAGCTGCCAATTCTCTGCCCTCCTGCTAGCTTGCTGGATTAGCCTGTTGCCAAATCTACACTGTCCACCGACAAACATCAAGCTGTCTGTCTGTCGGTCTGTCGGCCTGTCTGTCTGCCCAGCATTTGCAAGCTTTGCATTGCGTACATCATACCTACATGTGTGGCAGTACTGTATGATATCCACTTAAAGGGGCAGATGGGCCCTCGTGATCGGTGTTCGCCCCATTTACACAGTGGAGCTTCTTGTCTTTGCAAGCCTTGTGTCAGATGCCGTTTGGTCTCTAAGGTCTCTAACCGTTTGTGTGTCTCTGAAAGATGGTCTTGAACCAGTCCACAGAGTTGTATGGTGATTCAGAATACACCCTGTGATGCAATCGTGGATGTGACTATCCCTGGGCCGAGATTAACCCCAACTGGTAGTAAATCCCCAGCCAGAAGGGAGCCCCCCGCTAGTAGGCACCCCTGGGGCTGCAAATGAGCGCCACACACGTCGAGACCATCCACACGTGTGGCGCTTCCATGCCAAGCCAGAATGGGTCAGCGTTGATCCAGGACGAATCATCATTGATCCAGGATGAATCGACATTGATCCAGGATGAATCAGCATTGATCCAGGACCTGGCTGTGGCTCACACTGCTGACATACGCCGCTATATGCTTGGTAAGTCTGTCCAGATGCCTGGCATGTTGTGGCAATGCATTGCTGCAATATGCTTGATACCATGTGGTGCTTGTGGTGATGAGAAGAAATGACTGTGACTGCAATTTGGGGGGTAGGGCGAAGCCCAAATTATAGACCCCACTCCATGAACGGCGTAGCTTGTATGCTTTGGCTTGAGGAGATACAGGGCAGATACAGAATAGCATCAGCAAGCATGGAGAGACAAGACCTGTCCTGCACGTACCTAGCTCATCATGAGCTGGAAAGCGTTTTAATTATTAGTATTATTATTATCAGCAAGCATGTTTGGTGAAGCGAATTTTGACAATGTGCAGCAAGGCTACTCATTCTATTTGCACTTCAGAGTGCTGCATTGATGAAGAGGCAAGCTGCCATTCTAGGGTTCAACCCTACATCCTCTTCTGCAATTTGAAAATATTCCTGCAGATGTGTTGTTGGCTTTCACTTTGCAATTGCTGCTGATAGGACATCTTCAGGTGATGCAAAGGGAAAAGTTTGCAAAGGCTGGCATGGCTGGTCAGTCTGATTTTAGGCCACATCAATTTACATTGTTGCTGGTAAGTTGACTGCCAAAACAGGACCTGCTATGGGGAGCTACCAAGGACTATACATACCTGACCCTAGGGGAAAGCATGGATTGCATGAATGACTGAGCGAGTGAGTGAGCCAGTGAGTGAGAGAACTTCTGAATGAATGAATGAACAAACGAACAAACAAACGAACAAACGAGCGCAAGAATGATTGCACGAGCGAGTGAATGAATGAATGCATAAATGAATGGATGCACGGATGAATGCTTGGATGAATGAACAAGTGATTGAGTGCACGAATGAATGAATGCAGGGGAACATCTGTACCCTCATGTGCAGAGCCTAGAGCCTGCATTGGCCAGCAAAATCACCAGCATGTTGTTGGAGATGGCTGAGAGTGAAATCATCGCCTTGCTTGAGGACCAGCTAGCCTGCCAGGACAAGGTACACACCTGATACAGTACAGATGCAAGCATTTCACTACCTTGTTTGCGCGATGGCCGTGTATATAGATCATGCCCACTGTGACCATACATCTTCGCATAGCGTGGCACCATGGTTTCGTGAAATGCGTTGCCAGCGCATGCTGTGGTCCATGCACTGTCAGAGCGTCTGTGTCTGCACCCAACTGACATGCTGCTTGCATGTAATTGGCTGCCTGGGCAACATACAAAGGCTGCCATTCCATCTGCAACGTACATCGGGAAGCAGTGTGTCGTGATAGCACCTTGAGGCAGCATAGGAATGAAGCATGGTATGCAACATAGTCTTGTGCTGTTTGCAGGTTATGGAAGCTAAGATGGTGTTGATCGAACATGGGTTTGCAGTCTCGGGTTGAAGCCCTGACGGATGACAGTAATGCAAACTTGAAGTAGTGGATGACGTTCCACGGTGCTCTGCAATCAGCAAGACCTAGGGTAATTGGTCTAGTGCGCCATACATCTTTACGTGTGCCGAGCAAACTTGCCGTATACTTACTGATGTACCGATGAGTGCAGAAGGTGATGTGGTTGCCCTGGTGGGGGAGTGATTGCCTTGTGTGCTGGTCAACCATCTGAGTCAGGCTGAGAGGCATGCAAAGCTCAAAGCCCAAATTGCTTTTGCAGTCCCAGATTTGTCAGAAACATGTGACGGAGATTTGCTGAATTGGGACACTGAATGTCGATTGATCGACAGACGTCTCCTTCAAGGTGGACCAGGCTGTTGGTATCTGGCCTAAGACTGTGAACAAGTCTCACAGCACTAGCAACGCTGTGTTGAGTGTTGACTGAACTCACTTGAATCTGATCAGGTCTCACTTGGTGCAAACAGCATGATGCTGATGTCAATGTGAGCACCAAAGTCAGCAACCTTGATTTGAGGTAGATCTCAAGGGTGCAGTGCCAAAGACAGCTTTCTGACAGACACTGGCTTTCTTCTTCATCAGCTTGCCAGCTGTTGCTGATTACCAATGCTGGTGCTACAATGGTGGCATTTACTTCTCTATTATTTTATTGCACATTTTCCTTGTGGTCACAATGCAGCAGTTAGCTCATCTTCAAGACTGCTTCCATGGGCAACATGCCAACATCATGACACATGGCCTGAAGGTCTAACTCAACAGTTGACGTCTTTGTATCAGTACTATACACATCTGCCCTGTTTCCTCCTTGTTTGTTCACTTGTTCAACAAGGCGCCAATACACAATGAAAGTGTCACTTTCACTGTGTATTGGCGCCTGTTTTGCTTTCAAGGAAGCCTCCTTCAGCAGCTTCCCAGTCATCACCCAACGGCTGGCCCAGCATTACATGGTTCATCCACGTCACCAGCATTGACTCCACCGTTGGTTGGATGTCTGTGTGTGGATGTGTATACGGACAGCTGAGCAGCTGATCTGCAGCATCAAACATTCTGTCTGACAAAAGGACCATGTGTGCATCTTTTACAGATGCTGTACATCCATTACTACAGTAGATGTGATAGCTATAACAGATCATGTATAATGTGCATGTTTCATTTACAGCAATTGTTCTGCACCATTGCCAAGCACGATTGGCAGTCATAAGTGCATAAAGAGCCGCAATAGTGTGCTCTGATGGCCTAAGTGTGTACAATCTAGCTATAATGTTGGACTGCTATAGTAGCGCTACTGCTCAGCAGCTCATGTATGATGGGTCTTTGTCCAGAAGTGTGCTTTTTGTCTCGTATGCAGCTGGTGGTCTGGGTCTGATTCCCATGTGCACTCACTGATCAGGAGCACAGGTACTTGACTTGAATACAGCACAAGGGCAGGCCAAGACAATGGCAGCTACTGCACAGTCATTATAAGCTAGTAAGCCTGATGATTACCTGGATCAGTGGCTGGATCATAGTCAAGGAAGGACATATGACCTGCATAGGGCAGGTTGATCTGCCAAGAGCCCTCTGAGGCTGTTGCCCAGAATGATTGTGCCCCGTTGGGGGCTGCCTTTGCCCCTGCATTGCATGCACAATCTGTCACTTAAAAGGTGAAACCATGCATGACTAATCTTGGCTGAGCATCAGCCAATGGCTCGCGTCCTCAGGAAATGCTTGAACTCAGCACAACTTTATGTTCAGTACGTCTGCAGAGCTGCAGCCAAAGTGCTGGAACTAGACAATGGTTGGCTAACGGCACAATGACAAGTAAGCAGATCTTCAGAGAACTGAATGCTGTCCTGTCTTGGGCTGATGCTGACTGCTGACACTCAACAGGCCTGGCCCTGCCAGACTGGAGCACAGAGCTTCGGTTGAAAGTTAAGAAATCTGCTTTACGTAAGTAAAGTTACGGTATACTTTGTGTGATTCTGCCACTGGCAGATGCTACTCCATGGTCCCAGTCACAGCACCACCATGTGGGGCTGCACCCATCTGCCCTGGGGCTGGTGCTGATAGGCACAGTGCAGTTGGTTGGGGCATAGCAGCCACTTCTGTCAAGGCAATGCACCCCCACAGAAACAATTGCCACAGGCTTGGCAAACCTGAAAAGAGAAGCCGCAATTGCAATTTAATTGCGCTCTGCAAAAGAGCGCAATTGCAATGTAAATTAGGCAAACTGCAATCAGCAAGATATATTTAGTGCGCAACAGAGCTCAGTAACAAAATTTCAGCTTGCCGCAGTGGCCCGTGCGCCATGTCTGTGCAGAATAAAACCCAGGCAATGCAAGTCAACAGCAAATGGTCATGAGTTCCCAGCAAATTGGTAGCAATGACTGACTGGCACATTGTGACTTGCCTGATTTGGACCACACTGTTACACATCAGTGTTTATACGCTGACTGCAAATACAGGACCTGATACAGGTAGCTGACTAGGACTAAACTATCCTGATCCCAGGGAAAGACACTTTGAATGAATGACTGATTGCCTGTTAGTCAACAGTGCAACTGACAGCAAGAGTATGCATCATGCAACTGCCGCTGTCCACTTCTCCCAGAGTTACAGGATCAGTAGACAGGTGCTCTCACAGTAGTGCAGCCTCCACTACTGACGACTAATATGACACATCATTACTGTCAGGCCGTGAAACCCAGCACTGACATGTCACTGCTTGCAGCTAGACAGGCGCGTCAAGGCAGGCCACTCACATACATGTGGACACAAAAGACCTGTATAGTCAAAGGGTATGGCCATAGTTGTCATGATCATGAGAACTGCAGAGCCGACACAGACATGAAAGCATGCACACCTGGTGAGATACTGACTGTCCACCCTGTTGGACTCCAGGTTCCAATCCACAGGGTCCATCAGGAAGGCAGTTGAGACTGGAGTAGAGTGGGAGCCTGCTGCTACTGCTGCCATGCCACCACCCATGGAATGCCCTGCACAATGCATACAAGTCGTCTGAAGCCTGAAGAGTCGGTCTCATCTTGTCTCATGTACGGTAATCCACAGCAGCAGTGGTGCTAGCAGCTGCATGCCAGCATGCTGTGACTGCTGTTGTCATGACTTTCCCATACAGGGAGCTGCACAACGCATACATGTAGCTCCCTGTGTGAGCTACTCAGGACTGATCATACTTCAGGGAACACATGTGTTCGGCAAGCAAACGAACGAATGAATAATGAGTGACACTTGTAGCCTAAAGCCTGAGAGTGTTGGTCTCATGATGTGATGTCTGCAGCTTGCTGTACAGCATGCCAAAGCGGCAGGTGTGCTTGCAGCTGTATGCAAGCACGCTGTGACTGCTGTGAGCAGAAACCCCATGAGCTGCACAGCAAAGGGATGGCTTGTCTGAAGCGTTTCTATAGAAGCTTCCAATGAACAGTGCAATGCGTGCAGCAAGGTGCGCAAGTTGAGCTGGCTGATTTATGCTCAGCACATCATAGCCTATCGCATGAGTCCATCTCTGGCAGGATGCTGTTACCTGAATTACCTGACTGTAAGTCAGATGACAGTGTGTTAGTCATGCACAGCTTGGTAAGACTGGACATGCTAGGACAAAAGAAGAGCATAGGAGTGGCATGACAAGTCTGAATGTAGTCTGAGGGAGAGGGAGAGGGAGAGGGAGAGGGAGAGGGAGAGGGAGAGGGTTGTCTGGGTACATGAGTCAGGATGTGCTGGTGTTCAAAGGCATATATGTGACAGACACTTTGAAGACATACCTGCCACTGCCAAGGTTTCTGAAAACATGCCATGAAAAGGACTGCTTGCAGTGGTGTTGACACTGCTCCTCCACTGCATCAATGGCTCAAAGTAGGCACTCTCAACATCAGCTGCTGGCATGATTGTTGCTCGTTCATACTGCATGCCACACAGGCTGTACTGTCATACTCCTGGTGAGTATTCTGGAGTCTGGCATGTGGAGCCGATTGTGACTCATCAGATATCCTGGTGTAAAAGCACGGATCAATGTGAAGTGCGCGACAAAAAGCAAGCTGGTGAGAACTTTGCTCCAAAACAAGCCTAACGTCCCAATGTTTGTGCTGTCCTCTCATGATGCTGTGGAAAGAGCAGTCAACAGAAAGTGTTGCTCATCTTCAACCACTTGCATGCCATAACTCACGCTGGTCTAGACATAAACCTCTAGGTAGGATCTCTAGGTAGGCTGATAGATCTGTTCTAGACTTGAATCTTGCAGTATTGCATGCAGCTCTGTTGAGCTGGTCTCTGCAATCTGACATGAGTCACAGTGGGTTCAACCAAGTTGTGTTGCAGCAGCTGCTGATGTGTCCATGCTGCTGCAGGAAAGTTTGGCTCCAGTCATTGCTTGTAGCATTTTCGAATGGTTTGTGACAGCAGATGCTATTGGCTTGCAGACAAGGTCTGACATGAGATCGGCTGTCACCTGTATGACGGCATAGCCGTTCGCGGCAAGACTCTCGGCCAAGCTGTGATAGTACCTCGTCGGCACCTGATATCCTGCGAACATCAACACCGTCGGGCTGCCGCCTAGCTGCGGGACCTGCGTGCAATTAGCGGGCAAAGTAACGGTCAGGGTGGTTGAGCACTGCCCGAGCGCCGCGATGCAGCCGGTGGACATGGGAAACGTCAGCGGCAGGGTGTGCGAGAGATATGAGCATGGCCCGTCCTGCACGCAGGCAATCAAAAGCTGTTAACTGTTTGAAGCTGTGTCAAAGCATGACGGAGCACTGCCGCAGCGTTCACCTGTGCACCGCTTAACGGCAGACCAACCGTGACTGCCAATAGCCAAAAGCCGAAGCTGCGGTACTGACGCAACAGTGAGGATAGCATGACGATAGTGATAAGATGGAGAGCGACAGCTCACTTGAAAGGCAGGCGAGAGTACCCAAAGCCGCCAATTTGCACTGCAGCGTCAAGCTGCTACACAGAGCGACGCAAATCTGTCTGCACAGCTAGCGGCGTTAGTACCCTTGCGTCAGTGCTGTCTCTGCGGTTGATTTGCGGCCAGCTGGCGCTGGACTCGTTCAAAGATCTGGGACGGGTGGGCGTTACGGCGTAAAAACGCCACCACACGAAACGTTCAGCTGGAGCTGCCTGGCATACACCTGAAGTATTCTCTCTGCCCCACCCTGCACTCACAAGCTTGAGGCTGTCAACAGTTTAAATTCTATAGTAGCTCAGTCCTCCATATTTATAATGCTATGTATCGATATCACTGATCGTATATGGATGCCATATCCTGCTGTGCAGCTGCAGATTGTCATCAGGGCACAGTCCATTGTGCTCAATGCCACTTTGAACAGGCATCAAAGTGCAGGCAGCAACATGTATTGATATTTGGGAGGCTATCATGGAAACATATTCGGAAGCCTGCCACCCGTAAGGGAAGTTTCCTAAAGCAAAAGGAAAACATGCAAAGTTTCTCAGCAAGTTTTGAGACGGCGTTGAGACGCACAAAAGATCTTCTTCGAACATGCGAGGTTTCAAGGAAGCCTATGCTTGCAATCCTAAAGTTTAGGAAGTCCAGCTGGCTTCCTAAAGCGTTTAGGGATTGACAACAGAACAATTTGAGATGTTCCTATCCACTTGGGAAAAGTTTGAAACTCGTGGGCAGTGAGTTGTATACATACTGCCAGCCTTCATGCAAGTCTGGTGGAAGTGCAAAACCAAGAACAGTTGCTTCCGTCTGGCATCAACAACATCACTCAAGCTTCCAACTCAGCCCACTCGGGTCCAAAACAACCCTCTTGTCATCCAACAAGACACCACCACAAACAGGACTAACACATGAAACCACATTGCTGGCCTGCCAGTACCAAAGCTGTTTGTCAAGAGCAAGGCTGAGCCTGCCCCTTACAGCAATCTCTCAAACTTACACTGAAGGGCTGCGCCCAGCAACCTGAGCCAAATTGTGCCCCTGACTTCCACATTATCTGCTCAAATAAGGCCATGACATGTGTATGTGCATGGACATCTTGACATCAAAAAACTGCCTCTGCCAAGCCCACAGGCACACTTAGGATTCTGTGTCAGTTGGCTGCAGATGCCATCTATATAGCCAGGGTGAAAACTGCATCTGCGCTCCATAGTTGAAGACCCACAACACGATCAGCAGCCCCAGGAGTGTCTGCAGCCACTCAGGCCCTCCAAGGGCAGAACCCAGGCACAACCCTCTTGCTAACTGCCACAACCTGTAGGGCTGGTAGGCTTGGGGCACTTGCACCCACATGGGCGTTCCTGCAGGCAAATGCACAGCCTTCTGTCCTGATGACCTTGCCAGTGCAGTGTGTGTTGTAAGCAGCAATGGCAGCAGTCAAGCATAGTACTTGTATTCATTTTAGACCGTCATGATTATGTACTTATTCATAAATGCACTGCCACCTGCAATAGGATCATGGCTTGAGCCTGAAAGCTCTTGCATCTGCGCACATGCTGGGTTCTGAAGTCTTTTGTGTTCACTAAGGAAAAAGACGTTTACAGAAGTTGACTGATTAATTCACTAACATGTGAGGTGTGTGAGGTGCATGTAATAAGAGGCTAAAGTCCTTGCCTCTGCCATTGGTGTTTTGTTATCTTGTTGCCCTGCACACCATAGCTATCGCTCACTTTCACTCATTTGTCAAGAGCACACCATTTTCTGTTACTGAAGACCATTTCGACATCTGTTCTGTCACTCGATTCTCTCTCAGAGGTAGTCTGCTGGATGTTGTGAGCATAAGAATGGCAACTGAATGTTAATGATGACAATTATAATAATAATTGAACGCTTTCCGGCTCATGGTGAGCTAGGTATGTGCAGGACAAGTCTTGTCTCTCCAGAGCAGTCTGTCTTGCGCATCCCTGTAAGGCTTACTAATACGACAGTGTTGACAGTCACATAATGCAACACTATTGAAACTAGACCCAGGGCGGCTAGGTGGACGAAGCCCCTTGACTTCACCAAACAAAAGCTTCTGACTGATTGATATTGCCACTGCATATGCTGAGCCACATCACATGCAGCAGGTGGGGCAGCAAAACAGCTGCGCCAAACACTAATAAACCTGCAGCTCTTTGAACCCCAGTGCATGATCTACACACATTGTGTGGCAAAACAAACAACGGTCATAAATATTGCAGCAGGAAGCCTCACCTAGTCTAAGACTCACGCTCTCAGATGCAATTTGCACAACCAGGCACAACACGTACACTCCAAGTGTGCTGATCCCCAGGTCTGCCTGCCCCTCCCACACCAGGTACCCCAAGCCGGCCAGGGGGGTCAGGATCGAGGCCAATATAATAAAGGAGACATACGGCACAAAGAGGTCAGGGGTTCTGCGTGTGCCGTCTAGCTCCACCATAGGGCCTGCATAGGGTTCAGGCCAAATTGGTCGGTCTGGTTTAGGTTATCCTAGGTTCTCTGAAAAGATACGGATATAACGAATGAAGGCTAATATGCCAACACTGACTTTGTGCCACCTTAGGGCCTGCATAGGTCACATTCTGTGTCAGGGTAACTTCAGTCAGTTGGGCCTGAAATCCTTTGATTAGGTGATTCACTTGTTGACCTTTTCTTATCATCACAGACTCATGCCTTCTGCTGGCGCTATCAGGTCCACCATATGGCCTGCATAGGGCAAACTTTGGGTTCAAGCCAATTTGAATCAAATTGGGCTAGGATTATCCTGGGTTTTGTGAAATGAGAGGGGCATTCCAGAGCCGCTGTTTAGCTCCACAGTAGGGTTGCATAGACCAAGATCAGTTTGGGGTTTACTTACCCGGACCTGTGCAAAGGACAAAGTTGCCCTGCATACATAAAAAAGTGATGTCAGGTCCCAGAATAGTATTGCGTGTTGAGAAAAAAAATCTGACTGCAAATGCTGTCAAGCTCAATCATGATGCCTGGACGTGTCACAATTCCAGACCTGGCTGACAAAAGGCGGCCTAAGCCACATGCAAAAGCTTTAGTGGTGACACGTAGTCATGTTCATGGTTGACCATTTGTCTGTGTGAAGATCACATGTCATGTACAGCATTGAGCCATGGCATGATTGGCATTCAGCAGCCATCGCTCTGTAGGTGCTGCATGTAGTATGTGCATATGTGGGCGCGTTCAAGAAAATACAGCATATGCAGATACATGGATCAGGCAAAACTGCATATATCGCTGGACAAAGAACTGCTGCAGCAGATATTGCAACCAGGTAGCAGAACGGTGGCATGCATGCTCTGCTGGCATGCCTCTAATCTGCATGCATGGAAGCTAGAGTTCAAACAGACAGCCCAGAATGTAGCTCAGAACGGCTGTTTCTGATGGGGAATGGATTGGAAGGACTGACACAACCATTATAACATCAACTGTACGGTACCTGCAGTGAAAAATGCTGGCTTCTTGCCGTTCTCATCTAGCTTCACCTGAGAGCTTGCACATACCCATGTTGTGCTGCTAGCGGTCATGCAGAGCAGCTTTGCTAAGCCAGGTCCAAAATGCAAAAGACTTGGTAGGCATGCATTGATCTAATGCCATAAAGAACAAGTCCTGTGAAGTTTGCACATTAGTACCGGGAAAGGGTACGGTTGGGCCATTTCGTTGTAGACCAAATTGGTGCCCGCAGTAGAAGAAGAGGGTGGCTGTCAGGATGAAGATGCCGTCAGCTGCCAGGATCCCTGTGGTCCGCTGTTCTGGTGCCATCTCCAAAATCTGCAGCATGTCATGCATGAGGTTCAATGGTGTTTTGAAAGCTGGTCACAACCTGCTGGAAATAACAAGCTAAGAGACAAGAAGGGAGATAGACACCTGTTGCCAATGGGCTGCCAGGTATAAAGCAGGCAGTGCCGTGCCAGTGGTGAGCGTGCAGCCGCCCAGGATCCACGCCCAGCCATTAGAGCCGTTTGGGCCGGTGATTGGGCTTGATCTCTGCTGTATTTGTGCCTTGTTGGCAGCTTTGGCCTTTATGCTGCGCTGCTGGCGGTCGCGATGATGAACAGCGGCTGATGCTTGTGCTGAAGTCTGGTTTGCTGGAAAAGCCGTCGTACGAAACTGTTTCCTTTCCGCAACGTGTATATAAAGCGCGCAAGACATTCTACTCGCTTGGCAACAATGTAAAGACACACCTGCGCCATGCAGCGTGGTATTTATTGCAAGCATTGATGCTGACAATCAAAAGCAAGACATGCCGCAGGCGTGCGCTTGTGCACACTTGTGTGGTCGCTGCAAAATTTGACATGCAGGGCGTTTAGTCATAGATGTTTGGACTTGGGGCGCCGCAGCTGCAGTACTAGCACCCTCCCTGTGCTCTGTTCACGGACGCAAAAACAGTTTGCGTTCGCGATGAGCGAACATATTCACTGTGTTTCTGTTTGCTATCGCAGATGTTGTCTGTTGACGAGTGTGAATCTGTTTACGGCTGGCTCGACAAGCCTCAAGTTTGCTGCTTGCTCGGGCTGCTGCGTACGTCGCAGGGCAGCGCAAGTGGCCAAGACGTTTTGCGGGCCGAGTTAGGTCAAATATGGAAGGGATGTGAAGGTGCTGGGCTCTTTAGGCACTTGTTTGGTGTGATTGGCTTCATATAGATTGTTCTTTCAGTGACACTTCTGCAAGGCTGTTTATGGGTCTGTCACATGTATGTAGGTGTGCAGTTAATCATGCTTTGCTGCATGTAGGGCACTTGGCAAGAGTCTGAGCCTGCTCGTGAGCTTTTGTGCAACGTGGAGGCGACAGGCTCTCAGCAGGTTCTTGCTTACATGGATGTGTTGGTGAGTTGTGCCAAATTTTGCTGAGTACTTTCTGTAGAATGGTGTTCTGTTCATTGCGGAATTGCTTTATATTAGACTTATTGGCTGTTGTAAATTTGGGCTGTTACAATGATTGGCTGTGCTGTCATCAATTGTTTGAACTGTAAGGTGGTGTTTGGCTGCATACTATTGCATTCCCTGATGTTGTGTTCTGTGCAGGTGTCAGAGTATTTAGACGTACGGCAATTTACCTTTGCGCATACGGGTTACGCCGCTAGGCCTCACACTGTCATCCAAGCGGCTCCCTTTGCTGTGTTGGAGGAATATCTAGATGTCCACTTCGGTGATCTAGGCAAGCCCGTGTTTGGAGTTGGGCTGTGTGTTCTGCAGCCTTCTGGAGAGGACAATGTCGATGGCATTTGCAATGTGTGCTCTCCAATGTACCTTGAGGTTGTGGGTGGTGCGGTTGTTTGTGGTGAGGCTGCTCTCATATAGCGATTGTACTTTGTTGTGCATGTGATGTGTATTTTGTGTTTGTTGTGCACTGGCTTGAAAGCATTCAGGCTGTGACATGTTGTCATGCCTCTAGCATGCTCTGGATTTGTAGCAAACACCACTTTCAGTCATTGGTGTTTGGTGGTTATGCTGATTTTCATTAAAGGTGTTCAAAGTTATTAGGATTACTGTGGCAATGTACTACAATTGCTGTTTCCTGTGAAGATTGTTGTTGGCATTTGGCACTCCCTTTGCTAGTGGTAGTAAGATGTTTTGCTGGTTTTTGCAGGTGATGTGCTATATGAGAACAGCCTCACCACAAACAACCACACCCACAACCTCAAGGTACACTGAAGAGCATGTGCGGGTGCAGTTGTTTGTGGTGAGGCTGTTCTCATATAGCACATCACCTGCAAACAACAGCAAGACATCAAGCTACCAAGGTGTGTGCACACATTGCAAATGTCACCAACAATGTCCTCTACAGAAGGCTGCAGAAGGCAGAAGGCGAGCTTGCCCAGCTGTTGGGTGTGAATACGCTTATGTCCTTTGCAGATGGCACCTTTCCAGCTTTGGCTGCTGGTGTCAGGCATCGTGCCTTGTATCACATCTATTTCAGAGATTGAGTAAGAGGTGATATACAAGGCACGATGCCTGACACCAGCAGCCAAAGCTGGAAAGGTGCCATCTGCATAGGGATTGAGGACATCCCAATGGCCAGTACTGTTGCAGCAGCAGATGTTGTACATCTTGTGGTACCTGATGCTGCTGCTTCTCCTGCTGCGCTTGCTGTTGTGCCTGATGTTGCTGGCACGGCTGCATCATGTGTTTTTGGTGCTGCTGCTGGGATGTGGCTGCTGATGTTCCTGCCGGCAACTGCAGTGTTGCTGGTGCTGGTATGCTGGGCGGTGATATTGGCAGTGCTGTTAGTGGTGTTGGCGGTGCCACTGGCCACGCATTTGTCACATGCCTGCAGCATTTGCTAAGGCAATTGTTGAGGCGAATGGGGCCTCTTTCCAGTTGTCTCAGGCACATCACTCTTCTAGCCTTAAGGCCTTGCAAGCTTGCTGCGTGGCTGCAATGTGCCTTATGTGTTGGAGTGATGTAAAATGTATAGCAAAGTACTGCTTGTTTCCTTGATTGTGTGGTGTTGCAGGTGCACGGGACGGCACTGTACCACCAGGCACTGCAGCATTGACAATGTTATTGCTCCACGTGAGATTGTTAAGTCATTTAGTTGTTGTACAACCTGTTCACCCTGCCAAATGCGCCTGTTTGACTGTTATTTTGCGTACATTACAGGTAGCTACGTATGAACTGTTTACGGTTTTGCTTGTGGTTCAAAGTGTTGTGCTTTGCTTGAAGCAATTTGATGACCGACTTTCCCGCTGATACAAGTCTGACATGGAGTGCCAGGTGTTGACACAGTATAGACCGTCATCGCTATGACTAAACTGAGGTTACGATATCGCTTCTGCGTACTTCGACCGAGATAGGTATAAAGCATGTCCCGATTCTCAGTGACCCCACCAGCCTCTACTTTCCCGATACAGCAGCGTCTTGGCCGTGACTGTACGATGAGTCTTCTCTCAATGTTTGCTCTGTCGGTAGTCGGGCTTCTCTGCGCAGGTGATCAGACTGATCAATCGTTTGTCGGCTTACTTTGACTGTGCTTGCTAAAACGTGGAGGCACTCTGATATTTTGCGTCGTTTTCGTTCACCTTACCATCGGGAACGCTCGCTATTTGAGCGTCGTGTATGACGTAATGTCGCGTACATGCAGCTTCTGCCTGCATGGCTCAGACACCGGCGCAGCTCTTTGACACCCCATTCCCTTCAACTTACAATGGCCAAGGTGCCACAATCGTTCCAGCAAGGGAGTCCAGCCAATTCCACTTTCCGACTATAACGGGTCATGCTGAAGTACAGCAGCCCCTTGCCACCTACCTCCAGGGGTTTCCTGCTGTCTCCTGTGGCAGCAGCAGCGAGTCCTTCAACATCTCCTTTGGCTTCCTGTACACTCCAAATGTAGTCCCTGAGGATTCCACTCAAGACTATGCTGTCCATCTGAGCATACTGACCCCATTTCCCAACAACATCACAGGTGCCAAGTCGTCTACAGCACTTTCTTCTGAGCGCTTTTGCAGCTGCTTTGTTGATCAGAGGCGTCATGTTTGTGCTGCTTGTGCTGTCAAAGGCTAGTATGCATGATGTACATGCAGCTACCAGCAAGTAAAAGTAACACACTGGCTTACTGCAAGCAATATTATGCAAAAGCCCATTCACATATATATATACTTGCTTCACTACCCCACCAGAGGCCCATTGCTGCGTACCACTGCACAAATGTAGCCCTTGCGCTCTGTTCTCTCTCAAGCAATCCTACATGTCCTGAAGCTGATAGAACTCAGCAGTCATCAGTCAACAACTACCACCCAACAATCATGACAAGGGCCCTGATCTGTTTAATTGATCTGGTTAATGTAGGCGGAAGCACTGATACCCATCAGGAGATCTTTCAGGTGGAAGTAGATGCCTGGCTGAACCTGAGGACAGGCATTGTTTCTGCCCTCAACTACTCCCAGACTGCTGCTGTCTACACCTTCAATCTAAGCTACGATGGACAGGTTGCTCAAGAGCTGACTGGCAGAGCTGACGCGACTGTCTACCTCACAGTGAGCCTCATTTGAGAGCGTGCTTTCTTGTTCAGTCTCAGTAGCATGATAAGCGTGTTACTGTTTGCCACAGTCTGACCCCCCGCCCTACAACTTGCTGTCATATGGTCAGTGTGTAGGCAGCCTGAATGTCAGTGAATGCTCAACTTGCAGTGGATATTGTGCGCATGATGATATTGGCAAACATGTGCACGCCCGGTGTTGAGAGCACATTCACATCATAGCTGGCTCAGCTTGCTTGCATTGTTGCTTTCTCAGCATCTTTTGATGTGGTTTGCGGCTCTTGCTGTGTGTCGTAGCTCAAGGAGAGACTCTCTCCCTATCTTACCCTATTTCATGGCACCGTTCTGTAGTCACTGATATGATGCTGACTGCCAATATTGGACCCTGCACAGGGCACTGGCCCCATGGGGGTCAGGACTGTGAGTATGTGCCCCCAGGAGAAGACATTGTGTCCAGCGAATGCATGAATGATGTGACTTCATCACTTACTCCCAGATACCTTCTTGTGTGACAATTCTATGCACTACCTGAGCAGGTGCTTGAGTACCTGCAAGGCTCATGTACTGCTTACGACTGTCACGACTGTGTGTAACAGTATGTCTACTGTCGCAATTACCATGATGACAGGTACACTACATCAACCCGGACACCTTCTATGGGGTGAACAGTGATGGCAATGGCGAAAGTCCCCTGAGCTACTACCTGTACCCGCCCCCAGCACTTAGCTCAGTGGGTGCAAACGACACAGGTGAGATCACCTGCACTACTCCACAGGTCAGCCCAATATACCTCACCCTGGCGCTGTTTTCTTATGAACGCTGTAAGGCGTGGTTTTGTCTTCTCTTGCCTCACTTTCACAGCTGTAGTGCAAGCCATCCTGACCTTCACAGCTGCTTTGCTGGTGTAGTAAGTACAGCTGCAGCTTGCGAGATTGGGTACAATCATCAAATGCCATGCTAAGTTTAGGCTGCAAGTGTTTATAGCCTTGAGCTCTATGTGGGTTCTCAATGTGTTACCTGTGAGAGTTTTCCTGCACTCAGTGCTAACAGCTGTGAGCTGCTGAGCATACTAGTCTCTTACACCGGGGTGCACCATAAACTTCTGCAGCATTGTATGCTGGATGCATTTCTCAAAACTCTGTCATAGCTACTTGACTATACAGTATGCTGTGTGAAACGTGCTGGAGATGTAAAGCATTCAAGCCTTGCTTTGGACTGCCGCCTCAGGAGGCCCTCATCACCATTGCCAAAAGGCATAGGCTTTTCTGTTTTTCCTAACAACAGTTGATGTAGCCAGTTTGCAACCGTTGGTAAACCTTGTTTTGTGTCTCTCTTCAGGCAGGCAACTGCAGAATGAGCTGTACTGGGTGACGAATGTGGAGCAGCTGCAATTCTATGGCGGCTTCATTGCCATGCAGTCAACCCTGGGATCCTCCTGCAATGCCAACACTGCGTAAGCTTTTGTCTGTGCACATGTCCGTCCACATGTCTGTCCACTCATCTGTGCACCCTGGACTGCCCCTGCAAGCCTACACCGCGCGACTTTCTTCTTGTCTGTCCACATGTCTCTGCATGCACATGCAGGCACATCTGTCTGTTTGTCTGTCAGTCTGCCCAGTGCTTGAGTGATTCTACTACCCAGCAACCTGTGTGTGTGTGTGTGTGTGTGTGTGTGTGTGTGTGTGTGTGTGTGTGTGTGTGTGTGTGTGTGTGTGTGTGTGTGTGTGTGTGACTGTCTCCACGTGTCTGTGTCCGTCTGTGTCTGTCAGTGTGGGTGTTCTTCTGTGCTTAGGAGGATGCTGTCATTCAGGCTGAATTGGACATGCTTTTGTGATGCAGATGTCAGACTGGTGTGTCTGATGTGATGCACATGTCTGACTGATATTTATGGTGTGATACAGAGGTTTTTATCAGCTGGTGTCTGAACTGGACTACTTTGCAAAAGCGTTACTAATGTATGACTGATGTGTCTTATGTGACGCAGGGGCTTCTATCAGCTAGCGCCTTTGCTGGACTACCTGACAGACATCCTCCAAGATGTGGTCAGTGATGACAGCTCCACGTACAGCAATGAGCATCTGGGCCAGTTGAATGCCACCTATGTCCAGTCCAACTCAGACCTGTCATATGACATCTATGCAACACTGAGGTACTCAGGGCAGTACTTGCCGGTGAGTCTTGAGGACACCTTTTGCAGTGTGTGACGTCGTTGGGCACATTTCACACTGTCAAGACTGTTTTGTGCTGCATGGCGTTTGCTCCCAGTCCCATGCACATATGTTGTGTGTTAGGTCGAACACTCAGGAGCCAACACTTTGGTGATTTTGTCACCACCATTTGCACTTGCGGTCCAAACCAAAACTTGTCACATGGCATTCAAAGACATAACATCAAACCTTGTGTTGCATTGAGGACCACAGGAGCAGTCCATGTGACATTGCATTCGACCTGTTTGCAGTTCACGGCAGCGTGATGCTTCTTGAATGCACAACAAATGCAACTTGACAGTGCCGTGTCTGACAATCGAGTGTGTGATGGTGCAGGTAGATCACCAGATTCTAGATCCAGCACTGAATGTGACAGAATCAGAGTGCCTACTGCTCGCAAAGAACTACACCTTAAATACGGCCAACGTCGACGGCAGCCCGCCAGCCAATGTATGGAACTTCTGCGCCACCGGCATCTGCAACTACACTTTTCCAAACGGCACTACCGGAGAGTCCATAAGCCCATATGCAGGATCACATACTGCCTCCACTTGCCAGTTTGGATACTCAAGTGCGGTGGACAACAATGAGTATGTGCAGCCGGCTTACATTCTGTCACCTGGCTTGGGCTCTGCTGGTGAGCGTTCTCGTGCTGTGATGTGCATGCTATGCTGTGCATGCTGTGCTGTGTGCGCTGTGCCAAGCATGCTGTACTAGCTGACAAACCTGGCTGCATCACTGAATGTTGTGCTCCCATCCAACTTGTGTTATACAAATACAATGTTTGCATTGATTGCATGCTGCATTGCAGTGAACAGTCACCAACCACAGGCCAACTATCAGCCTGCAGCACCTTGTAATGGCATGTGTCTGTGCACCTCCTACAAGCCTGCGCCAAAGACAGCTGTGACAGCTTGCATACACTGACCTGCAACATGTCTGTGATGTGCCTGTGCACCCCTTACAAGCTTAGGCCAAAACAGCTATGACAGCTTGTTTGTGCGATGAGCACCTCCTGATGAAGACTGAAAATTATACGTGCAGGGCGTTTCAACCCAGCACGACCTTACATTGTGAATGGACCAACTGGCATCATTCAGACCAGCAGCAGCAGCTTTGTGGGCACCCCTACTACGCCCTCCGGCCTGGGTTTGGGGTCTGCGCCTTTTGGGGAGGGTGCCTTGAACGCCCCCCCTGAGCCCTCAAGTGAGAGCCCACCTGCAGAGAGCCCACCCACACCCAACAGCGGCTGAAACCATGCAGAGTTGGATAGCCGTGAATGAGAGTTTTTCGCTGACAGTGAGTATTCCATGAAGAACATGAAGAAAGCCAGCACAGAAGAGTTGGCAGTGGCCACTGCTGTCAACAACACATGAAGAGTTGCAGCAACAAGCTGGCAAGTTGCGATTAATTCGATCAGTAACACTGATGATGGACAATGGCCCTGCTGAGTAAGCATGGCTGCAAGAATGCAGAGTTGATAGGCTGCCAACATATGATTCTCTGTGACATCCACAATTTGATGGTTTGCTGTAGCATTGTGCGTATAGTGTGAGCTTGTACTGGGATATGCCATTGTCACCTTTACCTATTGGCATGCGGATATGCAGAGCTGCATCGTTTTGAAGAAAAGAAAAGACTACACATTTCGGCGTAAATTTAATGAGAAGCCAAGTATTATACCAGGCCCAGGTGCAGCGTTCAACTCTATAGGAAAGTGGCTAAGAAAATTACATGTACGCCTGCACTGGCCTTTTGTGCCATGCAGCACCAAGTAGTAATAATACTTACACACGCCAACAAGGCTGCATCCTGGGTGGCAACCTGTATCTCAGCATCTCTCAGACTTATTTGGTGTAACACATGTGAATTGATACGACAATATCAGCCCTCTGTGTGACGTTGCACTGCAGACATGATCAGACCTATCTAGACTGCGCCCAGAAGAACAGCTTCAGCATGTATTTCAGACTCTAACACCGCAGCCCAAATGCAGCATATACATGTGATCACCCACTATGCTAGGCAGTATCAACAGCTTATGTGATACCAAAAGAAGACAGGAAGCCATGGAGAAGTTGGTGATGAAAGGCCACTGCTCATGCAACAATTTCCAATACCATTTTTGCCATTCCATATAGGATAATGACATTCCATATAAAACAATGACCGGTACCATGGCTTCATGCACGCAAGAAACAATCTGAGCTTGCAATGTGATCATGAATTCAAATGACAGAAGAACTCAGCATCAGTTCTGCATGTGCATGCAAATGTCGCCGTTTGACAAGCTGACAAAATGCAGACTGTAGTATCAAGAAAGTGCTTAGTGGCCAGAGGGCAATTAGCAATCTGCAAAGATGGCTGCGCCAAATAGTGCCCAAGCAAAGCAAGCAATGTCCATGTGATGACATTGATATGAGCTTGGCTGATGCATTCCTGTGCTGGTGCTGCAGCCGCATTCAAGGGTGGACTGAGAATCCGTGTCACACAGCAGTTGCCTTAAGACGCAGCGTGCGTGCCTTCAGCATGCCATTCTCCTGCAGGCCAGATCAGTGTCATTGTCTGTTTTAAAGCCACCTGTAGCTGTGTCTTCTGGTCCAGAGTGTCAGCTGTGAAAGATGTCGTTGATCACACCGCTCACCGCAAGGTCATCAGTGTCTGCTGTGATCGGTGTTAATTGAAGCACCTGGCTAGACAGCAGTGGAGTGTCTGCGCCTTGCACCTTATGCTTCAGGTTGCCGTTCTGCAGCGAAGGGACTTGTGACAAAGGAAATTTGGCCAAATGTGAGACAGTGGTAAGAAAATTTGTGCATGCAGCTACTGCCCCTGATATGCTTCCAAAAGTCAGGTGTTTTACCCGGTAAAGCAGGAACAGTGGTTCTGAATTGCCCCTGTGCGCTTTGGCAGGCTCAAGTAAATCACAAGATTCAGCAGAAACCTGCACTCAAGATCCATGTGATTAGATGTGCAGTCCTGGTCATCACTCAATTGCCGAAACACAGTCTATACCTTCAGGAACTGCAAAGTAGTCTCGTCATCCTTGTCAAGCTTAATCCGCTTGAAGGTGGGAATCACGCTTTGACACGGGCCGCACCAGTCGGAATACACCTCCAGTACTGCAGAAACACGTTGAGCTCAGCAAAATTACCGGAGCCAAGATGTTGTCCACTGCGGAGGCAGGCATCACCTTTCAGTCCTTTTTCGCACAACTTGCTCTCCAGCTCAACGTCCGTCTGCATGGCATACTGAAGTGGAGGCTGATTGGCAGCCATGGAACAGACACAGGCAGCAAACGTCTGGGCCCGGCGCAGTGCTGCAAAGCAGTAGGTTAAGCCATTTCGAAGCGGGAATTGCTACACAGCCACTTTGACCGGAATTACTCATGACGTGACCGCCAGTAATACGGCATAACGTAGCGGTGGTGTGCACGGAGTGAGACGGAGGTACGCAACATCCTTGCTCGCCTTTGCGGACCTCATGCTTGTTGCAGCTAATCAAACTTCATGCTAAAACCGTCTGTCTTGCTCAGCACTTGACGCATACCGCCAGACCTGTCAGACGTGGTGTGCAGACCTGTCTAGCATGGCTTGAGGTGCGTAGTTGGTCAGGACCACAGCCTGAACGATTCTCCAACTTCCATTTTCTGGCTCTTGAGTGATTTTAGCCACAGCGGCTGCAGCATGGTGCCCTATCTGATGAATTTTTAAGGCTTCTTACAGGTATACACTGCATCTCTTCCGGCTTTTGACCTTATTCCCGTTCCCACTGGTTTGTAATTTGGCTTTGAAATAGTCAAAGGGCAACTCGATGGATTCAAGCCGCGTGCTGGCGGTGCAAACTCGGTTGGAC
>JAABUP010002946.1_pt1 | contig 31286 bp, 2 predicted proteins | sample 5559201 | NCBI WGS metagenome assembly JAABUP01 (sample SAMN10711887, study PRJNA513373) | rock metagenome | isolation source: Antarctica rocks | place: Antarctica
CTCTAAGCTATTTATAATAATTATACGCTATATTATTACTATTATATAATAATAGGTAAGAGTTTATAAAATAGAGAATAATAACCTTCTCTATTAGGGGCTAATATAAAATCTTCTAGGCTTAAAGCGCTAAGGTATACTTAAATTATAAGTCTAAATTAATATTAATTTATACTAACTATTAATTAATTGATTGATTAATTATACTCCTATGCTAGCTAAAGCTAATGAGGGTAGACTTTTCAGGGGGTACGCCTAGCGCACCTGTCGTTCGGGGAGAAACCCAGCTAAGGGATAAAAATTCCACCTACCATCCGCAGGCCATACTATTATTCGGCTCCTTCCCTCCCCCCCCGACAGGCCTGCCATCGGGGCGGTATATCGAGGGGTCGGGTCTACCATCTGTAACACCAAGGTTTATACTAACTATAGTATATATAATCTTAAGGTTTAATTAAGAGGATTAGAAGGTATTTCTTAAGTAATAAGTATCTTTAGTCTTATAAATAATAGAGGTTTTTTATTATAATACCTCGCCATTAATAATTAGTTCTTAGTACCTAAGTTTATTAAGTAGGTAATAAATTTCTACTACTAAAAAGAGGCAGCTAGTAAGAGGAATAAGGCGGGTCTCTCTCTAATATTTAGTTATAAGGTTAGTCTAGTAAGTAGTAGGTATAACCTCCCTATTTAACTCTATTCTATTAAAGCTACGCGTCTATTAGGCCCTTATAATATAAATATTAAATATTATTAGCTTAAACCCCCTACCTATAAAAGTTAGTCTAGATTAGGAAGTTTAGAATAGTAAAATATACTATTAAGCTATCTACCCCTATAATTATTAACTATATTACTATTTTAAGATATATACTTTAAATTCTACTATATATACCTTTCTATAAATATACTAAGATTAATATATAAGATATATAAGATATACGAGATATTAATATATATAAAATATATAAAATATATAAGATATATACGCCGTATAAGATATATAAAATATATATAACGTGTGAGATATATATACTATATAAGATATATAAAATATATACGACGTATAAGATATATATAATATACGCGAGATATATAATATACGAGATATATATAATATATAAGATATATATAAGATATAAGATATATACGACGTATAAGATATATATAATATATAAGATATATATAAGATATAAGATATATATAATATATAATATACGAGATACATATAATATATAAGATATATATAATAAATAAGACAAATAAGAGTTATAAGATATATAAGATATATAAGATATATAAGATATATAAGATATATAAGATATATAAGATATACGAGATATACTAATATTATAATTATTAAAATATATTAAAATAGGATGTAATTAGTTAGACTAGCCGCGTACTAGACGCGCGCTAGTACCCGTCTTAGTATCCTATATATTCTATCTCTCTCTACTTATATAGCTAGTAACATAACAACTATTACTATTCTACCTATTGTAATAGGTTATAAGCCTAGGCGTAGGGTATTTATTTATTTACCCTATAACTACTATTAATACTATCCCTTATAAATTACCTCTATATTAATATTACTACTACCGTAAAAAGGGGGCTAGGGAATCTACTAGTAGAGTCTTCTACTAAGACGCTAAAACCCTAGCTAAAATCCTCTCTAACTTAAATAATAATAACCCCTTAGCGGCGGTATATAGTAATTTACTAATTATATGAATAATATCTATTCCTTATATACGCTAACTACCTTAGTAATAGTTATTTATACCTATTACCTAGCTAATACCGTAGATGATATATAATATTCTTATAAAAGGGGGCTAAGAAGATAGAGAAGGCTAGGAATACTTACTAACCTCCTTATAAATTAGCTATATCTATCCCTTCTTCCCTAGACTCTTCTCTCCCTCCTTCTTATTATTCTAATTACTTTATACTAGAACTTAAAGAATCTAAAGAAGAAATCTATTAATAGTTAATTAATATTTACCTTAAAGGTCTTCTAGCTAACCTTTAAGTAAATTACTACTTCCTTAATTTCCTATATCTCTACTAAGATATTAGCTATAAAATTAACTAAGAGGTAGCTACTACTATTAACTATTAGGGAATACTATTAGATAATACCTCCTTTATACCTTTATTAATATTAGAACCTTATCCCTAAAACTAATTACTATTATTTTTAATAGAAGGCCCTAAAATACTAGGTAAAAGTATTATCTTTAGCCTTATTATAAAGTTAAGACTACCCTTTATATATCTATAATTATTAACGCTAGTACTAACTTAGTCTCTAATGCTAAATCTATATAATCTAGATATTAAGACTAAAGATATACCTCCTATTAGTATTAAAGTAGAGATTAGAGGGGGTAGTAACTACCCCCTTATACTTATTCCTATACTAGAATCTAGCTATAACTAGCCGTTATACTCCCGTAATATATAGTCTTATATTATCCTTAATAGCCTTAGAGCTATCCTTAAGATAGACTATATTATCCCTATAACTTAAAACATTTAGGAGATTTAAGATAATAAGTATAATAAGGCCTATAAGGTAGTAAAGGTATATTATAATACTAATACTTATAATATAATTAAGGATAAGACTATCCCCTTAATAGCTTAAAAGATCTTTAAGGACTTTTATAAGCCTTAAGGTACTAATATCCTTAATAAAACTATTTATAATTTTAATACCCTCTTTTACACTAATTATAAAGATATTAATAATTATATAAGTAAATTTAGAATTATTAACTCTAACTTAATTAACCTAGTATATAAGCTCCCTTATATCTTTATTATTAATACCTACCTCTAATATCTTAGTATAAAGCTTAATACCTTTTAGAGTATATTTATTTAAATATATACTACTAGAAAATGCCTATAAAAATTCAAGATTTTTACTTAGGAAAAGTATACTTAAAAGTATAATTCTTTTATTTATTAGTAAGTAATAATAGTTATAAGGTAAATTTAAGTCTAAATATAATAAATATACGTACGAACTATTATAAATACTAAGACCCTCCTTAAGTATTATAAGGGTTATAAGGTAAATATTAATAAAGATATTAATTTTAGACCGAGGAATTATTTATAATAGTTACCTAGTACTAGAGTATTAATAAATAGTTATTAGGCCTACTTATATTATAACTCTATTATAACGTTACTATTTAGGACTAATAGGGTATAACTAAGTATACTATTATTAGACGACTTATTATATTAGTTATTATTAGGAAAAGACGTTATTATTATTAAGATAGAAGCGTTAAAAGATTAATACTATCTACTAGGTACCCGACTAATTATAGGATATCTAATATAGTAATATTCTATTCTACTAATAACTTCTACGCTACTAGACTATTTAACGTAATTCTTAAATTATTATATCCCTTATATTATAATAGATCTTTTATACTCTTATAATGACTATTAATAGTCCTACTAGATTTATCGCGTTAATATAAAGGAGTCTATTAGATATAGAAGTTAATACGGCCTAGTATTTATCCGGCCCTCTAAAGTTTAACCGGCGGTATTTAATAAACTAAATAGTAGAATAGCTTATTTTATTATTAGAAAGTCTAATATTACGGTCTAATATAAAGATATAACTATATAATTAAGTATTATATTAGGCCGTTTTTATACTTCTAATATTTTAATTAGTATTTTTATAGGCTACTAAGTAGCTATTAATAGGATCTAGGCGTTAATAATAAGTTACGACTAATATATTAAAGGTAGTCTACCTATTATCTAATAGTACCTACTTATATATAATATTTCTTATTATTCGGCTAGATATATATTTAGGAGTTTTAGGCCTAATAATATAGAGGTTTCCCTATCTTATTACCCGCGATAGAGCTACATATAACTAATTATAGCTAAAAGTAGGCCTAGTCTATAAGTTAATACTTATATACTTTATTAATTAACCTTATAATTTATTAATAGTTATAATAAACGCCGGTTAGATAGGGTACTACTTATAGATAAAGGGGGTAGGAATCCGCCTATTATTTTCTTTAGATTATAACGGCGTCTTAAATAGTATTACCTTCTCGCCGTTATAGGTACTACCTATAATCTCCCCCTTAAAGATATACTTATTATATCTTATTACCCGTAGTCGGGCCCTATTATAGTAGTATAACTAGTACGCCTAGCTTAATATATAGCTTATAAGACGGTAGGGAGGGTTTATAGAACCCGTAAAAGTACTTAGGGGGGAAGAGTTTATTATCTTCTTCTAATATAGTATAATTAATACTCTAGTATATTATTATATTACTAGGGATACGCGATATTATCTTAGTATTAATACTAGTAATATCTTTATTAGTAATAGCGAGAATAGCCCGTTCTAATAGATAAACCCTTTAAGAGATATTTATCTTAATATTAGTATAGATATTCTTAACTAAATTATTAATAGTATTTCTAGGGGTATAACTATATTTCTAACACGATACGTCTTTATTAGTAGTAGGGCTTTTCCGGATATTAATACTATTACTAATAGCGAGGAGATTACTTATAAATAGTCCTATTTTATAACGTATAGCGTCTATTAGGTCGGGATTATTAAGTCGCTTATTAATAGTAAGATTTAAACGTATAACCTTATTCTAGAAATAGGCCTTCTAAAAATACGCCTTAATAACCTAGCTACTAAATCCTCCCAGAATAACTAGGAGTATTTATTAGAAGTCCCTATAAAAGTAGACTACCTTACCCCTAAAATAAGCCTAGTCGTTATTATAAATATCCTAAAGGCTATAACTAATAGCTTCTATATTATATTAACTCTATATAAGGGACTCATCTTAAAAGATAATATAAGCTCGCTTAATTAGCTTAGCGAGATTAATCCCCTTCTTAATCCTATATAAGGAGGTAGTATTAGAGTCTAGGGGTATCTTAAATTATAAGTAAGTAGTCCGACCTCCCTATAATAGTATTAATATAATACTAGAAGACGCTACTATTAAAGTAACCTTTTACTAGGAACGTAGCCTTTCTATAATAGTATTTTAAACTATTATCTTACTAGTCCTCCTAGTACTATTAAGGAAGAATAGTATACCTAGAGTACTAAATTTATTATTAGTATTAGCGTTAATAGCGGCGATAATCTAATTAGTAGTATAGTATTAGTTAGTATTTAGCCTATTTTATAAGACCTTAGCCTTATTAGGGGTAATTTAATAAGATATTTCTTCCCGTAAAAGTCTATTTAGAATATTATTAAAATTATTAAATAGAATAGTTAGAATAGATAGGCTATATCGGGCTAGATCCTTAGTATATTTAGGGGTTAATTAATATTCTAATTAGCCGTTAATTAGGTAAAGGGCGTACTATTTAATAAATAACTATTACTTATAATAATCATCTAGGATTTAAAGCGTTAAAAAATCCCGTCGTAGGAGGTATAAGTAGTCGTTTAAGATATACTCCTTATACTTATTTTATAAGGTAAGGGCGTTAATAGGTTAGAGTTTAACTAATACTAATATAAAAAGACTACGTAGCTTATAGCCTCCCTAAAAATCCTTTCCCTTATTAAGGATTTTATTAGTATATCTATTATTTTTAGTTAACCTAAGCTCTACGTAGGCCTCCTTCTAACCTATTAGCTAGCCGTCTACTATCCGGAGGTTATTAAATAATATAGCCCCCTTAATATAATAGAGGAGTAGTTAGTAATAGTAGAGATCCTTAGTTTTAGGACTAATAAAATTAATACGCCTAAGAGTCTCCCCCCTTTTATATATTTTCTAATATTTATTTCTTTTATTCTACGTAAAGACCTTAGGAAAATCCGCGTATAGATAGTCGAGTAGATCCCTTATAATAGTAGGACGTTTCCCGTTTTATTTTATAAAGGGTAATAGCTAACTATTATTATAGGCTTCCTTAGCGAGACGGTTTATATTAAAAAACTCTATTAATATAGTCCTACGGAGCTTATTACTATCTATTAGCTTTTATTTAGCGGCCTTATTAGTAGCTTAGTTATTAGCCGGCTTAAAAAGAGTATACTATTAATTTAGGAGGTAGATTTATAGATATTCTATATAAGGCTTTATAATACTTATACTAAATAAGAGTATTTTCTAGATAGCCTTAGTAGACCTAATCTAGCGAGCGGACTAAAACTTAGTAATCTTATCTACTAACTCCCCTTACTATCGCGGCTAGCCGTTAGGAGCGGGATTATTATTATTACGGGTATAATTCCTAGTAAGGGAGATATCGGCCTAATTAGGTCCCTTATAAATATATTTATATAGATAGAAAATAGACTTAATAGAGCCGTAGATCTTAATATTAATATAGGTACCGTATTTCTTTAGTAGGTACGGGTTATAGGGGATAACCTACCTATTATTAATAGAGGAATTAGGTTCGGGGGGGCTAACTAGATATTTATAGAAAGGATAACTCCTATTAGGTATAAAAGACGTCTCTTAGTAAAAATCCTTTAGAAAAGCCTTACTATAATAATTCTTCTCCCGACTAAAATATCTATTACTAGGGACCCTAGTATAGCGATTATAAACTATATATTATAAGACTAACTTACGTAGTATATTATTATCCTATTAAGGGGGGACGAATACTTAAATAATACTATTAATATTACTAACTATCTAGATCTAATCCTCTTCCTATATAATAAGGAGAATATAAGTATATAGGAGACCTCGCTTCTAAAACTTAATAATATAATAGTGGCCTATATAAATATTAAAGATATATTACTTAAGGAGGTCTCTTATTAGCTCTCGGAGCTTCTAATTAAAGATATAGGTAATTAGATTATAATAGTACTCTAATATCTAACCGGGTTCTAGTAAGCTCTAAATATTAGGCTACTTAGGATTATATATAAAGGTAATAAAAAATTTAGGTTTACCCCTTTTTTAGACTATTATTATAGCGTCCTATATTCTCGCTTTTATAGCACGTAGGCTTCCTAGTATTATTAACGGGAGGATAGTCACCTTACTACTAATATCTTTAAGCGAGATATCTAGATTAGTACTAAGCCTATCTATTAGGCCGGAGTAGTAGTCCGCCTAAATAGTCTATTAATTCTAATGATACTAATTTAGATTATTAAGCTCTATTAATATCTAGATATTAGTAGCTTAGTAGCTAAATAGATATCCGCTATTAATAGTATAATTAAAGAAATCGGGCCGGATCTAGATATTAATTAGCCGATTATTTAAATTATATTAACTATCCCCTAACTATTATCTAAATAATTTAGAACTATTTATAACTAAGCGGATTTAGGTCTAGAAAATAATTAGGAAAATATATTAAATAGTCTTACCTATATTTATTTTATATAAAATTAACATCTTATTATTCGCTAAGACCTACTACGACCTTAAGGTATATACTCGCCGGTAATATACTAGTTTAGTTCCTATTTAGGGTCGCTACCCTCTTCCTACTCTAGCTTATCGTCGCTACTAATTAAGGTATACTAGGCGAGCGTACTAGCGACACGGTTCCGTCGTAATATATATAGTAGATAGTCGCCTAGAAGCTAATAGCCGGCTAATAGGAGGCGGTTATACCACGACTATTTACTAAATAGAAATAGAAGCGGATATTAGAGGGCTATATAAGAAGGATACTAATTAGGGATTAATATAAGGCCCCCCTTAATAGTTTTAATATAAATATCCCGCTCGATCCGGCCTTTTATAGTATTATTAGGAGTTATTATAATACGGGTAACTTCTATAAAGGTAGGCCGATTATAGGTACCCTTATCCTATTATTTAGGATTTAGCTATTAAATATAAATACTTATAATATTAATAGGATATTATAATTAATCCTCCTTAAGGCGGTTATAGTAGGATTTAAACCCCTAGACGTATAGGTTAATAGACCGGAGGGTATACTAAGCGGAAGTAAGGGTATCTTAATCTAAATTATTAAAATATTAATAGCGAACGTCTAGTTACTCCTATATACTATCTAGTATATAGATCTAGGCGAATTTTAGCCTAAGGCCGTTATTAGTAATAAGAGGACCTATTAGATAATAAATAGACCCCTAGATCTAGAAAGTAGTTTAATTAACGTAGGTGTTAACGTTAGTTATACCCTCGCTAGTAAAGGAGAGATAATTATTATAACTAACGATATTATCTAAAAATTCTTTACTATATATAATCCTCCTTTTTATAAACTATCTATTAATAATAATAGTATTTATATCGCTAAGTAATTTATTAATAAATTATACCCTAAGCTCCGCCTCCTTTTCTAGCCCTTTAGGTAATAAGTTAATATCGTCTAGCTTATATAACTAGTTAGGAGATAGCTAATTATTCTTCCTACCGTTATAATAAGGCTATTAACTATCCCTTAAGTTACTATATTTATTTTTCTATAATAGTACACTATAATAGTACACTATAATAGGGGTATATATTACCGGTAGTATTAAATAATTTATTAACCTAGTAAAGCTCTATATATCTTACTATATAAGGATCCCTATATACTTAATATCCCTAATCTAGCGTCCGCCCCTAATATATATAATTCCGTCGTCGGTAGGAGCCTTATTAGACGGGAGGTTAATACTTAGCATTATCCTCTATATTAGCCTCCCGTTAAGTATACTAGCGGCGGGTACGTTAGTCGCATTTAGAGGGAGGCTAGGGAGCGGATTATTAAGGCACTTCTTTAAAGGCTAGGGGAGTAGGTTACTAGGGGTCCCTAGGTGGAATAACTACTTAAATAGTTATATTAGTAAGGGCTATACGCTACTAGGGAGTAACACCCTTATTAAGGTAGGTATAAGGGCGAGTACCTAATAGTATTTCTCTAGGGCGAGGTTCTATTAACGTAATATCTCTAGGGTTTACTAGTAGATTACTAGATATAACGTAGGTAGGTAATATAGTCTTCCTTAGGCGTCTAGTACGCCTTATACTATTACTCTTATAAGATTTAACCCTCTTATTAATAGTATTAGGGTCGAGCTTAGAAAGAGCTACGCGCTTAGAAGGTATTAGTAGGGAGGTAGAGGAGCTAAATTTAGTATAAGAGGGGTAATACTATATTATTTAAAGGCGGCTAGTATAATTTATACGTCGTAGGTTATAAGGGGAGGTATTACTATCTATAGAATACTATAAAAGGTGAAGAAGAGGTAGGACAAAAAAATTATTAACGCGGTAGGGAGGCGCTAAGATATAATATAATTAGACTAATTTAGTAGGTAAATCTATTTATTACTATATATCTTCTAAACTACTAGACCGATTTAAATTATTTTTAAAGTAATAAGTAGGTAGGAGTCGGCTAAGTAATATTATTTATACGAAAAATATTATAGAGCGTTAGTATAAAGGTAGGTAGAATAGGAAGAATTATTAGAGTTTTAATATTCGCGCTAGTCCTAGAGGGGTAACTAGGGGACTTATTAACTAACCGATAAGCCGCGATAAGATTAGGGTCTTAATTACCGGATATTCTATTATAGTAAGAAGATTACTACTAAAGAAGGTATTATAATAGTCTTATTTAATAAACTTATACTAGTTATAATAAATAAAGAAGCTTACTAGAACTTTATAAAATCTTCTATTATAGCTACTACTATAGCTACTACTTACCTACTCTACTAGGCTAGTTTAAATATACGGTATAGTAATAAGTATTATAACTACTATAATTATTTAGGCTATATAGAGTCTAACTATTAAACTAAGTACCCTAACTTAATAAAGGCCTTCCTTAAGATAGTTAAGGTAGATAAGAGTTAAAACTAAGGGGGCTATAGCTAAGGGGGTAGTAATACTAGAGGTAAGCGTCCCTATATACCTATAGAGTCTAAAGACCTAGTTATTAGCTTTATAACTACGCTAGGTATAACTAGCCTTACTACTACTATCCTCCTAGATATAGTATATAATTAATATATTATTAATAATTAAGATATCCTTAAAGAATATAAGGTAATTCCTAAGTCCCCTATTTATAAGATTAGCTAGGCTGGTTCTTATATAATAAGGCGTAGTACCGCGGTTATCCCTTATAAGACTAGTAAGGGATTTAGGGTAAAAGTACGCCTTATTAATATCCTTTATATCCTAAATACCTAATTAAATTTAATTTTAGTATCTTAGCTACTCTATCTTAGGGCTAAAGTCTCTTTTAACTTATAAGAGTATACTATTACTTATAAAGGCTATATCTTTATATATACTTAATATAATAATATCTTCTACCTTAATACTTAAGACTATCTAACCCTAGCCTTTATAACCCTAGTAATTATATCTTAGCTTTTTTTAAAGTTAAAAGTATATATATTCGCGGCCTTTTAAGTCTCCCTATTTATTAGCTTCTAGTATACCTATATAAGTTATTTAGGCTAATAGAACCTAAAATAGCTAATAAATATATTTAATAAAATTAACCTTAATAAGATTATCTCTAAGGATTATATATATAATATCTATATAGAGACCTAAATAATAAGGGCTTTATATAATTATCCTATTACCCTAGAGAAGTACTTATATAAGTATATTAATAGCGACTTAGTAGGCCCTTATAAAGTCTATAAGAGGATTACTACGGCTTATAATAGCTCCTAATTCTTTAGTATAATATTATATAATTACTAGAAAATGCCTGTAAAAATTCAAGATTTTTACGTCGGAAAATCACCCCTACTACCTGGCGTTTAGAAGGTGACGTGAATAGCGGGGAGCATATTAGACACGTTAGTAGGTGGGGTGAATAGTAGGGAGTATATTAGATATAGTAGGCTATTAATAACACGGATATTTCCCCCTATTTAGACTGATATCAGACACGTTAGTAGGTGACGTGAATAGTAGGGAGTATATTAGACACGTTAGTAGGTAGGGTAAATAGTAGGGAGCATATTAGATATAGTAGGCTATTAATAACACGAATATTTCCCCCTATTCAGACCGATATCAGACACGTAGGTAGGTAGGGTGAATAGTAGGGAGCATATTAGACACGTTAGTAGGTAGGTAGGCGGCCTATACATGCGATAGTATTAGCTATATCATATACATGCACCCATTCTAATAGCGTTCCATACCTGACAATAAGACGGATATTTCCCCCTATTCAAACCGATATTAGACACGTTAGTAGGTGAGGTAAATAGTAGGGAGTATATCAGACACGTTAGTAGGTGGGGTGAATAGTAGGGAGCATATTAGACATGTTAGTAGGTAGGTAGGTAGCCTATATATGCGACAGCATTAGCTACATCATATGCATACACCTATTCTAATAGTAGGTAGGTAGGCGGCCTATACATGCGACAGCATTAGCTATATTATATGCATACACCTATTCTAATAGCGTTCTATACCTGATAATAAGACGGATATTTCCCTCTATTCAGGCCGATATCAGACACGTTAGTAGGTGAGGTGAATAGTAGGGAGTATATCAGACACGTTAGTAGGTGAGGTAAATAGTAGGGAGTATATCAGACACGTTAGTAGGTAGGTAGGCGGCCTATATATGCGATAGCATTAGCTATATCATATATATATACTAATAGACCGATATAAATTATTCTAATAGTATTCTATACCTAGTAGTAAGACGGTTCCCCCTATTTAGACCGATATCAGATATATTAGTAGGTGAGGTGAATAGTAGGGAGTATATTAGACACGTTAGTAGGTAGGTAGCCGGCCTATATATATAATAGCATTAGCTATATTATATATATATACTTATTCTAACAGCGTTCTATACCTAGTAATAAGACGGATATTTCCCCCTATTTAGGCCGATATCAGATACGTTAGTAGGTAAGGTAGTAGAATAGGTAATTTATAAATAATAATAGGATTTTAGTTATTAATCTAATTATTCTAGTAGCGTATAGAATTTAGTAGGTAAATTTATTTATAACGATATATCTTTTAAACTACTGCACCGATTTTTATAATTTTTAAAGCCTTAAATAGCTATAGATATGTTATATAACTTTATTTAAATAAAAAATATTATAAAGGGTAGGTATATACGTGGGTAGAGTAGGAAGAAATATTAGAGTTTTAATATTTACCGTATATTACGCTAGTCTAGGAAAGGAATCTAGGGGACTTATAGACTAACTGATAAGCTGCGATAACAGAAAATGACTCCCTTATTAGGCTAGCTAGTAATCCTAAATAGGTAGTAGAACTTATTCTATTATAGTAAGAAGATACTAAGGAATTAGATATTACCCTACTTAAGGCTAAAAGTAATTCCTCCTAGCCTTTAAGGCCTTTAAGGTAAATTAGGAGCGTCTTATATAATATATATAATACTATTATATTAATAGTAGAGGGGAATTTAACTCTATAACCTTTATAGAGTACTATTAGGCTAATAGTATTATCTAGGAGAGTATAATATAAGATACTCCCTAGGCTAATAGGTCTATAAAGCGTCTTAATAAGACCTTAATAAATAAGGCCTATACTATACTTATAGATAGCAGGATAGATTATAAGTATTAGCCCGAATTTATTTAAGCGGCTAACTACCTTTAAAATAGGTCCCTTAAGGCTAGTATTAAGATAATACCTTATAAGAAGTTTAATAGCTATTAGCCTAACCTCTTCTATTTATAAGTCCTTAGCTCTTAGGCCTTCTATTATATTAATAGGACTACTATTAAAATTAGTTACTTTAAGGCCTATTCCTATCTAGGTTAACTTATTAGCTATAAAGGTAAAGCTATCTACTATCTTATTAATAATAAATCTAGGAAGCTCGCTTAGTTATCTAATATCTACTTTATTAAGAAAGTCCTTATAAGTTATATTAAAGAATTAAAAGCTAAAAGGTATATATTCATAAACCTCTCCTACTACTCTAAGCGGGTAGCTAGTAATATAAGGGGGTAATCTCCCTTTAGAAGTAAAGTATTACTAATCTATATTAATATACTATTAATCTACGTTAAAGATATAGTAGCTAAGGATAAATCCTACCTTAAGACCCTATTAGATATCTAGCTTAAATTAAATTAGGCCTATCTAGTAATATTTTATTAAGACGCTAATAAGCTCCTATTATTAGCTAAGGTCCTATTTAATTACCTTAAATTTAAAATACCTCCTAATAAACCGCGTAGTAACTCCCTAGATCTACTAGTAATATTATCTTTTTAATAATAGCTAAAGGTATAGAGCTATTTAAACCTAAATTATATAAGGAAGTTATAATAAATAATATTAAGAAGGACTAGGAAGTAGTATTATAAGATAAATTTGACTCCCTTATATAGAATAATACGTAGGCGCTTAGATAGCTACCTCTAGGTTAGAAGGTACTTTAGGGGAAGTAGGTATTGAAGTTAAAAAGGGGGCCTTATAATAAAGTCCTCTATTATAAAGTATACTAGGTAGTTAGGGGTTTTAAATAATAAGAAGGGATTAATTATAATAAGACCTTTACTTTGATAGTAAAGCTAATAAATTATAAAGCTATCTTTACCCTAGCTATATCCCTTGATTAGGAACTAAACTAAATAGATATTAAAACGGCCTTCCTTTATAGGAATATTAAGGAAGATATTTATATTAAATAGCTTAAAGGCTTCGTGGTTAAGGATAAGAAATACCTTATTTATATCTTAAAGAAGGTACTTTATAGCCTAAAATAATTACCTTAGGTCTAGTTTTTTATACTATTTATATTCTTAAAGACTTAGAGCTTTATACTATTTATAGTTAATAAAAGTATCTTAATTAATTATAAAGATTAGGTTATTATTATAACCTATATAAATAATTTACTAATTATTAGACCTAGCTAAACTACTATTAATTAGGTTAAGGCCGTACTTAGTAAATACTTTTAAATAATTAACCTTAACCTATATTCCTTTTATCTAGGTATATTAGTTAGACGGGATTAAGTAAATTAGGTATTATAACTAGGTTAAGAAGCCTATATTAAAAAGGTATTAAGGGACTTTAATATATAGGAGTTATACCTTATAGCGACCCTAATAGATATAAATAAGTTATAAGTATTTAAGGAAGATTATATAACCCTTAATACTTTTTAAAAGGAATATTAGTTAGCTATTAGCTCCCTAATATATATTATATTAGGGACTAAGCTAGATATTACCTTTATAATCTTAATAGTTAATAGATATAAATTAAATTTAAATTAATTATATTAAATAACTATTAAGAGGATTTTTTATTACCTTTAAAGTATAACTAACTTATAGCTTACTTTTTATAAGAGTATCTTTCCTTTTATTAGCTATAATAACGCTAATTAGGCTAGTAACTAAGATACTTAGTAGTTAATTATAGGCTATATTTTAATATTAATAGCGGAGTAATAAGCTAGTTATTAATGTAATAGCCTACCGTCGCCCTATCTAGCTATAAGGTAGAATATATAGGCTAGATATAGGTTATAAAGGAAGCTATCTAGCTCTAATAGCTCTCTTTTAAGCTAGACCTCTCTAAGGATACCTATTAGCCTACCGCCGTAATACTCTACTATAATAATTAGGGAGCTATCGCCCTAGCTAAGAACCCCTAGTTTTATATATATATAAAGTATATTAATATCTAATATTACTATATATAAGAATAGGTTACTACTAATAATATTAAGTTAGAACATATTAAGATTAATAAGTAGGTAGCTAATAGCCTTATTAAAGCCCTCCTTAAAGATAAATTTATCCCCTTCTATAAGGCCTTAGGCCTAGAAGTACTATAATAGTAGGAGTCTTTAGTATAGTAAGGCTTTATAAGTACTTCTAGTAGCTTTATAAGTACTCCCGTTACTAACTAAGGGATAGCTAGCTCTTAACTACCTACCCTTCTAGCCTTATAACTCTACACTATAATATTAGAATATAAAATAGACTTTATAAGCCTATTTACCTCTATTATCTTTCTATATTTTAAGCTTAAATAGCGAGTTATACTACTAGTAATATTGTCTAGATACTAGACTACTCCCGCTTATATACTAATATTATAGTAGATAAGTTAACTACTTTCTTATAAAACTATTAGGTCTAGACTATAATATATATCTACTATAATCCTATCTCTTACCCTACCTCTAATATAAAATAGAACTAGCGTAATATATTCCTAGATACTAGCGAATATAGTACCTATAATAGCTTCTAGCGTAACGTGCCTCTAGGTTATAATAGCCTCGCTATCTTCGCTACCTAGATACGTACCTAGGTAGGACGAGAATAGGAAGTAGATAAGTAGTACTACTAGGGAGTTATAATCCTTTATCCTAGTATTAATATTATTATTTTTAACTATAATATTATTAAAGATATAGATACTAAAATTAGGCCTTATAACGCCCTCCTCCCTACTTACGTAGTATAAGCTTATCTAGTATATTAAAGGTAAGAAATGTACTATTAAGTCGCTATAATATAGAAACCTTAATAGTATACCTTTATAAAATAAGTACGTCTTAGAAACTATTATATAGATAGAATTAGTAACCCTATAGTTATACCTACCTTATTAGGGTCTATCTAATCTATATCTAGAAGGGTTTTACTAAATTACCATCTTATAAAGGTTTCTACTACCGTCTACCTCGCCTTTACGCCTCTTACCCAGCATTTAGTTAAGAAGGGGGATTTTAGATAGTAGGAATAAAATATAAGTTAGTTATACTATTATACTAATAAGGTACTTTATTTAAGTAGGAGTATTAAAATATATTAAAATAGGATGTAATTAGTTAGACTAGCCGCGTACTAGACGCGCGCTAGTACCTATCTCAGTATCTTATATATTCTATCTCTCTCCACCTATATAGCTAGTAATATAACAACTATTACTATTCTACCTCTTTCAATAATAATTATATATAAAATATAATTTTTCTAGCGCTACCCTACCCTTACTTTCCCTCTAGGATTAAATACCTATGTATTATAATTAAAATAGATTATTATAATAGTAATTAACTATATAAAGTCTATATTAGGGACTTTATAATAGGAATTATATATATAAATAAGTATATTATAAAGTAGGAGGTTAGCTTATAATACTCTCTAGTCTATACTATAGTTACTCTAGCTACCTTATAAGAATAGATCTAGAAGGAGTTAAAGGTTAACTATTAGGTGAATAATTAGATTTACGCTAGTCTTACTATTAATAATAAGATATATAAGGTAATATATATAATACTAGAGGTAGAGATTAATATATATAAGAATCTAGGGGATAAAATAAATAATATTACTATAAAGAAGGAGTTATAACGCCTTTATAAGAGTTATATAATAGTTTTATAAGGTTTTTAGTAATATTAATCTAGCTTAGAAAGAGGAGTATTTAATATACTAGGCCTAAAAATATAATAATAATAAAAAGTAAAGAAGGTATTATAAGAGTAAGGTTAATATTATATTAATAGTTATAAGAGGAATAATATTAATACTTTAGCTATATAATATTACCTTTAATAATATAAATATTAGCTATTATAAGAAGAATAGGAGGAAAATTAGGATATATAAGCCTTAAGACCTAGTTATATCTAATAAGGCTACTAATAAGATTATTATAAATAACTTATACTTTAATTTATTTATATAAATCTTATAGGAAGATATTAGATTTAATATTAACTAGGATTTTATATTTTATAAGCCTAAATAAATTAGGGGAATAGAATATATAAATACTTAATCCTAGAGATATATATTATTTAAAAAATATTTACTAGGGCTTAATTAATTACTTTTTATAGTTAATAACTTATTAAATAGTAAGCTTTACTTAAAGATAATTAATAGTAACTAATAAATATTTAGACTCTAGTAGGTATAACTTAAATTAATATAAAAGCTCTATTATATAATATAATATCAAGCTACTATTAATAATATAAACCCTTATATCTACTACTTTATAACCCGCTAATTATAGGAGATATATAGAAAATAATAATAGCTAGAATTAGCCTAAGAGATATAATATAATAATAAATACTATCTTATATATAACCTTTATACCCCTAGTATATATGTAAAAGTCTAAAAGAGTAAAGATACTTATAATTATAAGCTTAAGGAAGCGGAGGAAGATATCCTATAAATAATAAAAGGTTAATAAGACTAAGGCTATAATAGCTCTATATCTATTAGGTTTATAAGATTATAATTAGAATAGTAAGAGGATAATAGTAATAAATAATAAGGTTAAAGTTTATATAAAGTTAACTATCTAATAACTTAGGTTTTAAGAGATATTAATATAATTAAATAGAGGAACTTATTATTACTCCTCCTATTATATAGCTCTAATAACTATCCTAGGTATTTAAATAGACTAATTAGGTATTATTATTAATATTATTATAGATAAAAGGAGGGCTATTTATACTAGAAGTAGAATCCTAAGTTATAACTTTAGAATAGGTATAATTAAGATTTTAATATACTTTATAAGTTCTCTCTTATTAATAATACTTATCTACTTATAAAGAGACTAGTTCCTTCTTAAGTAGTTTAATCCGCGCTAAGGTAGACTAGAATTATTTATTATAAGTAGTATAAATATTAGTAAGTACGCTAGTACCTTCTACCCCCTAGCAAGTTACTTAGTATAATACTACTTCTATTATATTATTAACTACTATATTAATATTAATCTTAAGGTATTAAGCTATATATAGTTTATAATAATTTATAAGCTAATTAACTTATATCTTAAAATAAATAGTTATAAGGTTATTATATATATAATAACTAAGGAGAAAGAGGGACTAGCTAAAATACTATTAATAGTATAATATCTACCTCTAATTTAAGTATTTATCTTATTATAAAGGGGAGAATATTAGATAGGGGGTATAATTTAAGATAAAGTAAAAAGTATTATTTTATACTATCTATTATATATAATAATTAAAGCTAAGTATTTTAATTTAGAGAGATAGTATATTAAAAAAGAGTAAAGCTTTAAAATAATAAGAGATAGTAATAAGAGAGTAGGTAATCTAAAGTAGTTATATTTATTATAAGTTCTAAATAAATATCTAATAATTTTTAAGGGGTTTAAATAATTAAAATGCGAGAATTACGCGCTAGATCTTATTAGATATATTAGATATAATAGACTAATATATTTATATATTAAATAGGGTTTTTACTAAATCTAATATATTTTAACCTAAAAGTAATAATAATAATATATAAAAAGTATATAATATATAGTTAAATCTCTACCCCTTATTTTTCTTTTAATTATAAGCTACCTCCTTATTTCTTAAATATTCTTTTATAAACTTATTTACCTATTATATTATTATTCTCTAGTACCCCTATTTCTATAAGAAATATTTATCCTATTAAATTAAAGACTATTCGCCCTAATTAAAGTATAATATCTTAGAGGCTCGCTATAATAAGGGTAGGTAGAAGTAGGAGAGGTTTAAGCTACTCCTAGTCTTATATATAATATTTATACCTATAATATTATATCTATTTATAGTAGGAGCTAATTATTTAAGTAGGCTAGTAGAGTTTATAATCTATCTAATATACTTAATAGTAAGGTTAGTAATAGTAAATCCTATATTTAAGAGAATTATATAATTATAAAGTAAAGGCTATTACTAAATATAATAGATTTAAACTTAAAATAAGGGAGATAAGATAACTATATTATTAATAAGGAAGAGTTAAGTAAAGAACCTATTAGGATATAACTAGTAAAGAGGGTATATTATATTATAAGTTCCTATATTAATCTACTATATTAATAGAAGTAGCTTATATTATTATTAATATAAAGGGTAGTATATTAGCTCTATAACTAGTCTAATAATTAAGACCTAATATAATATTATCTACTTTAAAGCGTATATCTTATACTAGATCCCCTTATAATACTACGTCCCTATCCTTAAATAAAAACCTCTTAAAGAGCTTAAAAACTATAATTACCTTATAATTATAATAAGCTAATAGTAGAGGTACTTAAGGGTAAAAAAGAGTAAGGGTATAATTTCTTATAAGGTTAATTAAGGCGCCGCGAAGGAATATAGAATATCTTTATAATAAGTTATAAAGCTATCTTATCTAAGGCTATATTATACTTATAAGTACTAGTATTTACTAGTAATAGTAGTAAATAGTATATACCTTAGCTTAAATGTAATCTAGCTAATTTTAGTAATATAATAATTAAAGTATAAAAGTATTATATTAAAAAGGTAGGATAGTAATATAACTATAAACTAGATATTAATAATATCCTAAAGGTATATAAAGTATAAAAGGTTAATAAGGAGAAATATATTTCTAATTATTAATATATTAATAAGATATTAATATAATAGTAGCTTTATAATAATATAAGTTTATTTTAATCTTATATTATACCTAGGATTAAAACTCTAGTTAGGTTATATTATTATTTCTTAAGTATTAAGTAGTCTTATAAATTTATTATAAAACTTTTAAATATATATATCTTTATATATTATAATATAAATAATCTAAAGGTTTAATATTAAGGAAGGTAGATAAATAAAATTAAAGCTAATCTAGTTTATTAGATAATTATAAAGTTCTAGGCTAATATTATTATTAATATAATTATTAAGTATTTTATAAAAGGATATTTATTAGTTTAGGCTTCCTAGTAATTATAAAGTACCTTTTCTAGCTATTCTACCTTAGGATAATCTACTTTCTACTTTTAATAATCTATTATATAATTAAGGAATATATATCTTTAAATAAAAAGATAGATTACCTATGTTAAGGCCCTATTATTAAAGGTATTTTATAATTAATCTTAATTTATTAAATACTAATATTTCTTATAAAGAACTTTAATCTTTATATACTAATATAGTTTAACTAAGGTAAAGATAGATAGGAGAAGGTTATAAAGTATTTATAAGATAGGGTTAATAAAAGTATAACCCTTATAAATAATAATAGAGATAATATAATCTATCTATTATATAATATATATAAGGATACTAGCTAGGGCTTACTCCTAGCTAGTTATAACGGCGGGTAAAACCTATATAATATACTTAATAAAGATAATAATTCCTATAAAGGAGATATTATATTATCTAATTTTAATTATTAAACCTAACCTTTACTTAAAGATCTACTACTATTTAACTAATAAATAGTATATAAAGGCCCGTTATTACTTATATATTTAACTTAGACTTATAATATAATATTTATAAAGATAGGAGTAATTAAAGATAGTATAAGTAATAGAACTAGTTCTAATAATCTTCTTATAAATATACTAGTCTCTTAGACTATAAATCTTCTTAAAGTAGAGTAGAATTATAGTAGAGTATTAATAAATATATCTATTTAAGTAGAATATTAGTAACTTATACTTAACTTAAGTAGTACTAGATAATAGTATTAAGGCTAGTTATAAAGAAGGTAATAGAGGATCCTATAAAATAGTCTTATTAAAGGGGTAGGGTTATAGGTTAGTATATTAACTATTATAAGATAAATTCTATAAGTAGATTAATCTAGATAAGACTTAAATATATTAATATTCCTTTAATAGTAATAACTATTAAGAATACTAGCTACTAATAGAGGATAATTATACCCTCTTTTAAACTAGGGTAGATAGGAATAAGTATATAATACTTATTAGTCTTAAAGTATCTATTAATTAAATAGATAAGAGTAATAATTAAGTAGTAAGTATATAAGGGAAATATAGTTTATCTAGTATATCTAGTATACCTAGTATATCTTATATATCTAGTATATCTTATATATCTTATATATTTAAGAGGTCTAGTATATATTATATATCTTATATATCTTATATATCTTATAATTTTAATATTCTTTATCTCTAGTACTTTATATAGCTATATAATTAATAGTATAATTAGTTATTATATTATATAATTAATATATTACTATTAGCGTACTCTTAATATAATATCCTTATAGTATAAATATAGTATAATATATCTTACTTATACTAATAACCTTTTTAATATAGATTAGGGGATTATTATTAATATTAAGTACGCCTTTAATAGTCCCTAGTATAGAATTATAGCTATAGGCCGAAAGTATAGTAATTAGGGTACCCGAATTAGCCCTAGGCGGACTCGTGTCTACCCCTACCGCCCTAGGGCAAGTTTTCTCAAACTATAGCCCTAGGGGCCCAGGGCGGCCTAGGGCCGGCCCTAGGTACCCCTCCGGGTTTTTAGAAATTGCCGACGTAGAAGCCTTCTACTAGGCTACTTTATATCTAGGAGAGGCTTCGCTTCTCTAATAATTAATTATATAAATCTATAAGACTATTAGTTAGAGTACTATTTATTAATAGAGGGGGAGGTAAGTAAAGAGAGTAGTAAAGGTAATTATAAGGTATTCCCTATTAGGGGTAATAATAGTAATTAAGAGTATTAATATTATATTAATAGATAAGGTTATTTATATAAATAGTAAATTAAATTTTAAAAGTAACTTATTAATTTATATTTTAATAATAATAGGTATACTATTTATAAGATAATAAATAATAGTAAATAATCTTAGTATATTTATATAAACTATTAATATTAGAATGTAAAGTTTATATATTTATTAATTTTAAGTAAAGAGGATAATAATATAATATTATCTCTATTTACTTTATAATAATAACTTACTACTTTAATATTCTATAATCTTAGGATTTAATAATATTAAAACTATTAAAAATAACTTTAACTTTAAATAATAGTAATAGTAAATATTATAGCTTTTATATCTATTATAGTATAAAAGACTTCTATACTATACTCTAGTTATTCCTTAATAGAATCCTTAATAGCTAATTAATTATATATATATAAAATTAGCCTATAGCTATTAATTACTATAATAATAGTAGTAATACTATTATAACTAATATCCCTATTAAGTACTATCTAACTACTTAGAGAAGGACTAATATCGTTTTTACGGTACTATTATCGCGAGTCCTCTATCCTAGGAAAGATATCTATTTATATATAATACTATATATTAATAATAATATACCTTACTATTAAAGACCTTAATATTATTTAGAGGTATTACGCTAGTATTATAATAAAACTATTATAATAGACCTCCTATCTATAAAAGCCGTCTATAGAAGCCTTTACTAATAAGTATTCCCTATACTCCTAGAGAATTAGTACTAAGGTAGAGAATCTCTATTAAGGCCCTAATAAATTTACTACTCTTCCTAATAAATCTCTATATTTTATTATTATAACTCTCTAGGTTAACTAAGAAGTTATAAAACTTACCTTTTAACTAAGTAAATTTATCTAGACTAGTTATACTTTTACTTCTATTATTAATAAATTTATATATTATATTATCTCCTTAATTATAAAAGATACTATTAAGCCTACTAGAATAATTAAGCCCTTAAGATGAGGTACTTATTCTAGGTTAATATCCTTAGAGCTTAGGAATATAATATGGAACTTTAAGCTATCTTAGCTTTATAAGTAGGCTATTAATAAACCTTTAATTTATAAGGCTATCTCTTAATTTAATAAAGGAATAAAAGGCTTTTATAAGTATCTTAATAAATTATTATTACTAGAGCTATCTTAAGTAACTACTTAATAATAAGTATCTAATACTACGCTATCTATTCCTAGCGGCGCTAGTACTAGATAAATATTAGTAGAAGAGATTACCTATAATTAGCTAATTAATCTAGAACTAAAACTAGAACCTAAATATAGTTCTTTAGAAAGTATATTATAAAATATTAACTTTAAGGCGATTATATAAGCTACTATTAACGCTAGAATAGCTTAGTATATCTAAGAATACCTCCCTTAGCCTTCTTAATAAGGACCTTCTAGCCCTTTAGGTCTACTTAACCTACTAGGCTAGACTAGCTAGGAAGGCTAGGCTATAGTAGATACTAGTAATTAAGGCCCTTATTAGAATCTAGGTAATCTAGGGTTCTTTAATCTTATATATAATAGAAAATTAATAAGTACTAGTAAAGCTATTAATATACTAGTAAGGAGACTTACTTTTATAATATTTACCTTTTTATAGATTATACTAAGTAGATATACTCTTTAAAGGATCCTACTTTAGTATAAAAAAATCTATAACTAAGTCTTTATAACTAGGCTCTCGCCTAGTAGATAAGTTAATTATTAGAATATATTAATATTTTATAAAGATAGGTAATAGTATTAATAAATAGGTAAGGCTTCTATTAAAAAGGTTTTAATAACTATTAAATATAGCTATTAATATTATAATATATAATAGATTTATTATAAAGGATATAATAAATTATTAAGAACCTAGGGAATTTAATATTAAGATACTTTAAGTTACTAAGAATACTAGTCTTTAACCTATTAAAGTATAACTTAATATTATTTATAACTAGAAAATACCTATTAAAATACAAGATTTTTACTTAGGAAAAGTATACTTAAAAGTATAATTCTTTTATTTATTAGTAAGTAATAATAGTTATAAGGTAAATTTAAGTCTAAATATAATAGATATTTATATAAACTTTTATAGATACTAAGACCCCCCTTAAGTATTATAAGAGATATATAGTAAATATTATTAAAAATATTAATTTTAGATCTAAGAGATAATTTATAATAGTTACCTAGTACTAGAGTATTAATAAATAGTTATTAGGCCTATTTATATTATAACTCTATTATAATATTACTATTTAGGACTAATAAAGTATAACTAAGTATACTATTATTAGACGACTTATTATATTAGTTATTATTAGGAAAAGATATTATTATTATTAAGATAGAAGTATTAAAAGACTAATACTATCTATTAAGTACTTAACTAATTATAAGATACATCGGCAATTCGGGAACCCGGCCCTGGAAGCTCAGGCAGCTCAACCAGCCCGTACGGGAGGACTTGTGCTCAGGAGTTATCGTGCTAGCCCGAATAGGAAATATTATAAGTATTACGTCATATATTACTAATAAAATAGTAAACTAGGCTAACTTTAAAGTTTAAGCTAAAACGGACTAGTACTCGCTAAGATACTAGCTCCTAAAGTTAGAGGTTTTTAAAACGAAGAAGAAAAAACTTCTAACTTTAGGAGCTAGTATCTTAGCGAGTACTAGTCCGTTTTAGCTTAAACTCTAAAGTTAGCCTAGTTTACTATTTTATTAGTAATATATGACGTAATACTTATAATATTTCCTATTCGGGCTAGCACGATAACTCCTGAGCACAAGTCCTCCCGCACGGGCTAGTTGAGCTGCCTGAGCTTCTAGGGCCGGGTTCCCGAATTGCCGATGTATCTAGTATAATGATATTCTATTCTACTAATAACTTTTATACTACTAGACTATTTAATATAATTATTAAACTATTATATCCCTTATATTATAATCTATCTTTTATACTCTTATAATAACTATTAATAGTCCTACTAGATTTATTATATTAATATAGAGGAATCTATTAGACGTAGGAGTTAGTACGGCCTAGTATTTATCTAGCCCTCTAAAGTTTAACTAGTAGTATTTAATAAATTAAATAGTAGAATAGCTTATTTTTATTATTAGAAAGTCTAATATTATAATTTAATATAAATATATAACTATATAATTAAATATAGTATTAGGCTATTTTTATATTTCTAATATTATAATTAGTATTCTTATAAGCTATTAAGTAGCTATTAATAGGATCTAGGCGCTAATAATAAATTATAACTAATATATTAGGGGTAGTCTACCTATTATCTAATAGTACCTACTTATATATAATATTTCTTATTATTTAGCTAGATATATTTTTAGGAGTTTTAAGCCTAATAATATAGAGGTTTCCCTATCTTATTACTTATAATAGAGCTATATATAGTTAATTATAACTAAAAGTAGGCCTAGTTTATAAGTTAATACTTATATACTTTATTAATTAGCCTTATAATTTATTAATAGTTATAATAAATATTAGTTAAATAGGGTACTACTTATAAATAAAGGGGGTAGGAATCCGCCTATTATTTTCTTTAAATTATAATAGCGTCTTAAATAGTATTACCTTCTTACTATTATAAGTACTACCTATAATCTCCCCCTTAAAGATATACTTACTATATCTTATTACCTATAATTAGGTCCTATTATATAAATATAATAGATTAAGGTTTTTTAGTAGTATAACTAATACGCCTAGCTTAATATATAGCTTATAAGATAGTAGGGAGGGTTTATAGAACCTATAAAAGTACTTAAGAGGGAAGAGTTTATTATCTTCTTCTAATATAATATAATTAATACTTTAGTATATTATTATATTATTAGGGATATATAATATTATCTTAGTATTAATACTAGTAATATCTTTATTAATAATAGTAAAAATAGCCTATTTTAATAAATAAACCCTTTAAGAGATATTTATCCTAATATTAGTATAAATATTCTTAACTATATTATTAATAATATTTCTAGGAGTATAATTATATTTCTAATATAATATATCTTTATTAATAGTAGGGCTTTTCTAGATATTAATACTATTATTAATAGTAAAGAGATTACTTATAAATAGTCCTATTTTATAATATATAATATCTATTAAGTTAGGATTTTTAAGTTACTTATTAATAGTAAGATTTAAATATATAGCCTTATTCTAGAAATAGGCCTTTTAAAGATATACCTTAATAACCTAGCTACTAGATCCTCCTAGAATAACTAGGAGTATTTATTAGAAGTCTTTATAAAAGTAGACTACCTTACCCTTAAAATAAACCTAGTTATTATTATAAATATCTTAAAGGTTATAATTAATAGCTTTTATATTATATTAACTTTATATAAGAGACTTATCTTAAAAGATAATATAAGCTTATTTAATTAACTTAATAAGATTAGTCCCCCTTTTAATCTTATATAAAGAGGTAGTATTAGAGTTTAAGGGTATTTTAAATTATAAGTAAGTAGTTTAACCTCCTTATAATAATATTAATATAATATTAGAAGATACTATTATTAAAGTAACCTTTTACTAGGAATATAGCCCTTTTATAATAGTATTTTAAACTATTATCTTACTAGTCCCTCTAATATTATTAAGGAAGAATAGTATACTTAGAATATTAAATTTATTATTAATATTAGAATTAATAGTAGTAATATTTAATTAATAGCGTAGTATTAATTAGTATTTAGCCTATTTTATAAGACCTTAACCTTATTAAGGGTAATTTAATAAGATATCTCTTTCTATAAAAGTCTGTTAAAATTATTATTAAAATTATTAAATAGGATAGTTAAACTAGTTAGGCTATATTAAGTTAGATCCTTAATATATTTAAGGGTTAATTAATATTCTAATTAGCCGTTAACTAAGTAAAGGGCGTACTATTCTATAAATAACTATTACTTATAATAATTATCTAGTATTTAATATATTAAAAAATCTTATTATAAGAGGTATAAATATTTATTTAAAATATACTCCTTATACTTATTCTATAATATAAGGGTATTAGTAGGTTAGAGTTTAAATAATATTAATATAAATAGACTATATAACCTATAGCCTCCTTAAAACCCCTTTCTCTTATTAAGGATCTTATTAGTAGATCTATTATTTTTAATTAAGTTAAACTTTATATAGGCCTCCTTTTATCTTATTAGCTAGCTATCTATTATCTAGAGGTTATTAAATAATATAGCCCCTTTAATATAATAGAAGAGTAGTTAGTAATAGTAGAGATCCTTAATTTTAAGACTAATAAAATTAATATACTTAAGAGTCTCCTCCCTTTTATATATTTTCTAATATTCATTTCTTTTATTTTATATAAAGACCTTAGGAAAATTTATATATAGATAGTTAAGTAGATCCCTTATAATAGTAGGATATTTCCTATTCTATTTTATAAAAGGTAATACCTAACTATTATTATAAGCTTCCTTGATAAGATAGTTTATATTAAAAAACTCTATTAATATAATCTTATAAAGCTTATTACTATCTATTAACTTTTATTCAATAGCCTTATTAATAGCCTAATTATTAGCTGGCTTAAAAAGGGTATACTATTAATTTAAGAGATAGATTTATAAATACTTTATATAAGGCTTTATGATATTTATATTAAATAAGAGTATCTTTTAAATAGCTTTAGTAGACCTAATTTAATAAGTAGATTAGAACTTTATAATCTTATCTATTAACTCCTCTTACTATTACGGGTAGTTATTAGGAGTAGGGTTATTATTATTACGCGTATAATTCCTAGTAAGGGAGATATTAACCTAATTAGGTCCCTTATAAATGTATTTATATAGATAGAAAATAGACTTATATAAGGGTACTATGTAATAACGTAGCTATTAAGTACTATAAACGGTACGTATACGCTTATATATAAAACTCTCTATTCTTATTAATAGTAAGACTAATTACTACCCTTCCCTTTAAGGGGAATTCCCTCCACTATATATTATAGGTAAAGGAGTAGTATAGTACTACTACGTACTATAAACGCCACGTCGATAGTAGTATTATATTCCTAACTAGTCCTTATAACTTAATAGAGTTATAAATATTAATATTAATATAAGTACTATATTTCTTTAATAGGTATAAGTTATAAGGGATAACCTATTTATTACTTATAGAGGAATTAGGTTTAAGGGGGCTAATTAGATATTTATAAAAAGGATAACTCCTATTAGGTATAAAAGATATCTCTAAATAAAAATCCTTTAAAAAAGCCTTACTATAATAATTCTTCTCCTAATTATAATATCTATTATTAGGGATACTAGTATAGTAATTATAAACTATATATTATAAAACTAATTTATATAGTATATTACCCTATTATAAAGGGGGGATAAATACTTAAATAATACTATTAATATTATTAACTATCTAGATCTAATCCTCTTCCTATATAATAAGGAGAATATAAGTATATAAGAGACCTTACTTCTAAAACTTAATAATATAATAGTAGGCTATATAAATATTAAGGATATATTATTTAAGGAGGTCCCTTATTAGCTCCTAAAGCTTCTAATTAAAGATATAAATAATTAGGTTATAATAGTACTCTAATATTTAACTAGATACTAGTAAGCTCTAAATATTAGGCTACTTAAGATTATATATAAAGGTAATAAAAAATTTAGGTTTACCTCTTTTTTAGATTATTATTATAGCGTCTTATACTCTCGCTTTTATAATATATAGGCTTCCTAGTATTATTAATAGGAGGATAGTTACCTTACTATTAATATCTTTAAGTAAGATATCTAGATTAGTACTAAGCCTATCTATAAGGCCGGAGTAGTAGTCTACTTAAATAGTCTATTAATTCTAATAATATTAATTTAGGTTATTAAGCTCTATTAATATCTAGATATTAGTAGCCCAGTTATTAAATAGATATCTACTATTAATAATATAATTAAAGAAATCGGGCCGGATCTAGATATTAATTAGCTAATTCTTTAAATTATATTAACTATCCCTTAACTATTATCTAAATTATTTAGAACTATTTATAATTAAGCGGATTTAGGTCTAGAAAATAACTAGGAAAATATATTAAATAGTCTTACTTATATTTATTTTATATAAAATTAATATCTTATTACTTACTAAGACCTACTATAACCCTAAGGTATATACTTACTAGTAATATACTAGTTTAGTTCCTACTTAGGGTTACTACCCTCTTACTACTCTAGTTTATTATTACTACTAATTAGGGTATACTAGGAAAGCGTACTTGATATAGAATCTGCTCTAGTAAGTACGTTTCGCTTAGCGATAGCGGAAAGCTTCTATAGGGAGAATACCTTATTATTCTTAATAGCTTAAATAGCTTTCTTAATTAATTAATCTATATAAATTAAAAGAGTCCCTATTAATATAGTAGTTATACTATATAAAAGGCTTTATAATACTAATTAATTATCTTAAATTACTAAAAATACTAAAGCTACCCTTATAGCACTAATAATCCCTAAGTCCTCTAGTAGTATAGAGAAGCCTATTTCTCCGTAACTAATCTATCTCCGTTTATTACTATCTATTACGACAGCGACGAGCCCTAATAGTATACTCTACTACTATACTTAGGTATAATATTACACTACTTTAGCTTACTATTAAAGACTTTAGTAGCCTCTTTTATTAAACTTTATATAAGTTTATTACTTTTTATATTTCTTCCCTAAGATCTAAGAAGCCTTTCTCTAAAAGGAAGCTATTAAGGTAGCTTAACTACTACCCCTTAATTATTATCTTATTATATTAGTAAATTAAATCTATAAGTTTATCTAGGATACTAGTAAAGTATATATTCACGAGGTACTAGAGACTATTAGGTATTATATTAACTATATTATTACCTATTATAAGCGTCCCCTATAACTAGGGATCCCTAAGTTAAGTAATTAACGTGCTACCTTAGTAGAACTACCCTTCTATCTATTTAATTAGGCTACTAATAGCCCCGCCTTTTAAAAAGCGGTTAAATATTTTATTAAGAGTACTAAGTATTACTAAAGTCTCCTATAGCTCTTATTATATTTTATAAAGTATTAGCTACTATTAACTAGGAATAGTCCTAAGAGATTCCTATTAGCTAAAATACTAGCTACTATATCTTCTACTCTCGCTCCGTCTAATATTAAGTTACCTATAAGAATACCCTTAGTAATATTAAGTATTACGCCGCTAAATTTTAGTACCGATCCTATAACTCGTAGGACTTCTACTAAGGAAGCTATATATAAATAGCCTATTAGACTAGTATAACGTCTAGCTATAGGTAAGAATATAGGTTTTACTAAGGCTTAGCGTACTAAGCTACGAGAAATAATTACTAGTATTATACCGCCGGCCCTACTACTAGCGCTAGGACCTATAGATCCTAGTATACCTCCTAGAGTACCTTTTAATAATAATAGTACTCCCCGCTTTAATCCTAATAATATTAGATATTTTAATCCCTTCTATAATAATAAATCTATAAATACTACCTCTAATATTAAATATACTAGTAAGACTACCTATTTCTATAATATTTATATATTTTTATAAACCGTATTAAGGATATTATTTAAGTAAGGGGTAATACTATTATCCGCACGAACCTTTAACTATATCTCTAAGGAACTACCTAGGGATAGTATACTACTAAGCTTAAAGAAGGTAATAAACGACTCGTTACTTATAATATTAATAAATAGTATTATCTATTAATATAATAGTAGAATCCCCTACGCTATATTAGTATAGGTACGCTAATCCGTAAGAAGTATACTATATAAGATACTTCTTGACGGAGAGAGCCTTAGGAGTACTTTTAAACTATTATAAGAGTAGCTAAGGATTTAGAGATTAGGGTAATAAAGGATTATATTCTTCTTATCTAATATAGTCTTAATATAGAATTCTAGCGCGATATCCCTAAACCTAGTAATAATACTAACTATAATAAGTTCCTTACCTTATTAGATTATAAGAAGTATTAATAGTAGAATTATACGTCTTAATACTTAAAATCTTATTAGCCGTCTTAGTAAAAATAGTATAGTAGGTATTAATCTCCGTTTTAACCTTCTTAGTCTTAATTTTAGTCTTAATTATAATAGCCTTCCTAGCGGTTACTACCTTTTTAACTATAGTCACGAAATAATAATAATGCTTACTATAATAATTAGTACTAGAAGCCTCTACTAGGCTATTAACCCTACTAAGGCTATTAAAATTAGGGTAATTAGGGTGTAAACGTCTATACCCTCCTAGTATAGCTAATAAGACTTTAAATAACGGTATTAGCCCTACTAAATAGGTCTAATTCTTAGTTTAATAGGTAACCTTAGCTAGTAATAAGATCTACCTATACGTAGTACTAGCTACGAACCTATTACTTATTAATAGAGCTAAGAGGTCTCTCTAAATATAGTTAGAATGAAACTAGGATATTATATAGTAGTAGAGCTTATAATATAGAGTTTTTATATATATTATAAGCGCGCCCTTAGTATACGTAATAATACCTACCTTAGTTCCTATTAATAGTATTAGCTTAATATATAAGAGACTCTAGGTTAAGAGATAGAAGGTATACTAAGTAGAAAAGATAGAATAAAAG
>JAABUP010002947.1_pt1 | contig 31274 bp, 44 predicted proteins | sample 5559201 | NCBI WGS metagenome assembly JAABUP01 (sample SAMN10711887, study PRJNA513373) | rock metagenome | isolation source: Antarctica rocks | place: Antarctica
AACCCTAAACCCTAAACCTTTCTCTCCTTAAGTGCAGCAACCCTGTATGCCTGTCCGATGCCAGCAAAATGCTGACGATAGTATGCTCACCACACTTGATGTCGATGCCTAGCGTCACGTTCCGCGCATAAAGAACAAGAGAAAGATGTCTGTGTTGTCCTCGCTGGCAGGCGCGCCTTTGCTGAAAGGCAAGCGAAACAAGAGCGTCACTGGTAAAACACCAGGTAGCAGTTACGCTGGGGATGGTACAGCCTGCATGTGTTTATTGTCGGCCTGTTGTTGCCATATGTTGTGTGCAGGCCTGCAAAGTCAAAGGACTGATGCTGTCAAGCCCGGACTTGGTTCCACCAGCAATCTCCAGGTGTGTGCGTTGCTCCGGTACATTTAATTTGTATTGCCTTGCACAACTTCAAAATGGGTTTCGGAGTCTGCTCAGCGGGTCACAGATGCAAGGTTGTGCTTGCAGGAGTTTGGTCTGGCAGAAATACCTGCAGTCAGTAGAAGATCTCCTGCAGGCTTTGGGTTTGATATGGATGCTTTGCTGGACGACAGCGATACCAGCCAAAATAAGCCAGAAAGGCGGAAGCATAGGTGTAACGGCAGTTATTGCCAGCAACTTCTGGATGCTGAGCATGCAAGTTGCTCTGTTACATTGCTGGCTGTGCTCTAATGCTGTGTGTGTTGTAGTCCGCAAGGGCCCAGCAGAAGCAACAGCAAGGAGCAGATCACAACAATGGCCGCTTTGAAGCCTTTGTCACAGAGTGGTCATACTTTCACAACAAGCTTAGACAACAGCGATGAGATACCTCACATCAGTGTTCAGTCACAGGTAAGCCTGACGGCCATAGAGTGTGGATCAGCTGCTCAGCCTGCAGGGCCTTGACAAAGTGCATACCATGCTGCATGTACATATGTGCATGTGCATGTGCATGTGAGTCAGCTACCTGGATGGGTTTGCCCATGCATTGCCCATGCCATGTCCAAAGTGGATGCGAGGCATTCTTGACAAGGTTTGCAGCAATGTGGCTCACAGATAGGCTATGAGTAAAGAGAAGACATGTTTTTGTGTGTACTGCTTAAGGATGGGGCCTCAGCCAATCCACCGCGTCAAGTTGCTGTTGACATTGCAAGAAGCAGTGCAGTTGATGCTTTTGTGCTAGCCTCTGTGGCAGATGAGGGTGCTGATCTACTGGATATCATAGGGGGTGCAGACACTCAGTAAGTCCCCTTCATGGCAGACTCTGCATCTGTCATGCAGCATGTACATGCTTCTGTGTCTTAAAACCATCAAAACAGATTTGTGTCCCTGCTTAGATGACGAATCCCATGTCCCAGGCGCTGTACAAGGTCCTAAGCAGCCCCTCCAGTTTTCAGGTCTTGCACGAAAGCCACCTGGGAGCCCGGTACCAAACAGCTCTGGCGCCCATTTGCAGCATGCGCACATTGCATGTGAGCAGCTTCACAGCACTGCTTTGTCTTCACAGATTAAGCATGATGATTACGTGGCTGCCTGGTCCCAATTCAGCAAGAAAGCAGAGCCTTGGATCTTTCTGTTGCCTTTCAAGTGCACCAGCAAATTGAGCATGCACTAATTCGCATCACTCATCTGCTGTTGCATGTGCAGAATGTGCATGAGCATGTGTGACAGGCTTTGGTCATTAACTCTGCAGGTCTGGGAGGGACTGTTTTCAACCAGCAGTTGGAGCAGCAGAATGAGCAGCCAAGTAGGGAGCACAGTTCTTCTGTTGCTGCTGTCCAGCAAGCCACGCCACTTGGCAGCCTGCCAGCACCTCAAGATCGCTCAGGTAAACATCATGACACATGCTGAAATGTGAAGCATGTGCTGTTGCTGTCATGTGTTTGTCCGGTCCAGGCCACCACTATGCTTTGCTGCGAACCTTCCTTTTGGGCTGCTGTACCCTGATGTCTACGGTTGGTGCATCTGTTTTAGGCAGGCATGTGTATGCAGCTCAGTGCATTGCTTGCAGGCAACACGAAGTTTGAGAAGCCAGTTGAACCGCCTCTGCCAGTGTTGCCCAGTTCACATCTGGCAGCTGGCTTGGCGGCAGAAACAGCTGCTGTTTTGGAGCAAAGCAAACAGTTCAGCGAAGCAACAGCTGCATTGTCACAGGCCAATGCTGAGAGAGATCATATCAGGTCGCAGCTTCAGGTGCCATGTGTTCTCATGCATACACCGCTCTACAGCACACTGTGCAGGTTAGACGCAAGTCTGCATAGCTGCCGTGACACATACACTGCACATTTTGCTAACACTCCTGGGCATCATGCCGTCAGGAGGTGAGGTGCTGTAATGCTAAGGTAATGCTAAAGTCTTCTGCAGGCAGCACAGTCTCAGCTGGCACAACAGGCCAGGGCGCACTCTCTTGAGCAAATGCAGCTTGCTGAGAAGGCTAGTGCACAGTCAGCAGAAGTGACTCACACAGCTGCTGAGCTGCAAGAAGCCAAATCAGCTTTGAACGCAGCTCAGGCTCAGACTGCACAACTTCAGGTATTTGATGTTGCTCAAGCTGGGTGCATCATGCTCTGAAGCTGGATGCATCATGATCTGGAGCCATGATGCACAGCCAGGTGCATGTGCATGGCCTTTTTTTTGTGGGATTGTGACAGCATGTGTGCGGTGCAGACAAAGGTGCAGGAGATGCAAAAGCAGATGGCAGCTGTGAGCCTGGACAAGCAGGACTTGCAGCAAGCTGCTCAGCTTCAGCAGCAGCTGCAGAGGGCACTGCAGGAGCAGCAGCACATGGCTGCTCGTCTGCAGCAAGACTGGCAGCAGCATGAAGCCAAGCTCAGTGCCAGGTACATTGCCACTGACAGTTTGTATTTCGCAGCTGGCAAAGTTCAGCTGTCTATCGTCTGAGTCAAGCACAGTGACGCAGTTTGTGGACACCCAGCAAGAGTCAGCTGTCTGTTTTGTGCATCAGCAGGGTTGGAGTCAACTGTGAACTTAGGGTGCCCTTTTGCCTTGCAAGCTCTGTTTGGTGCTGCATGGCACGATGCTGACTTGGTGCTTAGGGGAGAGAAGCTGGAGGAAAGGGAGCGAGCAGTGACAGAGCATCAGGCCGAAGCAGTTGCACTCAAAGCTGAGCTGCAAAGGCTAGCAGACACCGTGCGGACTCAAACAGAAAAGCAAGTGAAAGACAGTACCGAGGACAAGCTGGCCACCTCCCGCCACCAGGCACGCCTGGATACTCTACAGGTGCCATGAAGAGCCATTCAAGCCTGAACAAGTTTGCACATAGTTATACCGCGCGCACAAAACAAATCCAGGCCAATAGTATTGGTATCTGGTGCAAGCTAGACATCAGTCATCTTGCTGGCAGCACTGTCCCCAACAGCATGCTGTCAAGCTGCAAATGATTGCTAGAATTTGATTTAGATGCTGACATTGAGATGTATAAAATGTGCAGGCGGTGATGGCAGATGAGGTAGGACAGGTGCGCATGCAGGTGCAGCTGGAGAAGGAGGCTCTGGAGCGTGCCCGCAGCCAGCGCGCTGCTGACAGGTACCTGCTAACTGCTACTTACTCCACAACTTTGTGACATTTGTCGTCTTGTGTCTTTTCCAGCCTCAACGCCTGGACTTGCATGTGACCCCCTTAACATGCTCACAGTCTCAGCATTTGTTTGGGTTTTTGTAGCGATGCCAAAATAGCACACAATTGAGCCTTCATTGGGAGACAGATCAAACAGAAATTCACAGTTTAGATTCATCTCATTTCCGCTGATCGGAAAAGTCCCGTTACTCATTGTGTGGGCCAGACTTCATCTTCCACTTCTGTCGGTACACATGCTTGCTGCAGGGAGGCCTGGTCCCAGCAGGTGACCAACGAACAAAAGCAGCTTGCACAGCAGACTATGGAGAGCCACAAATCTTTGGAAGCAGCTCGCACTGCTGAGCTGACTGCCAGAAAGGCTGCTTTGGAGTTTGAGGCTCGGGCCAGTCTAGCTCTAAAGGAGGTGTGCTTTCAGGTCTTTAGCTTTTTCAGGGGAATATCAGTCCAACTGCTGTGACAGCAACCCTGGACATTACCAAGTAGAGCCCTGTCTGCACCCTTGCAGGGCAGGGCAGGGACAGACTGCCCCGAAAAGGGCAATGCAGGTGAAGTGCCCTTTGTGCCTGTGTCATCAGTATCCCTGCAAAAAGAAAGTATGTCTCGGCAATGCAGTGCTTGCACATGATGAAGTGCCGAATTCAGTGCAGCACATCAGTACAGAAAACGTGGCGGTTATTGCGAAAAGGTGCTGCATGATTGAAACATCATCACTACCACCATTCTGCATAAAATCATGCTCAGCACATGCAGCAGTCCACGTCGGACAAGCACAGCAGCAGGCATGTAAATGGTGCCCGTAGTGCAAGTGCAAGGTCAAGGGCATGCTGAATGACCACCAACTGAATGAAGCTTACATGACAAAAGTGTTGGCTGGCAACAAACTAGGTGTGGATGCACCCTGTTGCAACACGCCTTCTTGGGTAGTCGCACACGTAGCTGTTGCCGCAATGTTCATGATACACGCACGCTTGCGAGTCTGCAGTCCGCCCTTGCCAAATGCGCTCCTGTTGGACGTCAAGTAGCTGCTTGCTGTGGGTAAGGCTGCAGCATGGCTCAGTTCCTCAGGCATGTGCAGGGGTATCATACCCACCTTGAGTGGCAGAGCTTTTGCACCTGACCTTCTGGGATATGCAGTGTCATCAGAGACATCAGCTTGACTGCACACGAACAAACACACCTGTCACTGCAGCAGTACTTTACCAGGCTTTCACTGTGATTGGCACTGCGGCCACACTGCAGTGTGTGCACAGTAGCATGTATGCAAAGCTAGGGTGTCAGGGACAATATCTAAAGCAGGTGAACTCATGTCCAAGCAGGGCAAAAACCCAACATGCATTGTGCTCACATTCGACACCTGTCATTGAGACAGCCTGTTTGAACTGATGTTGTCTGACCTCGTGAAACACTGTAGAAACAGGAAAGCATGTGAGGAAAGCATGAAGGAGTACCTGTTTGCAGAGCCTGTGGATGACGCTGCAGCAGGTCCTCCAGTATCTGTTTGCAGCTGTGCAGACCGCTTGAGCATGTGTGACAGCGTGCTGCTGTCCTGAAAGGACAGGCTGTTATGTCGCTCAGCAATGATTGTTCTGAGAACATCCTTGGGACCAGGCAGGCTGCTGACCTTGTCTAGCAGGGAAGGTGGCTCAATTTTAACAGCAGCGAATACAAAAGGTGTAGGCTCTTGAAGGCCTGGCGACAATGGGAAGGCCAACAGAGGCCCGAGCTGAAGCCGGCGCTGTGTAGGAAGCCGAGCTGGTGCCTGACTGATGTCGGGTGCGGCTGTCCCCGCAACAGCGAAGGCTGAGGCAAGCACGGGATGAGACGCCGGGGGCGGTGAGTTCATGTTTCTTGTCCGCCTCACAGGAGGGGCAGTGGTCGCTGCTTGCAGCATCTGCGACTGAGGAGTTCCCGGCAGTCTTGGTGAAGACAACGGGCGAGGTGACTCTGGACCTGCACCCAACTCCGGACCACTGGCCTTGACTGCAGTATGCCAGGCAGTCGCTGAGTCGATGGCCGGATCCATGAGGTTGGCAGCAATGGGGGGGGGCGCTGCCAATGGTACCGTTTGAAGACGTAGAGTAGCCACCAGACCTGCACAAGGGTTGCCAAATTGCACACTTGGAAGGCTGTACATGGGTGCGGGGCATGGGATGAGCAAATGCGAAAAGATGTACCACCAGACCGGTCACTGCAGCTGCTCGAGTTGACCCTCGATCGAGACGCTGACAGAGCCGCAAACAGCAGCTGGTGGCAATGCATAGAAGAACGAACTAGCAAGTGCAGGCCACAAGTCACATTCCTACATGTGTTTCAAGCAAGCAGCGTGAGCATGCGTGACAGTGTAGACATCGCTATACAGAGGTGGCGAAATTTCACTTGTGACGATAGGCAGCACGCTGCAGACGTTGCTGGTAGCCGTGTTGTAACGATACAACAAGTGACATGCAAGTTCAGCTTGCACGCCGCTTGCGCAGCGGTAACGGAACTCTAACACCGTGCAAGTGTGGCACTGAAGAGACAAGTACTGACGGAGCTTTACATCTCAACATTGCCGGCTGACTCTGACAACAGCTAGGAGCGCCAACCTGAAAGTGCTTTCTTGACCCTGCAGTGTTGCTGCCGGCTTTTGGAGTCAGTCGTGATAGCAAGACAATCCATGGTCAGGTGCCAGGTCAACCCGGCAGACACCCATTGCCGCGAGACAACGGCTGTTCAGGAGCAAAATAGATGTTCGCCACTGTGGCAATCCACATGCGTCACCAAGCTGCTGCATCTCCCAGCGCTGGTACCAACTTTGCGGAGCTAGAACTGAGAGGTGCCTGGGGAAGTGTGTGACAAATAGTCACGTGAAGTAGCCAAGCTATTCGACTACCTCACACACATGTACGACTACCTCACGTGGAGCGATACACACAGCAGCCGTGTCAGCGTGGGCGCCATACTGCTTGCGGGAAACGAAGTGCAGATCATGTTCATCATTGCAGAGTGAGCGCCACGCCAGTGACTCTGATGTCAACGGCTTCTAGCCTTGTACGCAACAATAGTAAAATAATTACCACAGCATACAACATACTATGACATAATGGTATATCTCATACATGCGTGAAGGACTCATGCATATGTGCGTGAAGATTTTCTAATGCCCTGAGCAATCCTACAAGACATTTCAGTTTAGCCTACTATAAGAGTCTTTCAACTCCAATGCACGATATAAGTTAGGAGGCAAACGGGCTCAGTACATTGCATGTACAGCGTCCAGACGAATCACTGTGACAGACCTGGCAATGTGACTTTGGTTGCACATGCATCCTGCAAAACCAATTGAAGTGTTTGAGAAAGGCGCAAAATATCATTCCTGCATAGCTTCAACTGGTCCACAGCAGCCGCAATCATGCCCACAATGACATTTGAGAGGATGCTCATCCTGTTTAGCAGGTCAGCTGCACACAGCCCAAATTGCATGATGTTGACTTTCACGTTTTGAATGAAGCATCTCCAACGTCTAGACAGGAGATCAGGATATGAAGCAAGACATTACAGGCATCAGGTTTAGCGCATGCATGCAGATTTGCCATACACTATGAATGTGACGATTCACTGCTGCTGCCGTTTGCCTTGCAACACATGAGCCTAAAACATGCTTCCCAAAATGCCGCCGCCACCACTGCTGCCACCCCCCATGCCGCCAATCCTGCATACACAGATCATCAAATAGGTGGCCAGCAACATCTTAGCAGCATTGCATGGTCGTACCAGCAAAAGCAGCTGATTCAGTTGCTGCTGCAGAAGCAGCTGATTCAGCAAATATGTGTGACCTGGTTGATTGCAATAGCAGCAATGGCATTCGAATGACAAATGCAAAGCTGTCAGGCAGAAACGCAACAGACTTGTGACAGAGTCAGTCAATGATGAGGCTTACAGCTTCATAAGCAGTGCTGGGGGAATGTTGATGCCACACTTCTCTGATGCAATCTGTGCTAGCTTTGCATACTGAGAGTTGCCGCCTGAAAACTGCTGACCAGTGTGCTGAGTGTAGTGGCCCATCAGCTGGCTGATCTGCAGATGTCACAGGCCAACTTGACGCATGGCGTCGCATGCTGTGATGCTTGATAGGCCATGCCAGACAGGAGGAGTATGTCCATGTGTTCATGCATGTAAGCATATGTGCCAGACGAGCAATGGCTGTTCATTGGCAGCTTGCTTTGTGTGCCACAAAGACAGCATACTGTGCAATATGCAGCACACCCGATGTGGCAAGGCAATGCCACAGTACCACATATGCACTGCAAACAAAAGAAAATTTGAAGCGTATTTGACATCTTGAGCAAATTGCAAAATGCCACAGTCTTGTCTAACATCGTTTTTCGAGATCATATAACAGGACAATTTCAGCAACATATGTGTGCCGTCAAGACAGTACAGGACAGAGCTGAAGTACAGTCCTCACCATGGAAGAACTTGATGACTGAGCCGCCTGGGGATTACTGTAGTTGCCTGATTGGCCCATTCCACCACCCATGCCACCGCCAGCCATGCCACTGCCACCACCACCCATGCCACTGCCACCCATGCCACCGCCACCCAAGCCACCACTTCCCATTCCACTGCTCATGTTGGAACTGCCACCATATCCACCACCGCCCATGTTGCCCCCATTGCCACTGCCATAACTGCCACCAGCCATGCCTCCGCTCATTTGATCCTGGCCACCATAACCACCACCATCACCACCATAGCCACCACCACCATACCCACCACCGCCTCCCATTTGACCACCCTGGTGGTGGTGATGATGGTGGCCTTCACCCATTCCACCACCCATGCCACCGCCACCCATATCTCCACCACCACCTCCATATCCACCCTGTAACATCAACAAAAACATTTGGACACTCAAAACATGCAGAATACATACTGAAAGGAAGGTGAGGAGGCTTTCACTTTGTGTGCTTGATTGTCCAGTGCTTTTCCTTGCAAGCAACTGTGCTAGCCTAGCCACTGAGACACGCATGTGGCATGCTTGTAGACAACGCACACAGACAGTATGACTTTCTAGTTGTGCGCTGCTGGACTGCCTTCTCCCCTCCAGTCAGCGACGCATGTGCTAGGCATTCCTGTATGCGTGGTACAGATGCACTGCAAAGGCGTGACGGGTTCGCCTGGTAGCAAGCTACATGATTTCTGGGCTTGATGCCTCAAGTACAAGCATACGCTGTGCATTCATGGATGTGATTCTGACAGTGACAGTCTTTGAGAGCAGGCGAAGTGTGAAGGGGTACGCTGTGCGTACAGAAGACTGTGCAGGACTGTACTTAACTTGGTCTCATAGTACATTGCACAGCATGACTGTGTATCGAGCATAATGCATTTTGTGTCAGCTGAAGGTCTGTGCACCTGCTGTCCTCCACCAGGGTACCCTGGAGGAGCTTCATTGTAGCCTCCACCACCACCTCCACCGTAGCCACCTCCTCCTCCACCACTGTAGCCACCTCCACCACCTCCAAAGCCTCTTTGACCACTATCCCCACCACCACTGCCTCCCATTCTATGAGAAAGCAAAGAACAATCACTGGTGTGCCGGTGGTGCTGCAATTTCGGGCCAGCAGTCGTGACTTATGTTGAGTACAACACCTGTTGAAGACTTCGCCCATGTCTACCTTGCCACTGCCATCATCTAGAGCCTGCATATGGCAAATGAGTCGAGATCGCCTTATACCAGATCAGCAATAGCAGCTACTTACTTTCCGACGGTCCCCGACTGACAGAGTATGCACATCATCCTTGATGGCATGCAAAAAGACAACTGCTGTGGACAAAGACGGCAAAAAACGCAGCAAACCGCTGTGCTCGCTAAGCATTCTCACCGAAAAGTGCTGCGCCATCTGTGCGAGGTCGCCGTAGTGATCCATTGCTGCTCTGAGTGTAGATACAACTGTGATGGGATACACACAGCAGCTCCAGTACGACGTGTGGTTGCAGTGTATTTGCTGCTTAGCTAGCGACGTATGCGTATGTGGAAAGAGACGTAACGCCTGCAACGGACATACGCATACGTCGAACTTGGCACCAAGTCCAAGTCGGGGAGAAACACCGGCGCGAAAGCAAATAGGAACTTGGGCTAGGCATGTCTGTTGGGATGCTGGGTGTGCAGCAGTGAAAGGTTCTCGTGCCTTTCATCGTATGCTGCTTGTGACTCGATCAGGTCCTAAGGTCAAACAGGTCAAACAGCACCTGCACCATACATGGCTTCGCTTGACTGTCTGCAAGACGAATTGCCTTACAGAGGCAACACTGCTTTCGAGCAGGGCAACTTCAGGCAGGCAATAGAGTTCTGGTCACTTGCCTTGGAGGAGAAGCAGGCACAGCCTGCTGTCATTTTGGCCAACAGGAGTGCAGCACATGCCCATCTGAGCTGCTGGAAAGAAGCTCTCTGTGATGCTCAACAGGTGCGCTAACACACAAAGTGCTTCACGCCTGCCCTGCATGAGCTGACCTTCTTTGTCTGAAGTGCCTACAGTGTATCTGCGCAAGTGTCAAACTAGCTGGACAAATCTGTCATGTTATCACAGCTGCTTGGCAAACACAAGGTCCTCAGCTACAAATGGGTGTGCAAGCGCAGGTTCACTAGTTGCAGATCATTTTTGCTGGTGACAAAGCTGAAAGTTGCTGCAGGCTGTACTGCTTCAACCTGAAAGTGTCAAAGCCTTATATCGTCTGGCAAGTGCACAGTATCACCTGCAGCACATGCAGCTGTGTGTGCATACATGTACAAATGCCTTGCGTATCAAGCCCCATGCTAAGCAATTGCTTCAGCTTCTACGTCAAGCTGAGGAGAATTTGCGAGCAGGATTTCTGAGTGAAAGGCATCGTGAGGTGTCCTCTGCTGCTCAGCAAGCATTTTCAGCGGCGGCTGAACAGGTCAAATCTCACATCACATCATCTAAGCATCACACTAGTGAACTGTCATTGTGTCAGTAGAAGCAGAACATGATGTAGCTGCATCAGAAGCACAGCGATTCCGCCTCTTCCTTCCTGACTTCTGCAAAGATTGGAATTGCGCTCCTGACTGGCTGCTCACATGCCTTCGATGCTTCTGTGCACAACATGGCAGAGCCGGTAGGCAATCACACTTGCTTTCCACATCAGCACAATAGAAACAGCCTTCCATAGTCTCAATGCATGGCGACATGACAGAGCCTTCCTCACGCAATCCATGCTCTTGACTGATGTTGTTGCCCACTTCAATGACATAGACTTGCAACAAGACTGAGTCTTGGCACGCAACAGTCATGATTTCAACTCCACTAGCATCAACACTTTTCTGGTGTATAGGTACAGTATGGCCATTGGCAACAGGCTCTGCAACAGCAATCATCACAAGACAGGTCGTCAGCAGCCAGACACAGAAGGCTTACTGACGCAGTTGAGAAAGAGCACCTAATGCAATGGAATAGAAATGCCTGCAATGGTCAAGCCAGCTTTCCCATCAGTAATGGCAATGATGCAGTGTCAGCTGAAGACAATGCCTGCAACGTGCTAAACATCATGAGCGGCTCACCCCTAGCAGACATCAGGTACAGATTGACCCACTACTGTGTTGAAATGTGCAGGCTTGTGCTTCTGTATTTCTTGTTTGAGCACATTGTCGCACTGTAATGCACTCATTGGGAACCTTGGGCCATCTCATTGATTTGCCTGACAGCATTGTCTGTGCTTATTGTTTTTGTGTCTCAGTTCATGTCACTTCATTTGATGCAATCTACAACTCACTTCGGCTTCTGTCTTGAACAAGTCGTTTGTGCCCCTTGAAGGCAAGGAACCATCATCTGAACACAGCCTGTGCAAAGCTTAAGTCCAGTGTGCTTGCTTGCTGAGAGTCCTTCCATGTGTCTCTGCTCACATTTGCATACACTCAGAGTCAGCAATCAGCCCTTCCTACACTGCCATGTTTTGTATGATGATCTGTGGGCTTTTGTCTCAGCAAGTTGATGGTCGCTTGACACTTCAGACTGGCAGCTGGCTGCTGCAGGGATGCATACATTGCTTCAATAAAAAAGACGCACCCAGATAAGGGGGGGTCTGCCGATCATTTCTGCAAGGTACAAGCAGCCTTCAATTACCTGACTCAAGTTGCAGCCAAGCCTTAACCATGTCCTGTCCACCAGCCGATCAGATCATTCCCAGCTGTGACCATCTGTGTTCAAAAATCTGCACTCAGAGCCACCTTCAGCAGCTGTGGCAGCCCCAAGATAAGCTCAGTGTCTCTTCCAGCTGCAGCAGGCCAGTGCATATGGTTGCAGCAGCAACAGCAGCCAGCGGCAGGAACAAGGTGCTTTCAGGATGTGCAAAAAAACATAAGCCATAGGCAGGAACAGCACTGCAGCCAGAAAATGCAAATATGAACAGTGCACAGCTTTCACCCATCATGCAGCCTTTCTACCGCGCAAGGAGCAACCTTTGTGAGGCTAACTGACCAGTTATGTGACTAGTAACAGAAACTTGTACTTGGCCAGCTTGCATCAAAGTGTGTGACGCTGTGCTGCTCAGTCAGATTCCTGTACTAGGTTGGTATATTTGATGCTCCTGATAGTCTAGCAGCGATGCAGCAGGTCAACCTGGGTTGCATCATGTTGTTTGTGCGTCTGTACGCCAATTCGACAATAGTAATCAGCTACCTGGTCCTGTCTTTGTTTTTGGGTGGTCCATATGCATGCCAATTCATCTGTCAGAAATAAGCTGCCCGTTATAATTGGAACCCAGATATTGCGGCTACACGAATGTGCTTATTTCAGATAGCCGTGAGTGATCATACCCAGCTGTGGAGAGTGAAAGTGCGCAACAGTGTCCAGCTGGACACTCTTTCACTGTTTCCAGCTGCAAACTTAATTCAAAACCAGAGTCGTCCAGATTACAGTCAGCGGTCAGTGCCGTTGGCGCCTTACATGCAGTGATGCAGAGCGCGCACCAGCATGGCTCGCCTGTAGATAATCAGGCAAAGGATAGCAGAGCACAACTGGCCCATTGGGCGGAGATGCCAGTCTTGCGAACGGCTTACGTCCCGAAGGCCTCCGGTTGATCACACCAGACCAACATGCCCTTTTTTGGAGTTGGAGGGGACCGATTCCGATCAAATAAAGAGTTTACACCAGGGCCAGGAGACTACGACCCAGCAAAAGCAAGGGGTTTCAAAGCCGATCCCAAGTCCGGCTTCCTGACTGGTGATCGTTTTCACGAACTAGAGAGGGAAGGTAAGCAACGTTCCAAGTCAAGGAGTGTTAGAGATACTTTGTCTGGCCACACATTGTCGTGCGGTGCACCGACACATTGGTCGACATCTTGCTTTGCTGAAGGGCTTGCACCTGAGGTCTCTCCACCAAGGGAAAGGAGAAAGGCACAGATAGTTGATGGCCGTAAGTTCTCTTGGGCCACTCAAAGAATTCATGACCTGGAGAAAGAGTTGGAGCAGGCAAAATCAAAGATCAAGGTCTGCAGCTTCAACCTGCTCTGTCAAGTCACAATGTGATATAGTAAGCAGCAATACTTTATGCTACTACTTTACGCTACATTACCGCAACCCTGTTGTACTGCAACACATGCCCTCATACGTTGAGGAGCACGTACACGATTCCTATGTACAAATGCAGGAACTCCGTACTCAGTTGCATAAAGACAGCCAGGAGCAGCAAGAGCTTCTGGATCAGCAGCATGATGTTATTGTGCAGCTTGAGCAACAGAAGCAGTCACTGCAGGTGATTGTTGCAATGCAGTCTGTTGGCCTCATGTGTGCAAGTGTACAGAACGAATGACTAACAGGCTGCCAAGCTTGTCTGTCCATGACGTCAGCAAGGCTGCATATCAGAGGCAATACAGTTGTTCAACAAACTCCATGCTGCCTTACGCATGCAGGCTAACTTGGCTGAATCCCAGCAGTCTGCCTGTGAGACACAAGACCAGTTGAGCCAGCTCTTGAAAGAGCTGAACACTGCAGAAGGCAAGGCTGCAAGCCTTGCCAGATTGCATGCAGAGGCAGATGAGCAGCTGCGGCAGCAAGCCTCCCTGCTGGATCAGGTATGCTGCTCTACATACATGTATTGTATGATCACCTGAGATCTAGGCTGAGCGTACAACAGCCATGGGCCTTGCCTGCGCTCATGATCAGCTCAGCTATCAAACGCCACAGGTCAACAAAGGTGCAGCACACAGCAAGACAGCAACACTGCATCGCATGTTGTGCGTCTGCACTAGAGCATGCTTATGGAACATAGCTTCACCAGATTCTACATTTAGAGTCATAGGGCATAAAGCAAGGGCTGAGAAGGCTCAGCTTCATCAAGCCTGAAGGCATAAGCTGCTTTGAGCTAGAGTCATTGATGTGGTCATGGCCATAGACACCCCATGCTTGATTGCTGCCCTTGCATGCTGCAGAGACAGCAGGCTATAGCAGCGGCAAATCAGGCAGTGACAGAATGGACTGCTCTGGTCCAGCAGCTTGCTGACAGCCCAGTTGCTTCCCCTGCTGATGGCCAGACTGTGATCAAAAATGCCATTGAACATGCACAAAACCTGGAGCAGCAACAGCGCCATGCCTTCCATGACCTGGCGAGCAAGGATGAGGCTCTGTGTGATGCCAAGCACAAACTAGGCAAGCTGTGTCTTGTACTTGTGAGCTGCATCAGATGTGTGTGGTCCAGCCCGAAGGTGATGTGATAATCCAGGCGTTTCTGTGTGTTGCCCAGATAGACACATACAAGTGTTTTGTCACATGTGCATTTTGGTATCTTGCTTATGGACAGGCCTCTGGACTGTAAACAAGCTGACTTTGGTGTCAAACAGCACTGTCTGCTAGTGCTCGCTGTTTTTCTTGACTCAAGCAGCACTCTGTTTATGCTTTCCCATGCCACAAATCAAGTCCCATCCAGCTGGTGTACCAAGGACAACTGGAACATGCATGGTGTATGTGGGAAGCAAGCGCAACCTCTCTAGAAAAGAGCCACTGTACACACACACACACACACTCATTGCAGGGCAACTGGAAGCAGCTCTGGCTTTGGCCAATCAGCGCATTGCTGAGCTGGAGGCTGAGGTGAAGGCCTTGCAAGGTACTGTTCAAGGCCTTCAGGAAGCTCTGGCAGCAGCCCAGACTCAGAATGCCACTCTGCAGGTATTGCTTTGTCTGCGTCGTGCTTGCAATGTACACAAAAGGCCAGCATTCAGGACCTCACAATTGCCCAAGGTATCTGTTGTGACAATCATGCTTGGAGGCAGAACGATACAAGCTGCACTCACATGTTTCGTAGGATTTTCAGCTGATCAGTCCAGAAGTTTGAATCAGCAGCTGACAGCTGGCCTTGCCTTCTTGGTCACAACTGCTCAGTGAGTGCAATGCTCCAGTGTTGAAGCGACACCCCAATGTATTCTTTGCACCTGTGCAACAGGCGGCCCTCGCTGTTGCTGAGCAGCAGCTGGCTCAGCTTCAGCAGGAGGCAGCGGTTGGACAGGCGCAGCTGCACGCCCAGGCCAAGGAGATCAGCAGCTTGCAGGAGGTCGCCAACGTCCACAGAGCCACAATTGACAACAAGGCCCAACAGGCAGAGGAGACACAGCAGCAGTTGACAGAACTTGTGACCATGCTCAAGGTGAGTTGCATGGCACATGCAAGTGTGCCTGCGTACACTGTCTGTCATTTCAGTGCACATACTAATATTTCATCAAGATACTGTGCGCTATGGGCGCAGGAGAAACTTCAGTGCAATACGAGATCAGAGATCACACAGCGCATGCTGCATGGTGCAGAACCTTGGGACTTTGTAACAGCCCATTTCAAATGCATTGGGACAAAGCATTAGGATGTGCCCAAGCAGTGCATGTCGCGGCACATGTTGTGGCTGCAAAAAGACCGAGGCGATGCTTTTGCTATGACATGTTGCAATGATGCTTCCTCGCTGCAGGCAGAGAAGGCTGCACTGCAAGATGAGCTGAGCAGCAAGGTAGCAGAGGCAGATGTGCTACACAGTGATCTTGACCAATCTGTGGCCAAGGCCGACAGCTTGACTCTGAGGTTGAGTAGCACTCAGGCTGAGCTTGACTCAGCCGCCGAGCAGACAGCAATGCAGGCGGCTGAGCTGCAAACGCTGCAAGCAAGGTCTGCAGCCCAGGAAGCTGCCTCAGCAGCTGAGCTTGACAATGCCAGAGGTCAGGCGTCCCAACTAGGCAGGCAGTTGTCGGAGAGGATTCAGAGGCTGAATGTGCTGCAGGTATGGTAGTGTGCTTGAGCTGCTGCGCTGAACACAACTGCAAAAGCACTGGAGTTGCTGACGCCAGCATTAACCAGTACTGAGCCTGACACGATCAACATCCTTGACATGCTTACGTATGGCAGACAACATGGTAGCTATTGAACTTTGCCATGACTGACCAGCTCCCACTCTTCTTCTGTTGCCCTGTAGGGAAATCACTCTGCACTCACAGCTCAACACATCTCCCTTGTTACTGACCACAGAGAGCTGACTCAGCAGCACGAAACTCTGCGCCTTGACTCATCTCAGCAGGCAAGTCAGCACACAGAGCTGCTTGCTGCTTATGAGCAGCTCAATCTAAATCACAGCGCCAGCCAAGCTGAGTTTGCTGCCCTCGAGAAAGTGCACGGAGAACAGTCATGCCAGTATGACAGATTGAAGACAGATCACGTTGCTCTTCGGGCTGACAAAGCAAGCATCATTAGTCAGCATGCGTCTCTTGAAGCATCACATGACCAGCTGACGGCAGCTAAGCTTGACTCTGATTCTCAGCTGCTGGCACTGCAAGCTGAGCATGAGGATCTAAGTCAGGCTCACTCAGGGCTTCAAGCAGCTCAGCAAGCACTGCAGCATGACACTGCCAAGCTCTGGGCTCAACACTCAGACTCAGAAGCCAAGATCAGTGAGCTTCAGGCAAGCCAGTCCAGCCTACAGAGCCAGTACTTGAAAGTCAAGGCTGAGCGTGACTCATCTGGCCAGGCCAACTCAAATCTGCAGCTGCAGCACTCCATATTGAGTGATGCACACAGTCAGCTGCAGAAGCAGTTTCAGGATTTGTCAGCAGCGTCAGAGCAGCTGCAATGTGAGCTGCAGGCACTAGTTTCCAAAGAAACTGAGGGAGCAGCTGCTTATGTCTTGCTGCAAGAGCAGCATCAGGGCCTTTGTGCAGAGAAGGTGACCACACAGACAGATCTTGCAGCTACACAGGTCGAGCTTACAGCTGCCAGCGCTGCTAAGGTGCTTGCCTGTCTCTTTATTTGTGTCAGTTGCCCCATGAGCTCACTGAGCATACCCTGATGTTGCACTCAAGCATGACAGCATGTACACAGCATTTGACCATGAAGCTTTGCAGATAGTGAAGACATGCTGTTGGGCAGAATGACACCAACTGCAGCTGCCCTGCACACTAGACTCATCTTTTTGCCTGAGAAATACATGACATAGCTTGAAGAAGTTTTTTGCCTGCAATGTATTGCAGCCCGAGTCAGATCCCAGAACATGTGACTAGGATGCTGAGCACAAGCCTCTTGGAAGAAGCAAGACTGACCTTGCACCTACCTAGCTTACGCTGGCACATGTGCTCACTGTCACAGTTAATAACCAAAGATGTTGACATGCCATTTGCTTGCGTGAATGCCTGCATTGTGCTGCAGGACTTGTTGGACACTGAAGTGAACAGCCTGCGAGCTGTGCACGCTGAGCTTGACCAGCGCTTCGCTGACCTACAACAGCAGCATCAGTCGGATGGGGCAGCGGCCGCCACAAGGCAAGCCACATTGCAGTCTGAGCTGCAAGGCTTGACTGAGGTGCACGTCTCAGTACTCAATCAGCTGAGTGAGGCCACTGCTGAGGTCAACGAATTGGGAGATCTAGCTCAGGAACATGCTCAGCTCACTGCTGACCTTGTCAACTTGCAAGCTGCCCATGAAAGGCTGCAAGCTAGTAAGGAGGAGGTTGACGCTGAGCATGCTGAGCTTCAAACCAGGGCAGCGTCTGTGACTCAGAGTCTGGTTGATTCAAGATCTGCTCATGCTGAGCTGAGCTTCACGCTCACAACACTGCAGGCAGGGCTTGACTCAACCAGTCAGCATCTGGCTGACTCAGAGGCTGCCAATGCTGAGCTCAGCTGCAAGGTGACCACACTGCAGTCTGAGGCAGAGGCCAGTTTGGCACAGCTGGAAGATCAGCTTGCAGGCGTGTCTCAACAGCACTCAGATGCTCAACAGTCATACCGGCAGCTGCATGATCAGCTTCTGCAAGCCAAGGCAGAGTGTGACGAGCTTGCAGAGACACGTCAGGTGAGCAACTTGCAAGAGAGCCCTCAAGCTCATGCATGTTGACAACATTAGAAGCATGCCGGCATGAACGCACAGTGTGCACACCATCAACCAAGAAAACTGTGCTGCAATGCAAGCTTTGTGGGGTTGGTGATCAGTCTATACCTTACACTGCTCAGAAGTGTTTTGCTGATGCCTTTTTTTAACAAGCTGAAAGTTCACCGAAACAATATTCATGACTGCCTTAGTATGCTGCAGGGCTTGCAAGCAGAGGTGAGCCAGCTGCAGAGAGGCAATGCCAGCCTCATTGATACAGTAGCAGGCCTTAAGGTTCAGGTAAACTGACAGTGAGTCATGCCATACATAGGGCAGCCATGCACCAGTGCCGTGGCTGCACTGCTTTCAGTAAAATGCTATGCTGTGCATTAGCAATAATGCCATTCAGAGTTTGATATTCAGTCAGCATGGCTTCTCAATATCAGCTCAAGACACCTCTGCTATCTTGGCCATTCCAATAGGCTGCTATAGCCACATCTCCAGCTGTTGCTGATGTGAAGCTGAATGACACAGCTCTGTTAGTGGTCAGTCAGGCTCTGCCATGTTGATGCAGTTGACCACCCAGCAAGGCATCACAGCAGGCCTGGAGGCTGACCAAGCAGCAAAGCTGGCGCACATTGAGAGTGTCAACATGGATGTTGCTGCAATGCGGGACCGCCTGGAGCAGCAGTCTCAAAAGACAGAAGCTGCTGAAGAAGCTTCAGCTGCAGCTCATGCTAAGCTGTCTGACCATGACTCTGATATGACAGGTGGGCACATGTGACCAAACGCCACTGCATCATGCATTTGTTGACTCCACATGTGTAACAAGCTCACAGAAAAGCATGTCTATGTTTGGACACCTCCAACGCTTTGGTCTCATGCTTTGCATGTGTCATGCAGAGCTGGCACACAAATGTGCACGCATGTGGCATGCACCTGATGCCTGTTGACTAAGCCCAAGTTTGATTACTGTTAGTATTGGCAATCAATCAATCAGCTTTCATTTCTTGTCTTGTTTTTGGGACTCATCAGGGGAGTCAACAGACAACACCTTTCAACATACACTAAGCACTAAATGTTCAAGGCATTCGACAACAAAGCACCAAAGAAATTGCAGTAGTGATGCTGTCATGAATGATGCAGAGCTGGGGACCAAGCTTAAAGCAGTCAGCTGTGCCCTAGCTGACAAGGCCAGCGCACTTACAGCAGCGCAGCAGCAACTCAGTGAGGTGTCTGAGTCTCTGACAGCTCTGACTCCCCTTGCTGCTGTGCACCAGCAGCAGGCAGCACACACCAAGCAGCATGTCACTGACCTGCTGGCATCACAAACAGAGCTTCAATCTGTACTGGAAGCAACTCAGGCCAGCCTATGCTCAGCTCAGGGTGAGTGCAAAGGTCTGGAGGCAGCTAATCAGCAGCTGAGCAGCAAGCTTGCCAAGAGCCAACAGGAAGCTGCTGACACGTCAGCAGAGGTGACTCAGCTGCATGACCAACTACAGGAGTCACATGGCTCATGTGAAAGGCTCCAGGCTCAGCTGGCAAACGCTGCCCAGGCTGAAGCAGCTGGCACAGCAGCCAGGTCGGAAGTTCAGCAGGCTCTTGAGTCAGCTCAGGCAAGCCAGCTCAGGACTCAGAGCGAGCTTGGCAGTGTGTGCCAAGCCAAGGCAGAGCTTGAGGCTGCTTTGCAAGATGCCAACGAGACCGCTTCAGATTTCAGGAGGGCCTACACAGATGTAGAGCGACGGTTGCAGGTTTCAGCGACATCCCTTACCCAGACCCAGAGTCAGTTGGGGGCAACTCAGCAATTGCTTGCTCAGTCTCAGAGTGACTTGGGCACAGCTCAGGAAGAGCTCAATGATACCCGAGCTCATCTGGGCTCAGCACAGGGGGATCTCAGATCAGTTCAGGCTCAGCTAGAACAGGCCACTGAGCTGAATGCTCATCTCACTGAGGAGCATAAGGAGGCTCAGACGGCCATGGATGATCTTGCTCAGGCCTCATCTGAGCTGCAGAACGTTTTGACTCAGTCACAGAGTGAGCTCAGCAGCCGGCGAGCTGAGCTTGCTGACTCTGAGGACGCTGTATCAGAGCTCAAGGATGCACTAGCGGAAGCTGAACAATCAGCTGCAGCCGCCACAGCTGCTCATGAGCTTGCCACAGCTGAGCATCAGGCTCATCACAGCCAACTCAGACTTGAGCTGCAAGCCAGTGCTGAGGCACACACGCAGGCAGCTGCTGCCATGCAGAATGAGCTTGCGCAGTTGTCTCAGACTCTGCAGTCAGCTCAAGACTCAGCTGATGAGGCTCGGAGCGAAGTACTCAACCATGCATCTGAGTCAGCTGACCTCAGAGCGCAGCTCTCAGCAATCACTGAAAAGCTGATTGGAAGAGAAGATGAAGTGCAGCAGCTAACTCAGGCTCTGAGGATCAGTGAAGAAGAGGCAGAGGAAGCAAAAGGGGATGCAGCTGCTCATGAAGATGCTGCTGCAGACTTTCTGGAGGAGCTGGATCAGTCGCGTGCTGACAAGGCTGTGTTGGAATCCCAAGTTCAGGACATCAAGGTTTGCACCGCACCTCATACATCTCAGAAAATGATCAAGATTCTGATCTAATGTGATTGAGGGTTTAGTATTGAGGGTTGATGTCTGCTTAATCATTGCAACCACTCTCCGTATCACATGGATTGTTTGGCACAGCCCCTGTTGGCGCAAAATGTGTGACTATGCCCACACACTGGACAGTAGCGGTTGCAGCAGTCACTATGCCAGGCAGCCAACTTTGAGTGACATGTTTTTGACGTGTTTTCATGCTGACAGGCCTGCAAGCCCACAGCATCTACACAAGGATCTTTAGCAAAGCCCCCTTGTCATTTTCTGGTGCAGGCAGAGCTGCAGGCAGCCTATGCTGCCTTGCAGGCGGCAGATGAGAGGGCCGCCTCCCTGAATGCCCAACTGGAGGCAGCTCCCATTGAGGCTGCAGCTGCTGCCAATGAAAAGGCAAGTGTTCTGCCTCACAGAGGAGATGCTGCATGCAACTGGAGTCAACCAATAAGCTGTCAAGCTTGTGACACAATGTGCACTGGATCAACCTTGGTTGTAACATGCTGTCTAAGGTGTGTTGTCAACCTGATGTTCATACCGAAACATCAGAAAATATCAGAACTTTCTGGCAGCCTGTGAACAGCTGCTGTGCTTTGCAAGCAGCTGCTTGGCTGTGGAACATGTGTCGCACACAGCATTGCTCCATTGCAGCGCAGCAAGCATACACCTCACAAATGACCTCACCATTTCACAGTCAACACAGATATCAGGTGTAGCATGAGAAACAGGGCAATAATTGCTACAGGCTGCAATTGTGAGGCAACAAGGAACGGCAAGGAACTAGCAGCCCTCCAATGCAACTTGTTTGCTGGGCTGTACATTCTAAGAAAACCCAAACCAACTAATCAGAAAGTGCTCTTGGTTTTAATGTTTAACGGGTCGTCTGCAGGTTACGGCACCTGTTGCAGCGCTGTGCTGCTGAATGACTGTCAGCTTGTGGTGCAGGTGGAAATGATGCAGCTGGAGGTGGATGCCATGCAAGCCGAGGCTGCCAATGCACGCGCAGCAGCCGAGGCCAGCCAAGCAGCTGTCACAGAAGTGGAGCGCCTGGGTCAGGACAACGCTCTTCTGGCTGCACGCCTCGCCCAGATGGACACTGACCTGCAGGTATTGACCTGCGCTTCAGCACAAAAAAACTGTCCACGCTCGGGATCAGAAACTTGGTGACCTGCATCAGTGAGCGCATTTGCAAGTGATTCTGCTTTGTACGCTCCGGAAGCTGTACCGCTCCCATTGGTCATCACGCCAGGCCAGGTTGAAGACTGGAGCCAGCTTGTAGCTGACCTTTGCTGCTTAGCTTGTGCACTTGTAGCATACGAGAACAGTCTCCAAGCAAAGGAGCGCCAACATGACACTAGTGGTTGATGTGAGGCCTGACATAGACCTGAGGCGTATAAACATCTGACTTGTGGCAAGAAGTGATCATCGAGATCAGGATGTAACGGCCTCCAAAGGGGTACTTACAATGAGTTGTAACAGTATCTGTAACAGCATGTGTGTGGGCCTGTTCAGGAGGTGTTGGGGACAGCAGGCATGGGACACAACAATCCCCGGCAGAAGATCCAGTACCACCTGAGGTTGAAGCAAGAGCTGGAGGAGATGCGGCATGAGTGCATGCTGCTACTGCGGGAGCGCTTCCACCTGGAGCAGTGTGTGAGGTAACCCACTCCTTGCATGTCAACAGACTAGTCACTCTGTGCCGTCTTACCAAAAAAATTGTTATCTACCACTTCTTTTTGCAATAGGAAAAAGAACATCCGTCAAAATATCTGAGGATTTAGTGGGTCATAAATTTGCGTGAGCATGCAGATGACAAGTCAGCTCTTGCGTCTGTGTGCAGCGTTTAGGTCTGAGCAATCCACGCTGCACCTGTTACAAGACTCCGTGTTGTTCAAGCACCCAGCACTGTACAGCCACAGTCCGTGACTGGGCCCACCACATTAAGCTCACTGGGGGCAGCACACTACAGAAGGGTCCCATGTACCTTTTTTAGCACGCGTATCTCTTGCATCGTTTTGGTAGTACTTCCTAGCTATCGACAAAAGCCACCACAGCTAGTTGCAATTCCTTCCTCTTCCCTGCAGGTATCTGGCAGTGCGTAGCCAGTTCCCTGTGCCAGGCACAGCAGCTGCGAGTGGACAGGGACCTTCTGGAAGCAATGAACGCAACCCACTGGAGAAAAACCCCCTGCAGCCGGCCAGCTTGAGGCGGCACCACATGTACGCAACGCCGGTCAGCAGACGCAGCCTCTTGCTGGCCGGCAGAGGCAAGCAGGCACTGCAGGAGGGCCAAGCCTGGCAGTCCAAGGTCACCATCTCCTGCACAGTCTCAGACTTCATGTCTTTGCACACGCCACGTCACTACCAGCTCTTTTGACAAAGACAAGCCAGCATTCAAGCTTGCTGTTGTGATGCAGTATTGTTGAAGCTGTCAAGCATGCGACTATGATAGACTATGCTTGTCACAAGTCGGTCTGCTGCAGCAGCGTACGACAGGAATAAGAGCTGTCTGAGACCGGCACTGTCAGAGTCGCCTGTACGTGCGTATGCTGTTGTCATTCTTCAGTCATCCTTCAGTGTTTCTAAATGGCCTGCCCAGTAACACACGTTGCAGCCAACCAGAGCAAGAATTCATTTTAGGCCTTCTCCTTCCCCAGAGCAGACTGACGAATCTGAACATGATGCAAAGCATGGTTCCACACAAAGTTCCTGCCATTGGTGGGAGTGTTCTTAACCAATGCTGGTCTTGAGCACAGGAGGAAATGGAGGCTGCCATTGAGAATGCAGCCCAGCAGACTGCACAGGACTTGCACCTGCTGCTGGATCAGGCCCGCCCTACACACCCCCCTGCTGGCTCCCACCCTGACCCCCTGGGCAAGGAGAACATGGTCACCCCTGCTGCTGGGCCAGGCAAGAAGAGCAGTAGAAGTGCTCTGAGCGCCACGCAGCCCAGCACTTCATCAGCCCAAGGTAATGCTGCTACTCACCTGCACTGGTTCTTTCATCAGATATTACTTGCATCTTGACTGCAGAGAGAAGCCGTACAGCTCTCAGACAGAAGGATCATGTGCCTTGAAATATGGACCACAATGTGACAGCTGGTGCAGCTGCAACTTTGTCACCAGTGTGTGCAGGTAAATCTCAACATTGAGCTGCTTTTGTGCCTCTGTAAATGATTTGCCAGCATGGTCAGCTGATGCCAGAGCAGTATTGAACAGCTCTGCAAAAGGTCCGCAACTCATTGAACCACTGGCACCAAATGCGCTATACACCATGGGCGGCTTCACTTCATGCTCCTCACACGCCAGACAAATTGTTTGCAGCTTCTGAGGCTGTTTCGCCTACTGTGCCCTGACAGACAGGGTTTCTCTGCTCATGTCACAGGTGGTTTGGATGGCAATGCAATGATGACGCCTGCGCCAGATGCAGCCAGGTTTGCTGGTGGGGCCGGTGGAGACTTGGACAGCCTGGAGTCCAGGATCTGGGCCCACGTGAAGCATGTGTGCTCCCCCAGCCACAAGGGACGAGTGTCCACACTGGTCAAGGTATGTGTCTACCCACCATTTCACTTGTTTGCATTCATGCTTGCACACAAAGGAACATTGTCTTAGTCGTGTACATAGCATGTCGCCAGGGCTTCAGATCAGTACTAAAAGCAACATACAGTTTTTTTTTGGTAATACCTGTACAATGTTTGACATTCGCGGCCAAAGTCAATTCTCTGCCTGATTGCTGTCCAAGTCATATGACATCTGACCACTAGGAGCTGATAGTGAGTTCTCCTGTGCAATATCTGTCAGTCACATGTCATGAGCCTTGCAGGCATCTTCTTGGCATTGATGACATTGACCTTGATCTTGAAGTCTTTTGTGTGATTTTGCATCTGAGCATTGGCCGCAGCAATGTCAGCTGGCACATGCGCATACAGGCAAATGGCAGTGGGCGACCCCCTAGCAGCACCCCCCTTCCCCCAACTGCTTCAAAGCGGAATCCCTTTGATGACAGTAGCAACGCGACTGCAAGAAGGTTGCCACAGTCAGGGGTGGGTGCTGCATCCACAAGCAGCAGCGTGTTCTCTGACTCTGGGAGAGAGCTAGCTTCATCTCGAAGTTCTAGCAGCCTGGGCCACTGGCAACAGTAGAAGCAGGTCTAGATGTTGTTGGTCGCAGGTCTGATTGTGTTGAACGTTGCAGACAGAAGCTTGCAGCAGTGAAAATTGGTCTGTCGCAGCTGTTTTTACAATCTATATTTTGAGTGTCACAGGGTGCAATTTATCAGTAGGGCTTCTGCAACTGCTTTTTGATGTCCTCATGAGGACCCAATCTTGAGACTTTTTGTCAGCCTGACTGCGTACGTGGTGTTATGCTGCAGTTGGTGTACGGCAGTTATTCAATGATTTGCCCTGTTTGTTACAATTTGCAGGGAGTACAGCTATGCGACTGGATGGCGAGCAGCAGTCTGAAGCCAATCCATCAGACAGACAGCAAGACACTTCTGACATGCAGGCATCAGACCTCAGACCACAGGAGGGTGTCGGGCGCTGCTACTATACTCGACTGCCAAGACTAGTCAAGGTGCCTCCTTTGTCCGCCCTTCTGCATAAGCATAAGCATAAGGCACATTCCCTGTCTGAAAATCCAGTAGGTTGCACTGTTTGCAAGCTTGATGGATGCATGCCAGATGTATGGCGTGCTGAAAGTTGGATATCAGAAACAATGACATGGTACTTTAACATATATGTAGCATGGCAGGAATACTTGCTCTTTGCAGGATGTCTGCCAACTACAAGGCATTCCTGCTGCCAAGTACCATTGCACTCCTACTGTCTGTAGCTCTGGGCTGCCACCTCAGGAGGCTCCCTTTATGATCGCCACAAGGCGTAGGCTCTTCTATTCAATTTTACTAAGTCTTGTCTGCTGTGTGTAGGTGCCTGGCATGAATCCCCAACAGCTGACTGCCCTCAACCTGGACAAGACAGGCTTGCTCAATGACATCCTGCAAAGGCACTTTGGCAAAAAGCCTGGTGACCTGCTGGGCGAGCTGCAATTCAGTTTCCTGGCCTTCCTGATGGGCCAGTCCCTGGAAGGTGAGCCTTTGTCTGCGTATCAATGCATTACACGCTGTGAGCGTTGTTGACGCTTACCCAAGTATGCTGTGTAGTCTTGGTGGGCAGCATGGACGTGCATGTTGTATAGTCTTTACATGGAACAACTCTGCAGGTGTGGGTTGGTATTATCACTGTGACTGTATCAGCTTATAGAAGTGGGTGACTGCAGGATGGTCTTGCATTGATGTCGCAAAACTCCTTGATGAAGGAAGAAACAGTGATCTGTGTGGACAAAAAGCATATAGAGGTTTTTTGGTTGGTTTTTCTAAAACTATGCAGCACAGAGGACGCCTGTATGTGCGTGTTGCTGTCCCGCTGCATTCTTTGCCTCTTGCCTTGCTGACTTTCTGTTGTCACGCTTCATGGCAATGAGGAGCTGAAGTCAACAGCAGCCAACCTGATGCGCTTTTCCTTGCAGGCTTTGCACAATGGAAGGCTATCATTCATTTGCTGCTTGGCTGTGAAGACGGTCCCTTGCAGATGCATATACACTTTTTCATCCGCTTTCTGCAATGCTTGCATAATCAGCTACAGCACAGCCTGGTACAGGTGGGTGTCTCATTAGATACCATCCTGAATGGTCTAACATGTGCCATGCATTGATGCGCAAAGAGTCTGTGACTGCCACTCAGGATGCAGGCATATACTGTTATTTCCCTTCACTGATCACAATATCATGGTTCATTTCACACATCTTGTGTTGATGCTTACAGTATTGTTTATGTGAGTTTAGTTCCACTGTGCTGCCTGCCAGCTTCACAAGTGTCAAGCCTTAGTGAATGTGCTTGATGCAAGCAGGCCTTTGGACAAAGCAGTTTCTTGCATGAATGCAGACATGTCTGATTGTCTGCTGCAGGAACCAATCTCACACAATGACTCCGAGCCCTCGCCTGGTGCTTCTTTTGGCATTCCAATCATCGAGGAGCTTCTAGCTGACAGTTTTCTGCAGCAGCTCTTTGCACAATTCTTCAGCATGCTCCATGAAGAGGCAGCAACAGTCAATCCCAAACTGCTAGCTGCAAGCAAACAAGTGCAGCAGCTGCTCCAAGAGAAGTTAGGATGGGAATTCGACTTTCAAGACGTAGGGCTTGATGATGAAGAAGAAGACGAGTATGCACCCACTGTTGTGCAGCTGGATGGGGTGCAGCTGTGAGATGTGGAGGTTATATGACACATACATCACAGTCAAACATGTGTGGTCTTGACAATGTGTGTGTTGGTCTTGACCGAGTTGTAGTTATACAATCACCATTGTCTAAAGCAAATACAACAGATTACTTATACAATGGTTGTGAAGGCTGCAAATGTGTCGGATTGCATGGCAATGCATGGCAGTGCATTTCATGCCTACAAGTTGAGCCCTGTTGAGTTGTTGCTTCAACAAGCCCCATGTTTTGTCAATTAATGTGCACATGCACTGATCCCTTCACTTCATCAAGCTTGCTCACTAGTGCAAGTTTGAGAAGCTGTCTTTGGATGCATACCTAAGAAAATGTGTTGGATTGACGCAACACCCTTTGCAATAATGTCACCGCTATTATCTGGCACACGGTTTGGCACTTCAGGCTGCCTACAGGCTGCGCAGTGTTGTATGAAGTGTCTGCTGACAGGCATATCCGGCAAAACGGAACGCATGCATGCAAGAATTGCGCAAGCAATGCCTTCCAACAGCACGAAAATGGGAAAGGACATTGTTATGTCTGTTACTGAGCTGCCCCATTGGGCAACAGATGACTCGTTCAGCGCAGTCTACGGTACCAGTAATCAGTACACCTGTCCTTTGCCAGATACAATGCATCTCTGGTGAACGTCACCCACTATGGCATATGCGCAGTCATCATGCAGAGTCATCAGGCTTTAATACAGTTGTAGTAAGCAAACCCTTCTTCATGCACAGGTCGATGCTGGGCATCAAAAACAACATGTATACAGTGACAGAAGGATGTATCTAACTCTACACTGAGGGCAATCTTGCTGCACCAAGGCTTGCATTGAGGTTGCATGCTGCCTACGCCATGACAAACTCTTTGATAGCTTTGGCACTGACGCCATTGCCAGCATCATGGGAAGGGAAAAAGGTTCTTGTTCCTGGAAGAACAGCTAAGTTTTGCTGAGACCCTTTCACCATTTCAACACTGTTACTAAAGGGGGGTGAGCCCAAAGAGATACCTTTGACATTGGAAAACGGCCACCATGCAGAGATGTGCGTGAAGGAATCTGCTGCTATGACTGATCCAGTGGACTTATGATAGAAAGCCACCTGTCCAAGTGTGTGGCCAGGAACAGCATGGTATTCTAAAACGCCCTTGGGCAACCAGTTTGCATATGTGAAGACATCTGACACATCCCCAGACTGTCCCTTTAGTAGCAAGGCTCTGCTGCTGGGAACTAGAGTTGAATTGACGCTAGGACTCAATCGCTTCAGTATATTGAACTGCAGGTTGTCTCCAGGAACCGATGCGTAACTTTTTCCGCCGGAAAGAAATGGCTCTTCTTTCTCATGGTATGCTACCTTGATGTTTGGATACAGATCGAGCACCTTGCCCAAGACACCAGTGTGGTCTGGGTGACCGTGAGTGACTGCAGACAGAGGCACAGCCAGATGAGAGGCATTTAATGGGGCAAGTTGCTGACCCGCTACTGTTGTGCTATCATCATGATCAACCTGAAGATCTTGTAGTGCAAAGCAGCATTACTAAGTAGCAGCAGTGAAAACAATGCAATGGCACTACACTAGCTGAGGTTTATTGTCTGACCTAAAACAAGCCTAAGTGTGTCTTCTGCAGAGGACAGGGTGGTCTGAATTCCATCCAAGATCGCTCGCTGATTCTTCGCATTTGTTGTCCCTCCGTCGATCAAGATCCAGGAATTGGGGCTGCTCTCAACCAGCCACACAGCAACAGGAACGGGGGCTGCGACATGCAGCTCCCAGCTAAAGTTCAGCCTGTACAAGCCAGGTCGCAGCTCTACGAACTTGGCTTGCGGTGTCGGTGTATGGCGCTGCCATTGCGCAAAACATACGGCACCGATGATGAGAAATGCGCTTGCGACAACTTCGGAGTTTCGCATATTGATCGCGTACGAAAGGTTCAATGAAGCTGGTAGTTCAGAACGGAGACCGTGACTTAATCAAGTGTGCTGATCGTATTGAGCATCTTCACTACCAGGAGGCCTTCGCAGTTGCGCAAGATCCCGACGATGTCAGCAAATCTGGGCACGTTGACCAATGAAGTCAACGACGAAACGCCAACATCGTTGTCAAGCCTTTCTTTCTGGTGGTATGAATCCGATGACAAATTTCCGAAACTGCACTCTTCAGCAAAGCTCGGTAAACTGTCGGGACCAGTGTGTTGCGTATGAAACTGTCACTGCAAAATATGTCGGCAGGCATGTAGGGGTTTCACATGCATGTCGAAGATCCTCCCTGAGGGCTTCCTACAGGGCGTCCAGCAGCATGCTTCCCTTGTATCTACCTACACCAGAAGTTGAGCATGTTTATCTAAACATCGTCAATGGGCACGGTGGGAGACAAGCTAGATGTATGTATGATACAAGCTGATAAGTCTGCTGTTTATAGGGCCAAGGCTGTCAGTAAGCATTAAGCAAACTCATAAGTTTGACACGAAGTCCAAATTAAAGCTTTAAGCGCGATTCCAAAAGACCGTGTGTGAGCAGGAGCTCAGGGATCACGCCTGAGTGTGCAGTGCAGTGTGTTTAGTGCAGTGTGTATTGTGCACTTCTTATGTTTCAATAAGCTGGAGCTGCTGCTGGCTGTGCTGCTGCCTGAGCTGTTGCTGATGGTTGCCAACTTGTGCCTGCCAGAGTCCAAGGAGAGCTGAATATCATTATACGCAGGCAGAGTAATCATCTGAGGATCCAAAATGTTTATCAGGCCTGCAGCATAGGCGACCTGAGCTTCTAATCACATATTACATAGCATATGCTTGCTAGCAACATATTGGTGTAGTAACATAGTACCCTGAGAGTCTGCAATGTCACACAGTAGCTCATGATCAGATGGGCAATGATGTCACGAAGTTACAAGAAGGGCACAGGTAGGGTATGAAAAACAGGCATAACAGACATTTGGCAACATATCATCAGTAGCTTGTAAATGCTGCAAGAGGTGATGTGACCTGATGCCCTTGACAGCAGATTTGCTTGTTGGAACAGCGCAACAATGCTGTAAGCCTACTGCTCAACACATCAAATCCAGGGTACAGAGTCTGCACCTGTCTGCATGCTTGTGTACACTCAGGTGTATATGATAGATTGCCTTCGCAATTCAGTATGCCAGAAGTAGACTATAACTTTTGGCCAAACCTCCCATGCTTCACTGCAACTTTACCAGGACGAGACAAACTTCTTGAAGGATTCTGCACTGGCACCAACAAGACTATCATGGGAGGCAAAATAAGTTGTTGCATCTGATATCCTGGTGAGCTTCTGCTGTGACTCCTTTGCACGGCTCAAACTCTGGGTACCAAGCCTCAAGGGTATTCCTGGGCCAATCTTCATAGCATTGGAGAAGGGAAACCAGGCAGAGATTTGCATGAAGCTGTCGGCTGCCACTACGGACTTGGTCGGCTTGTGATAAAAGGCAACCATTCCTGGAGTGTGCCCAGGAACCGCATGGTATAGTAGGATGTCCTTGGACATCCATTTGGCATATTCGGCCACATCACCAGATGAGCCATCCAGTTTGATGGCCTCATTGCTGGAGATTAGTGTCGTATTGAGTGGTGGCAGAGCTTTCCTAGCCAAATTAAACACCCAGGTATCACCCTCAAGGTCTGTATACTGTGCGCCACCAGATATAAACGGCTCCTCATTTTTATGATAAGCTACTTTGACATCTGGGTAAGCATCAAGCAACTTTGGTAATGCCCCAACATGGTCTGCATGGCCATGCGTCACTGCAGCACATACCAAATGGTGCTTTGCCAGCCACTCTTGGCAGGTCTGCAACAGGCTTTCTTGTGAACACATAGTTTCAGAAACAAACTGCGGAGACTCACACAGAATCAGCTTCAGACTGCCTCCTGCAGATGAAAGCTTTGACTTGATTCCTTGGAGAATTGCTTCCTGATTCGCTGTGACGTCTGTGCCAGCATCGATGAGGATCCAGGACTTAGGGCTCATTAGCGTACTAGACTCAACCAGCCACGTTGCGACTGGCATGGATGGAATGACAGGAAGAATCCGCCAGCTGTAGTTCAGCCTGTACAGACTGGGACGCACTTCTTCAAAGGTTGCCAGAGGTGCGGGAGGCTGTCTTGCCACTTGAGCAAAGAATATTGCCACACCGACTGCAACAAGGCTCGCGGTAGAGAAAGAGATGGCCATCGCGGAGGAACTTGGCGACTGCTTGTCACTGTGTTCGAAAGCGTCGCAAAGCGACACCACATGCAATTGCGCAACTCCTAATGACTGTAGGCATCTGGATCAGGCATGATGTGATTAGAGGCATGATATAGGAACTGATATAGGAACAGCTTTATACACCTGCTGCTCCCCCTCAACTCCCTGCAAGACATAGTTCTGCTGGCGGATCCTGTGTCGCCACTTGTTTGTCTGCAGCTGGCCTTTAGTTTCCTTCTGTCCCTTCTCAGAAGTCTGCTCTCTCTTCAAGAATTGCACTATATCATCGTATTGCTGTGCA
>JAABUP010002948.1_pt1 | contig 31260 bp, 30 predicted proteins | sample 5559201 | NCBI WGS metagenome assembly JAABUP01 (sample SAMN10711887, study PRJNA513373) | rock metagenome | isolation source: Antarctica rocks | place: Antarctica
ACCTTCCCTGAAACCATTCTTGGCGCGGCGGGGCATGTCCCTGAGGTGCCTCATGCGGCCTGTGCCTGTGGTCTTTCTCCTGATGGCCTTGGCTGACCAGTTGTCTGCAAGACAAATGGAAAATTACTGCACTGCTCGCACACTGTTTGAATACAATGTGTGTTGTATAAAGCCCATTCCCACGTTTGCAGTCCAGACTGCCAGATCAGGCTCGATAGTGCATTGTGTCAAGCTCGAGAAAGCCATCAACTCCAAAGTACTGCTCAGCGTTCAAGGGAACAGTAGCAATTGATCCCTTACATTTCCTAATGCGTGCTGCTGGGTAGCCACATGACGAGCATGTGCTCTTCTGAATGTGGAAGGACCTTCGCCCACAACGTCTGCACAATGTGTGGGTCTTGTTGCGCCTCTTACCTACAACATCACCATGCTTTAGCGTCGGACAGGCAAAACACTGCACGACACTGCGGTGTCAAACAAGTCATGAGTACGCACCGAATGATCCGGTACCCTTGCCAGCCTTTCCCATGGTTGATAATTGCAAAGCGTGCGATCGACCCGCAACTCCAAGAGGGTGCACCAGCAAAGAGCCGCCGTGGTGTACACCCTTGGTTACGGTAGTATGCGGCCGTAACAAGGATTTTAGTAAGGCCTAATGACCAATCATTCAAACTCACGCGTCCTGCGAACAATTGCGAAACTCCCGAGGTCAAACTGCGCACTTGAGCAAACTTAAGCTGTGTGCGACGTGCCAACGTGCATTGCTGCAACACCGTCAAGTCACTCCGACGTGCTCCAAACCCAGTCGCTGCGCTGACCTTGGTTTGTGGCATGTCTCCTTAGTTAGGCTCTTGAGGGTCAGCCAGAAATTATCGGATATGCCGTTTGATTGAATACACCGTGAGTTTTGGAGTTTTGGTTATAGCGTGTGTTGTTGTTGTTGTATGCTTTGACGGACCGACAGTCTGTCACCCTGAACCTCAAGTTCAGTTGCCCTGTCAGGGATGTCCTTTTCTCTTTCGTAACGCAGACTACCCTGCCTCGAAGTCTCGGTATAGATTGGAGGCGCAGTCTGAAGCATAGCACCTGAGATGCAAGCTGGGGGCCTGGTTGCCTTTACTGAGCAGGTGATAGTTGTACAGCGCGATGTGTGCATATTTTGCATCTGCAGGATCTGATACTTGCTGCGTTGTCGTACAGGATGCTCAGTCAGGTGCCTCTACACCGCGGCGTAGCAGAGTGTCATCAATCTTCCAGCAGAAAACCATCAAACCAGACGACATAGATGCAGAATTTCTGAAGCATGTGCAGTTTGCTGCTCAGCGCAGCTCTCCCACACCTGCAGCCCCTGCAGATCCAGTGTCTGCATTCGATGTCCAAACAGACTTTCCAGCTCCTGACACTGTGTCAGGCATTGCTGCGCCATCCAACACCAGCACGCTCGTGATGACACAGCCTGTGGCAATCGAAGAGTTTACTCTTGATAAGATTGAGCAGTCTATTGCCGACATTGAGGCTGAGCTTGGCTGGACCTCAGAGGGGGCAGCAGCAACAAGCACTGTGTCAACTGCACCTGCTTCCGAGGACAAAGTGACCAGCACTGCTGCACCATCTGGCATTCTCAGCACTGCACATGCCAGCCGGTTTTCGGCGGCTCCTCAGGCTGCATCAGCAGGTAAACTCTGTCTGTGCAGTGAGACTGTGTCATCACCATCAAAGTCACACAGAGGTGTGGTTTTGTCACCCCCAGGTGTGGTTTTGTCCATTCCGGTATGGCCTGGCTTAGTTCTGCTTGAAAACCATTGATGTTGTGCCAGATGAAACCATTTGGGCGCATGGTTGCCCAACCACATAATCCTGTTGATTTTTTGCAGACAGGAGTGCAACCCCCTGTGTGCAATGCACACCTTAGACAGGGCTGTTGTTGGTCTTTTCCTGCTATGAAAGCATTTCGTGTCCACATGTTGAGATGGAAATTAGTGTATGTCAAACTCTGCTGTGGAAAGTGCAGGTACGCCTAACGCTCTTCCAGAGTTGCCTCACCCAAAACGGCTATCTTTCATGGGAGAGCTAACAAGTCAGGAGCCTACCAGACGTGCCTCCCAACTTGCTAGCTCTGCAGCTTCAACAGCCAAGCTAGAGTCTGGGAGCAGCCTCAGCGTCATGCCGGCCAGCACTGCTGTTGCTGACACCAACAAGGAAGCTGTGACTGATAGCAACACTGCTGCAGAGCAGCCGACTATCCTCAGCTCTGCTGAGTCATCACTCCAGGAGGTGCCTAGGCTGTCACTTGAGGGCTCACGGCAGCTGGATCACAGCCTGAGTGAAGCAAACTTGGGGTCACTGTCTAGCAGGTCGCTGGACGCCTCCAAGCGGCAGCTCACAAGCTTGCACAGCATGCAGAGCAAACCAGCACAGGAGGCCTCCAAGAAGCGAGCAGTGAGGCACAGTGCAAGCGGCAAGATTGCTGTGCCTGGTCCCAATGGCAGCTACTCCAGCCGGTATGCCAACAGGCAGTTGTCCGGGAAGGCTTCTCCAATCCCTAGCGAGTCTGGCCTAAGCTCTGGCAAGCGGTCACTGGTGACCAGTCCCACTGCCAGTGTGCACGGTGGCCAAGGCATTCCTGCCCACCTGGCTGGAAGGCTCAGTGGTGGCAGGCCAGCCGCAGCTGTGGGAGCTGATGACCGCCCGGGGCAAACACTGGCTGGTGCTGCAGCCATGCTGAGTGGGAAGATGCATGCTAGGCCTAGCTCATCAGAAGGGGCTGGATGGCACCTGGCCACTGGAGATGGGCTGCCCTTCTCACCCCGGGGGAGCCTTGTGGCCAGCTCAGGGGGGTCCAGAACCCTGCGCCCCATAGCTTCCCAACAGGAGGCCTTGTTTGATGCTGAAGGGAATTTGCTGCCAAGGCATGATGGGCTTAACCAGGAAGCAGAGGGTGTGCAGTCACAGACAGCTCAGCCTTTGGACAAGCCAGCCTCAGCAGCAGATGCTGCAAAGCTCAAGGCCAAGGCTCAGAGCAAGCTTGGTACAAAGCAGAGTATAAAGCAGGACGAAGAATCCGCCCCCCAGCAGGATTTGATCAGCGCCAAGATAGCAGAGAAGGATGCCAGGCATAAGCCCAAGCATGGCATGCTGTCCATTGTCATGTTTCCCTGTCTCTGCATGCGTCCAAGGACAAACTCAACAGAGGACCCATACCTCCATGGCAGTCTGCGGCAGCGCTATTCAGACAAAGAGGTCTCATCTCCAGTCCAGATGGCCTCCCTCAGCAGCAAAGGCATGCCAGCGCCCAAGTCAGCCTTGAAGCAGAAGCAGCTCGGCAGTGCTTTGGTCACTGAGCCAAGCAATGCAGGCTGGGACCTAGGCACGCACGTACATCAGGCAGACGCAGCTGGGACTGACAGCAGTGAAGTGGAGCTGAGAGAAGCAGACGATGGGCAGGATGAAGAGCAGACTGGCAGGAGTTTGCAAGGTGCCATCTCCCTGGCACCAAAGCGTGCAAGCCTTACAGATACCAGAGAGGTGCACGGCAGCTTGCAGGAGGTAAATCTTCTTGCTCGTACCACACACTCTTCACACATCCGCCTTGCACTGTCAGCTGCACGTTGGCTGCATGCTGTGCCTGTTGTAGGGCTGCCACTGACTGGAACTTGCTGTACTCTTGACAAGCAAAGCTGTGCAATGTGTCATCAGCTGGCAGTGCTCATGGGCCTGCCTCTTGTGCGCAGCAGATGTTCCTCTATTTAGTATATAATCAGCCACTTGCTGCTGGCTTGCACCCTTTTGCTGTACTGCACATGTTGCAGGCTTTCTCTGCAGTGTTGGGTAAGTGCTAGCTTTTGTGCTGCTGCTGAGTCTGTGCTGTAATGCAGACTTCCATCATGGAAGATGTGATCTCACCTGCTGGTTCCTTCACAAGCCAACGGAGCACCAAAAGCATGGTCCCTGGGAATGAGGCTCTTGCCATGTCTGAGTCTGAGTCTCAAGCTGATACTCAGTCTCGCTCAAGGACCCAGACCAGGTCTCAGAGCCATGAGGACGAAGGTGAAGGGGCAGCTTCTTCAGCAGCTGTTGTAGCAGCTGAGGGAAACCAGGAAGTCTCACCTCCAGCTGCCAGAGAAGGTGATGCAGCTGGTGGGGAGCCTACCGCTGAGTGGGGTGCCGGCACCAGAGACTCTGACGTGACCAGTCTGGGGATGACTGGGCGGTCTGCTTCCAGTCGAAGCACAACTCAGCGCCGCAAGGTGCGCTGACACTGGCAGATTGTCTGGCAGCACTACATCAGTGTGTGTCTGGTACCAGCACTGCCCTTTCTTACAGCCTTGCCTCTTACAAGCGCATCTCCTCAAGCCGCGCATCGCACATATTCCATGATCAAGACTTTGTCAAGAGCTGAGTGCATTGATGACCAAGTAAGAGGGACAAACTAGCAGATGTTGCGTTAGCCTCACAAATCAAGCCACCTGTATGCGTTCAACGGAGTACCAGGTAGACTTTCTGGTGTCACTGCACTGTGACTGACTATGCTTCAGGAGTGGGAGGGCCCAGAGGTGGGGACCCCAGATGAGGTGAGCCAGTCCCTGGAGGACATGATGGTGCAGCGCTTCCCGGAGCTGCAGGCTCTGCTGGTGCAGTCCTCCTTCACCAATAAGTCAGCTCCTTGGCGGCCCATCAAGTCAGGCCACACCAGCCATGCCGCCAGCAGGGCCACCAGCCTGGGGGTCAGCAGGGAAGCCAGCTTCACTCACTCCAGGTAAACTGTGCTGTGCTGTGCTGTGCTGTGCAAGCATCAGACCATGTTAGATTGAGCCTGATCATAGTTTGACGGCCTGTGGTGAGGCAAAGCAAGCTGAATTGAGTATTGTGTGGGGACACCGTTTCACAGCCTGGGACTCAACGCAATTTTCCATTCTACTCCATGATCCTGCTGCTGACAGTGTCTGTCTTGCTGGCATAAGCTCATCACAAGCAAACCAACAAGCATTCCCAGCGAGCACTGAAATGACCATGCAATTGCCACATGCATGTTTGAAGTCTCAATGCAGGCCTTCTTTGCCCAGAAGGATCGTATGTTTGTGTATAAGCTTATTTCAGACTGTTTAGATATGATAAGCACATAGTACTAATTGTTTTGACCAGCTTACTGACAACCCTGGCACATCTGTACAACCTAGTTGCTTGGCTGAAGATGTAAAGCTAGTTCCACTCCATTCCATACCTGATCCTTCTGCTGTCATGCAAAACACTTCAGGGCATCTTTCGCTGGCTTCATACCTTTTGGTGCATGTCCACTTCATGCCTGGGGTCTGACACCCCACCCTGACAGCGCAAGCAAGCAATCCAAAGCTTGCGTGAGCCTGCTATCACCCGGCCACACTGAAACAGCCCACATTCTGACCACTGCTGTTATGCAGGCCTGAGAGCCGCACTGGCCATCTGCCCCTGTCACATTTGGGAGACACCTTCATTGAGGCTGCACCTGCTGAGCAGCCCGTTCAGGCTGTTGCTGCTGAGCCAGGCAACACAGTGATGCTAGACAGCAACAGCATGGCTAAGCAGACTGCACAGCACAGCCATGTGTATGATGAGGAAGAAGGGGCAGATGTTAGAGGCACGATGCCCTTGGTAGAGGCTGCAGCACTTGGGGCCAGCTCGCCAGGGGCTGTTGTGCGGGTGCCTACTAGCACCACGCTGTCTCAGGCAGACCAGATTGCCCTGCGCTACCAACATCAGGCAAGCAACATAGTCTTGCCTCTGGCCTGCTGCCACTTGGCATATATGTCACAATCATGGGGCCCTTCTCTTGTTCTCTCTCCTTTTTCTCCTCCTTTGTTTCCGTCTGAGAAATGATTCTGGCGTAGAGCGTCCCCAATTGCATTCAGTTCTGCCCAGGTGTCGTCACACCTGTCCACACAGGCATGTTGTCTTGCAAGCAAACAGGCTCCAGCAGATGCTTGAAAGCAGTCGAGTGTCTACAATGTCACTGCTGCTGGCTTGATGTGTTTGCTGGCGTAAGCACAGCCCTGTGAGCCTACATGCACATCACACTGTCCCACTTTCCCAAACTGCTGTCCCATATACACCTTCTGCTGGCATGTGCAATCAACTGCTGGAGGGTGCATGGCAAGAAGAGGACTGGACTCACACTGGCATATGACTCTGTCAACTGGCAAGCTGTCTGTGCGGTTGAGCTGTCACTGGTCTCCATACAGGTGCAGTTTCAGCTGCAGCAGACCATGGGCGGTTCAGCTGTGGCACCACTGTCTGGTCGGTCTGCTTCAAAGTCTCCTGCCCGCCGCAGCCCAACCAAGCACCGGCCTTTCCACCTGTCCAACAGCCCATGGAAGACCTCCCCCAGTGACACAGCACCAATAGGCAACTCCCAGACTCTGCCTGCAGCCAATAGGCAACCCGCATCCCCTCGAAAGGGCCAATCACCCTCCAGGACAAAGGGGCTGGCAGCAAAGGGAGCTTCCCCTGTCAAGAAGCAGGCTGAAAGGCGGAGTCACCAGGCTGAAAGGCAAAGTCCTGCAGGAGGCGCTGGAACCAGTCAGAGTGCATACAATCCTGGGGCCATGAGCTTTGGCTCATATGGTGGAGTTGCCTTTTCTTCCTTTGCTCCTGCAACGCCTGCTGGCATGGTAGAAACTGATGATGCAGCAGCAGATGTTGATGATGAAGGTAAAGCTTGTTTTACCTGCAATCTGTGGCAAGTTACTATCTGAAAGATTGGCAAAGCACCCCAAGCTCATCTGCAGACTGCATGAAATTGTACCATGGTTGCGTTTTAGACAGTCGCCCTTCTCTGTCGTCAGTGACAGGTGAGCATTACATGTCTGCAGCTGTCAGAATTACCATTCCTGTAGTCTTTTGGACCTGGTGTACTAGCACTGTAGCCCCCCTGCTGCATCTGTAGACTGCACTGCCAGCATCTACCATGTTGCAAGCAGTTGCACAACTGACACACATCGCAAATTGTGACTTAACTTTAGTCAATGCAGACAAGTTAAGACTTGGCTCTAGTCAATGCAGACTGGGCAGATGACAGCGGCAAGTGGGGAGAGCTGACACGCACCACACCAGCTGCCATCAGCAAGCCAGCAGTGGCCACTGCTGGGCCGCCAGCACTGGCAGCAGCACTGCAGGGATCCCAGCCAAAACAGAGCAGCATCAGCTTAGCTGCCATCACTGCAGATGCAGCAGAAGAAGATGAAGAACCCATACTGCCTGATCAGGCCTCGGGTGGGTCTGGCGTGGGTGGTGCAGGGGGTGAAGAGGGGTTGCGTGGGCCTGGGACAGAGGCCAGCCGATCTTACTTGTCTCTGCTGGAGAGTCTGGCAAGAGAAGGCGAGTTTGGTTCCCCAGGCAACAGTGATTCCGAACCCAGCCCAACTACGGTTCAGGCGCCAAAGCAGCAGCAGCCATGGCGGGAAATGCAGGCCAAGGGCGGGCAGGATGAAGCATCATCATCCCGCCCGCAGCACTCAGAGGCAGCTGCTGCCAAGCCAGTCAGTGCAGAGGTCTCGCACACACTCTCTGACATCTCAAATCTAAACTTTGGAGATGACGCCGTGGAGGCGCTGCTGCCAGATGAGGCTTCAGATGCACACATGCATGGCAATGCAGCAGACCAGCAGTCGCAGGTGCCTGCCTTGTCCAGCTACCATTGGCTACCACCATCCAATCAGGCTGTGGCAGATGACATTCAAATGGGTGGGGCTATGCCAGAGCCAGCTGAGCAGCCCTCTGCCCTGGCCCTGGCGCTAGCAGCCTTGGCAGCCACTGCTGCACAGAAGCAGTCAGCGCAGCAGGCACAGCAGCAGCCCCTGCAGCAGTCAGTGCTCAGTGCAGCTGCAGCAGAAGCCAGTCCAGCAGCTGAGGATCAGGTTTCCCTCTCATCTGCCTCAAGTGGGGATGTGCTGGCAGACGCTGCTGCAGCTGCGGCCGCAGCTGGTCTTTCCCGCCGGCGGGAAGCACCACTGCCACAGCAGCCAGAGGCTACATCTGCAGCAAATCAATCCAGCCAGGCATCTGTCAGGCCTGAGTCCTATCACCCTGGGGCTGCCAAGGCTGACGAGGCCGAGTTTGAAAGTCAGTCAGCACAGCAGGCACAGCAGCAGGAGGGAAAGAGGCAGAGGGAAAGTGCATCAGGTGATTGGCCAGGGCCAACCAGCTCTGCTCCATCCTGGTCTGGGGCTGCGAATGATCCACGCGGGATCGGACAGTTTCAGGCCAAGCATGCTGTGAACTATGTGGGCAAGAGCGCCAGGAGACCAAAGGTCAGGCACCAGAATAGCGCCTGCCAGTGACTGCACAATTTTGCAGGGCAACTGTGCACTGTCGGGCCATATTGTGCAGCCAAGTCTCATTGCTCAGTCTCATGCTGATCAATGATGATGATGATGATGATGTCAACTCAACCCAAAATTTCTTGTCTGAGTTTATACATCAGGCAGTTCGCCTTCCACTAAGCAACCAGGCAGTCCTATAAGGGCAACAGCAAAAGCATGCTTGTGCAACACCACAAGACTTACCATTGTTCTTTGCCCTAATCTGGACTCATCTTAGCGGCGCTCTTCCTTGCAAGAGTGACATTCTGGATGGGGCTGCCTACTTGCAGGTGGCTACCCCTCCACCCAAGGTGGGGCGGCTGCAAGGGTTCATCAGCAAGCTCAGGAGGGGCGGCAGTAAGCAAGAAGAAGAGTATGACCTGTCCCGCCCTGCCAGCATTGCTGGCCCTAGGCCCCTGGACTCTGAAGCCGAACTTTTGCCTGCCGCCAAGTCAGGTGTGTCATCCTTAGTCACTTGTCCTTGTGCATGCAGTCTGAGCAGGCATACATCAAACAGTTGTGTGCATGGAACAACTGTCGACAAACGCAGGATGATCTTGCAATGCGCGTTTTATGATGCTCACATCAACATCAACTCCCTACTCTGCACTCAATGCAGCCATAGCCTTGCATGTTTCACATGCTGCCGTGTGTGTGTCTGTGTGTGCGTGCGTGCTTGTGTGCTTGTGCTTGTGCGTGTGTAAAAGAGAGAGAGAGAGAGAGAGAGAGAGAGAGAGAGAGAGAGAGTGTGTGTGTGTGTGTGTGTGAGAGGGTGTGTGTGTGTGTGTGTGTGTGTGCGCTGAACGCGCTTGCTGACCGAGTTGACATGCATGCAGGCACCTGGATGCCCAAGGCCTTCTCCCGGGCAGGCTCGGACGGCGCTGCCCTACCAAGCAGCCCTGCAGCCCCTCAGGGCCGCACGCGCTTTGCTGATGAGCCCCCTTTGGCGAGTCAAGCAGCCCAGCCTGACCTGAAGGAGGAGCAAGATGGACCCCTGCCTTCTAGAAAGGCACCCCCAGAGACATTCACTGCCCTTCCTTCCCTTCCAGTGCCTGGGCCCATTGCAGGTGCAGTTTCCTCCTTCTGTGTGCCTCCACTTGGCCCCTGTATAGCTCTCGCCGTCTTAGTCCAGTCAGCCCTTTTGTCCCCCCTTCTCCCCTCCCCCCTGCCCCCCCCCCCCATTCTTTCTCACACCAAGCCCTCCTGCCAACCCCAAGCACCTTCTCTCAAAGCCACTTACCCCCTGAGATGCCACCTTGTCCCCATGAACACCTGGCCACTCATCATGTGCTAGCACCCACTGTGCATCAGCATCTCCCATACATGGCTTCATGACATGATCTGGTCTGCAGCTGATCCTCTGCTGCCAGCGACCAGTGCTTCTAGTGCCTCCAAGACCAGTCAAGTCTCAGCAGCGGCACCTGTCAGCCGCGGTGTTGGTAAGGGGATGAAGGCATCTGGATTGCTTGTGGTGCGCCAGGAGATGAGTCAGGGCGGACAGATGCCGCAGTCTAGCAGTGGATCAGGTGTGGCCAAATGAAGCTTGTTGTGTTTTAGTATAGTCTGAGTGTGTGACTGATTGCCAAGCAGACCTAGCAACAGTGCAACAACGTAGCGTGTGCTTGGTGTGCTCTGGTCAATTAGGCATGCGCTGCTGTCTGCACAGAAAATGCCAAAAGGGTCTTGCATACTACTGTCGGATGCATACGACAGGCTGCTTTGGGGAGACATGACTTATTCTGCCAATACCTAGCGAAGCATTTAACATTTTGTTATTATTAGAGTTGCCGTATTGTTGTGCTGGTCAACTTCTGTCATCCTTGTTTGGCTTACTGTAGTAGAGGCTGCCTTCACTGAGAGTCATGTTCATGTATATGGCAGCAGGCTGTTGTATCATGCCGCACTTTTGACAAAATCCACATCACACAACTAGAGGAGCTGCTGATGGTGCCCACCTCAGGCTGCTTAGAGAGCAGCCCATCTACTAATATGCTCAGATGTGTCTATGCATATGCCGGCTACTCAAGGTTTTGCAACTGTCCTGATGCATTGCAGGTTCTGATGACGAAATCAGTGAAATGTCTGTAGAGTGAGGTTGCTGTTGGAATGAGTCAAACACCATGCTTCCACAGCAACCAGTGACACATTCTGTAGAGGCATCCAGTCAGCTGATCAGCAGATGCTTCTGGCCCATGCGCCTCTTGATTTTTGTTGTAGCACTTAACGATTCACCAGGCTGTCTGCTAGCCTTGATTGCAGACACATAGGTCCATGCTTGTGGTAAAACGGGCTTTATGCATGTTGTGCAGCAAATGTCTCGCGTGATCACGAGCACATATTCCAAGACAATCAGTGTTGATGGATTGTCCTCGCCATTGCAACCTTTCTTCGCATGGTCTTGACATTGCAAATGTGGGCTCCTGATTGTATGGTATAACTGTAGATCATATCTTGGTACCTTATAATGTCACCAATTTTGTCAAGATGAGTGCAGAACCCACAACTTGCATACCATTGTTACCGAGTTACCGAGTTACCGAGCAAGACACCATCAACAAAGATCTCATGCCAATTCTTGGTATTGCTGCAAGGCCACCTGAACATACATATACAAAACAAGATGAGCAAAGTCAAGCCTGTATGTGTCTGTTGATTGATTACACTTCTCAACATGTTTGCAAAGCAAGGTGACCTTGCAAGTGTGCTAAGCGGTGCCACAGCATTGTATGCTTTCCTATGGGTCATTACTGACCAGGCTGGTCAAAGCAAGAATGCAAGGACCATCAAGTCTCTGTGAGATCTGTGAGATCTCACTCAGGACATTAAATTGTGAACAAATTCCAATGACCCAAGCCATTCTGGCAAATCACTTCTTGATGCTGTCGTTGTGCTTTGGAGAGCCGCAGCATCTTTTATTGTACAATTTCCAAAATTGCTATGCAAGGTGCAGTCAAGGTATCAGGGGCCTGTCAAAGTGGGTCGTCAATCTGTCACCATGGTAACTCCTGGCCATCATAAAGGAAGAACTTGCCACTTTGTTGTGTAGAAAGGCGCAACGTCAGACCAAGCATAGCTGCCACGCTTTGCTGGGGTGTGAGTGACGGCTGGCGCCTCTGAGTCCCACTTGTCTCTGTGTAAACATTCTGCAAGAGGTATTCCCACATTCCAGTGCTCACATCACCAGGATCCAAGCTCACAACTGTAAAGCCATCCGTTTTCAAATCATTTGCCAGCACTGACGTCTCTGCATATCAAGCACTAAGCGCATCAAAAGCTGAGCACAGCTGGCACGCATGCATGACTGAAAGCATTAGGCCAAACTGTGCTCGTTCAAGTTGGCATCAGCTTGAGCCAAAAATGCAGTTCTCTTGCATTGCTCATGTCTCATGCATATGCACTGCACAAGATCTGCAACAGCACTGGAAGCTGTGCAGCCAATGTGCTTTGTTCTGAGAAAATGTTGATTTGAGTTCAGCCTGTGCCAGTCAAAGTATGGTAGGTACCAGATAGACCTCATGCCAACTCTGGAAACCAGGAAATCTTACCCATGTTTATTGCCACCTTGGATGCACGGTAGCTCAGCGCCAAGTTGGCCTCAGTGAGCCCTTCCTGCTGAATGTAAGCATGATTTCTGCTCAGGCTGGCAGCATTGGAGCTGATGTGCACTATAGTTTTCTTGGTGCCAAGCTTCAGCAAGTGTAAGACGCTCTTAGTCACGCAAAATGTGCCGACTACATTGACCAAAAGCACCTCTTTGAAGTCCTCTATGCTCCTGCAGATAGTGCCAATGTGGACATGCTGTCAAACAAGTGATGGCTTGTGCTGCGTAGTTTGTACATAAGGGCAGCCATGGCTGATTGGTGTCAACTTACTGCTGAGCTACGTCTGAGTAGGAGCCAAGAATGCCAGCATTGTTGATGAGATAGTCAATGCCCTGTGGATGGGCATCCTGCACCAACTTGGCTGCAGCCTGCATGTGGATGTACTGTGGGAGCTTTTGGTGAGTGAGGAGCGCTCTGCAACACTGTCCTTACTTTCCTCAACAGTGCTTGGGTCTAGCAACTCCATCTCGACAATCATGAGTCGGCTATGAAAATCATGCTGCAAAATCGACAAACGCTCGAAGTCATCTGTGGGTCTCGCAGCCGCAACGACGGTTGTGTTCGATAGTGACAGGACCTGCATTCAACGCCTTGAGTCGAAAGTTTTCGATGGAAGAAACAAAGCACCTTGACTTTCCTTGAACGTCATAGTGTACCTGTGAGACCCACTCAAGACCCATGCCACTGTTGGCTCCCGTCACCAACCAGACAGTACCGGCCCCTGCCATGCATGCAGAGCAGTTCTACACTTGGCTTACTGCAGCAGTGAGACGGTTGCAGCTGATTCGGAACGCATTCCCTTTATCAGCACACTGCATTCCCAGGTATGTGTCTGCAGGCAGGCCAGGGAAGTCTGAGACAAGCTGCAATACAGTATTTGTTATAGTGTTCAAGCGCATGCTACAGCCAAGACACAACGAAGGTAACCGTCTGTGCTTTGCAGCATTGGCACTCCTTACATGACAAGTACCTGGGTCAAAATTCAGAACAACATGCAGCTTTGTACCTGCATGTGTGCAGTGCACATGGCATTGCAGCCTGATCATGATGCACTATCTGCATGACTTTTTAGTCATGTCCCTCTGCATGATCATGAGCATCGGATCATTATACTGCCCGTGACCCGGCTGTATCGTCGCGCGAAACGAGATCTGAGGCCTCTCTGCAACATGGTTGTGGTATCGCAATCTTCGCAAACCAGAGTAAGTCGTGATGTACCCATGCCAGCACGCTATTCCCGAATCAAAATTTAAATTCCTCCCGCTGCGTGCATGCAGATGGACTCCACCGAATTGGGTCTTTCCTGCTATGTGGATCCCTTTAAAAATTGCACAATCGGTATGGTGTCCAATAACGGCAAAACAGCACCACACTGGTCAAATTTGAGCTGTGCATGTGTGTGCTGAAGCCTTTGTATGGTGCATTCTGCATATCTGATGCATGCAACTGACTTCAATTGCTGCACTGTCATGTTGCTGCACCGCCACGTCGCTGCCCTGATCAATACTTGCATCGCCCAGGTAGCAGTATGGCTAGTCTGGAAGTCTAGAGCTGACAAGCAGGAGTTGGCACTGCCATTGACTGTGTTTGGAGCCAGCCTAGCATTGGGTAACTGGTGGAATGGTGAGCCATGTTTTGCTGCAGACTTTCAAGTGTGTGCTTGCTTTCAAGTGACCTTGAAAGACAGGCAAAGACCCCTGCATGCTGCTTACTGTAACTTCAATGATGAATGCTCTAATCACAACAGAGGAATGCTGCAGTTGTGTTCATGGGCCGTCACCAGATGAAGCCCAGTTTGAAGTGGATGGGTGCCTTCTGGCTCTCAATAGCTGGTAAGAGCAGCACGCTGATCCCCTTAGCTTTGTGTTTGCCACCTATCAACTTGCTAGCTATGTAATGTAGCTGCACATGATGTAGTTTTTTGAGCATGGCATCAACACAAATTTGCGTTTTGTTGCAAACTTGTTTGCAAAGAGGCCATGATGATGCCAGTGTGAACCAATGTGGCGCAGGTAAGCTTCTGCTGCATTCATGGGCGCTGAGGCAATTGCAAGAGAAGCAGATGCTCAATTAGCATGCATTGTCATGCAGATGCTCATTTAGCGCGCATTGTCCTGTACGTCATCATGAGCTGGAAAGCATTTTTATTATTATAAATATGGTATGATTATTATTATTATTTAGCATGCATGGGTGCAGGTGTCATAGGCAGCTTCCATCCTTTTAGCCCACTGGCAGCTGCCTTGGTGGCGCCAACACAGTTGTGGGTCACAGTAGCAGCCAAGCTGAATTATGACATTGTGAAGCTGAATACTGGCAAAGACAGAAGGACATAACGCCTGAAAAGGGTGTACAGGTGAATTATGACTGTTACCTGTACAAATGGAGATCGTAAAGCCTCCTATTCAAGTAGGCCATTAAGATCATATGCTGTCATGAATAATAGCAGAGCACAGGTAACAGTCATAGTGCTGGCGTTTTAGGATGCTGACTTTCCTGCATTGTCATGTTCAGCCTCTACTAGAGTAAGAACTCCGGCATCAAGCAAAGCACCACACTCCCAAGCTGACTCTGTGTTACAGTGTGCTCATATACAGATGTAAGCAACTGCAGTATTTCTCCAAGCTTCAAAAGACCTAAACCGACTTTGCCATTATTGACCTGCAAAGCTTTGTAGCATAGAGCCGAGGTCCTAAGCATCAAATTATTGACACTAAAATGGAATGTACCAGAGCAGAGGGATGAGGGCAGCGGCCCTATCAAATGGAGAATTGCATGTTACATCCAGTCGGGGTTGGTCCATGTGTACTGCAACACATGTGAGCCTCACAAGTTCATGACCCAGAGCCAATGGTACTCTACAACATAAGGAAACCAGAGAGTGTGCTTGATCATGGGCTAAGGAATTCTGCGGTGTCATGTTCAATGCGTGCTAGTTCTGAAATGATTGGTCATGTGGTGAGATGTGTGCACACCACAACTCCACCCAGGTACATTGCCACGGAGTGAGTAATAACTCTGATGTTTGAACTGTCTCTCTCGCAGAGTGATGAACAGGTTCAGCATGTGACAGACGCCACAGACAGCAATATGTCAGGGTGTTTATCCTCCACTCTATTGCATCCAACAACATGCACAAAAAGCACTGCCTATAGTAGCTACTCAGATTCGGGCAAGTGATGCAACGCTGCCTACTCAATTTTGAAGCTCTTTTTGGGCATATTGCACTTTTTTTGATGTACCGGTTTGGGCCCTTATCTTAATTACGTATATCAGTAGTAAGATCACAGGAGTATAACCAGATGTGCTACAGTGTATATGCCAACATCTCTATAGATATGTCTCGTTGTACAATACGCAGCTACAGTGTTGTATGTACTACATCATGTATGCAGGTAGAATGCGATGAGCAGGTTGTACAGACGTGCAAAAATACGCAAAAAGGCCCATCACAAATAGAGAGGTATCGCGGTTTTCGAACTCGCCACCTCGACTCGGCCTCCAACGGGCTGTATGTGCAGGCTTACCGTGAACCAGCTGGAAATAAAGTGCACTTGGTTTGCTTATATACAGCGTGTTCCTTGTCGCGAGAGTGTAAACCCCGGCTTTCATGCACGTTGGGGTGTCTCTGCGGTCTCGACGACCTTGCATTGCAGCGCAGCAGGTGTGACAACTGATTGCAGGTTCTACTGCGCATCTGCTTGGCGGTGTTGTGCAGCAATATACCATGCCCACTCGCATGAGTGCCTGCAGCGCACGCTCTCATCTATGGCCTCCCTGCACATGATCAGGCTTCGAGCGAACAGCTCTTTGGTAAGATGGCCTGTCACATGCAGCATGCAGGCTTCTGCTGCACTCCCTGCAGCCGTGCATTGGAAGTTCCAATTTGGAACAATGAACCCAGGTGAAGGTCTTGGGGCCAACCATGACCAATGGACCAGTAGTCTGAAAATGTCAAACAAAATATCCAACTGTTCTCAAGCACTTATGAAACATACTGTTCACAGCTGACACACTCTAAGCTGAAACTAAAGGCTATGTCCAGTTTGTGCTGCCACCAGGGTGTTCATATGTTCAAAACATTCCCTAAAATACCTAGCTATGACTTTGGGATCATGCAGAGCGAAAAAGGAAGACAGTGTGGGAGCTGGGCCCCACATGTTTGTAAACTTGTTCCTGATGGCACAATACCGGTATGCCGGACAATCAAACAGATGTGTTGTACAAAATGATGTTCATCCTCTGCTGGACCAGAAGCACAGAAAACACAATGACGTTGTTCTCTTGAAGCCCTTGACTGCTGAAAGATGAGGTGCTAGGACATATTCTGGCTGCAAGGGTTGGTACCTAGCAACACTGCTGAAACTATTCTGATGCCATGTCTGTGTATAATGCTTTTTGGCGCTGCCAATAACAGTACCCATATCTTACTCATCCTCAATACTCAAACCTACAGATTGACCCTGGAGCCAAGTGTGAACTTTATGGCTCCAAAAAAGGTGTGCTGGATCATGCATGCCCTCAACAAAAGGCACACTTGATGAGACGTTCATCGTCAGACAGATCGTCGATGCGATTATGATATCGCAGAATTTGTTGCCACCAATGGAAACACAAAGGGAAACGGCCTAATTCAGCTAGTACAATAACATTTGCAGTACTGTCCCTAACACGTGTTAGGTGCACCAAGTAAGTGCTTCAAAAACTGTCTATGCAGTAGCTCTGCAGCGTCACCTACCTTTTCATCAACAGCCCACACCTTGCTGGCATAGCTCAAAATGGGTAGTACCAGACTGTCAAAAAGCTTGCACCGTAGCCCAGGATCAGAAATTGGAAAAAGAGCGCATCTGCGGTTCATGGAATGCATTGCTTTCTTTGTAGAGGAGACAAGCTGCGAGACGCCCTGTGCCAGATTTTTGGTTGCATGAAACTCAAACCCAAGATACTTGTATGACTCCGCCCGCTCCACTTCATTGCTGCTGAATGTGAAAGCTTGACATGCAGCTTTTGATCCAAAAGTAACCACTTTTGTTTTGGCCAGATTGACAATGAGTTGTCTTTGATGACAAACTGTTGTAATACATCAAGCTGCCTCTGCAGCCCTGCTGTTGTCATAAACATAATGATGAGGTCGTCGGCATATAGTAGCAGTGGAATCAGTATGCCTGAGAGGGAGTATGCATCATGACCGACTGTGTCCATGAAGTGCTGCTCAAGTCCATCCACAAACAAGCCAAATAAAGTTGCGCTGAGTGGGCAGCCTTGTTTGACTCCCATCAGGCAGTCACAGATCTCTGAGATGCCTTCTGAGTTCCTCACAGCCGCACTGTCATGAGCATACAAGGACTTGATGCAGTCAAGGATTGGTTCACGTATTCCTACGCGCTCCAACACCTGCCACAGCAAGCCACGAGGAACGGTATCAAATTCTTGCTTGAAGTCAACAAAACAGCAATACAGCTTTCCAAATGCTTTGCCTTGCCATGTCTGTTTCTGCTTGTCAATCAAGGACACGAATTGACACAAAGATGTTGTCTGTCGTGCGGAAGTCTTTCCTAAAACCAGCTTGTCCCTTAGGATGCCTTCATCCTCAGCCCAAACTGCAATTTTGTGATCTAGCATCATTGCAAACAGCTTAGCAATCACAGAGCCTACTGTGATGCCTCGATAGTTGCTCGCCTGATTTGTAGACAGCAGTGAATAGGCCAACAGACAACTGCTTGGGAAAGTGACCCACAAGCATCAGATAGAAAACACTGAAAGGCAGCTGTGCATAAGTTCACTGCCATCTTTGATCATTTCAGACAATATGCCATCAATACCAGCAGACTTGTTACGCTTCAATCGCTTGATGCAGTCATGCAGCTCATCTGATGTGACAGGTGTATTTAGGCAAGATGCGTCAGCAGCCCGTACAGAGGTACCTTACAGCTCTGCCTGCTCAGGTGTATGAGCAGGCTGGGCCCCCATCAGGGCTCTGAAAGCTTCAAACTGGGCTGCCAATTCCACTGGGCAAACGTTGTGCTTCTGAGTCTTGAATGCCCTCCAAAAATCACTGGGGTCCTTGCTGGCCATCTCACACACAACTCAGCTGCACGCTTCTCCAGCCATGCCTTTTTCACCCTGTTAGTCACAGCATGGAAGCATTGCACAGCTACCTCCTTTTCTTGATCTGATGCATCACTGTAAAACACTCTATTCTTCAGTTTGTTAGCAGTTTTGCAATTCTGCGTCAAATCAGGAGTGTCATCTGATCGCCGACCATCTTCTTCAAAACGGCATTTCGAATGTCCAGTCGGCTCGAAGATTTGGGAGGGCATAAACGCAATCGACTCCCTGCCGAACGATGCACCTGGCATATGCCTGTAGCATGGTCTCATCTTGCATCGATGGCAGACAGCCCAATCCTGTTGCATAGTATCCCGTTGCGAGCTTCCTGCGTGCGTGACTATACTGCACAAGTGAACACTGCAGTTCAGCTGAGGGCCACAGGTTGCTTGAGTGGAACACAGCCATTTCTACCGATACCAGAGTTTAAGTCGATAGGTGTGTCGCACGTTGCAACATCTCTTTGACCGGCGTCACACACACACCTGGCGCCAGCTTCGAGCGCACGAGCTCGTTAGCCGCTCGGTTACCCGCAGTGCCAAGCCGCTTGCAACTGGGGTTGTCCGCCCGGGCAGCACTTCCGTCAGGCGCAAATTTTGAGCGCATGCGTGTCATGGTTAACACTTTCTGCTCCGGGCAGTCCCTGACCACACACGATAGGAAGCGAAGGCACGAAGAACTCGTGCTCGAAAGCGATGCTAGACCGATGTCTCAAATCACGCAGCAGTCGTCTGACTCTTTGTCGACACCGTTTGGACAGCATGGTCCACACTCAAAGCGACAGCGTCTGCATGTAAGTTCATGCAATGTGGTTGTTGTGCGGGGCTTCTTGTTTGCTTGTTCCGTTACCGCTGAGAACGGTTGGACACTTGTAGAAGGTCACACGTTACTGATTCACATTTTTATGCAGTGTCAGGAGGCTCAGTTGACGCAAATGCAGTCATCGTCGACCTTTCCTGACAGGCACTCTTTTTCAGGTCAGGGGTGCTATGTTGTGTCTTCCTGCCACGCAGAGTACAAGCTTGCAGACAGTGTTGTCACTGTCGCTGTCTTGAATGCTATAATCTATCCTTGGCTTGCTTGCAAACAACTGCTAAACTTGCAGGCTCTTTGCACCCTGGTCTGCCACAACCTGAACTACACTGGACAGCGTCTGATGGTTATAGCACCAGCAACAGCGTCAGTAAAAATACTGTCATGATGGAGGACGACCAGCAATCAAATACACCTCAGCAGCACCAGTCAATGACCCAAAGGACACATGGAATGAGCCACAGCAATTCAGCACCAGATCTGCGGCTGATGCTGGCCACACAGCTCCCCAACAGCAAGCCATTGTTCCTGCCAGCCCTTGGTTCCTATGCTGGCGTTATGGTGCCATACAAAGGCTCAGAGGTGAGGAGCTGCAGCACTTCACATGATGCTGCGCACAACACTGCTGGCTTCAACCTGCATGCAATGCTGAGTGACCTGCAGGGCGACATGCTATATTGATGTCGGAGGCGACATTGCACTTTTAGCACTATACCAAACCAAGCCTTAACCAATTTTGTCAAGCCTGTGAGAGCATTGCTGATAAGATCAAACTGTTACATCCCACATCATATACTAGAGGCACAGATCGGGTGGACCAGGGCTTCAGCAGCGCATTTGCATGGTATGCACTCTGAGCAGCATCTGCAGCTCTACATAAGAATGGCACATCCACATGCCAAGTCTGTCAAGTTACGTCAAGCAGTTCCTAGCGCTTGTCACTGATGTCTGCAGTGGTTTTGCAGCAAGTGATTGCAGAAGCCCACCAGCATGTGACGTCTGAGCTCATCTCTCGCCTGATAGATGAGTATCACTCGTCTCATTCCTATCAAAACTCAGCAGATGATCATACCCACAATCAAGAGAGTGCAATGCCTGAGCCCATGGATATCCCTGAAGATACGTAGCTTGGCGTAGTCCAAAGCCCGCTGAAAAAAACCTGGAACTACCAGACAGAGGGTTTTCTTGTTGATTAATGCCCTTGCAGCATTGGGAACCCTTTGGGTTAGCTTTGCATCATTGTACCTGTAGCTTGGTCACGGCTGCTGGATTTTGAGCAATAAGGAACTTGTAGAACTTTTCAATGCATTGTGTGTACTGAGTAGAATAGACATTGTCAGCACTTGCAAGAGTTGTGTATGCTGATGTATTGATTGTGTTGAGGTTGAGAGTTTCATTCACACATGAGTAGCATTTCTTGATTATTGAGAGAAGTTTAGGTGTTTTCTGACGCTGTAGTTGGCTTCTGTTGGTATCTTAATTACGGCAAGACGAAAGTCACTGTTCTGAGTCTAACTGCTGACACAGGATGATCTCTACAATGGAGTTCATCCTGTGTATTTGACAATGTTCTCAACGTGAGACCATGTGAATTAGCACCTGTGCTGAAAACATGGTTGTGTATGCTGTTCATCTGCTAGCTGCTACACCAGCAAATTCCAGCTTGTATGTATTCTTCTTGTGACATTACCAATCAACTGAGTTTGAACTAGCAAAACTCGTCGACAACACGCTGCAATACCAATCCACTTTGTCTCAGCACGTCAGAAAGCTTATCGTGCGCTCTGCCTGGGTGTTTGCCCTCAGTGTCGGCACTCAGGCATCGCAAGTTCGCGATCCCCTGACTGTGCTGATTGTCACGATGCACACAGGCACAGAGTCCTTAACGTTCAGAAAACCTGTATTTGACAGTTGTCGTGCAGCAGTGCAAAGCACAGATGCTTCAGCTTCTTCACAGCAGCTACAGCGCTCGTTCATAGGCCGAAACAAGCACACTAGATGGAGCCGATCATACGCCGCTGCCGCTTGTCGCACAGCCTACCGGGGTGGCATTGTTTGCCGAGCGGCATCAACGCCACCGACGAAAGGGAAAAGCATATCCTTCACCATTCCCATTGACTACAGCCAGGTATTGCTGCAGCTGAGCTGCTCTGCAGTGATCACAGCTGATTGTCAATCAAGGCAGTTCCTCTTTCGTCAGCGTCTCACCCGGCTATCTTCTCACCAGCATGTTCTTTTGCTGATACAGCTGCTAGGCTTGAAGGGACGCGAAACCTACATGGAGCCGCAGATTGCTGCTGCATTTGAGGACCTGGCAAGCACATCAGTTGAAGAGGGCTACAGCTCCAGAGTCCAAGATGGAAAATTGAGAATGCTAGACCAGGCTGCTGAGCACGTCAGCAACATGACTGGGGAAGCAAATGGCGATGAAGTGCAAGTGCAGTGGGATGACTTGCCAGGAGCCCTTGCTTTGCTGCAAGAGGTATGCAAATTGTCTGTCTTAACCACTCACTCTGGTGTTGATGATGTATGCCTCTGCATTTGATGCAATCAGCCAGGGTTCACTCACTGCCCGAACAGGCTCAAGCACTCAGCTCAGGTGTAATTTCTGCTGCTTAGGTGGGAGAATACGATCTGGTGCTTGCAATGGGTACCAAGCTGCTCGAGAAGTGGGAGTCTCGTGGCTTCAGGAGGGACATCCTCTTGTCTATGGCTCTGGCGCAATGCGGTCTTGCAACAGACACGTTTGCTGTGCAACAGGTGAACAGTACATGCACATCAAAGCATTTGTCATTCCTCAGCCCGTCTGTTTGCAGATCGTTTTGCTGCTTGCAAGATGATTGCACACCACATTTTTTGACGTTTCTTTGCACCACTTCCTAGCACACAGCGGTGCGTCATCAAAGCCAGTGCATGCGCCACCAGCAGACTGTACAGAGCACGGCGAAATACAAGTCTTGCACAAGAATCTGGACTCTGTTTGGTGTAATGCATGCAGTGCTTTTGGCACAATGCATCATCTACACCTGTACTCCCTGAGCAGATGCTTGCAAACAAGTCTGACCTTGTGGATTCAGTCTTTGCCCCAATCCTGCTCACCAATGATGCCAAACATCCTCACAGCCCTAGGATCAGCCAGCAAAGTGCACCCAGATCCACATCAAATCATTCTGCATGCACGAGGCCATGTCCTCCATCTGGCCCATGTCACTCGCAATGTTACAGGTGTCTGCTGGGTGCGCCCGCATGGAGGAAGCATTGGTGTTACTGAATGACGGTGGTGCGCCGCCCTTGGCACCTGCTCTGCAGCAAGAAATCCATGACTCCTTACAGGATCTCAGACCCCAGTGCATCTTGGACCACCTGAAGGTCTGCTACTGATTGTCTGCAGACAAAGGTCCCTGGACCTGTCTTTGCCAAGAAACATGCATTTGGCATCTATGTAGATGTTGCCATGGCTTTGCTAACAAATGTAACTTGTGTTAACAGCATAGTATTTTGGTAGAATAGCTCATGTGCTGATTCAGCCTGACATCTGCTGCTGTTTGCTTCTAGGAACATAGCCTGGCTTCTTTGCAGATGTGCTGCAGCTTGCCCATGACCCTTTTGTTAAAACAGCATAATTGCAGAGAGAGAGTGCTAGACTGTCCTGCAGAGACTTGTCCATATCAACTCGCTCAGGATCTGTTAATGCACTCTCGCTCTGCATGCTGAGAGCTGTCCTTTGAGTGCAGCTGTCACTGGCTCTAGAGCACACAGCACAGCGCAAGCAGGCCTTGCAGGCCCTCACAGACTTGCTGACGGGCGCAAGTGTCAAGGGTGCAGTGGACGCGCAGTACTTGCAGCAAGCTTTGTTATGCCTGACGGCACAGGAGGTGATGCAGCTGTTGGACTGGCCAGAAATTGCTAAGGCACCCATGAGCATCCCCTGGTGAGGCACTGGATGTAGACTATGATGTTTGCAACAAGTGTATGGTATACAGCAGGAACAGCTGAGCAAAACAAAGGTGGCATGGCTTTGCGCACCAGATGTAGAGCATGCCTGCAATATGACTTGCAAATCATGGGTGCTCTTGTCCTCACTTTCAATGCACTACTCTAGTGTGCCCTGCATTGCATGGCAACAAAGCAATTCTAGCTGTGTATCCTATGAGCTATACGTTCCATGATATGAGCACAGCGCTGATACATTCTTCATGGAATGCTTCATAAAGGTGGCGACCACAGTCATGCTTACACCTGCAGGCAGACCCCTGCTGTCTATGAACAAGCAGCAACTGCCTACCTGGTGCTGGGCTTCCAGGACAGGCAGCCAAGCCTTGTCCGAGCAGCAGAGTACATCCTTGGCCGGCTGCCCAAGGTAATCCTCTCATGATTGACCCTGAGGGTTTGCTTGTGAAGATGCTGTGCTAGCGCACAAGCATCGATTTTGAACATGCCTGCAATTTGCAAGATCATTCTTGTGCTGATCCACTTGATGTTCTGGCATACAATGCCACATGAGCTCTGCTCATGCCGCATGCTCTCTGTGGACCTACGCCCCTAATCAGTGCAGTTACTCAGTGGGCAGTGACAAAGAACTGTCTTGCGCAAGCCTGTCTAGGCTAGCAATCTCTCTGGACACCAGGGCAGCTTGAACTGCTTTCAATTCTGTGCACAGAGCAGTCACACAATATACCGTGAAAGATTGTGTCAGCAGAGGCTTAACATCTAGCACTATGAAGGCTGTTTTGCATGGGAGAACAACAAGATTGTACTTGCATGCAGGACAGGATTGCAACAGTGGAGCGAGTGGTGTGTAAGGTGCTTTTGGGGCAGCCTGAATCAGCCCTAGAGAATTTGGGGCTGGCAGAAGGTGCAGCGGATCCCAGGTGCAACATGACTGTGCTTGTTCAGTGTATACGCCCCGCCTGTCTGTGCCACAGACCTAGTACTGAGTGTCTCTGCTGCTCCATATATGGCTTTGGCCATTCAGCGCCGTCTACACATAACTCACATGGTGCTCCTTTGCATGTTTGCCAAGACTCAACAGCCTTGCTGTGTCAGCTGCAACTGCTACTGACATGTTGCAGGCAGACAGCTTACAGCAATCCAGGGTCTGTTTTGTCACAGTCAGCTGGTCAATCTGCAAGCTCAGAGGCAGTGATGGGTCAAGCATTGGACACTTCCACAGGACCTTCCAGGGCAGAGGCTGCTGCCTTTGTGAGCAACCACTCCCCAGACCCCCAAGATCTGCTGCCGGGGCTGTGCCTACTTACTGAGAGGTGGCTACATCGAGTGAGTGCAGTCAGCAGAGCAGACATACTAGCAGCTCGCATCCACCTGCATCAGCTGAAAGTCATGACTTGTGCCCTTGTTGCCATGTGTCTCTAGAATACTATCTGGCCTGCAGGCCTCACAACCAGTGTGTTTGAATGAGTGATTGTTGATATCCCAGACACTCATGATGATGCCCACATCGGAACCCTATGGCGTGTCTGCATGGATGAACCTGCTGCCACTTTTCTGCTTGAAGATAGAGAGAGCATCTGTGTCAGTGACAACACCCCATGTCTTCCCTGGCTTTGCCCCTGCAGCTAGCCCAATGAAGTTGTGACAATATACAGCATTGCAAGGTTTAGCATGTCCACCTCACGGTACGTTGCCAACCCATGTTGCTCTTTGACAAACAAGCTTTGCAAGCACTAGACCACAACAAGTGGTCTTCAGCAATACAAGCTGCGTTGATGGCTGTTGTACAAGGCCAGAATTTTGACCACTTCAGCCATGATGAACAACTTTCAGCGTCAAAAGTTTGCAAGCAAGTAGGTATGTATGCTCTGCAGGTGGCGTTCCCTGCTTTCAGGCAGGTTGAGCAGACCAGCAATGCATCTTTGGTGGATTATTTCCAGGTAAGTAATGCACCAACCAGATGAAGGTCACCTCACACCACTGTCACTGCTGAACGTCTGTGGCACATTGACAGCAATGCAGGTTGAACATCACGCCTGAATAGCACGACAGTGCTGGCATGTACAGCCAGCATGTGCCCTGCTGGCTGTTGCATGTCATGTTTTCGCTAGACAGCTTGCCCACATTGCTCACGCGACACCTGCCAGTCTATGACAAGCCCTATGGCGGCAGGCCTTACAAGGCAGCATGCAAGCACTGAGTAAGCATGATGTGCTTACTGTCTGCAACAGCAGATGATCCGTAGTTGGACTGTGCAGCTCAACTCCCAGTCTGACATGTTACTGTGTGAAACAGGACAGTCGTGTGGAGACTTACCTCCAGTCCAACGAAATTGATGAAAGCGGCATCTGGAGCAGCATTAAAGGCTGGACCCATAATGTTGGTGCATCACTGCAGCAGCTGGCCCATCAGTCCCTGCCTGGAAGGCATGCCTCACAAGATGTTGATGAAAGCGACTGGGTAAGCTTGCTGCTAGACAGGAAGTTGCCTCTGTGCCTGACCCACACTATGCCATGCAGCATGGATGTTGTTTCCTTCCTATGTGCCGGGTATGCATGTGGACTCTCTCAGAGTGTCTGGAGATTTTGGTTGCCCGTTGCAAGTGCCTCCTGACCATTAAGCTGTCTGTGCATGCTGTCTTGCAAGTGCTGTCTTAGCAGTCTCAACGTGCCATACATATCAGGAACGCTATGAACACTACATGATGTTGTGTTCCCACTGTTCGCAATCTGCTAGACCTGATGCGCTGCATCTTTAAGCCAGCTTCATTGCCTGGCCAGAGCCTGTTGAGATCACTCAAAAATTTCTTCATTTGCATTTGCCAGTCCATGGGAACAACGTGAACATACCAAATAAAGATAGTCCTGCGTTCCCCACCCATGGTAGTGCTGGCCTGTTGCAGCACCTCTGACAAGATACACTTTTTACAGGGATTCATATAACTAAAACAAAAGCACAAAAGGGAGCTTTGTTCTGTTGCATAGGAGTTGCAGCAGTCAAGGCAGCCCCAGCTTCTGAACCCTGTTGCAGCATCAGTAGGCTTTTTTGGCTTATGGTCAATGATGGCATCTTTGTTGTGTCACACAGGAGTTGCAGCAGTCAAGGCAGCCCCAGCTTCTGAACCCTGTTGCCTGGTCGCCGGCCCTCCAGGGCTTGGGGGCGGCCAGCCTGATGCTTGTGGCAGCCTTGCTTTGGAGCAGCCTCAGACGCACCTCCCTGCCCTCCCAGCCCCAGCAGGCTGCTGTGTAAGCCCTGCCTCTCAGGCACTGCTGTGTCTCTTAGCTGCATGCAGAAGACTTTTGTTGTCATTGTTGTTGTTGTTGTTGATGTTGTCATGGTTGTTGTTAATGCTGTTGTTGTTGCCTTGACCCACCGCATATTAGCATAGCGCAGTTTGCCAGAAAACCTTTACTGGCGGAGTGGCGTATCTTCCTATGTAAAGCTTGTTTGACATTAGCAGTAAAACTGACATCGAATCCTTTTTGTGTGCAGGCAAGCGCCAGGTGAGGTCTCAACATCACAGCAGGCAGATGCAGAAGCCTTACACACAACAAGTGGGCCACAGCAGACAGAGCAGCAGCATCCAGTCACTCCAGCACAAGCTGAAAACATTGTCCGCAGCTGGCAGGTTGGCATATTTGGCATAACACATTAGTCACTGAACACATGCTGCATCTGCGCATGCTGCCCATCCTCAAAATTGCGTGTCTTGGGCCACACCACATTGGCATCTCAGTAACGCCTTGTGAACAAGATGTGGTCATTACAGACAAAAGCACCTTTCATGCCTGCTCAAGGCATCCACACATGACACAGCATGCACGATATATCGTACTTCCATTGCATGCAATGTCGCTCTGGGCTGCCGCCTTAGAAGGCTCCAGGCATGATCACTGAGAAGCGTAAACTTTTCTTCTTCTTCTTCTTCTTTCTTGCATGCAATGTGATGATGACTGGTGCAGAGCGCCAAGACAGCAGCTCTGGGGCCAAGGCGGGAGCTGGATGCCCTGCCTGACATCCTGACTGACCCCATGCTGTCACGCTTCCAGTCAGAGGCAGCACAGGCTGAGGAGACTGGATGGTTCTGGAAGTACAAAGTCAGCTCTGTCAAGGTAGGACTGATAGCCTTTGCCTGAATGAGCAACATGCATATGATCCTAGTCACTTGACCTAGGGTTGCATGACTGAGTGGTCAAAAGGCTGTCCCGGTATTGCGAACAGTGCCTTCTGCTGCTGGGAGAAGGCCAGACAGCAATGTAGTTACAAGATATTGGCTTGATGCTGTAAGGCACCAACCAGAGCGCAATGATAGTGTGGATCCTCTCTGGTCAGTCGCAATGCGTAACCACCCGGCAGCAAACCCTGATACATTCTGATAAGCCCTAGCTATCAGTCAGGACACGTGCCCCGCTACAATCCCAAGCCTATATGTCTTGGATGCTGTTGAGCAGGTACATGATGTGAGCGCCGTTGATGGGGATGGGGCAGTTACAATCACAGCCACGTTGAAAGAAAAAGCAGATTTGTATGGCGCAAATGGCAAGCATGCTGACAGCTACAACAACCCCTACACAGTGGAGTACACGGTTGTGGAGGATGAGGGACAATGGAAGATCATTGATGCCCTGGTCCTGGGCACATCTACCTAGAAGTGCAGAGTCATTGTGGGTTCAGTGACACATGCTGCATTGCCTCAGACTAACGAGTGCTGGCATGATTGACGTGACACGCTGTGAGCCTGATCTGCCTGGAGGCTGCACTTATTGACACCCAATATGTTGTGAGGACTAACATGAAGCGGCTGACTGTCCTTGACCTGTTTCTGAGTTCTGTTGCGTGTGACACACCAAATTCAAGTGTTGTGTGTACGTCCTCGTGCATGCGTGCAATGCTGGTTTTCTGTTCATGCCATTTGTGTACGGTATCTGGCTTGTAAATTCAAACCAGTCGAGCAAACTTTTTGGTTTCAGAGCACTGTTTCTTGGCTTTGGCACATCAGGGACTTGCGATCCAAGATCAGCAATCAGTGTATGTCGATGCGGTGACCCTCGTCATGCTATGTAGCAACCGCTGTGCCCTGCCTTCATCTACCCGCGCTCTTCGGTGTCTAAAAACTGCGGGTCGGCCAGTCAAAAGCTTGCACGCGGGCGGACCCGGACGACAAACTGCCTGTGCGCATCTCAGCAAGTACAAAACAGCGGGACATAATGTAAACAGCGCGCCGGAGCGGCGACTGCACGTATGTGCAGCCTTTCCAGCTTGCACTGGTCAAGGAGTCTCACTACTATTTTCAGCTAGCACAGCATACTGTGTGCCATTGTTTGCCATGGTATGTCACTATCAACTTGCAGTGGTTGTAAAGCAAAGTATGTGCCAACATGACCAGCCTAGCTTAAATGCAACTGTGTACACTGCAGATGCTGTTCTTACCCAATAAGCGGGCAACTGTGAGCATCATGCATTCCAACTGGATCTTTGTTCCCCTGTCAATCACGTACATTGCCTTGCTGATACAAAGCTGGACGCCTGAGACTCTCCAGATGATCATGCCCGGAAGCCTGCAAGCAGGCTTAACAGGTACACACAGACAGACACAGCACTTGTGTCATGGGTCTGATCATTCTAATCTGTGGCTGCGTCCAAACAGCAGTCCCCATTGCAGTGATGCTTGCTGCAGGCAAGTTCAACCCACAGTTTGTTCCAAAGCTGGAAGGAATTCAGTTTCTTTTCTCTCAGACAATCACTGCTGCATCTCTGTGGGTGCACTTATTGTCCATCAACCTATTTGCTGCTCGGACTGCCTACCTGCAAGGTAGATCATACACTCTGCTGCTCAGTGACACAATTCCAGAGCATTCTGTAGTGTCTGTACGCTCTTTGAAGAATTCAAAACAATATACTCGACTGTGCAATATCTTGGTACCTCAAGACTGTGTATGTTCTGGTTGTGAAAGCAACTGTGTGTATGCTTGCATCCTGGATAGCATGCTGAGCAGTGGTACATGCAATGCCATGACCGCATGCAAGGATTGACACCTGCTGTGCTTTCTGCAGGTCTGCATGACCAGTTTGTCTCGTTTCACTCTGTCTTTTTGAGCATGTTCTTTGGGCCGCTAGGTCTGCTCAGCCACCTCATCACACAGGCAAGAGTCTTTTGTTGAAAGCAGACCCTTTGGTTGCAATTAAGCGCACTGAAGGCACAGATTTGTGATTGTCACTCAGTTAACAGTAATGTCCACAGCTAAAACTGCAGCCATGTGTGCATGTTTCAGGCTGAAGTTCAAGACAGTGTGTTTGTTTGCAGGCTGTGTGCGCCAACAGGCGAAAAGCCGCTGTCAATGTTGATGCTGCTGTCAATGTCACTGCATGATAGACTGCGGATCTGGCTGACGCAGGCTGTCCTGCCGACAGTTGAACTGGCAGCAGAGGCCTGCAGAGCAGAGCTCACCTCTTCAGCTTCGTGTCAGCACTTTGCCATGTCCTGGCTCATCATGGGTCTGTGCACACAAACAGTTTGTAGCCCCAAGGTGCTGCAACAACTGCTTGCAGCACTTGCAGCCAGCATTGCAATACATTCATATTTCAGTGAGTACGCTGATGAAACACGACATATTGAAAGTTGTCTTGTTGTCAAGTCGTGCTCATTGCATTTTAATAATACAATGTTTTGCTGCTGCCTGACATATAGCCACTGCAAGTATGCAGCCACTTCACCGTACAGTTCTAGAACATACTCAGATCGTTTATGAGACTGACAGCAAAGCTACATTGTAAGATGCGCGCTAGACGATCCTTGACATGGCAGTGCCATACACGCTGTTGACAACCACCTAGCTGAGGCACTGTAGCACACATCTGTACAGAACCCACACACACAAAAATGTCTGCATGCAGCTGCAAAGCATATTGCAGCTGGGATCCAATATACTCACATGCAGGACCAACATATGCATAATAACTATGTACATTATGTACAAAAGCAGCCGGTTGCAGCTGACAACATCCTGCCAACCATTGACATTGCAGCAGACACGCTGGCAAGATCTGTGTTCCCTGCACTTAGCTGTGATATTGCAGCGCTGTCAGTGCTTCCCTGAATCTGTGAACATTGGCATTGCAGTGGAGCCTTGCCAATACGCACCAGGCTTGCCATGCACTGCTGTGGCGGTAGTGCTGCAGTCCCATTGTCTTCATGCTGCCATGCAGGCAGGAGACCAACAGAAAGGCCTGCGCTAAGCAAAGCACATGGCTGATTTGTCTGACCCTGAACAGTGCATGTGTCTGTCATGCTGCTGCCGGCCTCTGCATCTATCTGAGCTTGCCTGCTGATGTGCCCATCCATCTCAAATAGCTGTGGTGTGCTGTCACGCTTGGCTGTAGTCTGGGTGGGCCAAAGCTTGACTGCACTCAGCTTGACCTGACATGTTCTATCTCCAGCCAGGACTTGAGCCTGATCATTCACAATTTCAGACCCCTGGCAGGCACTGCCATTTGAACAAAATCTGCCACCTGAGATATCACCAATCGCATCAAATCTACCATTCAAGCGGCTGCTGGTGAAGGGCTGTTCTGTTTCACCTGGACAAGACAAACATTTGCCTAAGTGCTTTCTGAGCAAAGTGTGCAGAGTGCAATAGTTGATGCTGAGCTTTGCACAATAAAATTGGCAGGTCAGTCAGGACTACAACATGTTGACTGCAAACACATGCGTAGATGGTGTCAACAATTTTGCTACTGCTGCATTTGCTATCATATGTGACAGCCCGAGCAGAAGCTCACCTTTGAATAAAGCCAGGCCAGGAATAGTGCCAATTATGGGGCTGCCAGGAGAAGCCCTATCGCCCGTGGAGTGCATGGCAAACTGATTGCTCATGGACTGCTGCAGTGCTAACAGCGGTGCAAGGCTCTCGGCTGTCCATAGTGCATCAGCTGGGCTGCTGCCCTGAACGCAAGCTGAAACTTGTGATGCAACTTCCTCCTGAAATGCACAGACCGCAGGTCAGACTGCCTCTGTGGTCAACTTTGCCTGCATCACACATTCAGCCTTTTGCTGCATACTGTTGGCTCAAGTGAGATGACACCGAAGTGACACTCGAACGCAATCCGAAGACAGACGGACTGCGAAGAGCCACGAAAAAAACAAATATGAGATGCAGAGAGCGATAGATAGTTACAGATCTGCAAGTACACAGAAAGGTTGAGCTGAGCTGGAAATTTTGCTGCGTTGACTGTGCTGAGCTGTTGCTGAAGCTGTTGGATTCTTAGATAGGTCTGCCGGTCACTGGTTGGCTCAAGTCCTCGACTTGCTTCATATGATTGCTGTTTTCTTTCAGATGCAGCTTGGCATCATAAAAGAGCAGATGCAGCTGGTTATCACCACTGGAGCAGATGCGAGGCATCACTGGTACTAGCAAGGTCCTGCTAGGACAGTACCACACACATATGCTTTGCGG